>Ga0007882_10002304_pt1 | contig 10750 bp, 10 predicted proteins | sample CryBogCBH12Aug01_FD_71195 | JGI IMG/M metagenome (GOLD analysis project Ga0007882, IMG submission 71195) | Freshwater microbial communities from Crystal Bog, Wisconsin, USA - CBH12Aug09.1 | ecosystem: Environmental > Aquatic > Freshwater > Lake | place: Crystal Bog, Wisconsin, USA | collected... | reverse complement strand
CATCGAACATCGGCGCTTGCAACACCGCAAGCTCGCCGCCTAAAAGCCAACCCCAGACGAGGCCCGCTCTCAGTTATAACGCCACGCTCTTTGCGCCAAATGTTTCGACGACGGACAATCTATGCCATGGTCCAGGCCGAGGGGGGCAATACGGGCGAGGCGCTCTGGGGAGGAAGCGGTGCCAATCACGGTGATGCCAGCCTGTTTCGCCAATTGCACCGCCGCCAGCCCCACACCGCCAGCGGCGCCCTGTATCAGCACGGTTTCCCCCGGCTGCATCCGGCCGAATTCAAACAGGGCGTCGGCAGCGGTGCCAAAGGCCACCGGAATGGTCGCCGCCGCATCCAGATCGAGCGTATCGGGCACGGCATAGGCATAGTGGCGCGGCACGGCGAATAGTTCGGCATGGCTGCCATACCAGTTGAAGCCAACCACCCGATCGCCCGGCTTCATATCGGTTACGGCTGATCCTACCGCCTCCACAATGCCACTGGCCTGATAGCCCCCGATATGCGGCACGGTGCGGAGTGGGCGAATGCGGCGGTTGAGGATGTCTCCGCCCTCGATGCTGATGGCATGGGTGCGGATCAGCACGGTATCGGCGCGCAGCTCGGGATCGGGCAGATCGCCGTATTGCAACACACCGGCATCGCCGTTTTTGGTGTAGTAGACAGCCTTCAAAACAACCTCTTATCAATGCTGGCCTTATTGCGATCTGGCATTGGTTTAGCGCTTGCCCGCGAAAAACACAGGGCGCGGGCGATTGTTCTCGCCATAGACCGGCTCGGCCACGGCCACGCCATACATTTTGATCGAGAAGCCCTGTATGCCGATCCCGACGAGATAGGCGCTCATCTCCTGATAATGCGGGCCGGCAAAGTGGTCGTGAAGCGCCTGCTCGGACTGCCATTCCTCAAACACCTGGACGCGTCCTGGCACGAATGGATCGAAGGCCCAAGTATAGGCCACACATCCAGTCTGGGCGCGTGCCGCCTCGATGAAGGGGTGGGCGTCGATCAGCACTGCCGGGCAAGCCGCCGGGTCAAAATCGATGGTGCCCGCAATAGTGACGCTGTTGATACTGATCGTCATCGCCGCAATCCCCTATCCGCCGGGTCAAGCTTCGATCCCGTGGCGCATAGGGTGTGATGGCGATAATTTCAGCGATGATCACCCCGCATTATGGACAGTCTTGATCTTGCCAGCCGGTTTCGTCACCCGAGGCGACGGCGAATGGAGCCGAGGTCAGTAATTGGGGATATGGCTGCCGAGGTGGCGCCCGGCGATGTAGCCGAAGGTCAGGCCCGGGCCCAAAGTTCCACCCGCGCCGCCATAGGCTTCGCCCAGCACCGCGGCCATGGCGTTACCGGCGGCGTAAAGGCCCGGGATCGGGTTGCCCTCCCAATCCAGCACCTGCGCGTTGCCGTTGGTCTTGGGGCCGCCAGCGGTGCCCAAAGCGCCGGATTCCATCTTGACGGCGTAGTAGGGGCCCTGATCGATCACGCCCAGAGTGCGGTAGGGGGGATCGAAGGCCGGATCGCCCCACATGTAGAAATTGTCGTAGCTGTTGTCGCCACGGTTGAAGTCGTCGTCATGGCCTTGGCGGACCATGCCGTTGAACCGCGCCACGGTGGCCTGCAGCCCTTCGGCGTCGATCCCGGCCTTTGCCGCCAGTTCTTCCAGCGTTGCGGCCTGCAGCATGTAGGAGGGGATCGGCGAGCCCGGCGGGGAGGTGAAGGTCGGATATTTGTCCTTGTAGCGCTGATCGAGGATCAGCCAGTAGGGCAGATTGGCGTAGCTATGGGTGCCGGCGTCGAAGGCGTGCAGCGCCTTGCCCATGGCGTTGTAGTTGGCCGCCTCGTTCACGAAGCGCTTGCCGGCGCGGTTGACCAGAATGGCACCCGGACGGGCCCGCTCGTCCGAACCAAGCAGGTAGTTCGGCTTGGCGGCGCGGTGCTGCGGCTTCATTTCCAGCACGCTCTGCTGCCAGAAGGCGTGTTGCATATTGCCCAGCTGAGCGCCCGCCTCGATCGCCATCAGCAGGCCATCGCCCTCGTTCTCGGGCACGCTGACCGGCCCGGTGAGCGGCCCACGGATGAAGGCCTTGACCAGCATCTCGTTCCACTCGAAGCCGCCGGTGGCGATGACCACGCCTCGCCGGGCGCGCACGCGGAAATCGCGGCCATTGGCGTCTTCGGCGATCACCCCGATCACGCGGTCTCTGTCCTTGACCAGCTTGCGGGCGCGCTTTTCAAACTCGACCGGGATGGCACGATCCAGCACAGCCTTGAACAGCGACCCGGCCAGCGCCTGCCCCAGCCCGCGGTAATCGCCCCTGTCCCGTTCGGCGAGGGTGGCTTCGTCCAGCGTGCCGCTGATCGCTTCCATCAGGCTGCCGCGCAGCGGGTAGGCCATCTTGCTGGGGTTCACGCGGGTGGCCCATTTGCCCAGCCGCTCGAAGGAGAAGGCCTCATTGTCGAGGCTGCGCCCGCCGTCGGGCTTGGCGCCCGGCATATAGGGTTGATAGTCGGGGAAGTCGGCGAAGGCGTGGAAGCGGACGGGGGTTTTATCCGCGAGATAGCGGATCAACTCCGGCCCACTTTCCAGGAATGCCCCCAGCGTGTCCGGGTCGAGCTGTTCCGGGGCGAGAGCGTCGAGGTAGGCGACGATATCCTCGTCGGAATCCTCGATGCCGGCTTCGCGCTGATGATGGTTGTTGGGGATCCACAGCATACCGCCGGACATGGCGGTCGTGCCGCCGACCATCCCGCTCTTTTCGAGGATGACCACATCCCTGGCGCCGAAATCATGCGCGGAAATCGCCGCCGTCATCGCCGCTCCGCCCGAGCCCAGCACGACGACGTCAGCCTCCAGATCCCATTTGAGGTCTTCTGCCATCGTCCATCTCCTTGGTCGGCCTTGCCCGATCATCCGGGCTGGAGCGTCTGGCACGCGCCATCGCCCCGGTCCCATTAGCTGGGGCAAGTGTAGTTTTCAAGCGGGAGGGGCCACCACTCCGCAATGTGCTAGGCGGCGGGGGCGGCTTGGCCCGGCGACCTGTTTAATCTGTCAGTCATGGTGCCCCCGCGCCTCTGCTACGCTTCCGGGCAGAAGGGGCGGTCATCATCGCGCGGCAGCCAAATCATCTGCGCGCGAGAGGCGGAACCAGTCCGGGAGAGCATAGCATGATTCGGCACGTCGTGATGATCAAGTTCAAGCAGGATGCCCCGCAGGACAAGATCGACTTGTTCCTGACCGAGATGAAGAAACTGGCGCACCTCAACCCCGAAGTGCGCGATTACAGCCACGGTATGTGCGTCAAGACGCGCTATCACTCGGGCGATTTCGATTTCGCCAATTGCTGCGATATCGACAGCTATGAGGCGATGGACCGCTATATGTCGCATTGGTCGCACCTGCGGATGACGCCATACCTGCCCGATATTCTGGAAAACCTGCTCTCGTTCGATTGGGAAATCGATTACGCTGGCCCGCCGTTCGACGAGGCCGCCGCCCGTGCCGAGGCCGAGCGCGAAGCCCTGCGGGTGCTGCCCGCGCATGAGGACGCAGCCCGGGCTTTTGTGCCCGAAATCCGCGGCCAGACCCGCGAAAAGGCGCGCGCCATGCTGTCCAGCGTCGGTCTTGCGCTATCGGCCGAGGAAGAGGAAATCATCGGCTCGTGCTGGGCACCCAACCGGATCATGTTCACCACCCCCGATGTGGGCAGCGATGTGCCCCGTGGCACCAGCGTCAAAATCGGCATCACCGGCAACTGGCTGACCGGCCCGGCCCTGCCCGAGGGCGAGGTCGCCTGGTAAGCGCGCCGCCTCCCATCCCCCGATATTCCTGCAAGGACTTGCCCATGCTCATTATTACCGGCCACATCAAAACCTCGCCCGATCAGGTGCACGATCTTGCCGCCGCGCTGCGCAGCCTGATCCCCGCCACGCTGCGGGAAGATGGCTGCCTCAACTACAGCTTCGCGCTGGATGATGCCGCCGCCGGCACGGTGCTGGTGTATGAACGCTGGCGCGATCAGGCCGCGCTCAGCGCTCATCTCGCCCAGCCGATGATCGCCGAGATCATGGGCGGGTGGTTCGAAAAAGTCGCCATAGAAGTGATCAAGTTCGACGCGACCAACCCGCGCGGCCCGATGGACTGAGCCTAGCTCTAGCCCATCGGCGCGGGGCGCTTACTCTTTCATCACCGGCTGCGGGGTCTGGCCGGTTTCATCCAGATAATAGGCCACCCATTTGTGGAAGAACTGGTTGCCCGGTTCGTTGCGGCCAAAGGTCTGGTGGGTCATCGCGCCCGATTCCAGCCCGGCCTGCACCTTGCGGCCCAGCACATAGTCCTCTTCTTCCACCACGTCGTAGAAGAAGTCGCACATCCGGTCGAGTTCGGCGAGGGCCTCCTCGGTTTCGGGCTTATGCGGGAAGATGTAGTTCATCAAGGTGACGTTGGTGTTAGGCGTGTCGCCCGGGAAAAGCTGCGCGAACTGGCACATCTCGGGCGCCAGAAAGAAGCTGAAATTGGGAAACAGCATCCGGATGAAATCATAGCCGTTGTTTTCCTGCTGGCCCCATTGCTCGCGGGGCAGATCGCGCAGCCGCGTGATCGAGTTTTGCGGGAAGCCCAGCCGGATGTGCGGGCCAAAGCCCTCGTAGGTGGCGCGGTTCGAGGGGCTGCGCGTGGCCACTGTATTGGTATGGGCGGCCTGAAAGTGATAGCCTTCGAGATAGCCGTCGTAGGCCACTTTCCAGTTCGCGCCGTGCATCGGGCGCGTTTTGTGGAAATACCAGTTCTCCAGCTTGAGCGCGGCGAAATCCTCATACATCCCGCCCAGCCATGATTTGGCATCCAGCGCGAGGCCGGGGGTAAGGATCACGAAGATCAGCCCGGCCACCTCGTCGCAGGGCAGCTCGGTCAGGTGCAGGGTTTCGCGGTCGGCATCGCCAAAGGTGCTGGCTTCGGCAATGCCGATCAGCTTGCCGTCGTTGGCATAGGTCCAGCCGTGATACTGGCAGGCGAAACGGGCGCAATTGCCCTTGCCTTCGCCCACCATCAGCATCGCGCGGTGCTTGCACACATTGAGGAAGGCGTGCGCCTTGCCGTCCTTTGTGCGGGTGATCAGCACCGGCAGGCCCATGATGGTCATGGATTTATAGTCGTTGGCATGGGGCAGCTCGATGGTCAGCGCCAGCATCAGCGGCAGGCGCTTGAAGATCAGTGCCTTCTCGCGCTCCCAGCGCTCCGCATCGAGATAATTGGCCACCGGCACCCGCATGATCGCGGAGGCCTGATCGGTGGTGCGCGTCTCGACAAAGTGGAGCAGGCGCTCGGCGGCATTGCCATATGTTTCGTACAGCTCGGTCATGATGGTGCTGTCCTTACTTCTGGAGATAATGATCGAGGGTCTGGTGGAAATGGCGCAGGCGGATTTCCTGATAATCGCCCAGTTCCACCCGCTGGTTTTTCGAGCACTTCAGCCCATCGTGGGTCAGTTCCATGTTGGTCATGTCCTGATCGACCACGGCGCCCAGCACCCCCAGTTCGGGAGCGTCCGACCAGCTCTGGTCTTCGCCCAGCATATGCAGCGGCACGCCGGCGGGGCGCGGCTGGCCCTCGGGCACGCGGGCGATCACCCGCACTTCCATCAGGCAGTGATCCTGATCGGGCCAGGGCCGCCAGCGGTAGACGATATTGGGCATGAACCCGCCCCATGGGGCAAAGTTTGGAAACACATTATACACCAGCGCATCGAGCAGCTCGGCTTCGGAAACCGCGCTGTAATCGCCGCCAAAGGTGCGGGCCGAGGTCTCGCGCATCGCCGCGCCCAGCGCCTGACGGGCGGTGCGATCATCGGGCACCGCGATGTTGTAGTTGTCCTTGTCGGGGTCGTAATTATCGGCCGAGCGGCCGTTGAATTTCACGAACTCATCGACAATCCACTGCTGCGACAGGCCATGCTGTTCGAGGTGGGGGGAAATCGTGCCGAAGGGGGTGTAATTGACGTTCACATGCTCGCCCAGCACATGATAGGCGGCATTGGCATCGCCGGTGAAGGGCATCAACTGCGGATGCGTCACATAGGCGTGATAGCTTTCCATGAAGGCTTCCATGGTGATCTTCCAATTGGCTTTCACCACCTTGCCCACCCAGGCCACGGTGACACATTCCTCGTGCTTCCAGCGCTGGAAGAAGCTGGGCAGCGGGGCCAGAAACGCCTCGATGCTCGGCCCTTCCGGGTTCTCGCGCACAAAGATATAGCCGCCCCACAGCGCCACGCTGGCCTCGGGCAAGTGCAGCTTTTTATCGGGCAGGTGGCTGAAATCCCAGCGGCACGGGATGTTGTTGATCGAACCGTCCTTGTTCCAGGCAAAGCCATGGAACGGGCAGACGAACTGATCCGTACTGCCGCTGTCGGTCTTGAGCTTGCGACCGCGATGCAGGCAGACATTGTGGAAGGCCCGGATCGAGCCATCATCCTGCCGCACCAGCAGATACGACCGCCCGGCGTTTTCATAGGTCACGTAATCGCCCGGCTCGGGCATATCCTCCACGCGCGCGGCAAATTGCCACACATTGGGCCACATCTTTTCGACCTCGGCCTGAAAAAACGCCGGGTCGAAATAGCGGCGGGCATCCAGCGCTTCCGAGCCGAGATAGCGGTAGCGGTCTTCGGCGATAATGGCTGGCGGCGCGATGTCGTCGGCGGCGACAATGTCCTCCCAGCCCGGCCCGGGGCACCGGGCGACCGCAATCGTGTCGGCTGAATCGAAATCGGCCATGGCAATTCCCTTCCCAATATTATGAGCGGAAAATCTCATGATGGCTGTGGGGCCTTGTTGATTCAGATCAACGCCAAGCCCCGATCCCCCCTCTGACTTTGGCTAGGGATGGGCGTTTTTCTGGGGGTTTGGGAGGTCTCGTGGGCCCCTGCGGCAGCGCATCAGCGGGCACACTAACCTAAAGACCAGCTTCCCGAGCGGGCGCGGCAACGGCACCTTTCCCCTTCAGGAGAGGTGCAATGACACTCAATCGTTTCTGGCAGCTGGATCGGCATCCCGTCGGGCATGCTATCGCCGATGCGCTCAGCCTGCGCGAGGAGGCGCTCGCCCCGCTGGGTGATGGCACGGTGCGGGTGGCCACGCGTTGGCTGTCGATGGATGCGGGCACGCGGCTATGGATGAGCCCGCGCACCGATGGCTATCAGCCGCCGCTGCCGCTGGGGGCCAAGATGGTGGGCCTGTGCCTTGGCCGGGTGGTCGAGAGCCGTGATGCGCGTTTCCCGGAGGGGGCGCTGGTGCGCGGCTTTGGGCAATGGGCCGATTACGCCACGCTGCTGCCCGATGCCTCGGGGCTGGAGCTGCTGGACGAGACGGTCTCCGACCCGCGCGAGCATTTCGGCGCGCTGGGGATGAACAGCTGGACCGCCTATGTCGGCATCGCCGAAGTGGCGGCGGTGAAGGCGGGCGACTGGGTGGCGGTGTCGGCGGCGGCGGGGGCCACGGGCAGCCTCGCCTGTCAGGTGGCGCGCAATCTGGGGGCGCGGGTGGTGGGCCTGGCCGGCGGGCCGGATAAATGCCGCTACCTGCGCGAGGAGCTGGGGGTGGCGCTGGCGATAGACTACAAGGCCGAGGATGTGGCCGCGGTGCTGGCGGGCCTGCCCCAAGGGCTCAACGCCTATTTCGACAATGTTGGCGGGCCGCTGCTCGATGCGGTGCTGCCCCATATGGCGCATTACGGCCGCATAGCCATCTGCGGGCTGCTGGCCAGCTATAATAGCGACACGGCGCTGCCGGGCCCGGCCCGCTTCGATCAGATCCTGATGCGGCGGCTACGGGTGGAGGGCTTTTTCCTGCCCGATTTCCTCGAGCGCGGCGCGGAGTTTCTGCCCCGCTTGCGCGGCTGGATGGAGGAGGGCCGGCTCTCGGTGCGGTTCGACGAGACCATCGGGCTGGACAAGGTGCTGACCGCCTACGAGCGGATGCTCACCGGGCGCAACATCGGCAAGGTGATCGTGCGGGTGGCGGATTAGCCGCAGCGCTCCATCGCCGCGTGGGCCAGCAGCGCGAGGCGAGGAAAGGCTTTCGCGCGTTCCTGCGCCTCGGCATTGGCGGCGGAGCCCCGCAATACCCGGCCCTTGATGCCATGGAAAATGGCGGCCAGCCGAAAGAAGCAGAACGCGATGTAGAAATCCCAATTGTCGATGCGCCCGCGCCCGGTGCGGCGGCAATAGGCGGCCACATAGGCTTCCTCGCCCGGCAGGCCCAGCGCGGCCGGGCTCTTGCCGCCAAGCCCGGCCACAATATCGGGGGGCATCTGATACATCATCGCGTTGTAGGCGAAATCGGCCAGCGGATGCCCCAGCGTCGAAAGCTCCCAATCGAGCACCGCCAGCACGCGCGGCTCGGTGGGGTGGAAAATCATGTTGTCGATGCGGAAATCGCCGTGGACAATCGAGGTTTCATCGCCAGCGGGAATGGCCGTGGGCAGCCATGCCACCAGCGCATCCATATGGGCATCGCGCCCGGCCAGTTCGTCTTCAAGATATTGGCGCGACCAGCGGGCAATCTGGCGGGCGAAGTAATTGCCGGGCTTGCCATAATCGGCCAGGCCCACGCCTGCGTAATCGATCTGGTGAAGCGCGGCGATGGCGGCGTTCATCGCATCGAAGCAGGCGGCGCGCTCGCTGGCGGGCAGTTCGGGCAGGGCGGCATCCCAGAAGATGCGCCCCTCTACCATTTCCATCACATAAAACCACGTGCCGATGACCGCCTCATCGGTGCACAGCGCGTGCACCTTGGCCACGGGGAAATCGGCGCGGCCAAGGGCGGTGAGCACCTGCGCCTCGCGCTCGATGGCATGGGCCCCCTTGAGGATCTGCCCCGGCGGCTTGCGGCGCAGCACATAGCGGGCATCGGGGGTAATCAGCTTGTAGGTGGGGTTTGATTGCCCGCCCCGAAACTGCTCGACGCGCAACGGCCCGGCATAGCCCGCAACGTGATCGCCCAGCCAGCGCGCCAGCGCCGCCTCGTCGAAGGCAAACCCCTCGCGCACGGGCGTCGTGCCGAGATTGGCATCGGCCAGAGCGGTCATGCCGGGCAGGCCAGCTTCCACTCGCGCTTGATCTTCTTGGCGAGGCTCCATTTGTGCACCTCGGTGGGGCCATCATAGATGCGAAAGGCGCGGATCTCGCGAAACACCTGCTCGACGATGGTGTCGCCGGTGACCCCGGTGCCGCCCATCACCTGCACGCATTTGTCGGCAATGCGCATCAGCGCCTCGCTCACCGCAACCTTCGCCATCGAGCTTTCCACCGTGCCCAGCGAGCCCGTATCGAGCACGCCCGCGCACCAATAAATCATCAGCTCGGCCTGCTGCAGGTCGATCCTGTTTTCGGCCAGCATGAAGCCGACGCCCTCGTGATCGATCAGCGGCTTGCCGAAGGCCTCGCGGCGGCAGGCATAATCGCTGGCGATTTCCTGCGCGCGGATGCAGGCCCCCAGCCAGCGCATACAGTGCGACAGGCGCGCGGGGGAAAGGCGTATCTGGGCATATTTAAAGCCCTCGCCCGCCTCGCCCAGCATCTGATCTGCCGGCACGCGCAGATTATCGAGGACGATCGTGGCATGGCCGCCGGGCATCGAGCTGTCGATGGTATTGGGGATATGCTCGATGCGGATGGCGGGATCGGGCAGATCGACGACGAACATACACGCCCCCTCATCCGCCTTGGCCATCACAATGCCCACGCCCGCCCCCTGCGCGCCGGTGATGAAGCACTTGCGGCCATTGATGACCCAGTGATTGCCATCGCGCTGGCAGGTGGATTTCATCATCGAGGGGTCGGAGCCCGCGCCGCCCCATTCGGCGGGTTCGGTCATGAAGAAGGCCGAGCGCACAAGCCCCTCGTGCATCGGCTTGAGGAAGCGTTCCCTGATTTCGGGGCTGCCGACATGGCCGAGCAGATACATATTGCCCTCGTCGGGGGCATTGGTGTTGCAGGCCAGCGGGCCCAGCGGCGAAAGCCCCGAGGCGATCAGCACGGCGGCGGTATCCACCTGGCTCAGATGGCTGCCATCGGGCAGAATGTGCGGGGTGAGCACGCCCGCCGCGCGCGCCTTTTCGCGCATTTCCCACACCAGCGCATCGGTCGGCGCGCCATGATGGTCGCGGCGCGGGTCGCGCTCGTAGGGAATGATCTCCTCGCGAACGAAACGCTCGATCCGGGCGGCAAGCTGCTGGGCGCGGGGGCTGATGGTCATGATGGTATCCAGTTGGAGAAGCAGGGCGGCAAGGTGGGCCGGTCAGCCTAGCGGGCGCAGCGGGTCGGCCCCATCCCAATCGCGGGCGGCATCGCGCATCATCGCAAACAGGCCCTCGCTGCCCGCCATGGGTTGCAGCAGCTCGATTACATGGCCGGGACCACCGCCCGCATCGACATAGATCACTTCGCCGCTATCCCCGACCTTGCCCTCGACGAGGATCTCGGCCCCGATCTCGGCGCAGGCGCTGCGGGCTTGCGCGATGGAGGAAACGAAGATGCAGATGTGGTGGAGCTGATCCTTGACGCCATATTCGCCATTATAGATCGAGGGCGCATCATTCTCGGGGCGGATCAGCTCGATTTGGATATCGCCCCAATAGCCGATGGCGATCGAAAACAGCGCATCGGTGGGTGCGCCGCGATAGCGCATATCGCCCAGATGGATGTTCTCGATCAGGAAAAACGGGCCGACCCCCA
>Ga0007882_10002302_pt1 | contig 10755 bp, 9 predicted proteins | sample CryBogCBH12Aug01_FD_71195 | JGI IMG/M metagenome (GOLD analysis project Ga0007882, IMG submission 71195) | Freshwater microbial communities from Crystal Bog, Wisconsin, USA - CBH12Aug09.1 | ecosystem: Environmental > Aquatic > Freshwater > Lake | place: Crystal Bog, Wisconsin, USA | collected... | reverse complement strand
CGCCGGGCCAGCCGGTGAAGCCCGGATCCATGGGCCGGCCGTTGCCGGGCTACAAGGTGGCTCTGCTTGATCATGACGACCTGCCGGCGACCGAGGGTGAGATCTCGCTGGCCCTCAATCCGCGGCCGGTGGCCCTGATGCAGGGCTACAAGGACGACCCGGTCAAGACCGAATCGCTGATGCGCAACGGCCATTACCATTGCGGCGACGTCGCCTCGATCGACGCCGACGGCTATGTCACCTATGTCGGACGGGCCGACGACGTGTTCAAAGCCTCCGACTACCGGATCAGCCCGTTCGAACTGGAAAGCGCGCTGATCGAGCATGAGGCGGTGGCCGAGGCGGCGGTGGTGCCGAGCCCCGATCCGCTGCGTCTGGCGGTGCCCAAGGCCTTCCTTATCCTGCGCACCGGTCACGAGCCCAGCAAGGCCCTGGCGCTGTCCATCTTCAAGCATATCCGCAGCGCGCTGGCGCCGTACAAGCGCATCCGCCGCATCGAGTTCTCGGATCTGCCGAAGACCATCTCGGGCAAGATCCGTCGTGTCGAGCTCAAGCGCATCGAAGCGGAACGGCGCAACCAGGGCATCCGCGCCGACGGCGAATATTTCGAAGAGGATTTCCCTGAACTGAAGGGGTAGAGGAATAGAAAATTCACCACGAAGACAAGAAGACACGAAGAATTTCAAGGAAGATCAATATCTTCTCTTTTCTTCGTGTCTCTGTGCCTTCGTGGTGAAACAGACAGGAGAACGAACTCGAGCCTGGCCGAGAATGCCTACTTCCCGAACCCGGTTTCCAGCCATTCCTTCATATTGGTGTCGAATTTCATCACATGATCGATCAGCCAATTTTTGAGGAACTGGTTCATATACGAAATTGAATCTTTGTTTATTGGTTTTTTCTTTTCTACAAAGTATGTTCGTGCCATGTCCATGATCTGAGCGACAAGAACTCTATGCTCGGAGACATGCATGTCCAAGTATGGATACATGCATTCCTTCTGTATTTTTTCCTCTCTGGTAAAATGGTCTTTTGAGTAAGCAAGCAGGCCCTTCAGTGTTTCGTGAAGCAGCTTATCCTCTTTGTAGTTATTTGATTTTTCATGGAAATCATTAATGATTTTGATCAGGGCCTGGTGATCGGCGTCGATCACAGGATGGCCGACTCTGTATTCTTCGCTCCAAACGATCATTGGACAGTCTCGCTTAGTTTGGAAAACCGATCTGGACTCTGCGATTGAGGTGGTCTTACCAGATAAGGAAAAAATTCATAGTCCGCCACCAGCATGTGCCGTGCAACCACGTCATGGGCCAGGAACTGGAAAATCGCACCGATTTCCGCCGTATCCGCGGCAAATTCCTGCAAAAGTTGATCGGCTTTCTTTAAAATTAACCTGTGCAGATCCTGGTGTTCCTCGAGACCGGGAAAGCCGGCGGCGGCGATCACGGTCTCTTCGTTCTTGAAATGGGCGGTGAGTTCGCCCACCAGAACATGGATTATTCTTTTTATGTCATCGGAAGGATTGCCCGAAAGTATCGCGCACAGAAGTGCATTGGCGATGGAGAAAAGCCCCTGATGTTCCCTGTCGATGGATTTGTCGCCGCTGGCATAGGCCTGGCGCCAGGACAGTTGGATCAGATCGGCCGAAGGGCTTTCCGGATCGCCGGCGAAGGTTTCCGGGGCGAATTGCACCTGGTTCCGTCCGTTGGCCTTGGCCTTGTAGAGCGCGGCATCGGCGCGGGTGAACCATTGCTGCCAGTCCTCGCCGCTCTGGCATTCGGCGACGCCAAGGCTGATTTTCACATCCCCCACCGTCGTGAAGGTGGCGCCGTCGACGATACCCCGCAAGCGTTCGGCAAGAACGATCGCCGTCGGCAGGGTGGTGCCGGGGCATAGGATGATGAACTCCTCGCCGCCCCATCGGGTCAGGGAATCCGCGGACCGCAGCGACGAGCGCAGGAGCCCGGACAATTCCACCAGGACCTGGTCGCCGACGGCGTGGCCATAGGTGTCGTTGACGGTCTTGAAGTGGTCGATATCGAGCATCAGGATCGACAGCGCATGGTCGTAGCACGACAGCCGTTCGATTTCGCCGCTGACCAGATTTTCCAGGCGGCGGCGGTTCCAGGCGCCGGTAAGCCTGTCGACGCTGGCAAGTTGGTCCAGTTCGCCGATCTCACTGCATCACCTGGTTGTCTGTCTCCAGTTGCTGCGCCGCCCGCAGCAAGCCGAAGTCGATGTCGTCAAATATGGCCAGAGAAACCAGTCTCTGGCCGAGAAACGCGACGATGATGATGAAGAAGCCGCCGATGGAGTCGCCCAGCGCCGGGTCAATACCGAAGGAAGGAAGAAATTGGCGGTGAAACCAGCCATGGCCCAGATAGACGCAAATGCTCGACGCAATCCCCACCGCGAGGAGGACCGCACCGCTTCGCTGTATTGCGTCCCTGGTACGTTTTTCAGAGGGCTTCATGTCGTTCCGCATGACAGTAGAGCATGGTCGCGGTTCCGTCGGTGTCGAACGAGATGATCTTATCATTTCCGTTGAAAAACCCAATCAGTTGATTTTCATTTGAACCATTAACCTGTTTAGATAAAGAATGTCCTTGCCGACACTTCACAGTATTGATAAATGATAGAAACGTGTTTGGTTTGTAGAAGTGGAAGAAGTGTTCTTTGATTAAAAAAATTCTAAATAGCAATATTGAGTTCGGTCACACGGCGGTGGATGCCCAGCATCGTTACATCATTGACTTAAGCAAAAAAATTGAACAAGTGCCGGCAAACGAAGATAAGATCGCACCTTTGTGCTCTTTGTTCAGAAAATATAGACGATTGGTAAAGAAGCATTTTCTTCTGGAAGAAGAAATTTTGGAATTTCTGGTAGACAGGAAATATATTGCACATAGATTTTCACATGTCCAATCCCATAAAAATTACATTAATTATTTAAACAATATAATGAAAGAGATCGCTGATAATAAGGATGTTTCTGTTTCAAAAGAAATTATAAATTACGCCTTTAATGGATTCCATCTGCATATGGCGCAATACGATAGTGAAATGTTCGGATTTCTTAAGGTCGAGAGGGTTTTTCGCGAACTCTGAGGGAACTCCCGTCTTTTCGTCGCCGTTCAGCCCCGCAGCACAAACTGATCGAAGTCTTCGACGGGCATCGGGCGACTGAAGAAATACCCCTGGTAAACATGGCAGCCGGACCTTGCCAGGAAATCTTGCTGCTCCGAGGTTTCCACGCCTTCGGCGATGACGCCCAGGCCAAGGCTTTGCGCCAGGGCGACAATGGTCTTGGCGATGGCCGCATCGTTGGGATCGGTGAGGATGTCGCGGACGAAGGACTGGTCGATCTTCAACTGGTCCAGCGGCAGGCGCTTCAAGTAAGACAGCGATGAATAACCCGTCCCGAAATCATCGAGAGAGAACGATACGCCCCGGGTTTTCAGCGCGACCATTTTCTCGATGATGTCCTCGACATTCTCGACCAGCAGGCTTTCGGTCAGTTCCAATTTGAGTTTATTCGGGTCGGCTCCGGTGCGGTTCAGGGCGTCCACCACCTGTTCGACGAAATCGGTCTGCTGGAATTGCTTGGCGCTGACGTTCAGGGCCAGCGTGATGTGGGAGGTTTCCGGTCGGCTCGTCCATGCGACGATTTGTGCGCATCCGGCTTCCAGGACGAGTTGGCCCAGGCTGAGGATCAGCCCGGTTTCCTCGGCCAGGGGAATGAACTCGGCCGGCGTGACCAGGCCACGCTGGGGATGCCGCCAGCGCACCAAAGCCTCGGCGCCGACCAGATTCCTGTCCTTGTCTATTTGCGGTTGATAGTAGAGGAGGATCTGGTCGTCATGGATCCCGTGACGCAATTCGGCTTCGAGAGAGGCGCGGGCTTTGATGCTCGCCTGCAGGCCCGGGTCGAAGAAACGCAGGGTGTTGCGTCCGCCGGCCTTGGCCTGGTACATGGCGATGTCGGCCTGTTTCATCAGGTCGTCGACGCTGTCGCGCTGATCGCCGAACAAGGTAATGCCGATACTTGGCGTACAGCGAAACAGATTGCCGGCAAGTTCATAGGGTTGACCGAGAGCGGCAAGGATCTTCTCGCCGACGACCTCGGCCTGCGCCGCGGCTTCGTCGGGGTCGCCGCTGAGACCGGCAAGGACCACGACGAATTCGTCGCCGCCCAATCTCCCGACGGTGTCGGCCTCTCGAAAGCTGCTGCTCAGACGCCGGGCGACTTCCTGCAGCAGCATGTCGCCGACCTCATGGCCCTGGGTGTCGTTGACTGTCTTGAAGTTGTCCAGGTCGACGAACAGCAGGGCGCCTTCGCGGTCGTTTCTGGTGCTGGCGGCGAGGACCTGATTCAACCGGTCGGTCAGGAGACGGCGATTGGGAAGGCCGGTGAGGGGGTCGAAGAATGCCAGTTGTTTGATCTGATCTTCCGCTTTTTTGCGCTGGGTGGCGTCGCTGAAGGTGCCGACATAATGCGTGACCTGGCCATCGGCTCCCTTCACCGCCGTGATGCTGAGCCATTCCGGATAAATCTCGCCGTTCTTGCGGCGGTTCCAGATTTCACCGTTCCAACTGCCGAGGGTGTTGATGCTGTCCCACATCGCCGCATAGAAGGTCTGATCGTGGCGACCGGATTGGAGAAGATTGGTCTTGCGTCCCACCGCGTCATCCGAGGAATAACCGGTTATCCTGGAGAATGCCTGGTTGATCCTGAGGATCACCCCCTCGGCGTCGCAGATGACGGTGCCGTCCTGCGATTCCATGGCGGTCGCCGCCACCCGCAACTCGGTTTCCGTCCTTGCGCGTTCGGTGACATCCAATGCCATGCTGACGGCCAGACGGCGCCCGTCGGGCCCCCTGCCGAGCCCGACAGAGCTGAAATCCCATACCCTCTGGCTGCCGTCACGGCATCGGATTTGGAACTCGCCTTCCGCTCGCCGGTCCTCCAGCTCATAGAGGGTATCAATATAGGTTCGAACCGACTCCCGGCGCTCGCCATAGGCCTTGTCGGTCCAGGCGGCGATAGTCGGAATGTCCTGTCGGCTGTAGCCGGTGATATCGGTCCAGCTGCGGCTGATGGCGACGATTTCGCCGCCCTCGGCGTGGATCATCACCGGAAAGGGGGCTTCTTCCACCGCCCGCCGAAAGCGTATTTCACTCGAGGTCAGGGCCTTCATCGAACCCAGCAGACGCCGACTGAGCAACAGGACGATCAGGCCGAGAAAAGCCGTCACCGTCACCAAAACTCCCAGAATATGATTGAACAGATGCAGCTCTTTGGTGACATCCACATTGACCGCGGCGGAAAGCTTGTGGGCATCGGCAAGGATGATGCTGGCCCGCATCGACAGTCCTTGTGCAATCAGTTTTTCGGCTTCGCTGCCATTAGACCTTGTAGTTTCGTTCTCAGAAAGTAACCGCTCAAATAAACTCCCAAGAATAAGATAGTTGTCGATCATATGGTTGATGATGCGTCTTTGCTCTTCGGTTTTGTCGCTGTTTTTCTCCTGGTTCAGGCTGGTACCAACACGACTGTAAGATTCCCGCCACTGCTCAACGGCGCGATTTCCGCGGCTGCCGAGATAGTCCTGTATGAAGAAATCCAACTGAAAAATGTCATCCAACAACTGGCCGATATATTGAACCTCTATGATGGATTCTTCCGTCTTTGCATTCGATTGGATCAGAATGACTGTGTTGCCGATCAGTAGCGACATGATCAGAAACACGGAAAGACCGACCGTCAGGCGAACCGATAGTGATGGTAAGTATCGGCTTAGCGACATCTATTTGGTTTCTGGCGAGATGACGGTTACACGATTCGGCTCAACCGACTTCAACTGGTCGATGGAAATATGTTTGAGAAAATCAGGCATGCCGAGGTCGGGTCTTTTCCTGATTTCACGTTTTGCCTCGCCCTCCAGATTGACCAGCAGCGACTGGTCCAGGCTGATCCCAAAACCGAAATCGTCCCAGATGCGGCTCAGCGCGGCCGCCTCCATGTGCACATGGGGGGCGACGATCGAGATCGCCTCCATGTGGTTGGCGGCGGTGAACCGCTCGGCGCGAAGAAGCGAGCGCAGCATCTTCCGCGCCGCCTCCGGTCTGGTCCGCAGAAACTCCGGCATGGCGGCGAGGGTCCACATTTCCGTGTAGAGCCCCTCGTTGGGGAAAGCGAGAAACAGGTCCGGGATGGCCGCCTGCACGGCGACGCGGGCCAGAGACCAGGCCGTCAGGGCATCAATGCGGCCGCTGATCAGGGCAGCGGCCCCGTCATCGAAGGTGACCGGAACAAAGGTGATGCTGGCGGGGTCGACCCTGTGAAGCGCGAGGAGCAGATCGAGAAAATACTCGTGATTGGTTCCTCGTGCTATGCCGACGCGCTTGCCCTGCAAATCCTCTGGCCTGCGGATGCCGGCGTCGGTCCGGGCGATCACATTGACATCATGGTCCGTGGCCTGGATGGTGGCGAAGATGGTCACCGGGCTTCCGCCAAGGATTTCGCGCATCACCGGTACCTCGGCGACGGTGGCGATATCGGCTTTGCCCTCGATGACATTGGTCAGCGCATCTTTGCCGAAGGAAAAAGTCTCGATCGCCATGTCGAGCCCCTCGTCCCGGAAGAAGCCCTTGTCCGCAGCGACATAGACCAGCGCCGACATGACCTGCGGGCTGACCGCCAGAGTCAGCTTTTCGACCGGCGTCGTAGCGGGTCCGTGCGGGATGCGGGCTGCCAGGACGGAAAAACCGACAATGCAGACAATGACCGCAAACAGGCCCGATGGCTTCATGTGGTCGCCTGCCTCCCTATGACGACAGACCAAGTTTTAGGAGGATTGTCTCCTCTCGTGTCTAACCACAGTATCCTTGTCTCAATGTTTTGGAAATGGGGGTTAAGCCACGGCGGCTTCGCTGTGGTCTTCGCCTGGGAAGTGATGCCGGCCATGATCGGTCGCGGACGGCCGCAATTTGCTTAGAAGCGAGTGCAGTTCGAGGAGTTCTTCCGCGGCAAGGCCGGTCATTGCCTGGCGGATGCAAGTCTGATTTGTCGGAGCCATGTTGTCGAAGACTTGGCGGCCCTTCCTGCTCAGGCGTATTTTTTGCCGGCGCTTATCGCCTTTGCGGGCGATCCGCGTTACCAGCTTTTCCGTGGCCGCGCGGCGAACCAGGCAGGTCACGGCGCCATTGGTGACCTTCAGGCGTTCGGATAGTTCGCTCATGCTGAGGCCCTCGGGGGCGCCATGGAGTTGCGCCAGCAGATCAAATTTTGCCATCGTCAGAGAGTGCCCGTCGCGCAGGTTTTTCTGGATCATGCGTTCGATCTGCCGAACGGTGGAAAACAGCGCCAGCCACACCCTGAGCGGGGCAGCTCCAACAGTCAGTAAACCAATATCCTCATCAGGCATTGCTTTGCATGTCCGGCGCAAGCCGGGGTTCCCCGAGCCAAGTCACGGGTGTGATCATATGCAAAAATATGTTTATTTTCCATATTTCTGTTTAATCCGCGTTCCAGTGAACCATGCCCAGGCCGGTGACGTCGTAGCCGCCGAGGGCGGCGGCCTTGGCCCGGAATTCGTCACTTTTTGTAAAGGCGAACAAACGTTGCAGCGGCGGATCAAAAAAAGCCCGGCGATCGATGGCCAGGTCAAAGCGTTCGCGAAACAATGGCACGAAATCAAGTTTCAGGGCACCGGCAACCGAGGCTACGGCGAGGCCGGCGTCGGCCTGCCCTTCCATCACCGCCATACCGACTTCCGTTTCGCTGCGCGCCACGATCCCGGCCAGAGTCAGCGCTTTCGGGCCGATGCCGGCCTGGTTCAGCAACCGTTCCAGCAAGGCCCGGGCGCCGGCGCCTTCCTGGCGCATGACCAGGCGCGGCCGGCGGGACGCCAGATCCTCCAGGGAGGTCAGATTTAAGGGGTTGCCGGCGGCGACCACCAGGCCCTGGTCGCGCCAGGCCCATTCGATCAGCACCACGTTGCGCTGCGAAAGCATGGCGCTGGTTTGCGCGATATTGAACTCACCGGTCTCGCTGTCGATCAGATGCAGTCCGGCCATCACCGCGTCGCCCGCCGCCAGCCTGGCCAAGCCGTCGGTGCTGGTGCCCGGCAGGATGGCCAGGGGCCCGTCCAGGCGCCGCAAACACCATTCGAGGAGCGGATCATGGCTTCCGGCGACGACAAGCGGCGGAACCGCCTGCGGGCGTTGGGGCACCGCGCCGTCGACATTCGATTGCAGCCAGGAATCGATCTCCGCCTTGGGAAACAACCATTTTCCGGTGACGCGGACGCAGGGAATGCGTTTTTCCTTCACCAGGTCGTAGATCTTGCGTTCTTTCAAACGCAGGTAATGGGCCACCTGGTGGGTGTCCATGAAATTCGGCTGTTCGCTCCTTGGATCGGACATGGTCCTCCTACATCTGATCGGCGGTCAGCGACATTACCGTCCTTGAGCCATCCGTGACATGGCTGGCCCAGGCGCCGGCCTTCGGCAGGATGCAGTCGGCGTAATGCCGCGCCGTCTTCAGTCGCGCGGTCCAGAAGGCGGCGTCGCCCTCGCCGGCGTCCAGGCGGCGGCGCGCGATCAGGGCGCCGCGGGCCAGCTGGTGGCCGCCTAGAACGGTGCCCATCAGATGCAGCAGCGGCACCGCGGCGGCGGCCGGCAGGCGCGGGCTTTCGGCGGCGGCGTCGATCACCCATTGCACGGCTTGCCGGGCCAGTTCGGCGGCCGACGCCAGGCGGGAGCCGACGGCCTGCAGATCGGCATCGGCGGTCTGTTTCAGCAGTCCGGCCTGGTCGGTGACCTGGGTCAGGGCGGCGAAGGCGGCGGCGCCTTTGTCGCGCAGGATCTTGCGGTTGACCAGGTCATTGGCCTGGATGCCGGTGGTGCCCTCGTAGATGGTGGTGATGCGGGCGTCGCGGAAATGCTGGGCGGCGCCGGTTTCCTCGATATAGCCCATGCCGCCATGCACCTGCACGCCCAGCGAGGCGACCTCGTTGCCGATTTCCGTGCACCAGCCCTTGACCACCGGATTGAGCAGCTCGTGATAGGTCAGCGCCGCCGCCCGCGCCGCCGGATCGGCCGCGCCATGGGCCTTGTCCAGTTCGCCGGCCGCCACATAGGCCAGTGCCCGCATGGCCTCGATATAGGATTTCATGGTCATCAGCATGCGCCGGACGTCCGGATGCTCGATGATGGCGGTGCGCTCGGCGCAACCGATGGGCTTGCCCTGGACCCGTTCGCGGGCAAAGCTGAGCGCCTGCTGATAGGCCCGCTCGGCGATCGCCACGCCCTGCAGCCCGACATTCAGTCGCGCATGGTTCATCATCACGAACATGTATTCGAGGCCGCGGTTTTCCTCGCCCACCAGATGGCCGACGGCGCCGCCGTGGTCGCCGAAGGCCAGCACGCAGGTGGGGCTGGCATGGATGCCCAGCTTGTGCTCCAGCGACACCGCATGGACGTCGTTCTGCCGGCCGTCGGGCAGCATCTTGGGGACGATGAACAGCGAGATCCCCTTGACCCCGGCGGGGGCCTCGGGGGTGCGGGCCAGCACCAGATGGACGATGTTGTCGGTCAGGTCCTGGTCGCCATAGGTGATGAAGATCTTCTGGCCGCTGATCAGATAGTGGTCACCGGTCTTCACCGCCCTGGTGCGCACGGCGCCGAGGTCGGAGCCGGCCGAGGCCTCGGTCAGGTTCATGGTGCCGGCCCATTCGCCGCTCGCCATCTTCGGCAGATAGGTCTGCTTCTGCTGTTCCGAGGCGCATTCGACGATGGCGTTGAAGGCGCCCTGGGTCAGCATCGGGCACAGCGCGAAGGCCATGTTGGAGGCCTGCCACATTTCATTGACCGCCGTGTTGACCATCCCCGGCAGCCCCATGCCGCCGAATTCGGTGGCCGCCGCCAGGCCGATCCAGTTGCCCTCGGCCAATGTCGCATAGGCCTGCTTCCAGCCGTCGGCGGTGATCACCTTGCCGTCGACCAGCCGGGCGCCCTGGCTGTCGCCGCTCTTGTTCAGCGGCGACAGGACTTCCTCGGCGATGCGTCCGGCTTCCTCGAGGATGCTGCGCACCAGCTCCGGCGTGGCGTCCTCGTAGCCGGGCAGGGCGGCGACATCGGCCAGCCCGGCGAGGTCACGAAGCACGAAGTCCATGTCGCGCAGCGGCGGAATATAGGCGGTCATTGAAAGGCTCCCTGAGTTTTGAGCAAGTCGATGTCGGTCTGGGCGAATCCCCAGCCTAATAGCACGCCGGTATCGTCCCGTCCCGGGGGAGCCGGAGGGCCCCCAACCTCGGGGGGGGTGCGGGAAAAGCGCGGCGCCGGCGCCGGTTGCACCACGCCGTCGATGGTGACGAAGGTGCCGCGGGCCTGGTTGTGGGGATGCGCCGGCGCCTCGTTCATGTCCAGCACCGGCGAAACGCAGGCATCGAGGTCGGCGAAGATCTCCATCCAGCCGTCGCGGGTCTTGCCGGCCACCACCTCCTGCAGGCGCTGGCGCAGGGCCGGCCAGCAGGCGCGGTCCCAAGGCTGGGCGAACTCCGCCTCGGTGATGCCCATGCGGTCCAGCATCAGACGATGGAATTGCGGCTCCAGCGGCCCCAAAGCGAGAAATTTGCCGTCGGCGCAAGGATAGCAGCCATAGATCGGCAGGCCGCCGTCGATCAGGTTGTCTTCCCGCCTGTCGCTCCACAGGCCGTTGCCCTTGAAGCTGTAGATCATGGTCATCAGCAG
>Ga0007882_10002301_pt1 | contig 10757 bp, 8 predicted proteins | sample CryBogCBH12Aug01_FD_71195 | JGI IMG/M metagenome (GOLD analysis project Ga0007882, IMG submission 71195) | Freshwater microbial communities from Crystal Bog, Wisconsin, USA - CBH12Aug09.1 | ecosystem: Environmental > Aquatic > Freshwater > Lake | place: Crystal Bog, Wisconsin, USA | collected... | reverse complement strand
CAATTCGGACACCGAATATCTTGCCCATTCGCGCGCCGCTGCCGTGCTCGATCAGCTGACCGAGGACGCGCCGCAGCGCATCGTGCTGTTTGACTCGCCACCGGCGCTCGCCGCCTCGATCCCCGCCGAACTCGCCAAGCTGGTGGGCCAGGTGGTGATGGTGGTGATGGCCGATACCACGCCCGCGGGCGCGATCCAGGATGCGGCCTCGCTGCTGGCGGGCTGCCCCAATGTGCAGTTGCTGCTCAATTCGGTGCAGTTCAGCCCCAATGGACGCCGTTTTGGCTCGTATCACGGGTATCGCGGGTAAATGGTGGCTTAGGGGTCTATCGGCGCGCGACTTAGGCGAAGTTAACCAAGTTTTAAAACACTCGCGCGTAATGTTGGGCCATGATGAACACCGATCATCTCCCGGCCTGCGTGGCGTTAACCATGTTTGGCAAAGATTCCCGAGAGGCGACTTCGCGTGGAGGGCGGTTGCGCTCTCGCGCGGGGGTGATGGCCGCGCTGATGCTGGGCGGGGCGCTGGGCCTGTGTGGCACCGCCATGGCGCAGGACGCCACCGCGCCACAAAGCACCCAGGCGACGCAAAACCCCGTGGCCGGGCAAAGCCAGAACCCCGTCGCCGCGAAAAGCATCGATTACGCGCAAACCCTCGATTATACCGGCATTACCATCAGCGAGGTTGGCCCCGGTCAGGGCAACAACGTGCCCGAGGTGCTGGATAGCGGCATCGGCAATGACAACGAGCTGGCCCAGGTGGTTGGCGGCAGCGCGGTCGAGCCGGTTCAGTCGGAACTGACCGGATCCTATCTGCGCGCCGAGATCACCCCGCAAAGCCTGACCGACGACACTGTCGATGGCGATTTTACCGCGGGCTATCACGTTGGCCAGACGCCGATGGATCGCGCCAGCCGCTACTACGGCAGCACCGTTACCGGCGGCGACCTGACCAGCGATACCTATACCGACGATCAGTTCAATTCGGATCGCGGCAAGGTCTCCAAGGTGCCGCAGCGCCTCGGCGTGTTTGATCGCAACCACACCGATTCCCGCACCCTCGTTATCCATCCCTATATCGAGGTCTCGCAAGACGTTGATTCCTTCTACGCGCCGACCAGCTCGGAACTGACCTACACCGATCTCGTGGCCGGCGCCGAAGTGACCATCAACGGCCGCAACAACCAGGGCACCATCTCGGCGCGGGTGGATGAGCGGCTGGGCTATGGCACCGTCGCCAATTCCACCGGCGTCAATGGTGTGGCCAGCCTGTCCTCGGCCATTCTGCCAAACACGCTGCGTATCGATTATGGCGCTTATGCCAACGAAACCACGGTTACCCCGGATGGTGCCACTTTTGCCAATACCTCGGTCACCGTGGGCCAGCGCCAGCAGATTTACGCGCTCTATGCCGGGCCGACGCTGACCACCCATCTGGGCGACGATATCGGCATTACCGGGCACTATCGCATCGGCTACACCAATATCGGCGAGAACGGCTACAACCAGCAAAACACCCTGCTCAACAGCATCGACGTCTTCGGGCATTCGGTGGTGCAGGATGGCCGTCTTTCGGCGGGTGTGCGCCCCGGCCAGCTCGGCTGGATCGGTTTCAATATCATCGGCGGCTATTACAACGAGAAGGTCTCGAACCTCGATCAGGTGCTCACCAGCGAATATGCGCGCGGCGAGGTGATCGTGCCGGTGACCAGCGAAATGGCCATTGTTGGCGGCGGCGGCTACGAGAAGATCCTCGTCACCAGCCACGACGCGCTGCGCAATACGTCGCTGCCCGGCGATCCGCCCATTCTCGATGCCAACGGGCGCTACATCACCGATTATGCCAGCCCGCTCTACACCGCGATGAATGTGGTGGATCCGATCTGGGATGTCGGCCTCGAATGGCGCCCCAGCCGCCGCACCAACCTCGAGGTGCACTTCGGCCACCGCTATGGCGAATTCACGGGCTATGGCAGCTTTACCTATATGCCCAGCCCCCGGCAGAACTTCAGCATTGTTTATTACAACAATCTTGGCGGTTTTGGCGGCGATCTCAACAATACGCTGTCGAACCTCTCGTCGCAGTTCGAGACCGTGCGCGACGGCATCACCGGCAATATCAGCTCGTGCCTGTCCACCTCGGCTTCGGGCGGGTGCCTGGGCGGCGTGCTGGGCTCGGCCAACTCGGCCTTCGGTCTCGCCCATGGCGCGACCATTGGCTACGATCTGCACTGGGGCCGCTTCGATTTCGGCGTCGGCGTGGGCTACGACATTCACCGCTACATCACCGCGGCGGAGACCATCGATGCCCGCATCAACGGCAAGGCCGACTCCTACTACTGGATCGACACTTTCCTGGGCGCCCGGATCAACGAGAAGTCGCAATTCCAGACCACTTTGAACCTCTACAAGTATGATAGTGGACTAGTCTCGAATAGCAACGAGACCTCGCTGCGGATAGTGAGCATTTATCAGTACTTCCCGAGTAAGCATCTGTCATTCAACGCATCCCTGGCACTCAACGCCAGCTTTAATCAGTCGCAGGCTAACCTGTGGAGCTCGACCCTTTCGATGGGCGTGCGCTATACCTTCTGACCGGACGGAGTGGGCAAAATGTTCGACGAATTCTATGGTTTGCGGGGCAGCCCCTTCCAACTCACGCCCGATCCGGCGTTCTTTTACGAGAGCCTGACGCAGCGCAAGGCGCTGTCGTATCTGTCCTATGGGCTGGCGCAGGGCGAGGGGTTTATCGTCATCACCGGCGATATCGGGGCAGGTAAATCCACCTTGGTAGCCCACCTTATGGCCACGATAGACCGCACCCGGCTAACCGCCGCGCAGGTGGTCACCGCGCGGCTTGATGGTGCGGAAATGGTGGCAGTCGTGGCGCATGCTTTCGGGCTGATGGTGGCCGGGCACGACAAGACCGCCGCGCTCGCCTCGATAGAGGGTTTTCTCCATGCCGAGGCCCGTGCCGGCCGCCGCTGCCTGCTGGTGGTGGATGAGGCGCAGCATCTTTCGGTGGAGGCCCTGGAAGAGCTGCGGATGCTCTCCAATTTCCAGCTCGGCTCGCATCCCCTGCTGCAGATCCTGCTGCTGGGCCAGCCCGAGTTTCGCGCCAATCTGCAGGGGCATCCCCAGCTGGAGCAATTGCGCCAGCGGGTGATCGCCGCGCATCATCTCGATCCGATGGAGGCTAGCGAGGTCGAGCCCTATATCTACCACCGGCTGAAGCTGGTGGGGTGGAATGGCAATCCCGCCTTCGATCAGCGGGTGTTCCGGGAACTGTATACTGCCACGGCGGGCGTGCCCCGGCGGGTGAATATGATCGTCAACCGCCTGCTGATTCTGGGCGGGGTGGAGCAGCGCCGCCGGATCGACGGGGTGATGCTGGCGCAGGTGCTTTCCGAGCTGACCGCCGATGGCGCGCTGGCCATGCCGCAGCGGGTGGTGGCGCCGGGCGAGGCTCCGGTTGCTGCTGCTGGCGCTGGTGTTGGCATTGCCGCTGGCATTGGCGCTCCGGGGCGGGGTGCGGTGCTGGGCAAGATTGGCGCGGCGATTCAGGCGCGTGGGGCCGAGGCCACGCCGGGCTTTGCCGAGGCGCTGGCGCAGCGCGACGCGCAGATTGCCGAACTGCAGGCGGCGGTGATCGAGCTGGCCAATATCGTGGAAGGGCAGGCTGAGGCAGGCGACAAGGACTCCGAGGAGGCGGAAAAGGCTTCGCTGGAAGAGCGCCTTGCCGCCATCGAAAGCCGCATGATCGAGCAGGATCGCACCATCCGCCATACGCTCACCATGCTGATCGAATGGATCGAACGCGACGCGCATCACCGCGTTGCAGCCTGAGGAGGCGCACGTGACCTTTATGGCTATTCCCAATGAGTTGACGGCCAGCGGCCAGATTGCGGGCCAGATCACCAATGGTATGTCGGTGGATGTGGAGGACTGGTTTCAGGTCGGGGCCTTCGAGGGGGTGATCGACAAGTCGCAGTGGGACAGTCTGGACGACCGGGTGGAGCGCAATTGCGCGCGCATCCTCGATCTGTTTGCCGAGGCGGGCGTTAGCGCCACCTTCTTCACGCTGGGCTGGGTGGCGCAGCGCCACGGGCCCTTGATGCGGCGCATTGTGGAGGCCGGGCACGAGCTGGCCAGCCATGGCTGGGATCATCAGCGCGTGTTCACCATGACGCCGCAGGGCTTTGCCGAGGATATCGCGCGGGCTCGGCTGGCGCTGGAGGATGCCGCCGGCGTGGCCATCAGTGGCTATCGCGCGCCCAGCTTCTCGATCGATACCCGCACGCCCTGGGCGCATGAGGTGTTGGCCGAGGCGGGCTATGCCTATAGCTCCAGCGTCGCGCCCATCGCGCACGATCATTACGGCTGGCGCGGCGCGCCGCGTTTCGCCTTTGCCCCGGTGGCGGGTTCGCCGCTGGTGGAGATTCCCGTGACCAGCGTGGAAGTGGGCAATCGGCGGATGGCGGCGGGGGGCGGCGGTTTCTTCCGCGTGCTGCCCTATAGCTTCAGCCGCTGGGCGATTACCCGCGTCAACGAGAGCGAGGGGCGCGCGGCCGTGTTTTATTTCCACCCGTGGGAAATCGATGGCGAGCAGCCGCGCGTGCCGGGGGCGCCTTTGCGCTCGCGGCTGCGGCATTACACCAATCTTGATGCGATGGAGGGGCGGCTGGTGCGGCTGCTTCGCGAATTCCGCTGGGGGCGTATGGACAGGCTGGCTATGCAGGAGGCGGCGCGGGTGGCGCTGGTGGTGGCGTGAACGCGATGTGTGAGATCAGTCTGGAGAGCCGGGTTAGGCTTTGCGATCTGGCCGAGCCGGACGAGGCGGCGCGGCTGGAGGCTTTTGTGGCCGGGCACAGCCAAGGCACGCCGTTTCACCGCCCGGTGTGGCTGGCGGCGGTGGCGCGGGGCACGGGTAATCGCGCCTGTGCGCTGGTGCTGGAGCGGGGGGGCGAGCTGGCTGGCTATCTGCCGCTGAGTGAAATCCATTCGCCGATTTTTGGGCGACTGCTGGCTTCCACCGGCTTTGCCGTGGGTGGCGGGGTGTTGCTGGAAGATGGCGCGGATGGTGCTCTGCTGTTTGCCGCTGTGGAAGAACTGGCGCTGCGGCGTTCGTGCCCCAGTGCGGAGCTGCGCGGCGGGGTTTTGCCCGAGGGTCGTGCAGGCTGGGTGATCAAGCGCGAATCGCATTGCGGCTTTGTGCGGATGCTGGCCGCCGACGATGACGCCGAATTGCTCGCCATTCCGCGCAAGCAACGCGCCGAGGTGCGACGTTCGCTGGGCTTTGATCTGGAAGTGACCGTGGGCACGAGCCAGCGGGATCGCGACGCGCATTATGCCGTCTATTCCGAAAGCGTCCGTAATCTGGGCACGCCAGTGTTTCCGCGCGCGCTGTTCGAGGCGGTGCTCGATGGGTTTGGCGCGGATGCCGATATTCTGACGGTGTGGAGCGAGGGGAGGCCGCTTTCGAGCGTGCTCTCGCTGTATCATGCCAATGACTTTGGGCGCGCGGTGATGCCCTATTGGGGCGGCGGCACGGCGGAGGCCCGCAAGCTGCGCGCCAATGACCGGATGTATTACGCGCTGATGCTGCACGCGCGCGCCAGGGGCTGTGACCGGTTTGACTTTGGCCGCTCGAAAACCGGCAGCGGGGCCTATGATTTCAAGCGCAACTGGGGCTTCGAGCCCGCGCCGCTGGCCTATGGCGTCTACACCGCGCCCGGTGCCGAAAAGCGCGATGCCGACCCGACCAGCAGCGCCCACGCGCGCCAGATTGCCATCTGGCGCAAGCTGCCGCTGTGGCTGGCCAATCTGGTGGGGCCGTTTATCGCAAGGGGTCTGGGATGAGCCGTGAGATTCTGTTTATCGGCCATCGCATCCCTTTTCCGCCCAACCGTGGAGACAAGATCCGCTCGCATCATGTGCTGAAGGAGCTGGCGCGGCTGGCGCCGGTGCATGTCGCCTGCATGGCCGACGATGACGCCGATCTGGCCGAAGAGGTCGAGCTGGCCTCGATCGCCATGTCGTACAAGCTGGTGCGGCGCACCAAGCCTTTGGCCTGGGCCGGGCTGCAGGCGCTGCTTGGCGGACAACCGATCAGCCTCACCGCCTTCCACGACGCCGAGCTGGCGCGCTATGTGCGCGATCTGGTGGAGGGCGGGCGCATCGGCACGATCTATGTGTTCTCCGGGCAGATGGGGCAATATGTGCCCGAGAGCTTTACCGGGCGGCTGGTGGTGGATTTCGTCGATGTCGATTCGGCGAAGTTTGCGGCCTACGCGGCGCAGAAGGGCAAGCTGCTGGGCTGGGTGGATGCCCGCGAGGCGAGGATGCTGCGCGACGAGGAAGCCCGGCTGGCCGCGCGCGCCGATCTTTCGCTGCTGATCTCGGATGCCGAGGCGGCGCTGTTCTCCGCGCAGCTTTTGCCCACCGAGCGCGACGCCGCCACCATCCGGGTGATGGGCAATGGCATCGATACCAACCTCTATGATCCCGCGCTGGTGGAGCCGGAGAGCCGTCTGCATAACGCATCGGGCCCACGACTGATCTTTACCGGGCAGATGGATTATTCGCCCAATGTGCTGGCGGTGCAGCGCGTGGCGCAGCGCATTCTGCCGCTGGTGCGCGATGTGTTTCCGGGCGCGAGCTTCCATATTGTCGGCCGCAATCCGGTGGATGCGGTGAACGCGCTGAGCACCATCGATGGGGTGAGCGTGTGGGGCCGGGTGGCCGATATGCGGCCATGGCTGCGCGCGGTGGATATGGCGGTGGTGCCGCTGGATATCGCGCGGGGCGTGCAGAACAAGGTGCTCGAAGCGATGGCGATGGCGCTGCCGGTGGTGCTCTCGCAGGCGGCTGCCAGCGGGATCAACGCGCAGGCCAGCGAGCATTTTGCCGTGGCCGCGAGCGACGAGGAATTTGCCGAAACCGTGATCGCCCTCGCGCGAGACACCGAGCGCGCCCACGCCATGGGCGAGGCCGCGCGCCAGTTCGTGGTGGAGCAGCAGAGCTGGCAGAGCGCGCTGGCGCCGCTGGCGGGAATTGTGGGTGGGAGACTGGATGAAGGCTGGCTGCGTCATGAGGGGCTGGGCTTTACCCGTGCCGGCACCCTCTCCGATGCCGCCTGAGGAGAGCACTGACCTCGCCCTGAAGTGGCGGGGGGCGCTGCTGCGGCTGGGGCTGGCGTGGACGGGGCTGATTATCGCCTTTTGGCCCGAATGGCGCGCCATGGCCGACCAATGGTGGAACAGCGCCAGCTATACCCATATTCTGGTGGTGCCCGCGATCCTCGTGTGGCTGGTGGCGATGCGCGCCGCGCCGCTGTTGCGGCTGGAGCCGCGCTGCTGGTGGCGCTGGCGCTGGCGGTGAAGCTGTGGGCGCTGGGCGCTTTCATGGGGCTGGCGCTGGCCAGCGAGGCGGGCGCGGTGGCGATGCTGGCGGCCTGTGTGCCGCTGCTGCTGGGGCCACGGGTGACGGCGGGGCTGGTGTTTCCGCTGTGCTACATGGGTTTCCTCGTGCCGCTGGGCGACGAGTTGATCCCCCCGCTGCAAGAGCTGACTGCAAGGATGACCGTGGCGCTGCTGCATCTCACCGGGGTGGGGGCGGCGCTGGATGGGGTGTTTATCCAGACGCGGGTGGGGCTGTTCGAAATCGCGCAGGCCTGCTCGGGGGTAAAGTTTCTGATCGCGATGGTGGCGTTTGGCGCGCTGGCGGCCAATGTTTGTTTTGTCAGTTGGTGGCGGCGCTCGGTGTTTATGCTGGCCTGCGTGGTGCTGCCGGTGCTGGCCAATGGGGTGCGGGCGTGGGGCACGGTCTATGTGGCGCAGTTCAAGGGCGTGGCCTGGGCGGGCAGCTTTGATCACATCGTCTATGGCTGGATATTTTTCGCGATTGTGATCGCGCTGACGCTGGCGGTGAGCTGGCGCTGGTTTGACCGACCTGCCGATGCGCCGATGATTGATGGGGCGCGGATTGCCGCCTCGTCTCGGTTGGGCAAATGGGAGCGGTATGGCGTGGGCCCGCTGGTGGCGCTGCTGCTGGGGGCTGGGCTGGTGGGCGTGGGGCTGGGCTGGGTGACTGCGGCCAATGGGCTGCACGCTTCGGTGCCGAACGCCATCGCGCTGCCGCAGGTGCCGGGGTGGAGCAGGCTGGGTGATGCGGCCAATCCCGCATGGCAGCCGCGTGCGAGTGGGGCGGTGCGCCGCGCTATGGGCAGCTATCAGGATAGCGAAGGGCGGCGCGTCGAAGTGTTTGTCGCGCTGTATGACGGGCAGGGGCCGGGGCGCAAACCTGCCGCTAATGGCGAGGGCGCGGTGCCGCTGGGCTCGGGCTGGCAGTGGCAGGGATCGGGGCAAGGGGCGGGGGCTCCGCTGGCCGACGCCCATGCCGAGCGGATGTTGGGGCCGGGTGGGGTGTCGCGGCTGGCGGAGACGAGCTATCGCGGCGATGGTCTGCTCACCGGTAGCCGGATTGATCTGGCGCTGGCCGGGGCGCGGGATCGGCTGTTGCTGCGGCCCGCACCGGTGGTGGTGGTGATTTTTTCGGCGAGCGGGCAGGATGCGGATGCGGCGATTGGCGCTTTTCGCGCGGCGATTGGCCCGCTGGATCGCTGGCTGGACGGGATTGCTAAGGGTCTTTACGGGGCTGATACCAAGTAGGATTATGCTGCGGGCAGGCCGGTTTCAGAGCGTTTTCTAGTCAGGTGGAATCACCTGACGACTCGGGAAACGCGATAAAATAATAAACTAGAGCGCTCGATCTGATCCAATCAGATCGAGCGCTCTAGCGGCTCCAAAAGGGTAACGAGCGACTATGTGCGGACTGGCCGGAATCTTTCATCTCGATACCCCCAAGCCGATCGATCCGCTGCGGGTCGAGAAAATGTGCGACGCCATCGCCCACCGTGGGCCCGATGGCTATGGGGTGTGGAGCGCGCCGGGCGTGGCGCTGGGGCATCGGCGTTTGTCGATCATCGATATTGCCGGTTCGCCGCAGCCGATGGCCTCCACCGATGGCCGCGCGATGCTGGTGTTCAACGGCGAGATTTATAATTACCGCGAGCTGCGCGCCGAGTTGGCGGCGCATGGCGCGGTGTTTCACACCGATGGCGATAGCGAGGTGATTCTGGCCGCCTATCAGCGCTGGGGGGTGGAATGTCTGCCCCGGCTGCATGGGATGTTTGCCTTCGCGATCTATGATCTGGCGGCGCAGAGCCTGCTGCTGGCGCGCGACCGGCTGGGGGTCAAGCCGCTGTTTACCGCGCAGCTTTCCGATGGCAGCCTCGCCTTTGCTTCCGAGCTGAAGGCGCTGGTGGCGCATCCGCTGCTGCGGCGAGAGCTGGATCCGCTGGCGGTCGAGGATTATCTGGCGTGGGGCTATGTGCCCGATCACCGCTCGATCCTGAAGGGCGTGGAGAAGCTGCCCGCCGGGCATTATCGACTGCTGAAGCGCGGGGGTGGGGCGAGCGCTCCGGTGCAGTGGTGGGATGTGAGTTTTGCCGAGCGGCGGCGTGGGTCCATCCGCGATCACGAGGCCGAGCTGGTGCATCTGATGCGCGATGCCGTGACCAGCCGGATGGTGGCCGATGTGCCGCTGGGGGCGTTCCTCTCGGGGGGCGTGGATAGTTCGGCGGTGGTGGCGCTGATGGCCGAGGCTAGCTCCTCGCCGGTGAAAACCTGCTCGATTGGCTTTGATGTGGCGGCGCTGGATGAGAGCAATTACGCCAGCCAAATCGCCGAGCGTTTTCACACCGATCACCGCGCCCGCACCGTTTCCAGCGATGATTATGGCGCGGTGGAGCAGCTCGCCGGGATGTTCGACGAGCCCTTTGCCGATGCCTCGGCCCTGCCGACATGGCGCGTGTGCCAGCTGGCGCGCGAGAATGTGACCGTGGCGCTGTCGGGCGATGGGGCGGACGAGGCCTTTGCCGGATACCGCCGCCATGTGTTTCAGCATGGCGAGGATCGCGTGCGCGGGATGCTGCCGGGGCCGCTGCGGGCGGGGCTGTTTGGCGCTTTGGGCGCGATCTATCCCAAGGCCGATTGGGCGCCGAGGCCGTTGCGGGCGAAGACGACGCTGCTTTCTCTCGCCGGTAGTAGCGAGGAGGCCTATGCCAGCGCCGTTTCGGTTACCGGGCCGGAGCAGCGCGAGGGGCTCTATTCGCCCGAGTTTCTGCGGCTGCGCGGCGATTACCGCGCCGAACAGCCGTTTATCGATGTGATGCGCGCCGCGCCCGCCCGCTCGGGGCTGGATCGGGCGCAATATGCCGATCTCAAATTCTGGCTGCCGGGCGATATTCTCACCAAGGTTGATCGCGCCAGCATGGCCGTTTCGCTGGAGGCGCGCGAGCCGCTGCTCGATCACCGCTTGATCGAGTTTGCCGCCAGCCTGCCCGAGGGCGAACGCGTGCATAAGGGGCAGGGCAAGTGGGTGCTGAAGCAGGCGATGCGCCGCTATCTGCCCGACGACATCCTGTTTCGCCCCAAGCAGGGCTTTGTGACGCCGATCGCGCAATGGTTTCGCGGGCCGCTGGCAGGGGCGGCAAGGGCAATTGCCTCCAGCGCGCCGCTGGGGCGCACGGGTTGGTTCGACGAGCACCGGCTGGCGGGGATTGCCGAGGCGCATATCTCGGGGCGCTCGGATTATTCGCGGCTTCTGTGGCAGCTGCTGATGCTTGATCGCTCGCTGGCGGGGCTGGGCCTAGCCTAAGTTAGCGGAGGCGATAGATCAGCGTGTGGCCGAAAGTG
>Ga0007882_10002299_pt1 | contig 10763 bp, 5 predicted proteins | sample CryBogCBH12Aug01_FD_71195 | JGI IMG/M metagenome (GOLD analysis project Ga0007882, IMG submission 71195) | Freshwater microbial communities from Crystal Bog, Wisconsin, USA - CBH12Aug09.1 | ecosystem: Environmental > Aquatic > Freshwater > Lake | place: Crystal Bog, Wisconsin, USA | collected... | reverse complement strand
CGTCGCAGAGGGTGAAGGCGACGCCCCCGTCGCCCGCCCCCCACCGGAGCGTGGAGCAATGCTCCGCGTTCCAAAACTGAAACCTCAATGTAACCAAGGCCGTCGCCAAAACGCCCGGCCAACCCAACGCCATTTTCATTGGATGTTGGGCGTTCGATGTTGGATGTTGGATGTTTGCAGAAGTTTCCCTCCTTGGTGCCTTGGAGCCTTGGTGGTAAAAAAGACGCGCCGCCCAACTGAAAACTGAAAACTAAGAACTGAAAACTTCTTCAGTTTTTCGGCTTCGGCTTGCGGGCATCCGCATTGAACGTCCCCAGGAGATAGCTCTTTTCCTCATCCGGCAGGCACAGATAAATTTTGCCCGGCAACCGATTGTTGGCCAGTTGGCCGAACTCCAGCCGCAGCGCATAGCCCGCCTCATAGTTTTCCTTTTGCGCCCCGCTGTCGTCCTGCCAGCGCACCGTCACCCTCGCCGCCTTCGCGACATTCGTGGTGACATTGATCGTGTGGCCGGACAACGCCTCCGGCTGCGTCCCCGGGAAGCTAATCATCACGCCCGATTCCATCGGCCCCCGCAACTCCGCCCGCACCACCAAAGTGCCGTTTTGAAACGCCACCCGCCCCGCGATAAAATCCCGCCCGTGCAACCGCCCCGCCACCGGCGCATCAGGCACCGTTACCTTGGCCAGATTCAGCCCCCAGTTGGTGTCGCTGGCCGGGGGAGCCGCCAGCACCGACGCGGGTTTCGGTGCCGGCTTCGACTTCTCCGCCGCATTTACATTCGTGCTCTGCTTCACCGGGGCGGATGGACGGCCCGGACCCGGCGGGGCCGAAGCTGGCCGGAAGACGAACACCCCCGCCACCGCCGCCACCAGCAGCAATAACACCAGCCCAATCAGCGGTGGCACCAAGGAAACCGGCTTATCCGGCGCAACCGGCGGCAGCTCCGGTTCGGGCTTTTTTTCGACATACCGCTGCGCTGCGTAAACCAGCTTGGAAGGATCCGTGGAGGAAAACTGCGGCACCACGATTTTTTGGAAACACGTGGGACAGTCCATCACCGTCCCGCTTTGCGACGAGTCACAGCGGATGTGCTGGCCGCAAACCGGGCAGGCATACTTGAACTCACTCATGGCTGTCCCTCAACATTTCACATTCCCCGCCCTCGTGCAAAGCCCTTTTTTGCCAACCGCCCCTCGCCCTAGATGTCGGGCGTTCGATGTTGGAGGTTGGATGTTTGGGAATTTTCGCTGCGCCCGACTTCCCCGCAAGGGCGCAGGAAACTGCGGCCGAGCCGGGCACGCCACAAAAACTACTGGGTTCGGGATAAACGCCTGTCAGAGGTAGGGACCCCAGTGTTCCGGATAGTAGGTTTCGGCCAGCATATTGACGGATAGCTCCGGCAGTTTCACCCGGAAAAACCGGTGTGGCCGGGCCGGCACGTCGGCATCTCCCGACTGGTAAGTCACATACACGACGCATTCATCGGACCGCTCCTCGGCGAGCATGCTCCACGCCGGCCGATCCTGGGGAAAAGCCCGGCTGGAATGCTCGTGAGCCACGCGGGTGATCTGGCGGATCCGCCGGCGGCGGGCAAAATATTCAATTATTTTTGCGAGTGGTTTCATGCCGGAACCAAGCTTGGCTCGGAACTCTTATAATCTAACCCTTTCCAGTCCGGCGCGAAATTGGCGATTGGCTGTATTTTGCCCCCCATTATAAACGGTTGCGGATACCCGTTTTCTTTAGCAACAACTGATTTATCCCAAAAGTGTTAGGCATCAATATGTTCGTTGACTGCACAAAACCCATCGCTGGCTGCAAAATTGCCATCGCTCGTTGACAAATGACTTGCCCGCACCGTCTTTCCGGCACTCTAATGCCATCGCAAATCGGCGCGGAAGCTGTTCGGGAAAGGACATTAACATGCGCCAGCCGGTCTGACCAAGTCAGGGGCGGAAAGCACCGTCCGTCGACGGATTATGCTGCTTGTAATATAAAATAGAGATCATGGCAAAAGTTCTAATCATAGACGATGACGCCGAAATCTGCGGGGTGGTGGGCGATTATCTGCGGCGTCACGGCCATGAGGTAGCCACTGCATCCGACGGCAGCCAGGGGTTGACGGCGGCGGCGGCGACCTGTCCAGATTTAATCTTGTGCGACTTGGATATGCCCGGCATGGGCGGGCAGGAAGTGGTGTCCACGCTCCGGCAGGACGAACGGTTGGGCGAAGTCCCCGTGGTGTTTCTCAGCGGCTGCACCGAGCGGGAACAAATCCGGCGAAGCATGAATTTGGGCGGAGACGATTTCATCACCAAACCGGCGGCCCTGCCAGAGGTATTGGAAGCGGTGAATGCCCGGCTGCAACGGCAGTGGGAATTGCACCGGCGGGAGGAGGGGCGGCTGAAGGAAACGGTGGAGGTGTTTGCCGGCGTCATCCATGACTTGGACAAGTCAGCGACGGGCGTCCGCTGGCTGGCCGCGCGGGCGGCAAATAAATCCGGGCGGGAGCGGCAGATTTTGGAACAGGTGCAGGCATCCCTGGCCGCCCAGACCGGGGGGACCAACGGCACGCTGCCGGGCGTGTTGCCCGAACCCGCCCTGGTGCTAAAGGATGGGCACCGACGGCAATTTTTGAAATTGTCCGAAGTGAAGGCCCTCGTCGCCTGCGGCGAATATTCCATGGTGCACTGGGGGGATGAAGGGCAGCACATGATGTTCCGCAAGGCGCTGAGAACCTGGCAGCAAGAACTGCCGCCGGAGCAGTTTGTACGCGTGCACCGGCAGGCCATCGTGAACCTGGGCTTCCTGGATTTTGTCGACAAGGCCGCCGATGGCCGGCTGCAAATTCATCTGCGCCAGTTCAAGCCGGTCATCGCCGTCAGCCAGCGCGAAACCCCGGCCTTTAACCGCTGCCTGAAACAGTTCCAGGCTGCGCCCGCCAGCCCATGAACCCCGCCACGCAACCAGCCGCCAGCATCTTGGTGGTGGATGACACCCCGGCCAACCTGCAGCTGTTCGGCAGCCTGCTGCACAAGTGCGGTTACGGCGTCCGCGTGGCCCTCAGCGGCAGTCTGGCGTTGCAGGCGGCCCGGCTGCTGCCGCCCGACCTGATCCTCCTCGATGTGCGGATGCCCAAAATGGACGGCTACGAAGTGTGCCGGCAGTTGAAGGCGGATCCACGGCTCCGGGACATTCCCGTGATTTTTGTCAGCGCCCACGGGGAGACCGAAGAAAAGGTGCGGGCCTTCAAGGTGGGCGGGGTGGATTATGTGACCAAGCCGTTTCAGACGGAGGAAATCGAGGCGCGGGTGGGCACGCACCTGGAACTCCACCGGCTGCAGCAGGAAGTGCGCCGGCACAATACCCGGCTGGAGGAGTTGGTGCGGGAGCGCACCCGGCAGCTCGCGGAGTCCAACGCCCGGCTGGAACTGCTGGACCAAGCCAAAACCGACTTTCTGACCGTCATTTCGCATGAACTGCGCACTCCGCTGCAGGGTCTGCTGGGCGCGGCGGAACTGGCCTTTGGCGGGCCGGGCCGCGACCCCCTGATTGCCGAATATCAACAGGTCTTTGAAAGCTCACGCCAGCGCGTGCTGGAACTGGTGGAAGATGCCCTGCTGCTTTCGGAAATGCGCGTGAACGGGGTCTTGTTTGCCCATGAGACCACCGCGCTAGATGCAGTTTTAGCGGACGCCTGCCGGGAAACCGCCCCGCTGGCGGCGGAGCGGGGGGCGCAATTCATTTCCCGTCTGCCCCCGCTGGGGGCGGTGGCCGGCAGCCAGCGGTTTCTCATCAAAGCATTGACTTGCCTGTTGGAGACGGCTATCAGATTCACCGAGCCAGGCCGGGCGGTGACGCTCGAAGGCTCGGCCACGGAGGCGGAGGTGCGCCTGCAAATCATCGCCGAGGGGCGGATGCTGCCAGCGGTGGATTTGCCCCGTTTTTTTGAATTGCTGTCCGTGGCCCGGCCGCTAACGGCGGGTAGCGATTTGGGTCTGTCCCCGGCGGTCGCCGGGCAGATCATCAAACTGCACGGGGGCCGGGTGGAAATTGCCAACCGCCCGCCGGTCGGAATCGAGTTGCGGGCCACCCTGTCCCGCCGGGCAACCCCCGGCGATTTGGCCGGGTGAAGCGCCCAACGCTGGAAAAACATATGGGATTAATGGGGTGTTTGTGAGCGAACCAGTGGATCAAACCAAGTCAGCCGCCGGCCCGGAACTTGCCAATCCGGCTCGGATTGAACATTTGAACCAGTTGCTGCTGGCCCTGCGCGAAGTGGGCCGCATTCTCAACCGGGAGACGGAAGTGCCTGAGTTGTGCGCCGCCATCTGCCGCAGCCTGGCCAAGACCCGCGGATATGTGACCGTCTGGATTGCCCGGCCCGACCCGGTGACCGGACGGCTGGAGCCTCTGGCGTTGGCTGGCGATGCCGCCGCCCGGTTTCCGCTCACACCCATCACTTGGGATGATTCCCCCACTGGGCAAGGCCCCTCCGGTCTGGCTCTGCGCACCCGGCAACCGGTGGTAATTGAGAATACGGCCAAAGACCCCCGGCTAACCCCCTGGCGCGGCGAGTTTCCGGCCTTGGAAATTGCGTCCATCGCCGCCTTTCCCCTGCTCTTCCGTAACCGGCTGCTGGGCGTACTGACTGTCTGGACGAATCGCCGCCTGCGCGTTTTCGACGCGGAGGAAGTGCAGTTGCTGACCGAGCTGGCGGAGGACATTGCCCGCGCCTGGCACGGTCTGGAGGAGGCGGCCACGCTAGCCACCACCCGGGAAAACCTGGCGACGCTGGTGGAGGCCATTCCAGACGGGATTTTTTTCAAGGACGGGGCCGGCCGCTGGCAGGTGGCTAATTCCGCCGCCCAGCAATTGTTCCAAACCCATCAACGGCCCTGGCAAGGTCGGACGGATGCCGAAATGGCCGGCGACCTGCCCGCCCTCAAGGCCGTCCACGAAGCTTGCCTCGCCAGTGACGAACAGACGTGGGCCGCCGGCAAAATGACGCTCATGGAGGAGCAGGTCACCGATGCCGCGGGCAACCCGCTCACGTTCGAAGTGCTCAAGGTGCCGCTGTTTCACCCGGATGGCCGGCGCAAGGGCATGGTGGTGGTGGGCCGGGATGTCACGGAAAACCGGCGTTATCAAAAGGCCCTGCGGCTTTCGGAACTGATGGCCAGTAGCAGCCGCGACATCATCCTGCGGTTCCGGCTGGAAGACCGGCTGATTCTGGACGCCAACCCCGCCGCCCTGAAAGCCTACGGCTACTCCCGGGAAGAAATGCTGGCTTTGAAGGGGATGGATTTGATCGCCCCGGACGGACGCTTCTTGGCCGAGGAGGAAATCAACCAAGCCGGCGATTCCGGCTTGCTGTATGAAAACATCCACTGCCGCAAGGACGGCTCACGCTTCCCGGTGGAAGTGAGCATCCAAGGAGCAGTGGTGGAGGGCGAGCGGATGCTGGTGTGCGTGGTCCGGGACATCACGGAACGCAAGCATGCCGAGCGGGAAATCCGCGAGGCCAACGCCCGGCTGGCCCAGATGAACACCGAGCTGGAGCGGCGCGTGACCGAACGCACCGGGCAGTTGGCGGAGAGCGAGGAAATGTTCCGCACCATGGCCGATTCGGCCAACAGCGCCATTTTCCTGATGGACAGCCAGGGTTGCCTGACCTTTTGGAACCAGATGGCCGAGCGGATGTTCGGCTGGTTCAGTGCGGAGGTTCGGGGCAAGAACATGTTCCAACTGCTGAAACTGGAAAGCGACACCCCCGGCCCAACCGGGGACACCGCCCCGACCGGGCGAAGCCGGGAAATGCGCGGCCGCCGCAAAAGTGGGCAGTCATTTCCGCTGGAACTTTCGCTTGCGGCCGTCCAGTTGCATGGCCGCCGACATACCATCGGCATCGCGCACGACATCACCGAGCGGAAGCTGGCGGAGACCATGCTCACCGAGACCAAGCAGCGGTTTGAAAAAATCTTCAACCATTCCCCCCTCGGCATCACCATCACCAGCTGGGATGAGGGCCTGCTGATCAACGCCAACGCGGCCTGGCTGAAAATGCACGGGTTTGAACGCGACGAGGCGCTGCTCCGCACGCTGCGGGAACTGAACGTGTATGAACACCCGGCGCGGCGACGTGAACTGTTGGCAGCCCTGGCCCGAGATGGGCATGTCCAAAACTTTGAGCTGCGCGCCCGGAAAAAATCCGGGGAAATCATTGACGTGGTCGTCTCCTCCGAACCCATTGAAATCCATGGGGTCCTGTATTTGCTTTCCAACCTCAGCGACATCACCGAACGCAAGCGCGCCGAGCGGGAAATGGAAATGAAGGCCCGGGAAATCGAGGACCTTTACAACCAGGCACCCTGCGGGTATCACAGCATTGACAAGGATGGCGTGGTGGTGCAAATCAACGATACGGAACTCGGCTGGCTGGGCTACACCCGCGCCGAAGTGGTCGGACACAAAATCACCGAGTTTTTCGCCCCCGCGTCCGGGAAAGAATTTGAGGAATATTTCATCGGCCGGACCGGGCTCGACCAGCATCTGAACGTGGATGTGGAACTGGTGCGGAAGGATGGGAGCCTCCTTTCCGCGGTGCTGAATGCCACCGCCGTGCGCGATGCCCAGGGCAAATTTGTCTGCACCCGCACCACCGTATTTGACAACACGGAACGCCGGAAAACCGAGCAGAAACTCCGCCAGGCCATGGAGGCGGCGGCCACCGCGAACCGGGCGAAGACGGAATTCCTCGCCAACATGTCGCATGAAATCCGCACGCCGATGAACGCCATCATGGGCTACACCCAGTTGCTGCTGCGGGATCCCGGAATCAGTGAAACCGCCCGGCGCCAGATCAGCACCATCAACCGCAGTGGCCAAAATCTGCTGACCCTGCTCAACAGCATCCTCGAACTGTCCAAAATTGAGGCGGGCCGCCTGACCCTCCAACTCGAGGTGTTTGAACCCGGTGACCTGCTGGAAGAACTGGTGCGGCTCTTCCAAGAACGGGCGAATTCCAAGGATTTGACACTGGAATTCCGCCGGCTCACCCCCTTGCCGCTCCGGTTGGAGGGGGATCAAAACAAAATCCGCCAGGTGCTGGGCAACCTGCTGAGCAACGCCATCAAATTCACGGATCGCGGTGGGGTGCAACTCAACCTTTCCATCACGCAGCCCACCCCCCGGGAAATGCGGCTCGTGGCCGAGGTGGCCGATACCGGCAAGGGCATTGCGACCGAGGAACTGGCCCGGCTGTTCGGCAAATTTGAGCAGACCAGCAGCGGCCGGCATGTCAGTTCCGGCACCGGTTTGGGTCTGGCCATCAGCCGTCAGTATGCCCGGCTCATGGGCGGGGACATCACCGTCACCAGCGAGCCTGGCTGCGGCAGTGTCTTCCGCTTCGAAGTCCCGGTCATGCCGGTGAGCGACTTTATTCCGGCCAAAAAGCTGGCCCGGCGCCGCCCCGTCTGCCTGGCTCCCGGGCGGCCACCCATCCGCCTCCTAATTGTGGACGATGTACAGGAAAACCGCGAGGTGCTGGAACAGCTGCTCCAGGCCGCCGGTTTTGAAACCCGTGCCGCCGCCGGCGGGGCCGAGGCGCTGGCCGAGTTTGACCGGTGGCGTCCGCACTTGGTGCTGATGGACACCCGCATGCCCGACCTGGATGGGTATGAAACCATCCGCCGCCTCCGCGCCCTGCCGGGGGGCAGAACGGTCAAGGTCATCAGCGTCAGCGCGGCGGCCTTCACCGATGACCGCATCGCTGCCTTTAATGCCGGGGCAGATGACTTTGTCTCCAAACCCGTCGAAGATACCGGGCTGCTCGAGCGAATCCGCCGGCACCTGGCGGTGGAATACGTCTATGAAGAGCCAGCGGGGGTTTCGGAGCGGGACAGTCAGAAATCGCAACCGCCCCTGACGGCCCGGGAACTTGCCACCCTGCCGACCGCCTGGCGGCAGCAACTGCGCGCCGCGCTCATCATTGCCGACTTTGAAGCCGTCAGCCAGTTGCTGACCCAACTCCAGCCCAACGAGGATAGCCTGGCCCGCCGCCTGACCTTGATGGCGGACAATTTTGAAGCCGAAGCCATGCTGCAATTGCTCGAAGAGGCCGCCGCCAGCGGCCCAGCCGGAAACGCGGAGCCTCAGGCAAACCGTCACGGCAGCAGCAACAACCGGTAGAAGCGGGCGGAGTTCGTGTCCAGCCCGGCGGCATCCAACAGGGTGCTCACATTGGTGACGGCCGTGAGTGTGCCCAGGCTGGTCCAAACCGGGGTGGTCAGGTTGGTGGCCGTTTGCACCTGGTAATTGAGCTTGGGCAGCGAATACCAGGCCAGTTGCACGGCATTGCTTTGCCGGGTCCAACCGCTGAATTCCACCGGCGGCACCGGCCGCACGGAGACATCGTCAAAACCAAAATAATTGGCATCGTTCTGCACCCCGAATTGCAAGACGGTACTGCTGGTTGTGGCCACGGCCACCCAAGTGAGATTGGTCCAGGCGAAGGCCGGGGGACTGGTGAGGCTCACATAGTTGGTGCCATCCCACCTGCCGGTAAAATTTTGGCCGGAGCCAATCTGCGGATTGTCGAGCCAGCAGGAAACCAGATACCGCTGGCCCGGGGTGGTGGTCAGGGTCTGGGTCAAGGTCGCCAGATAGCCGAATTCTCCCAGAAACGCGCCATAATTGCCGGAGTGAACAATGCCGGGAAAGTCGCCATCGGTGGCCACGACGTTGTAGATAAGATTGGAAATAACGGTGTCGCCCGCCAGCGTCCAGCCCGTAAAATTACCCGTTTCAAAACCGCCATTCTGAACGATGGACTGACCGACCGACAGGGTGACATCAACGGCTAGCGCCAGACTGTTCCCGGTCAGATTGGTCAGCATCAACAGAGTCTGGTAAAAACTGTCCGGCGGCAGGCGGATGGCATCAGCCAAGCGAAGGTTCAGGCTGACACTCCCGTTCGCCGGCACGGTGCCGGCAGCGGGAGCGAGCGTCAGCCAAGGGGGCAGTGCGGTCGCCACCCAGTTCATATCCGTCGCCGCCGGGTTGGTCAGACTCAAAGTCCAGTTCGCGGGCGAAAAGGCCCCGCCCAAATACCCCGTGCTGGCCAGCGGGGCAAGGGTGGGATTGACGGTCAGGGCCAGATTGGCGGCCACGAGTACCTGGCTTTGGTTAAGGTTGGTGATGACCAGGGCGGTCATATAATTGCCCGGGGGCAGGAGGGAGGCGTTGGCCAAACCAAAATTCAGACTCACGCTGCTGGCCGGCCCCAGCGTGCCACCCGTCGGCGAAACCATGGCCCAACCAGGGATCGACCCCGCCGCCCAGTCCACGTTGGCGGCCCCGGTGTTGGTCAGGGTGAGCACCCAATTGGTGGGGGCAAACGCCCGCCCCACGGAACCGGTGGCAACCAGATTGGCCGTTTCCACACCGAGCCAACCCGGAATGGCCAGGGCATTTATCAGGTTGGTGCCATTCGGGGTGCCCCAGCCGGTGCACAAGTCATATCCCGTCCTGGCAAAAAAATTGTTTGGGCTGGAGGCATTGGTGTTGTTGCCGGTGGTAATGTCATTGAACAGCGTGGCGTAATTGCTGCCCCGGGCCAGGTTGTAGATGGCGGGATTGAGAAAACCCACGGCTGGCTGGCCCAGCTGCGTGGCCTGTTCGTTGACCAGCGCGGTGAACGCCGCCCACAGCGGCGTGGCACAACTGGTGCCGCCAAAATGCCCCGCGCTGCCACTGTTGAAAGTCACATAGACATTGTCCGCCGTGAGGGCCACGTCCGGCAAATTGCGGGTGGTCGGCGAACCGCCCACGGCCGCCAGATCTATGCCACCCTGCCAGGAGGGCAGATTATAATAACTGCTGTAGCCGCCGCCGGAGCCATAACCGCCGCCCCAATTCCAAGCGGTTTCCGCTATCCGGTCCCCGCCCGGCCCGGTGGTTTGCAGCGTGGTTCCCCCCACACAGGTGACATAGGGATTGTCCACCGGCGTGTAGCCTTGGTAAGGATCATCAACGGTGCCCGGCGCATAGGCACAATAATCACCCGAAGCGGTGAAATACGACTGGCCCTGCGCGGCCATCTGCTCAAAAATCTGGTCGGTGGTGGCGGTGGGGCCACCGCCCCACGTCCAAGACGAACTCAACTGGTTTGCCGCATCGTCCATGGCCATCCGGTTCAGGACATCGTTGGGGTAATAACCTTCGTAAACAATGATGCCGGCCAGTCCGGGTGCCATGGACAGGCACATTTCGATGTCCAAGCAGACCTCGTTGTTATTTATGCCCGGCGCGCCGCTGAAATTGTCCAACAGGACATTTTGCAGTGGCAGGTTGGTCAAGCCCGCCAGACTGGCATAGTTGGTGATGTCAGCGGGATCATAGCCGTCCAACTGAAACAAGCCCACCGTTTGGCCCTCTCCGCGCAACGGGCAACCCGGCACATAGGCCTGCCGGAAATCCGCGCCCAAATAGGAGCCGTCCGGGGCCGAACCATCCTGGGGCATGCCCACCGGCCGGTTGGTCCTAACCAGCAAACACGGGTGCGGCAACACATAGTCATTCAGGCCGCTCACATCCTGCACCGGCAGGCGGGCGTCCACACTCGGCTCAATATCCGGCGCAAAAAACACCCGCTTTTCCCGGGGATGCCGATAGGTTTTCAGCCGGACATGAAACGCGCGTTCCACATCTCCTGCCGCCCCGGTCACATTCAAAAGCATGCGGTTGCCAGCGGTGGCGGA
>Ga0007882_10002298_pt1 | contig 10769 bp, 19 predicted proteins | sample CryBogCBH12Aug01_FD_71195 | JGI IMG/M metagenome (GOLD analysis project Ga0007882, IMG submission 71195) | Freshwater microbial communities from Crystal Bog, Wisconsin, USA - CBH12Aug09.1 | ecosystem: Environmental > Aquatic > Freshwater > Lake | place: Crystal Bog, Wisconsin, USA | collected... | reverse complement strand
TGTCTTTGTATTATTAAGCAATGGACGAATGATTTTACGCTTATCATCAAGTTGTTTCATAGATGATAAACCCTGAACCCCGCTACCACGAAATAGATTATAAAGCATAGATTCGACCGCATCGCCACTATGATGACCAGTTGCAACAAAATAATATTGATCTTTGATTGAATTTAAAAATTCTTGTCGAAGATGACGTGCACCGAGTTCGATTGATACATTCATATCATCGCAATATCCGATGACATCCATTGATTTAAGATGAAATGGAATATTATATTTAATAGCAGTATTACTAACTAATTCCTGATCTTGGTGTGAATCTGATCTGATATTATGATTAAAATGTGCTAAACCGATATCAAAATTCATATTTTTAAGAATATGTAATAAGACCATCGAATCCACACCACCAGAGCACCCAAGAAGAATTTTTGATTCTTTGGGAATTGATTTTAAAAAATCAATTGCGTTTTTCATCAGATTAATTTTAGACATAAAAAATCTCCTTGTGATAAGGAGATAGTAACATAAAACAACATTTTGTCAATTTCTATTTGAATTTTTCATTGAAGTTTTTTATCTCGTTATTTACTCGTGATGATTTTTCTTTTATTTTTTTATGAAAAATTAGATAAATCATAAAAACTATGACCAAATCAAAAAGGAGAATCCATAAACATATAATTAATAAAGACATATGGATTCTCCTTTTTTTTAATCAGTCACCGCCGCCATCGCCGCAATCTGAACTTGAGCAACTTGATCCCGAATCTGACCAAAAACTATCATTTGAAGAACTCTGAGCGGGGCTTTCATAAGATTGTGTTTGTTGCGGCGAATTATCAGCATTGTCGCCTGTAGCATTTGCATCCCATTGACGATCAAACGAATTATCAGTTTGCTGTCCGCTTGAAGTCACGACATTATCCGACACAGTCTGGCGACTTACTGTATCTGACCCCCAAACAGAAACGGGGGTAGCATCATCTTCCCGTTGGCGGCGGCGATTACGTTCATTTTCATAATTATCTTCATAATCCCGACGACTGCGATTTTGAAGAAGTTCATCAACAACTGCACCGGCTACAGCCCCTGCAACAAAACTACCAACAGGAGAAGGTTGTTGCTGATAAACAGGTTGTGGCTGCTGATTTTGTTGATAGGGTTGAGGTTGAGGTTGCCCCCATTGGCGTTGAACAGGTTGTTGAAGAGGTTGATAAGGGGCAGCACGATCCCAAGGAACGGTTGGTTGAACACAAGGACTTTGATTGACTTGATCAACAGACTTGCGTCCGAGAACACGATACAAAGCATAACAAGTTCCACCTGCGACCAGAGCCGCCAACAACAAAGTACTCATTTGATTTCTCCTAAAGTTATTTTGATTTAATATTCATACCATATTAAATAGACATTGTCAAACGGTTTTTAATGGTGTGAAAATCTTTTGTGATCCACTGCATTAAATGTTCCACCATGTTCTAATTGGCATTCGACCCGACCATTTTCATCAGCAAATTCGCATTCATATATGAATTTTTGATGTTTCATATAAAAATCTACCATTTCATCAGTTTCATCGTCGTTACCCCATTTTTTATGACGAACACGTTCGATCAGTAAATCAAATGGATTAACTTCACAGAGATTATTCATAATATGATCAACCAAATCGTCAACATTGAAGAATTCATCGCCATATTCGTATTGAATTGTTTCCTGATTACCATATAGAACTTTCTTAAGATATTCTCTGGTTGGTTCTTGATCAAAGGCAACAATAAAAGAACTACTAGAACTGTTGCTTACAAAACCACTGCGTATTTTCATTTAAATCCCCCATTTTTCTTTAAAAATATTTTTTAATTTTCCATCACCATCAGCGGTTTCTTTGTTATTAGAAAATATTCCTAACCATTTATTTCCATCGGTATGCGTATCCATACATACTAATGTATATTCTTCGCCACGATATACCCATTTTGGTAAAAAACGTTGGGTATATATTGATGCACTGTAAAATACACCTTTATTAATGATTTGTTCAGTAAGTTGGTTATCAAAATATATTATGCTTCCTTGACCGTTTTCGTCCTGATTTAGAATCCAAAAATCATCTCTATGATCAACCATAGGTATAACTTTCCAATCCTCCACATAACCAAAATATTCTTGAACTTGTTTTTGTAATTTAAAATATTCATCAATCATAATTTGATATCCTTCACTTTAATTTTAGATAATGACAATTATTCTTAATCTAAATCAATAACTCTAAAATCATTTGGTTTTGTTTCTTCAATAGGCTCTGGTACTTTACCGTCTTTCAAAATTACTGCAAATGTGGAAAGATCAACAGCTTTTTTTCTAATTTCTTTTAAGATTTCTACTTTTGTTTTTCCTGTTTCATTTAAAAGATATGAAATTAAATCGCTATCTTTAATTAATTCCATTTGACATAAAGGACAATCATGACTTTCAATTAATGGTTCGTATTGAAAATCTTCATCATCTTCGCCTATTTGTTCGTATTTTCTTCGGTTTTCATCTGATAAATGCGAAATACAAATGGTATGACCATTTTTACATTCAACAAATCCCATATTGAACATACCATAGTCGCCGCTTTCGTCTACTTCATAAGTATGACAATACTCACATTGAAATGATGATGAACTCGAATTGCTAACAAATCCTTTTCTAATTTTCATTTTTTTCTTTATCCTTTAAATACGCATTTCTTGATATAAAAAACCACCACCAAGCTAAAACAGCAAAAACACAAAATTTAATCAAGAAAAAAACAGATGCTGTTTTAATAAAAAAAATCAGTTCGAATGGTAAAACGATTATATGTAATGCACATATAAACACAGCAAATATAAAAATAATTTTTGCTGGCAAAATATGAAATAATTGCTCGCATATCAGATTAATATATTTCTTCATAAATTTCTCCTAAATATCAAATGCGATACAATCTCTGTTGTTGGATATATTATCGTTTCTGAATAATAAAACTCGCTCATCATACCATACATCTGTTAAAAAATCTTTAATGTTTAACATATTAATTCCTGTAGACCATTTGTGATTGTTAAAATCAGCTTTTTCAGTAAATGAACAAGGTGATACTACACCATCAACATCAACATAACAGCTAAAACTTAAACTTTCGCATGGTTCGGTGCTTGTAAATAATCTATCATAATCTTTGCGATCTTTCACAGATCTTAAAAATTTACCTGCAGAACAAGAATCAAAACCAAAATTGATTCCTTTTTCCATAGATTTGTCAACAATTAATTTAAATTGTTCTTGTGACAATTTAGAATTATTAACACCACGCCCAACTTGTTTAAGCGACAAAAATACGATTGCGTTTAAACCAGCCAATCTTTGATCATTACCATAGTCATCAATTGTTTCTAATGCCTGGTCGAATGCTTCCTGACTAAGCAATTGATGAATATTAATTTGTTTCAAACCTGCATCAGTTAATCTTTTAATACTATCATAACACCAATTTTTATCACTATATCTCGATACTGATACAGCTCCAACGACCGCAGCGAGTTTCTTGGCTGTTTCTTCATTGATATTGGCAACTGTAACATTAGGAATAACCTGATTATGACCATTGTTGCGACAATAATCAAACATTTTCCAGATGTCTGGATTTGAAGTCAATGACGCATCTGATCCAATAGCAAGTTGACACAATGTTCTAGGAAAAGCATCAAAAACAGTTTTAAAATCTTCAAAAGACATATTTGTGCCACGAGGAGTATTTGCTTTGTAGCAAAAAGAACAAACTTTCCCTGCTGGACCTTGACAAATTGTACTGTTTTCCAAATCAAGAATTTCTGGACCAAAAGGACTGAAAGACGGATCATCTTGTAAAGTTTTGCCCCATCTTGCAAAAAAACCGGTTACTTTATTGAAATCATAATTGTATGATTCTGAACGAACAGACTTCAATTCATTATTTTCAAAAACAGTATAATTGCCATATGATGTTGAAATTATTTCTTTCAAAATTTTATTCCTTATGTAAAAGATTGACCCTTTGTTACAAAACCAGCAAATCCATCAGAAATCGCATCCGGTAATTGCCCTGGTTGATAATGATACAAATACATTTTCTTTTTAACATCATCTGGTAAAGTTTTCAAGTCATTATAATGGGCATGAACACCTGATTTAAATGGCGATGTTTCACAATCTTGAAAAATAATATCTGACATTGCATAAAAATCCATAATTTGATTTGGACAATGTTGTGAATCAGTAGTTATAAATGCTTTTTTATTATTTAGATCAAAAATCAATCCATATGAAGGAACAAAATCAAAACCGTCCATAATGTGGATTGTTCGCACCAATTGAAATTTGATATCTTCCCATTCGAAACCATCATTGCGTTTTACAGGAACTAAATCAAAATAATCAGATAATGTTGCAACATGACCCTGTAATGATGCAAGCCCGCCTTTTAATGTTTCATTCCACAAAAAATCTAACATTCTGCTATACGCAATCATTTTTGGTTTTTTTGCGGTTGGGTTAAAATATGTTTTGAATGCTGCTTCTTCGATTCCACCACAATGATCTGCGTGTTGATGACTTATATAGATAGCATCAATATCAAAAATTGATAAATTCTGATCATGTAACGAAATGTGAACTTGTGTTCCGCAGTCGATCAATAATTTTTTACCTGTATCAGATTCCAATATCATATTTGATTGATAATTGCCTTCCCATATTGGCGTGAAAGCACTACCAGAACCTAAGAATGTTAATTTTGACATTTTATTCCCTTATAAAAAGAAGGGGAGTTTCCTCCCCTATTTTTAGTTTAATTGATCAGAAGGTGCAACTTTTTTGTTAATTGTTGGTGTAGCATCATTGATAGCTTGTTCAATACGAGGGATTAATCCTTTATTTGCCGTTTTCCAATCAGCATTCATAACAAAATATGCTGTCGTAGTAGGAACCTTAATGTCATCTTGCAAAAGATTTTTATAAATTCCTTTTCCTGAGAAGAAACCTGCTGTATTCAAGGATAGAAATTCATACATCGGCTTGCCATCATATGTCTGTAATTTTTCCATATCACGATCATTGACGTTAATCAATTTCAACGAAGGCTTATGATTTGGGGTATTTACTGAAAACATATCAGCAGAAACCATCAAATCACTATTGACACCTGACATAATTGCATAACAACCTGCACCATCAATTTCGTCCTTAACATTACGCAGGGCTTCAATACCCGTTGTCGGATCACGTTCGATGGATGAATACGTCTTAGTATCAGCCCCAAAAAGGATTCGCAATGTTTCTGCAGTTCCTGAACCATCAGCTGCCCCATAAACTTTCAGACCATTCTTTGGAATGTCAGTAATACGATCAACTTTTGAAGAACGATTGCAAACAACATGGAAAGCCTCGCGGTAAACCTTTGCAACTTTAATTACTTCATTGCGAATTGCAGGATCATCCAATAGCATTTTTTCAGCAACATCACCCTGAGTAAAACCCCATTGACATTGCCCATCACGAACCTTTTCCATATTGTCGCGTGAACCATTGGTGCGAACAGGAATAAAAGCAAATGTTCCTTGAAGCCGTCGAGCAATTTCTTTGCCAGCAAAATCGTAATTTCCGCTTTTTGTTCCTGTACAAAAATGAATAACTGGTTTACCATCTTTCATTTCAACGCCCTCGGCATATGATGCACCGGCAATAGTCAAAGCAATGGTCGTTGCAACAGCAAATACTTTCAAATTAATCATAATTAACTCCTTTAATTGATCTAACTATCAAACATTATATCATTTTTTTAAAGTTGTCAATGATTATTTTAACAAATTGGTTTATTTAAATCTTCATAAGAAATTGTTGTGCATCTATTTAAATCATCTATTTGTTTTCTAGCACTTTCTGCAGCATCAGCCATTGCTTTTTGACCTTCTTCTGAAGATAACCATTTTGAAATAGATTCGACTTTATCATTATCTATCATTTTTGAATTATATGAAGGTGTTTTTTTGTTAAAAACTAAATTTAAATGATCTTGAATAATTTGGGTTTGCTGTTTTGACAAACCTTGATTATTATTTGAAAGTTCAAAAAATCCTTGTAACCAATAACAAAAATCGTTGCTATTCATTGTTTCCACCATTATATAATTTTTCAGCTAAATCATAAATTTTATTGTGCCATACTAACACATCAATCCATTCTTCAGGAATAGAAGAATATCCATACAATGCTCCTGCTAATTGACCAGTAACAGCACCAACTGTGTCTGAATCATCGCCAAGATTAACAGCCAATAATACAGCATCCTTGAAAGATGTGGTTTTTGCTATTGACCACCTTGCTGCTAACCAAGTATCAATAACATATCCAGAAGATGAAATATTGTGTCTTGAAATATTTTTCATATAATCAATATTTGGCAAAGTATTTATATCGCCTGTATTGATGAAATTAACGATAACTTCTGACATTTGTTCTGAACATTCTGTACATTCCTGAGAACCATGAGTAGTTATTGATTGTTCAATAGCCATTTTTTTTGCTAAATCAATATTATTATGCCAACGAATGGGAACAGGCGACAATCTCATTATAGAACCATTTCCTGATGACCGTTGTTCAGTTCCTCCAGCCACCGGATTTCCATGTGTTCTATAACCCATGATAGCATTGCGTGTTGCACTACCAATATCAAAACAGGTATTCGTGTGTGAATTGTAACCATCCTCAAACCATTTTTTAAATTTATCCATTAAATTTGTTTTATCGATGGTGCCTGTTTCAATAATAGTTTCAGCCAAACATAACGCCATACTTGTGTCATCAGTCCATTCCCCAATGTTTAAATTAAATGGTCCACCAGCCCGCATACCAGTGATGGGTTCAACTGTATCTCGAATACTAAATTCAATAGGCATTCCTAAAGAATCGCCTATTGCTAAACCAACTAATGCTCCTATTGCTCTATCTTTTATCATAAAAATCTCCTTTGACTTATTATAACATATTTTTTAGATAGTGCAATAATTATTAAATAGAGAATGATTTTCCGCAGCCACATTCGCTTGTAACTTGAGGATTGATAAATTTAAAACCAGATGCAAATTGAGTTTCTTCATAATCAATAGTTGAACCAACAATATAAAATTGCGATTTAAGATCAATTACAAGTGTAACCCCGCCTTTTTCAAAAACAAAATCAGTTGAATATACGATGTTAGTATATTCAAAAGTATATGAATGCCCACTACAACCTTTAGAATTAACGCCAATACGAATTCCTTTGGTATCAGGATCATTTCTCGCTTCGATCATTTCTTTCATTTTTTGAATTGCTAAATCGGTAACATCAATCATCCTTATTTTCCTCCTTCAAATTTTTCTTTTTATAATCTGCAATCGCTGCTTTGATGGCTGTTTCAGCCAAGACGCTACAGTGAATTTTTACAGGCATAAGTTCTAGTTCGGATGCAATGTCAGTATTCTTTATTTCACTGGCATATTCCAATGATTTGCCTTTGATCCATTCAGTTACTAAGGATGATGATGCGATTGCAGATCCACAACCAAAAGTCTTAAATTTTACATCAATTATAATATCATCTTCAACTTTAATTTGTAATTTTAAAACATCGCCGCATGACGGTGCACCGACCAAGCCAGTTCCGATGTCTAATTCATTTTTATCAAAAGAGCCAACGTTTCTTGGATTCTCGTAATGATCAATCACTTTATCTGAATATGCCATTTTATCCTCCTATAGTTGAGTTAGATACTCAACTATATTTATTAATACATAAAATTATAAAAGTGCTAATCTAACTCGATCCAGTGCTAAACCTAATTTATTTTCACCCCTCCATGTTTTTTCGTCCCATGCAAGTGGATTATCTTCTGCAAATCCAATTCCCCATACAGTATCCAATGGTGAAGCTTCGACAAATTTCTTTGTTAAAGGAACTGATAATAACGTATTTTTAATATCTATATTTTGTGTGAATTTTAAAAAATTACCTTGATAAACAATTTCATCACACCAAAGATTCCATTTGCTTATATCAAAATTAGCAACTTCTCTGCCTAATTTTTTCTGTGTTTTTGGATCACTGGTTTTTAGAATTTTTTCAGCACTTGTGATGTCATTAAAAAGAATCGCCTTACAAAACATCATAAACTGTTCGCAACAATTAAATTTATATAGTTCATCATAATTGGATAAAAACTGTAAGCTATTAATTTGTGAAGGGATAACCATAAAAGAAGATTTGTGCCATTGACTATAAATGCCTCTCCAAAAAAATTCAAAATCATCTTTCATAATACACCTCTAAAAAAATAAAAATCCCGTAGAGTTAACTCTACGGGATTTTTATATTATTGTCAAGAACTTGGTGTTAATGCAATTGAGTCCAAGGACCAGCAAGAACGACCATTTGTTCCATCCAACCCTGAAACGCAAACAACATGTCAACATGTTCAACCATCCAAGTAGTAATCAAAGTCTTAAACATTTTCTATCTCCTCGTTAATTTCTATAATTTATAGTAACACATATATAAAAACTGTCAATCATTTATTTTCAATTCCAACATTAAATTATTCATTTCTTGCGGTTTAAAATTCCATAAAATGTAAAAATATTCAAATGTTATAGCACTTCTTTTGTTATGTTTTTCAATATCCCTTTTGTTTTTTTCTTTCTGCATATCACCAAAAAATTGATTGAATTTTTCTGGATTTTGAATCATGTCATAAAAAGTATAGGCATCACACCAACTGGAACGCTTATTATTACATTCAAGACAAGCCATCACTAGATTTTCTAATTTATTACTTCCGCCATTTCCTCTAGGAATAACATGTTCAACAGTTGCTTGATCTTTTTTATGCAAACCCTTGACATATTCGATGTGTGTGTGTTTACCGCAATAACAACAACGATGATTTTGCCTTTCTGAAAGTTTATAAATATGACGACGATATGCCCATTTTTTGGAGTGTTTAGCCCAGTAGTCATCATGTTCTTTTTGACTTGAGAACTTAGCAGTATCGAATGACATTTATAACCTCCATAGATTTATGTTTTATAATAAATCATAATTCATAAATGTCAATCATTTAAATAAATTATTTTGGTTTCGCTCTGGATGGTGCATCGATTGCTAATCCTCCACTCATCATAATCGTTTCAGATAATCTTTTATAGGCATTTTTCCAAGTTGTTTCACAACCAAGAATACACGCTTTGGCGAAATATCTTCTGGATTCTGCAAGAAATTTACCTCGTTGTGATAATTGATCCTTGTTTTTTAATAATGCTGCTTCATGAATTAATTTATCAGCAACCCTCATATTGGCTTCGCATTCTAGTTGTTTTATTCTAATAATCGCATTCTTTTTATATTCGAATGGTAATATTTTATCATCATTACAATATAATTTCATTCTTTCGGAAATTCTTTCTGCTTCTTCAGGTGAAGTTTGAACCATTGATGCAAGAAATTTTTCAATCGTGTTTTTTTTATTTTTAATTTCTATTTCTTTCTGATCATCAACGTTTGCTTTGCCAAATCCGAACATAATTCTCTCCTATTTTCTATTTTGTATTCCTTTACGAACATTTTTATAGAATTCTTTCTTATTGATAACTAAACTTTTTATTTTTTTATTATCAAGATGAATCATAAAACATAATCCGAGAGCTAACAAAACCCCTAATCCAACTACTATTTGTGATCCAATTGTCCAAACCCAAGGAGTTAATAATGCTGAGTAAGGCAATGATGTTGTTAATGCCGATATCATCATAAAAAACAATAATAACCCAAGATTTGTTATATTCTGCCGTTTATCACGAATAGAATCAACAATATCAAATTGGTCATCCATCATAGTTTTTAACGAAATTGTATCTTCTTTAATTTCGATTGCTCGAATATCATATTGACCTTGTGTATTAACAAAAACAACATTCCCTTCATCTGGAAAATGTTCAATAAATTTCTTTAATTGTTTAACAGTTAATGTTTCCATCAATAATTCCTTTACATAGAAAATGTTATTTTATCAGTAGTTGTTTGCTTAGAATCATATACTTCTAATGCAGTTGTCCAATCCAAATGAACAAAACAATCATATCCAAAATCCGTTAAAAGATTTTTCAATTCATCAATATAATCCATTAATTCGGCATTGTCAACAACAATATTATACCCATTGACAAAAGGATTTTCGCCTTCGAGCCAAATATATTGTTTTTCTTTTTTTGAATCAATAAGTTTTATGTTTATGGTCGTCATAGATATAATCCTTTCGAATTATAATTGTAACATATATTTAAAAATTGTAAAGATGAATTTATTTATCACATAGCGTAGCTTTAGGTTGGGGTCAAGGGCAACTTCCATACAAATATATCAAAATATACTTATAAATGCAAGTTATTTTACATCTGTGATAAATATATTATATAAAGGAAATATATGTTTAAATCATTTAAGTATAAATTAAAACCAACAAAAGCACAAATCATCCAACTCCAACAAATCGGTGGAGGTACAAGATGGCTATGGAACTATATGTTAAATCAATCAATACAACAATATTCTATTGATAAAAAATTTATATTTAAAAATCAAATGATTACACAATTACCACAACTAAAATTACAATACCCTTGGTTACAACAAATACCTTCACAATCCCTACAACAA
>Ga0007882_10002296_pt1 | contig 10773 bp, 10 predicted proteins | sample CryBogCBH12Aug01_FD_71195 | JGI IMG/M metagenome (GOLD analysis project Ga0007882, IMG submission 71195) | Freshwater microbial communities from Crystal Bog, Wisconsin, USA - CBH12Aug09.1 | ecosystem: Environmental > Aquatic > Freshwater > Lake | place: Crystal Bog, Wisconsin, USA | collected... | reverse complement strand
CATCGAACATCGGCGCTTGCAACACCGCAAGCTCGCCGCCTAAAAGCCAACCCCAGACGAGGCCCGCTCTCAGTTATAACGCCACGCTCTTTGCGCCAAATGTTTCGACGACGGACAGTGCCCGAGGGGCGGATGGATTATTCCGACCCAAGCTAGCGAAAACCCCCGCCAACCCGGATAGGCTGGCGGGGGCTTTCCATAAATCAGCCAACCACGATAAGATCATTCTCGACATCAACCGTTCCCGGCGAGCCCCAGGCGGTGGTGGCGGCCTTCCACTTGTCGGCCGGGGTGTGCACGGTGCCGCGCAGGGTCACCTTGCCGCCTATCGCGCTGACATCGATGGTGGAGGGATCGAACCACGAGCGGTGCAGCGCGGTGCCGATATCATGGCCGATATTGACCACATTCGGGCGCATCCTGACCGTGGTCATATTGGTAATGCCCACCACGCCGCGCAGGCCCCGGATGACATGCTCGGCGGAATCGCGCTGGTAGTGCCATTCAACCTCGCCGGTGAGCGTGATCCAGCCGCCCTCGACCTTCACCTTGACCGCATCCACCGGCACCGAGGCTTCCCAGGCGATCCGGTCGATCGCGGCGCGGGCGATGTTCTCGTCGCTGCGTTCGGTCTCCACCGGCAGCTGAACCTCGATCTCCTGCGCCACCGCCTTCACGCCGCGCACACGGGCAGCAGCCCTCTCGGCGGCGCTCTTCTCGATATAGCTCGGCACATGACCGGAGAGGGTTACCACCCCATCATGGGCGGTGACCCCGATATGGGCGGCGGTCACGCTGGGCTCCCACAGAAACTCGGCGAGCACGGCTTCCTGCAGTTGGCGATCCTGAGACATGGCAATTCCTCAATGTCGAATAGGAGAGGGAAACTCTGACGGCTCGACAGACCGCGAGACTTGATGGGGTTTGGCGATGCGGGAACGCGCGGTGATATGTGGCTTGGCCAGCTTTCATTGCGCCCGAATGCCCTCCGATGCGCGGCAAGCTGGGCTTTCGTCCGGATGCTGTCAGCCAGCGGAAACTACGCAGGCCCGATTCGCGCCACCCGGGCGGAGAGCGGCGTTGACGATAAGCTTGTGCGCAGGGGCCACCGTAAATAACGAAGGCAATTGCCGGCCACGATCACACGCCGCGCCGCCATGCGCCGCGCGCACAGGATGCTGCGTAGATTCCGAGGCTGCCGGCGCCCGGCTTTAGCGTCCAGCAGCCATGCTGCCGGTAGACCAGCGAATAGTTGACCTCAGCGCCGCTCCCCTGTTTATGCCCGCTGTGCGCTCTCCCCCGTTTGCCGCCAGAATGACCCCACGATTTTCAAGACAGGTAACAGGATGTTTTCAGAGCAGGACGGGGCAGAAAAGAACGGGGGGGACGAAGCGATCGGGGCCCGCTCCCCAGCCTTCCCGCCCGCGCCATGGCGACTGTTGTGGCGACGCATCGCGCAGCACCCGCTGGCTAGGGTGGGGCCCGGGCTGATCACCGGTGTCGCCGACGACGACCCAAGCGGCATCGCCACCTATTCGCAGGCCGGCGCGCAATTCGGCCTCAATATGCTGTGGACCATGCCGCTGTGCCTGCCACTGATGGCGGCGGTGCAGCTGATGTGCGGCCTGATCGGCCGGGTGACGGGCAAGGGTCTGGCGGCGAATATCAAGACGGCGTTTTCGCCCAGCGTGCTGCGCGTGGTGGTGGCGCTGCTGCTGATCGCCAACACGCTGAACATCGCCGCCGATGTGGCCGCCATGGGCGAGGTGGGCGAGCTGGTCACCGGGATCAACCGCCACCTGATGACCCTCACCTTCGTGGGGGTGAGCCTTGGGCTGCAGATCTTCGTGGCCTATCACCGCTATGTCGATTTTCTGAAATGGCTGACGCTGTCGCTGCTGGCCTATGCGGCGGTGCTGTTCACCGTGCATGTGCCGTGGGGCGAGGTGGCGCTGCGCACCATTGTGCCGCATATCGCTTTCAATGCCACCACAGCGGCGGTGGTGGTCGGCGTGTTTGGCACCACCATCAGCCCCTATCTGTTTTTCTGGCAGGCCTCGGAAGAGGTGGAGGATATGCAGCGCGCGAAAGGGGTGCCGCTGGCGGATACGCCGGAGCCAGAGGCGCGCAGCGAGGTGCGGCGCATCACCTGGGATACATGGTCGGGCATGGCTTACTCGAACATTTCCGCCTATTTCATCATTCTGGCCACCGCCGTCACCCTCCACGTGAGCGGCATCACCAACATCACCACCGCCGCCGAGGCGGCGAGCGCGCTCAAGCCGCTGGCGGGGAATTTCGCTTTCCTGCTGTTCACCATCGGGCTGTTGGGCGTGGGGCTGATCGGCGTGCCGGTGCTGGCGGGTTCGGCGGCCTATGCCGCTGCCGAGACCATGGGCTGGAACGAAGGGCTGGAGCGCACCACGGGCAATGCGCCCCGCTTCTATGGCGTGATCGCGGTGAGCGTGCTGCTGGGGCTGGGGCTGCAATATTCGCCGATCAGCCCGATGAAGGCGCTGTTCTGGAGCGCGGTGATCAATGGGGTGGTGGCGGTGCCGCTGATGGTGGTGATCACCCTGCTGGCTTCGAAGAAGAGCGTGATGGGCGCCTATACCGCCAGCCGCCCGATCCGGGCGCTCGGCTGGCTCGCCACCGGCATTATGGGCGTGGCGGCGGCCTGTATGTTTCTACCCGGCTAGCGTGATTTAAACCCTCGGCGCGACGGGCGTTACCCCATCCTCTGGCAGATTGCGCGGAGCGCCCTGCTCACCCCTGGCAGGCCAGCATCGCGGCTTCACTCGCCCCGTCCTGGCGCAATTGCGCGATGTGGCGCAGGAAGTTTTCCGCCCTGGCGTGATGCCGGGCGCGCGCGGGCAGATCCTCGGCGCGCGAGGCGCGCATCATGGCCAGCTGTTGCTCGAAATACAGGCGATTGAGATCCATGGCGCGCTATCTTCTTTCGGTATTATCAAAGGGTAGCGATGTGCCGTCGGGCGGGTGTCCAGCCTGCCCGACGGCGGCATCTATCAGCGCGCCACAATCAGCGGGGATGAATCCGCGAGATCTTGGTGCCCTGCAGCGTCAGATCGGCCATCAGACCCTTGCCGTTGAAGGGAAAGGCATAGACGTCCTTGGCGATGGTGGTGGTATCGCCCTCGGCGGCGGCACTTTTGTTGATGACGGCGATGCTGGGGCCGGTGCCCGCGGCAAAGCCATCGCTATCCTGCAGATATTTCAGCGAGGAATCGTTCATGAAAAACACCACATAGCTGAACTTCTGGGCCCCGATCTGCAGACCCCAGCTGCCGCCGGACAAATTATAATAGCCTGCCGGGCGACCATCGATCAGCAACACGCCGTTGCCGCTCTCGCCACCAAACACCAGACCCGCCTTGAAGATGGAGGGGAACACCAGCACCGCCTTGGCGTGGCGCGCAAACAGGCGCGAGCTGGGCTCACGCGCCTCGAGCCGGTGCAGCGTGGAGACGCCCTGCTGGGTGATTTCTTCGGCGGTGCGCGCCTGCACGGGAGAAATCGCCAGCGGGCTGAGCGTGGTTAGCAGGGCTATCGCCGCCGTGGCGAGATATCGATGGGTGAGTTTCATGAGAAGCTGCTCCTGTTTGGGTTATCCGGGCCATTCGCGAAAAGCCATGCGCGAAAGGTAAGCCGGCGACTGCGAGCAGCCGCCGGCCCTTAGGTCGATGCGACCTGGTGCGGGAAAGGGTATTTCCGCAAGGTCAGGATCAACACCTTCCGGGAGGGGGGAAGAAGGCGTGATCGCTAGCATCGAGGCTTTGACTACGGGCAGGAGATGGCGCGGCACAGACTCGGAAAATACCCATGCGCCGAGCCCATGTCACGGTGCCTTATCGGCAAGGCCCGACATTTCCGCCACATCAAGCCCCAGCGCCTTGGCGAGTGCCCCCAACTGCCGGTAGGTGGCGGCATCCACTCTCGCCATTTGCGCATCTATGGCCTTGAATATGACACCCCGATCGGGCTCGTCCGCCGCGCGGACGGCGGTTTCAAGATTGGCGTAAATCTCGGCCGCCGTGGCCAGCGAGGCCGGAAAGCGCGAAAACTCCACCATCGCCGTGGCATCGGCCAAAGACTGGATGGGAAATGAGGTCAGCATCCTCTCGGTGGCCAGCAGGGCGCGGCTGGCCGATACCCGCGTCACCCGCCCCCGCCATGCCTCATTGGCCAGCAGCACGTGCAGATCGTGGATTTGCGTGGTGGCGAGTATGGCGAGATTGAGCGCCGCCGTCTTGGTGGCCAAGACGCCGCGCGCCTCTTTCAGGATGGCGGCGGCTTCGGCCCGCTCCTCGCGCGCGCGCGATGCCCGACCCTCCCGGGCGGCCACCCAGCCAGAGCCCACCACGGCGGCAATCGCGCCGATGGCCTCCACCCAGGCAGCCGCTATCGACCACGGCGATTCGAAAGCGCTCACGCCCCACCAGCCAGCATCACGCGGGCCGCCGCAGCCCTGGCACCATGATCACGCGCGGATTTTCCCCGCTCGCTCGGCGGCAAGCTGCTCCAGCGTGGGATAATCGGTGTAGCCATGCGCCGCGCCGCCATAGATGGTGGAGGCATCCATCAGCGGGTTTAGCGGGGCATTCTGCTGCAGGCGGGCCACCAGATCGGGATTGGCGAGAAAGTCCCGCCCAAACGAGACCATATCGGCCCTGCCGCTGCGCACCGCCTCGATCGCCATGGCGCGGGTGTAGCCGTTGTTGACCATCCACAGGCCAGCGAAGCGCTCGCGCAGCGCGGCGTAGTCAAACGGCAGATTGTCGCGGGCGCCGCCGGTATCGCCTTCCACCACGTGCATATAGGCGAGGCCCAGCGGGCTCAGCGCCGCCGCCACATGCCCGAACAGGGGCTGGGGATTGCTGTCGTGCGAATCATTGGCGGTGGAGACCGGCGAGATCCGCACGCCCAGCCGATCCGCGCCGATCGCGCCAGCACAAGCCTCCATCACCTCGATCAACAGCCGGGCGCGGTTTTCAATGGAGCCGCCGTAGGCGTCGGTGCGGATATTGGAGCCGTCGCGCAGGAAGGCATCGAGCAGATAGCCGTGGGCCCCGTGGATTTCCACGCCGTCGAAACCGGCATCCATCGCCCGCAGCGCAGCGGTGCGGAAATCGGCGATAATGCCGGGGATTTCGGCCAGCTCCAGCGCGCGCGGCATCGAGCAATCGACGAAATGATCCCCGCCGATGTAGGTTTGGGCGCGGGCCTGCAAGGCCGATGGCCCCACCGGAGCCCGCCCGCCCGGCTGGAAGCTGGTGTGCGAGACCCGGCCCGTGTGCCACAATTGCACGAAGATGGTTCCGCCCTCGGCGTGCACCGCCTCCGTCACCTTGCGCCAGGCGATAACCTGCGCCTCGGTGTAGCACCCCGGCGTATGGGCATAGCCCTGCGCCTGTGCCGAAATCTGGGTCGCCTCGGCAATAATCAGCCCGGCCGCAGCCCGCTGGCGATAATATTCGGCGGCCAGCGAACTTGGCACCAGCCCCGGCCCGGCGCGGTTGCGCGTCAGCGGTGCCATAGCGATGCGGTTGTCGAGATGCAGGTCTCCGACAAGCATGGGGTCGAACAGCGCGGTAAGGGGGCGGGTCTGGAAAGATCGGGGCAAAATATATCTCCGGGCCGGGGGTATAGCAGAATTCTGGGCAGAGGTCGGGCTGGTTTTTGGAAGGTCTGCAAGCTGGGCCAACCGCCCCGTAAAGTATGCCGTCGGAAACTACTCAGGCCCCCTCCGCACGATCCCGCGCTGCGTAGTTTCCGGGGCTGCTGTGCGGCGAAGGGCAGCGGTAAGCTCCAAAACTCCAAGAGGCGCATTCCCGCACGCCGTTTCCGCACCTGCCACCATGCCCAATTCCGCCTGCTCGAAGCCTCGGGCGCGGAAACAGGCCTTCCGATCCCTCAATCGATACTGGAGAAACCGATGCGCAATCTCATCCTTGCCGGTGCCGCCACCCTCACCGCGCTTGGCGGCATCACCGCAGCCGCCGCACAGCAGGCCACGCCAGAGATCATTCAGGCCAATCCTGTCGGGGCGGGCACCCCCTCGATCACGCCGCCCCATCCCGTCACCGCCGATAGCCCGGTGCCCCCCGCCATGCCCGCCGATCCGGCCTATAGCGCCGGCCCCTATGTGGGCGCGCTGACCCCGCCCCCCGCCGAGGCACTGAACAAAGCCTATCCGCGCTGCACCCGGCAGCTGCAGGATAGTTGCAACGAGGCCTCGCGCTGATTGAGTGCCAGCGCAGGCTCCCCCCCACCCGATACCCCTAAGGAAACAGCGATGAACGCCAGCACGCCGCCCGCCATGATGAAGGCGCTGGTCTATCACGGGCCTGGCAAGAAGGCCTTCGAGGACCACGCCAGGCCGGTGATCACCGCGCCCGGCGATGCCATTGTGAAGATCAGCAAAACCACCATCTGCGGCACCGATCTGCACATCCTCAAGGGCGATCTGCCAAGCTGCACACCGGGGCGCATTTTGGGCCACGAGGGCGTGGGCGTGATCGAGAGCGTTGGCCCGGCGGTGACGGCCTTCAAACCGGGCGACCGGGTGCTGATCTCCTGCGTCAGCGCCTGCGGGAAGTGCGAGTTCTGCCGCAAGGGCATGTTCTCGCACTGCACCACCGGCGGCTGGATTTTGGGCAACACCATCGATGGCACGCAGGCCGAGTTCGTCCGCATTCCCCATGCCGATACCAGCCTCTATCCCATTCCAGAAGGCGCCGATGAAGAGGCGCTGGTGATGCTGAGCGACATTCTGCCCACCGGCTTTGAATGCGGCGTTCTCAATGGCAAGGTTCAGCCCGGATCCAGCGTGGCGATTGTCGGCTCGGGGCCGATCGGGCTGGCCGCGCTGCTCACCGCGCAGTTTTATTCGCCCGGGCAGATCATCATGATCGACCTCGACGACAACCGGCTGGAGGTCGCCAAACGCTTCGGCGCGACGCACACCATCAACAGCTCGGATGGCCAGGCGGTGGCGGCGCTGATGCGGCTGACCGAGGGGCGCGGGGTCGATACCGCCATCGAGGCGGTGGGCGTGCCCGCCACCTTCGAGCTGTGCGAGCGACTCGTGGCGGCGGGCGGGGTCATCGCCAATATCGGGGTGCATGGCGTGCCCGTGGCGCTGCATATGGAGCGCCTGTGGGATCGCAATATCTCGATCACCACCCGCCTTGTCGATACCGCCAGCACGCCGATGCTGCTCAAGGTGCTGCAGGCCGGGCGGATCAACCCCAGGCTGCTGATCACCCACCGTTTCAAGCTTTCCGCCATCCTCGAGGCCTACGACACCTTCGCCAACGCCGCCAAGACCAAGGCCCTCAAGGTGATCCTCGAAGCCTGATGCAGCCGCATCCCCCGGCGCGTTGGGCCAGCGCGCTAGATCGCCTGATTGAGTTCGATCTCATCGAGGCACTTGACCATGGTGGTGAGCCACCTTTGCGAGGTGGCGGCATCGGCGTTGCTTCCGGCCTGCTCCAGCCCCGCGCCGATTTCGGTCAGCCGCTCAAAGCCGAACATCCCCCCCGCCCCGGACAATTGATGCCCGAGGCTCGTCACCGGCCCAAAATCCACCTGATCGAGGCCAATCTGCATCGTCGCCACATTGGCCCGGCAGCGAAACAGAAAGCGCGTAATCATGCTGGCCTTGAGCGGGCTCGCCAAGGCGGGGGCCATTTGGCCATCGCCCATCCTGGGGCTGGGGCGGGCCAGTGTCCGGCGCTCCTTGATGGCGCGCAGCAGCACCGATTGCTTGATCGGCTTGGTGAGAAAGGCCGTGCAACCCGCCGAGAGGCACATTTCCCGATCCCCCTTCAGCGCCGAGGCGGTGAGCGCGATAATCGGCGTTGCCACCCGACCATGCGCCGCCTCCCACGCCCGCATGGTGCTGGTGGCGGCAAGCCCATCCATCACCGGCATCTGCCGATCCATCAGCACCAGATCATACTGCCGCGCCATGAACATCTCGCAGGCCACCGCGCCGCTTTCGGCAATCTCGACGACGTAGGGCGTGTGTTCGAGATAGGCGAGGATGATGGTGCAATTATCGGGCGAGTCTTCCGCAAGGAGAATCCGCAAGGCTGGCAGCGCCTGATCCAGATCCATATCGACGGGCTCTGCCATGGGGCTATCCCCCGTGCCCAGCATCTCGAAGGGCACGGCAAAGGAGAAGGTGCTGCCCACGCCGAAACTGCTCTCCACCCAGATCTGCCCGCCCATCAGCTCCACCAGCTGGCGGCAGATGGTGAGGCCCAGCCCCGATCCGCCAAAGCGCCGCGTCATCGAGGTATCGGCCTGGGTGAAGCGCTCGAACACTCGGCTAAGATTTTCCGGGGGAATGCCGATCCCGGTGTCGGTGACGATAAACTGCAGCACCGTCGGCGATGCCCGGCCAGCTTGCGTGACCACCTCCAGCGACACATGCCCGTCAAAGGTGAACTTGATGGCATTGCCCAGCAGATTGAGCAGCACCTGCCGCAGCCGCGTCGGGTCGCCGATCAATTCCGTGGGCACGTCTGGTGCCACGGTGATCGAGAGCGTCAGCCCTTTTTCCGCCGCGCGCGGCCCCACCATCTCGGTCACTTTTTCGAGATGATCCGCCAGCGAAAAGCCGGTCTTTTCGAGTTCGAGCTGCGAGGCCTCCACTTTCGAGAGGTCGAGAATATCGTTGATCAGGTTCAGCAGATTATCGCCGGCGCGCTGGAATATCTGGACATATTTGTCCTGCTCGCTGGTAAGCTCGGTCTTGGCCAAGAGATCGGCGATGCCCATGATCGAGTTCATCGGCGTGCGGATCTCGTGGCTCATGCTGGCGAGGAAGTCCGATTTGGTGCGGCTGGCGCTTTCGGCCAGAGCCTTGGCCTGCTTCAGTTCGGCTTCCACCAGCTTGCGTTCGGTGACATCGCGCGCGGCGGCAAACACGCCCTGCAGATTGCGCCCGCGATCATAGAAGGTGGTGGCGTTGTAAGACACCACGGTTTGCCGCCCATCGCGGTCGCGCGCGGTCAGCTCGTAATCGGTGACCTTCTTCTCGGCGAGCACGAGATTGATGGCGGCGGCGGCGCGGTCGGGGTCGGTGAAGAAATTCTTGAAGGGCGCGCCGATCAGCTCGTCGCGGGTGCAGCCGGTCAGTGCTTCCATCTGTTTGTTGACGTCGGTGATGAAGCCCCCCGGATCGGTGGTCATGATCGCGTCGATGTTCGATTCGATCAGCGAGCGGGTGTAGAATTGCTGGTCACGCAGCCGCTGGTCGAGCTTGAGCTGCTCCGCCTCCACCAGCTTGCGCGCGGTATTGTCGGTGCCGATCAGCAGATAGCCGATGATGATGCTTTGCGCGTCGCGCAGCGCCGTGACGGAGACCATCGCCGGAAAGCGGCTGCCGTCCTTGCGGATATAGGTCAGCTCGTAAATATCCTCGATCCCGCGCGAGGCCTTGAACACCAGCGCCTCGAAGCCCGGCGAGATCGGCGTCGCCAGCTCGAGGCTCAGCGATCGCGCGCGCTCAATCAGCTCGTCGGGATCGGAAATATCGGCGGGGGTGATCTGGTTGAGCACCTCGGCGGCGGTGTAGCCCAGCATCCGCTCGGCGCCGACGTTGAAGATCTGGATCACGCCCTTGGAATCGGTGGCGATGCTGGAAAAGTTGGCGCTGTTGAAGATGGCGTTCTGCAGCGCGCCCGCCTTGAGCAGGATATCTTCGGCGGCATTGGGGCCGGGTGCCGCGCCATACGGGGTATTAGATGTGGGAAGAGCTGGAATCAGTTCAACGCCATCCTTCATGCTATACTCTCTCGCTCGCGCGGCGAATGGCCAGGCCAAGAGAGGCTTGTGTATAGGGCTTTTCCAGCACGATCACATCGGGCCGCAATTCCCGCAGCCGGGCGATATTGCCACTCACCAGAATATGCGGAATGTCCTGAGTCTGGACGATCAGGGTGACGGCATCGATACCGCTGCCCGGGCTCAATTGCATATCGACAATCAGCAGATCTGGCTGAAACTGCCGCGCGGCCGCCACGGTGCCGGTCTCGGTCGATTCAATCGCACACACCACATGCCCCATGCCCGTGAGCATTTCGGCCAGCAATTCTCCAATCAGATCATCATCTTCCGCCACTACTATCTTCAAGGATCTTTGATCCGTAATCATCACAAGCCTTTTTGGTTGGAAGGCGGCTGGCCTAGCCTGTGGCCGTGACAAGACACACCCTCGGAATATACTCAGACGCCAGAGCGGCACCCGGCAAAATCGGCCAAGGCGCGGCGCGATCAGCTTGAAGGGGACAGCTTGCAGGGCATAGGTTGAAGGGGGGCACGGCTTGCCCTATAAGCCCTCGCAGGCCCCGGCCCGGTGCCGCAGCTTTTCTGGGCTGCGTCCGTTAGCCGGGGCTTGTCATTTTCGTCTTCCGGTCGCCCCTTCTCAGGCGATCGGGGCCTGTGCCCGGCGGGGTGGGAAAGCCCGAAACCGCTGAATCACAGGCCAGAACATGGGGGCGGAATGGCAGCGCGCCAGAAACCCTGTCCACTCAGGCCTAAATACCCAGGCCAGAATCGAGGAAATGCCATGTCCCGTCGCCGCCAGATCTACGAAGGCAAGGCCAAAATCCTCTATGAAGGCCCCGAGCCCGGCACCATCATCCAATATTTCAAGGATGACGCCACCGCCTTTAACGCCCAGAAAAAGGGCACGATCAACGGCAAGGGCGTGATCAACAACCGCATCAGCGAATATGTGTTCAC
>Ga0007882_10002295_pt1 | contig 10774 bp, 10 predicted proteins | sample CryBogCBH12Aug01_FD_71195 | JGI IMG/M metagenome (GOLD analysis project Ga0007882, IMG submission 71195) | Freshwater microbial communities from Crystal Bog, Wisconsin, USA - CBH12Aug09.1 | ecosystem: Environmental > Aquatic > Freshwater > Lake | place: Crystal Bog, Wisconsin, USA | collected... | reverse complement strand
GACCGGGTCCCGCCGGTCGCGTCCACATTGATGTCGATCCCGGGGGGCGAATAAAGGGCATAGGGCGTCTCGAGCCGGGTGACCGTCTCCTGGGCGGGACCGTGGGACAGCCGTGCCCGGTCCCGCTCTCGCTCCAGGCGCTGCTGGAACGGCAGGGGCTGGGTCGGGGTGACATCGAGACGCAGCTGGCGAAGCTCCGCCTTCACCCGGACCGGAAGCAGCTGTTCCAGCAGGTCCTGGCGCAGATAGATGTCCCCGTCGGCGACGGCGAACTGCGTCGCGCGCACCGGGATGACACGGCCGCCGGACGACAGGGTCAGGTCCTTCAGCTCCAGCAGGAACCCTTGCTTCTCCGACACGGTCCAGCCCTGAGCGCGGCGGTGCGCCGCGTCCACCTGCACGGCCAGGTCGAGCAGCCGCGTCAGCCCTGCCAGCGGCAGATAGAGCCCCGCGCGAGAGGAATAGACCGCAAGGCCGTCCGTGATCTGCTGCCCGGCCACGTCGACTTCGACGATGAGCTGGTCATCGGGAGTGAACAGGTCCTGAGGCTCGACGATCGCATTAGCGGCGTTCGACGGGGGCTTTGCCGGGTTCTGGGCCGGAGTCTGGGCCGAAGTCTGAGCCGGGGGTGCGGCGAAACCCACGGTTGTCCCGCCCGACCAGACCGCCAGACAGAGGACGGAGGTCCGGCCGATGACCGCCCGAAGCGGAACGGTCATGGGGCCGTGTACAGGATCGAACCGAGAGGCTGGCCCGGCTTGAGGTCCCGGTCCTTGAAGCTGACCCGGACCTTCTCCCCATGGGCCAGGGGACGGGACAGCTGCAGGTCCACGGCCCGGTGATCGATCTCCGGATAGACCCCGATCCCGCCGAACTGGGACAGGACCTTGCCCGAGGCGGCCCCGTCCACCCCCTCCACGACAATGTCGCCATAGGCGGTGATCGTGCCGCTGCGCTGGACGTCCACCACCAGGCCGGCCGCGCCTCCGCTCTTTTCCGGTGCATGATACCGGACAACATTCACTGATACGTTGAGTTCCGGCGTGCCCTGGCGCACGAACACCGGCACGCTGACGCTGAACAGGGCGGTCAGCTTGACGCCGATCCCGTTCGCGGTCCCGTTGCCCGCCGCCTGCTCCGCCGTCAGGCCCTGGTCCTGGTCCGGAACCGCGGTGATGGTGAGGTGCGACCGGTATTCCCCGGGGGCAAGATCCGCCGGCCGCAGGATGCGCAGGCGAATGGTCTGCCCCTCCCCCGGCGGCAGGGTCACCCGGCGCGGGGAGAAGCTGATCAGGTCGTGCGCGGACTTCAGCCGGGCCCGCGCGGCCGTCTCGTCCGGCGTGGTCCCGGCCTCGGCAAGGCTCTGGAGCCGTCCGTCGGGGGTCATGATCCGGTCGACAAGCTCGATATTGTAGGTCGCCGACTGCGTCCCGCGGTTGTATACGAGTACTGTATCCGCCCGCGCTGTGGGCGCAAAAATCACCCGCGGAGGCGAAACGTTCAGATCCGCCCCCACGGCCTGGGCAAATACAACCGTCGGGACAGCCCATGTGGCCGCTATAAAAGCGCCTAAGGTTCGATTTTGGTCAGATTTCGGACTCGGACCCGATATATTTTTAATCTTCTGACAATTCATTGTCTCGCAACCTCAACTTCCGGAATACTTTTATTACAATATCCGAAAAAAACCCTTAACCGCGCAGAACAATATAGTCTGCATTTTCAGCGAAGTTTACGTTCGCATGAACGCATTTTTTACAGATCAGGATCGTTCTGCGCGGAAAAAGGTCGGAGATTTAGTTGTAGGCTGCCGTCACGGTAAACGTGCCCGTATAGGTGCCCGCCGCGGCATTGGCCGGAACGTTCAGGGTGGCACCGACGGTGTAGGTCTGGGCGGATCCGGTCGCGGTCAGGCTGCTCAGGCTCGAGCCCGTGGTGAAGGCGTTGACCGTCACCGTATTGGTCCCGCTGCTGAGCGTGGCGGAGGACGGAAGCGTCACGGCGTAGGTGTAGCCGCTCTGCGCACTCACGGAGAACTGCGCGGCCGCCGGGGTCTGGCCGCCGCTGGTTACCGCGTCGATGCTGCCCGTTGGAGTCCGGACACTGGTCGTCGAGAGGGTCATCGTGCCTGCGGCTGTGCTGTTGAGGGCGATGGAACCGAAGTTCAAGGCCGTCACCTGCTGCACGGCAATCGGGGTGACGATGGTGACCCCCGCGCTGATGCTGCCCGATGCGGAACCGGCCGACGCCAGGGCCACGCCGCCCATGGAGGCGCTGACGGCCGCGAAGCTGCCGGCAAGAAGGGCGATGCGGCTGGCCCCGGCAAGGGCGGAAAGCTTGGTTTTCATGGTGCTGTCTCTTTTATCCGGAGTTTCTATTCAGCCCGGCCCCCTTGGCGAGCCCCACCCGCGCTGGCGGGAACGGCTCGCCGCGGGTCGGATCAGTTGTAGGCGGCGGTCACGGTGAAGGTGCCGGAATAGGCGCCGGACTTCTGCGACGCCCCGGCATGGAGCGTGGCGCCGACCGTGTAGGACTGGGCCGAACCGGTCGCCACAACCCCCGTCAGGGTCTGGCCTGCCGTGAAGGAGTCGACGGTCATGGTGTCGCTGCCGGAGGCCAGGGTCACCGAGGTCGGCAGAGTGACGTTGTAGGTATAGCCGGACTGGGCCGCGACGGTGAAACCGCCCGCGGTCGGACCGGCGCCGCTGTCCACCAGATCGACGCCACCCGTGTTGGTCCGGGTGCCGGCGGCCGCGAGGACGATCGCGCCAGCTGCGGTCGTATTGACGTTGGCAGCCAGGGACCCGAAGTTCATCGCCTGGGTCTGGGCAATGACGATCGGCGACACGACGGTGGCACCGACGGTCACCGTCCCGTTCGTCGAACCGGCCCCCGTCGCCGCGAAGGCCGGAGCACCGAGCGAGGCCGACAGGGCCGCAGCCGTCGCGACGGCCAGAACCGCGCGACTGGTGTGGGTGAGATAAGAGGTCTTGGACATGAGTATGGACTTCCTTGTCATAAGTGACGCGGTTGCGACCCCACCCCGAACCCGGAAACAGAAGGCACCACCGCAGTTACACCCTCTTATGACTCAATTCGAACTCTTTATTATGCCCCCCAGTTGGGGGGTAATACTCATTTTATGTGCATAATTTGCAGTATTATTTCCCGTGCCAATTTAGTACGATTCATTTTCTTGAATCTCTTTTTGATACATGACTTTTTATATTAACTGCATTATTTACGATGGAGATTTTTTGAGAAATACAATTTTTATTTGACGCCAATTTTCGGGCGACAATCACATAGCGCGTTGCAATTGCTTTGCGCTGTTTTTCATCAACAGATTCAATATTTTTCTGACCTGCGCGACGACATCATCGATCGCGTCATTCCAGCAACCGGGACTTGTCTGCCGAAACAGCTTCGCCCCCGAATACCAGGGCGTGTCGGAACGATCCAGCATCCAGCGCCAGTCCGGCATGAACGGCAGCAGGATCCAGACCGGCTTGCCCAGGGCACCGGCGAGATGGGCCACGCTGGTATCGACCGAAATGACCAGGTCGAGCTCCGAGATCACGGCGGCCGTGTCGGCGAAATCCGCGAACTCCGGGCCGAACAGGTGAACGTTCCCGTGGTCCGCCAGCCGTCGGCCATCGGCCTCCGAGACTTCCCGCTGGAGGATGATCCAGTCCGCGTCCAGGCCGAACAGGGCCGTCAGATCCGCCAGCCGGATCGAGCGGTTGTGGTCGTTCAGGTGGTCGGGATTTCCCGCCCAGACCAGACCGATCCGCGGCCGCGTCCGGGGGGGCAGCCGGGAGAGCCACTGCAGCCACAGGTCCGGGTCCGCCGTCAGATAGCCGCCGGCGGCGGGGATGTTCCCCTCGTCGGTTTCGAACAGTGCGGGCAGGCTCATCAGGGAGGCGTGGAAATCGAAGGTCTTCGGCTCCTGGTCGAAGCCGATCACGGTCGCTTCCGGCTGGAGCTGGCTCAGCAGCCGGACAAGGGGGGCCTGCACGGCAAAGACAACGGCACCGGCGCGCTGGGCGACCAGGGGCACGAAGCGCGCGAACTGCAGGGTGTCGCCGAGGCCCTGCTCCCAGTGGATGAAGATCGTCTTGCCGGACAGGTCCTCGCCGGCCCAGTGGGGCTGGCTGTAGACGCGCTGGCCCACCGCCTCGATCTTCTTCTTGCGCCACTCGTGAAGCGGCCACCCCTCCGCGAAGCGCCCCAGGGTGAGGAGCGCCAGGCTCTTGTTGAAATAGGCGTCCGCAAAGTCCGGATCGAGGCGGATGGAGAGATCATAGGCCTCCAGCGCCTCCTCCGAGCGACCCATGTCCCGCAGGATGTTGCCGATGTTGCTGTGCGCCCCGGGGTAGTCCGGATCGAGCTCGACCGCGCGCCGGTAGCTGTCGAGCCCCTCCTCCAGCCGGTTCAGGTCCCGCAGGGCATTGCCGCGATTGAGGTGGGCACCGGCCATGCCCGGCAGGATGGCGATCGCGCGCTCATAGTCCGCCAGCGCCGCCTCGACCCGCTTCAGCTTGAACAGGGCATTGCCGCGATTGTTGTACGGCTCTCCGGACCGGGGCTCGAGGGCGATGGAGGCGTTGAATGCCTCCAGCGCCGCCTCGTATTGCTGCAGGCTGAGAAGGGCGTTCCCCCGCCGGAAGATCATTTCCGCGTCGGTGTGCCCGGCGGCCAGGGCCAGATCGCAGGCCGCCAGCGCCTCGGGATACATTTTCAGCGCATAGAGGGCGACGGGCCGCTCCCGCAGGGCCTGCGGAAAATCCGGGGCGAGCGCCAGCGCCTGGTCGAAGACCGCCAGCGCCTCGGCGTTGCGGTCCAGCTTCAGCAGGGCCAGGCCCTGGTTGACCCAGGCCTCGGCATGGCCCGGATTCAGGCGGCAGGCCTCGGCGAAACCGTCCAGGGCCTCTTCGAAGCGGCCGAGCCCCACCAGCGCCTTGGCGCGGTTGTGATGGATCTCGGCACCGGCCGGATGAATCGCAAGGGCCCGGTCAAAGGCCGCGAGGGCCTCGGCGAACGCCCCCTGGCGGCTGAGCACCGCCCCCAGGTTCCCGTGGGCCTCGGCGAAGTCGGGCAAAAGGGCAAGGGCCGCCCGGTAATCCTCCGCCGCGTCCTGCAGCCGCCCCTGGTCCAGCCGGACATTGGCGCGATTGCTGAGGGCCTGGGCGTAGTCCGGTTTCAGCCGGATCGCCGTATCCAGACTTTCGGACGCCTCCTGGAGATGACCGAGGTCCCGAAGGGCATTGCCGCGGTTGCTGTGGAAATTCGCCTGGGTCGGATCGATCGCGATCGCCGCCTCGATATGGCCCAGCCCCTCGGCGGGACGGCCGGACATGAGGCAGATCACCCCCTGCCGGTGCGCGGCCTGGGAGTCGTCCGGATGCGCCGACCGCAGGGCGGCGAAGGCGGCCTCCGCCTCGGCGAGCCGGCCCTCCGCCAGCAGACGCTCGGCATCGCGATGCAGATCGATCGTGGAAAGCGGCATGGGGATGCGATCAGACCCGCCCGGTGAGGCGCAGGCAGAAGAGGACGACCCCCGCGGTGGCCGACCAGCACAGGGCCGACCCGGCAAGGACCAGCGCCGCGCTGCCGAGGAGAGGCCAGCGCTGCGCGTCATCCGAGGGCGACCGATGGTTGGCCATCGCGCGGGGCCCGTTCATTTCGCCAGCGTGGTCGAGACGTTGTTGAAGCGCCCCGACAGGCTCGAGCCGATCAGGCTCAGCGAGCCGACCAGCAGCGCGGCGATGCCGGCGACGATGAGGCCATACTCGATGGCGGTGGCGCCCCGCTCGTCAGCCAGGAACCGCCGGGTCAGATTCGTGGTGAGTTGCGGGTTCCCCGGCACCGTGGCCGCAAGGCCTCCGCACCGGTTCCATTGCGTCAGCGTCTTGTTCAAATTCGTAACCCCTGTTCCCTGGCCCCGCCGAGCAAGCGGCAAGGCCCACCATCACCCGACTGCCTCGCGGATCGGTCGTTTCGCCGATTTTGCGACAGTGCAAATAGAGGCTGAGAACAGGTCGGAGTATGGACGCCAATCTGTGTTCTTATGACCAGATGTATACGCCGCAAACCGCGTCTTTGGTTACTGATGTCCTAACATTTACCATTGACAGGCCGCGGCGGACTAATCGCGAAGAACCGCGACTCACCCCGACCGGCAGGCCGACTCCGGATCGCGCGGGGCCTCAGCCGGGGCGTTGCAGGATGTGGACGTAGCAGACGGCCCCGATGCCGACCATGTGGGCGAGACCGGTCCGCGCGCCGGGCTGTTGGCGGGCCCCGGCCTCCCCGCGCAGCTGCAGCACGATCTCGCCGATCTGGCCGATGCCCGTGGGGCCGATGGGATGGCCCATGGCGATCAGCCCCCCGGACGGATTGACGGCGCAGCGCCCGCCGATGTCGAAGGCCCCGGCCTTAAGCTGGCGAACCGCGTCCCCCTCGGCGCACAGGCCCATGGCCTCCACATATTCCAGCTCCTCCACCGTGAAGGCGTCGTGCAGCTCCACCACATCGAGGTCGGCGGCGGTCAGGCCGGACTGGGCGAAGGCCAGGCCGGACGTCTCACCCGTGAGCAGGGCGTCGAAGCGGGTCGCATCCTCATAGACGCGCTGGCTGCGACCCACGGAGGCGACCACCTGGATCGCCCGCGCCGGGTCGACGCCCAGGGCGCGGATGCCATCGTCGGAGGCCACGATCACGGCGGCAGCCCCCTCCCCGACCGGCGTGCACTGGAGGCTGGTGAAGGCTCCGGAGATCGCCTTGCCCCCCATGATCTCCGCCAGGCTCCGGACCTTCTGGTGCTGGGCGTTGGGGTTGAGCGACCCGTTGCGGTGGTTCTTCACCGCCACCAGGGCGATGTCCTCCACCGTGGCACCGGCGCGGTGGGCATACTGGTCCGCCAGCATGGCGAAGTGGGTGAACGGGGCGATGGCATCATCGGCCAGGCTGGGAATTCCGGTGCTGCGCTCCGCCAGGGCCACCCGCGCGGGCTTGTCGACCCCCATGGCCAGCACCACGTCGCTGGCCCCCGACGCCACCTCGAGGCAGGCGTGCCGGAAGGCCGCGGAGCCTGAGGCGGAGGCATCCTCCACATGCAGGATCTCGAGCCCGGTGGCCCCCAGGTGGCGCAGCATGGCCCGTCCGGGGGCCATGGGCAGCAGGGCCTTGGCCACATAGGCCGTCTGCACCGCGGGCCAGGGGATCCCGGCATCGGCCAGCGCCGCCCGGACCGCGGTGAGGCCCAGCTCCACATAGGGCGTCTCGCTGGTGAACTGGTAGCGGTGCCAGCCGATGCCGATCACATGGACCGGGCGCATGTCGCTCAGGGTCCGGCTCATGACAGGTCGCTCCCGGTCACGGGTGCGAAGCGGAAATCGACCCGCGGGGTCCCGTCCTGTGCCGGTGTCACCGGCACCAGGGTCCCCACCATCCGGCACCCGGGGGGGAGCGAGACCTCCGTCCCCGCCAGCAGGGTGCGCACGACCGGCCCGTCGTCGAGGGCGATGGACCCCACGACAAATGGTGCCGGGCGCTCCCCGGCATGCAGATGCACGACCGCGGACGCCACCAGCCGCCCCCGCGCCGCCAGCCGCTTCGGGCGCAGGCGGGTGCCGTGACCGCCGCAACGCTCGCAGCCATAGGCCTGCAGCGGGAAGAACACGTGGCCGCAGTCGCAGACCCCGCCCTGCAGGGCCGGGGGCGATCCGCCGTCATAGAGCTGCGGCATCAGCAACCGTGGTTCCGTCATTGCCTGTCCCCTCGCCCCGCGCTTCGCGATCCAAAAACTTATTGACCAACCAATAAACATGATCCCTACTGGAGGGCAAGCCGGAACGACCAGCCGCCGATCCGGCGCGGAGGACCCATGAACGCGGACAGGGAATCGGAGCTCGCGCCCGGCACAAGGGCGCCGCGCACCCAGGGGGAGCGCCGGGCCCAGGCGGAGCGCAGCCTGCTGGACGCCGCCGTTCAGCTGATCGCGGAGCGGGGGATCGAACGCTTCACCCTGGCGGAGGTCGGGCTGCGGGCCGGCTATTCCAGCGGCCTCCCCGCCCATTATTTCGGCCGGAAGGATGCCCTGGTCGCGGCCGTGGCGCGCACCATCACCGAGAGGTTCGGGGATGACCTGGAGCGCCATCTGGTGCTGAAGCCCGGGCTCGACGGCCTGCTGGCGACGGCGGCCTTCTATCTCGACAGCGCCGCCGCCGATCCGCAGACGGCCATGGCCCTGTCGGTGCTGCTGGGGGAATCCCTGCACCGGCCCGACCTGCTGGCGGAGATCGCCCGCATCAACCGGCTGGGCACCGCCGAGCTGGAGCGTCAGCTGGCCTACGGGATCGAGCAGGGCCGCATCCGGGCCGATCTCGACGTTCCGAGCGAGGCGGTGCTGATCCTGGCGGGCCTGCGCGGCACCATCGCCCAGTGGCTTGCCGATCCCGAAGGCCTGCGGATCGAGGCCCTGCGCGATGCCTTTCTCGCCAACCTGCGGCGGAGCCTTGCGGCATGAGCGATCCGACCCCCGGCAGCCTCGAGGACTGGGCCGCGCGCCGACCGGACGCGGCGGCGATCATCGAGGACGACCGGACCCTCACCTTCGCCCAGTGGAACCGGGCGGCGGATGCCGTCGCCGAGGGCCTGATCCGCCGGGGCGTGGGGCCGGACGACATCATCGTCACCCGCCTGCACATCCGCACCGAATGGCCTGTCATCGCCGCCGCGGCGGCCAAGATCGGCTGCTCCATCCTCGGACTGAACTGGCGGCTGACCCCGTCGGAGGTGAACTATGTGCTGTCCAACAGCGGGGCCACGGTGGTGGTCTGCGACGACCCGGACCCGGCGGCCCTGCGGCCGGCCTTCGACGGGCTGACCCTCAAGCTGGCCGTGTCCGTCGACCAGCCCGCCGAGGGGTTCCTGCCCTATGCGGAGCTGCTGGCGGCCCCGCCCGTCGCCCGCCAGTCCAGAGGCGATGCCCCCCTGATCATCTACACCTCCGGCACGACGGGCCTGCCCAAGGGCGTGCCCACGGCGGGAAGCGGCGCGGACCCGACGGAGCTGCTGGAATATGCCCGCTCGGTGGCCGAAAGCCGCCCGCAGGTCGAGGGCGACGTGGTGCTGGTGACCATGCCCATGCACCACGGGGCGGGCCCGGGCCTCGTCCGCCAGACCCTGAGGGCGGGCAACCTCATGGTCCTGTTGCGCCGCTTCGATCCCGTCGCGGTGCTGGAAACCATCGCCCGCCACCGGGTCAGCTTCTGGACCGGTGTTCCCACCATGTACAAGCGGCTGGCCGGGCTGCCGCCGGAGGTGTTCGCCCGCCATTCCGTCGCCTCGATCCGGACCCTGGGCGTCGGCGCGGCCCCGGTGCCGCCGGACCTGAAGGACTGGATCGTCGACCATTTCGGCCCGTGCCTGAACGAGGCCTATGGCTCCACGGAGGTCGGTCTGGCCACCTATCTCACGCCGGAGATGCAGGCCCGCAAGCCCGGCTCCAGCGGCGTGCCGCACCGGCACGTGCATCTGCGCATCCGCGACGCGGACGGGCACGACCTGCCCCCCGGCGAGACCGGCGAGATCTGGATCAAGACCCCGGTCACCATCCACAACTACCTGAATGCCGATCGCCTGGGCGAGGACACCATCGACGCGGAGGGCTTCTTCCGGACCGGGGACGTGGGACGCCTCGACGCGGACGGCTTCCTGTTCATCACCGACCGGGCCAAGGACATGATCATCGCCGGGGGGGTGAACATCTATCCGGCGGAGGTCGAGGCAGCCCTGCTGAAGCACCCCGCCGTCCAGGACGCGGCGGTCATCGGCATACCCGACGACGAATTCGGCGAGCAGGTGAAGGCCTTTGTCGAGCTCAAGCCCGGACAGGCCGCGACGGCGCCGGACATCCTGGCAGCCGTGAGCGGGCATCTGGCGTCCTACAAGCGGCCGCGCAGCCTCGAGATCGTCGCGGAACTGCCGCGCAACACCATGGGCAAACTGCTGAAGCGCGAACTGCGCGCGCCCTACTGGGCGAACCGGGAGAGGAAAGTATGACGGACATCCTTGATCTGGCGGGGCGCGTGGCCCTGGTGACCGGCGCGGGCCAGGGGGTCGGGCGCCAGATCGCCCTTCACCTGGCCGCGCACAATGCCGGGGGCGTGGTGGTCAACGACTTCGTGCTGGCCCGGGCCGAGGCAGTGGCGGAGGAGATCCGCGCCGAGGGGGGCAAGGCCATCGCCCTGCAGGCGGACGTGTCCGACTTCGCCGCCGTCAAGGCCATGGTGGCGGAGGCCGCGGCCGCGCTTGGCCCCATCGGCGTGCTGGTCAACAATGCCGGCAATGCCGGGGCCAATCCGTCGCCGGACCTGGCCAAGCCCTTCTGGGAGACCGGTCCGGAGGCCTGGAACAGCTTCATCGGCGTGAACTTCTACGGGGTGATGAACTGCACCGCGGCGGTGATCCCGGGCATGATCGGGCGCCGGGCCCCGGGTCGCATCGTGACCATCATTTCCGACGCCGGACGCTGGGGCGATGCGGGGCTGGAGGCCTATGCCGGGGCCAAGGCCGGGGCCGCGGGCTTCATGCGGTCCGTCGCCCGGACCCTGGGCCGCTACGACATCACCGCCAATTCCGTGGCCATCGCCCTGACCGCCACCCCGGCGGTGGAGCGGCAGCTGCAGGGGGACCCCGAAGTGCTCAAGCGCATGCTGGAGAAGTACATCGTTCGCCGCCCCGGGCGAACGATGTACTTCTCCAGCAT
>Ga0007882_10002294_pt1 | contig 10777 bp, 12 predicted proteins | sample CryBogCBH12Aug01_FD_71195 | JGI IMG/M metagenome (GOLD analysis project Ga0007882, IMG submission 71195) | Freshwater microbial communities from Crystal Bog, Wisconsin, USA - CBH12Aug09.1 | ecosystem: Environmental > Aquatic > Freshwater > Lake | place: Crystal Bog, Wisconsin, USA | collected... | reverse complement strand
CGACGCCATCCGGCGGATCTTCGAAACTTTTCCTTTACCTCGCTGAGCTTCAGAACAGACTCTGACGTCTACCCATTTGAAAATCGAGCGGCTTGAAGCGCCGCCTTGGCTGGAAGGGACCGCAACGATCATGTGCACCATAATCCTGTACCGCCCCACCCGACAGGAAGTCTAGCCGGCATGGCCGATCTTATCCCTCCCGGGGCCAGAACCGCCCCCTCCACCGCCCGCAACCGCGACCCGATTCTCGCTGTCCTCAGACCCCGTCTGCCGAGCGCGGGCATCGTCCTGGAAATCGCCGCCGGCGCCGGTGAACATGCGGTCTATAACGCCGCGGCATTGCCGCATCTGCAATGGCAACCGACCGACCGCGACGATGACGCCCTGGCCAGCATAGCGGCCTGGCACCGGCATGCCGGCCTGCCCAATCTGCTGCCGCCCTTGCGGCTCGACGCCTCCCGCCCCGACACCTGGCCGGTCGACGACGCCGCCGCGATCGTCAGTATCAACATGATCCACATCTCGCCTTGGGCGGCAACCGAGGGGCTGATGACCGGCGCCGGCCGCATTCTGCGCGCCGGTGGCTTGCTGTTCCTCTATGGCCCTTACATTGAACCCGGCATCGAGACGGCCGCCAGCAATCTGGCCTTTGACCGTGACCTCAGGTCACGCAACCCGGATTGGGGTCTTCGCCACCTGGACCTGATCACGGAGCTTGCCGCCGGACATCGACTGCACCTTTCCGAGCGTGTCGCCATGCCGGCGAATAACCTCGCGCTGGTCTTCCACAAAGTGTAAATCCCGGCGAGTTCCTCCGCCGTCATCATGAGCGCCATGCCGAAACAAACCGACTTTACCAATTGGGTAACTGAGCAACTGACGCCGCTGGGCGCCGTTCGTGTGCGCTCGATGTTCGGCGCCTTCGGCGTCTATGTCGACGACCTGTTCTTTGCCATCATCGATGACGATGTGCTCTATTTCAAAACCGACGACATGAACCGCGAGCACTTCGTGAAAGCCGGGAGCGAACCCTTCCGCTATCCGGCAAAGGACGGAAGCATGACCGAAATGTCCTATTACTCGGCGCCGGACATCGCCATGGATGACCAGGCTGAATTGCTCGACTGGGCGCGATCGGGTCTTGATGCCGCGTTGCGCGCCCGAGCGGTCAAACTCAACAAAGGCAAGACCAGTCGCTGATCCCTACATCGCCGACTGCGATAGCGGCCGTCATCAGAGTTATTGCCATAACCTACTGAAATATTTATAATTGCCACTTATGCACTAATTTTTCTATAAAAAGCGGCAAAGTATTGCATTTCAATGAAATAACAAATTTGCAGGCAAGAAACCTGGTGGATCTGCGCCAGGCTTACGAATCATGGCGGGACGCAAGCCGGCTGGCGTCGCATCGGTTTTCCGGATCGATGTTCTGGCGGCAGGTGAACGGCACCGATTACCTTAAGCGTAAAATTGGCCGATCGGAGAAAAGTCTTGGCCATCGGTCACCAGAAACGGAAAACATCTATCAAAGTTTTCATGACGGCCGCAAGGTCGCGAAAGAGCGGCTCCGCAACCTGACAAACACGATCGATATTCAGGCTGGCATTGCCAGAAGCGTCGGTCTTGGCCGTGTCCCGAGGCTCATTGGCAGACTATTACGCCTTCTCGATCAGGCCGAAATACTTGGCCATATTCGCGTGGTCGGCACGAATTCCATGTTTGCTTATGAGGCCTTGGCCGGAGTTCACTTATCCGGCGAAGTTCTGGCAACGAGTGACATCGACCTTCTGGTCGATGCGCGGCGGCGATTGCGAATTATCATGGATGGCCCAAGGGAAAAGACTGTTCTCGGGCTGTTGCAATCGCTGGATCACAGCTTCGAAAACGTCCAGGGGAAACCTTATCGGGCTGTCAATGCCGAAGGCTTCATGGTCGACTTGATCCGTCCCCAGTCTCGGCCGCCATGGAAAGACGAACCCGGCAGCCTGGGCCTGTCTGGGTCCGATATCAGCCCATCGCCCATCGAAGGGCTGCAATGGCTGGTCAACTGTGAAGCAACCAGTACGCTGGTGATCGATACACGCGGATACCCGGCACCAATCATCGTTCCCGACCCGCGGATCTGGATGCTCCATAAAATGTGGCTGTCGAAGCGTCTGATGCGCGAGCCCGAGAAAAAGCGCCGGGACGGCGAACAGGCTTTGATCATGTGGAGGCTGATTAAAGAAACCTTGCCGCAATACGTCCTCGACGACGCTTTCGTCGCCGGACTCCCGAAACCCTTAAGAGAGTCATTCGCCACGATGCAACCCGCGCCGACCAGTGGATCTCCGACGCTCGAAGACAGGCCTGGAGATGATGGTTGGGAACCACCACAGCCTGGCTGGTGACAGAACAGGACATGTCCTAAATCGGTGACACCGCCAGTCTGGGGAACGCCTCGGCCCGCAATGCGGCTTGCAACGCGCCGCGATGCTCCGGTTGGGCGGTGAACAGGACGGTATCGGGCGCCACAGAGCCTCGCCAGGCGCCGCCCGGCGACACCACCCTGGCCACCTGACGCGCCACCGCCCCTGCCGGATCAAGGAAGCGCACCCCCGGAAAGGCGGCCTCGATACGGGCCTGCAGCAACGGATAATGGGTGCAGCCCAAGGCGACCGTGTCGATGGCATCGGCGCCGACAGGGGCGAACAGCGGCGCGATTTCATCGATCAACGCGCTATCCGCCACCAGCTCCCCGCGAAAGGCCCGTTCGGCCAGGTCCGCCAAGCCCGCCGCACCATGCACGAAGACCTCGCAATCACCGGCAAAGCGCTTGATCAATTCGGCCAGGTAAGGCCGCGCCACCGTCGCCGCCGTCGCCAGAACGCCGATCCGCCGACTTTCACTGATCGACGCCGCCCATTTCACCGCCGGCACTACGCCGATGATCGGGATGGCATGACGGGCTCGCAGCGCGTCGAGCACCACCGTGCTGGCGGTGTTGCAGGCAACCACCAAGCCGTCGGCGTCGACCAGATCAAGGGCCCGGACAACCAGCCTCTCGATCCGCGCCACCAGATCGACATCGGTAAGCGCCCCATAGGGAAATCCAGCATTGTCGGCGACGTAGAGCATCTGCACCGGCATCGTCGCGCGGATCGCCCGGGCAACCGTCAAGCCGCCCACCCCCGAATCTATCAAGATCAACCGCATGCACTTCATTTTGTCGACTTACAATGCCGGCCATCGTGATGCAACCGGTCCCGATATCCGGCAGGGCGACCATCTGCCCTAAACGGTGACTGAACAAGCGGCAGTCTTCATGTAATCGAAATGGATAAGCATCAGCAATGAGTCCAGGCTACCCTGCACATTTGTTGCTATTGCATTAACGTGAAACAGGTATATCTTTCTCTGCATCAGGGTCGAGCCAAATTCGCGACCATAAAAATATCCTCTGGTGCGGGCAGTGACGGGTCCCGCCAGGAATTCGGGGCCGGTTTACCGGCCCCTTTTTTATTCAGCTCTTTGGCCGCAGATGGACATGCTGATGCGTGCCGGTGCCGTGGTCATGCTGGCCGCGCACCATCTCCGCCGCCACCAGGTGCAGTTCGCCGTGGCGCACGCCGGTTTCGGCGATGGTCGCCTCGGCGAATTGCCGAACCGAGCCGGTTTCACCCTGCAGGATGACCACTTCCAGACAATTCTCGTGGTCCAGATGGACATGCAGGGTCGACAGCATCAGATCATGCCGGGCATGTTGCGACTCGGTCAGGCGGCGCGCCAACTCCCGTTGATGATGGTTGTAGACATAAGACAGACAGCCGACGGCATGGCCGCTGCCGCCCTCGCCGATGCGCTCCTGCTCGAGGCGGGCGCGCAGCAGGTCGCGGATCGCCTCCGAGCGGTTCTCGTAGCCGCGCCGCCGGATAAAGCCGTCGAATTCGCCAAGCAGATCCTCGTCGAGCGAAATGGTCACGCGCTCCATAGCCGGTTACCTCCCTGAACAGGCGCCGTCGTTGACGGACAAGGCCGTGTATGAAATTATGCAAAATCATCCTACGACATAGCGACAGGGACCGCCATGCGGATCGCGGTGGACAGATCGAGTGCCGTCACCCTCATGGTTCTGCTGGCGGCCTTCAATCTGGCCGCCTGGGCCTGGGCGCTGATCGCCTTCCGCGACTATCCGGTGCTTCTGGGCACGGCGCTGCTGGCCTATGGCTTCGGGCTGCGCCATGCGATCGACGCCGATCACATCGCCGCCATCGACAACGTCACCCGCAAACTGATGCGGGAGGGCCAGGCGCCGTTGGGGGTCGGGCTGTTTTTTTCCCTTGGCCACTCCACCGTGGTGGTCGCCCTGTCGGTGGCCATCGCCGTCCTGGCCAGCGCGGCGGAAAATCATTTCGGCGACCTCAAGGCGGCCGGCGGGCTGGTCGGCACCGGCGTGTCGGCGGCGTTCCTGTTCCTTATCGCCGGTGCCAACCTGGTCATCCTGCAGGGCGTCTATCGCAGCTTCAAACAGGTCCGCGACGGCGGCCGGCTGTCCGCCGTCGATCTCGACCAGGCCCTGGCCGGCCAGGGGCCGCTGACCCGCCTGCTCGGCCGGTTGTTCCGCATGATCGGCCGCAGCTGGCACATGTATCCCCTCGGCGTGCTGTTCGGCCTGGGCTTCGACACCGCGACCGAAATCGGACTGCTGGGCATTTCGGCGGCGGAAGCGGCCGAGGGCCTGCCCGTCTGGTCGATCCTGGTCTTCCCGGCACTGTTCGCCGCCGGCATGTCGCTGCTCGACACCCTCGACGGACTGCTGATGGTGGGGGCCTACCAATGGGCCCTGGTCAGGCCCTTGCGCAAACTCTACTACAACCTGACCATCACCGGGCTGTCGGTGGTGGTGGCGGTGCTGGTCGGCAGCGTCGAGGTCCTTGGCCTGCTGGCCGAGCGGCTGGCCCTGCGCGGCCCGTTCTGGGACACCGTCGGCAGCCTGACCGGCAATTTCGGTCTGTTCGGCATTGTCATCGTCGCCCTGTTCGCCGTCAGCTGGGTGGTTTCCCTGGCCGTCTACCGGCTCAAGGGCTACGACCGCCTGGATGCGACCGCCTGACTGGGCTACCCTCGGCGGGATGAACAGCCGCGACCTTCGCTTTGACGCCTTTATCGACGACCTGATCCTGTCACCGGAGGAACTGGCGGCGGCACGGCAGGCGGCGGTGATGGTGGCGGCCCTGTTGCGCCGGGCCCTGGGCTCCGAGCCCGTCGACAGCGACGAACGGGGCGATCATCTGGTGGCCGGCGCCGTCGGCAAGCGTATCGCCGTGCGGCCGCTGACGGCGGTCGATCTGTTTTATCTCGCTCCCGGCGGGCCACAGCAGACGGATATCCTGTGGCGCATGGAAGGCGCGCTCAGGGCCGCCCTGCCGGCAGCGCCGGTCGGTCTCGGCGACGGTTGCCTGCTGGTGGAAATCGGCAGCATCCCGGTGGCGGTGCGCCCGGCGGTGGAGCATCAGGGCGGCTTCGCCATACCGGGACACCAGGGCTGGATGCTGACCAATCCGGCCGCCGAGATGGCGGCGCTGCGCCTGTCCGACAGCCTCAACGGCGGTCGCACGACCAGGCTGCTGGCGCTTCTCAAGGCCTGGCGCTCGGTCTGCAGCGTGCCCTTGACGTCTTTCGCCCTGGAACTGCTGGTGCGCGAATTCATGAATGAATGCAAGCCGTTGACCTGGTCGGCCGGACTGTCGGACTTTTTTGCCTGGGGACGGCAACGGACGCCAAAAGCCTTCGAACTCCCGGGCGGATTGGGCAAGATGGAGATCGGCGGCGCCTGGCATCCGGCGGCGGAGGCCGCCTATTGGCGGGCCGTCCTGGCCGAACGTCATGCCGCCTCCGGCGATGACCCGGCGGAACTCACGGAATGGCGCCATCTGCTGGGACAACAGTTCGGCCGGCCGCCGGCCTTCAATATCTGGAACGTCCGTCAGGACCTGTAACAAGGAGAAATACATCATGGGGAACATCGCCCGGCGCCTCGCCGAACTGGGCCTGACCTTGCCGACGGCGTCGGCCCCGGCGGCCAATTACGCCCCCTTCGCCGCCACCGGCAATCTGTTGTTCATTGCCGGGCAGTTGCCGCTCAAGGACGGCAAGCTGCACCATTGCGGCCGCCTCGGCGACGGCGTGACGGTGGAGGCCGGCTATCAGGCGGCCCGCCTCTGCGCGCTCAACATCATCGCCCAGATCAACGCCGCGGGGGCCCTGGAAAAGGTGGCGCGCATCGTCAGGCTGGGGGGCTTCGTCGCCTGCACGGCCGAGTTCACCGATCACCCGAAGGTGGTGAACGGTGCCTCGGATCTGCTGGTCGAGGTGTTCGGCGACGCCGGACGCCATGCCCGCGCCGCGGTAGGCTGCCCGGCACTGCCGCTGGGCGCCGCCGTCGAGGTCGACGCCATCGTCGAACTGACCGATAGTTAAGGGAATCATAATGGGAAAGGGATTTAATGCTTCCCCATGCCTTGACGCCGCGGCTAGGAAACATGCATGAGCGACAGTAAACTGACCACCGACGACGTCGGCAGACTGATCACCGAGCACTCGCCGGAGGCGCGCGCCGAAACCGCGGCGAAAATCGCCAGCCATTTCGACCAGGGCAGCCTGAGCCCGGCCGAGCGGCAACTGGCCGAGGATATCTTCCGCCTGCTGGTCAAGGACGCCGAGGTGCGGGTTCGCCAGGCCCTGTCCACCCATCTCAAGGAAAGCGCCCTGCTGCCTCATGACGTGGCGGTGGCCCTGGCCCGCGACGTCGACGACGTGTCGCTGCCGATCCTGCAGTTTTCCAAGGTGCTTACCGACCAGGACCTGATCGCCATCGTCCGCAGCGACAGCCTGCCCAAGCAGATGGCGATTACCCGGCGTCCGGAAATCTCCTCGGCGGTGTCCGAGGTGCTGGTGGACACCGGCAAGACCGCCGTCGTCGCTAGCCTGGTCGCCAACGAAGGCGCCGACATCTCGGCCAAGACGCTCGACAAGGTGGAACGCGAGTTCCGCCATGACCCGGCGGTGACCGGCCCGTTGCTGCAGCGCAGCCGTTTGCCGGGGGAGGTCACCAGCGGCATCATGGGGCTCGACTCGGCCTGGCTGGTGGGGCGGGCCAATGTGCCCATGTCGCTGACCGAAAGCCTGGTCAACCAGGTGTCCGAGCAATTCGAGAAGGCGCTGGCGGGCAGCAGCCGGCTGGCCGACGGCCAGGCCGCCGATCTCATGGCCCATAGCCGCGAACGGGCGACCATCGAATTGTCGGCGGGCGCCGACCGGGAGGATGTCGAGGGCCTGGTCCGCCACCTGAATGTCAATGGCCGCCTGACGCCGTCCATCGTGCTGCGCGCCGTTTGCGTCGGCGACACGGCGTTCTTTGAGGCGGCCCTGTCCGAACTGGCGAAAATTCCCTCGGCCAACGCGGTCGCCCTGATCCACGATCCGGGAAAGCTCGGCTTCAAGGCGCTGTACGACAAGGCCGGGTTGCCGGCGGCGCTGTTCGCCGCCTTTCGTTGCGCCCTGGATGTCGCCCGGGAAAACCAGTTCGACGGCGGCGACCTGGACCGCGAACGCTATTGCCGACGGATGGTTGAGCGGATCCTCACCCAGTATGAAACCATGGGTGTCAGCTTCGATGCCAGTGACTTGGATTATCTGCTGGCGAGGATCAGGAAGCTTCCCGATCCGACGAGCACCGTGGGCGCAAGTCCAAAATAAAGATTCGGCGCGGAGGGAAGACCCTCCGCACTGGAATCACCAAGTACCATTCATCCTGCCAAGACCCCAGAACAGCAACCCAGCAAGATAGATAGCCCCAAGAACCGACGCTGAATAGATACCGCTGATAACAAGACTTTTCTTGTCCTGCTGCTTTGAGGCGGTTTCATCATCGGCGAAGCGGTCAACGACATAGGAAATTGCGGTCAACATTGTTTGTCTCCAATCTTCCCCCGACGCCGGAATGTTAATTTTCTAGATTGTGCATTGCAACATTTCTGCTCGCATGGGAGACATGCATATTCCTGAGATCAGGTCAGGGCATGGATCAGCAGGCCGATGGCCCCGCCCACCAGGGTACCGTTGATCCTGATATATTGCAGATCCCGGCCGACCTGCAGCTCCAGTTTGGCCACCAGCGTCGGCGTATCCCAGTTGCGCACCACCCCGGCCATGAAGGCGCCGAGACGGGTCCGGTTGGGCACCACCACATGCAGCACGGCGCGATTGATCCAGGAATTGACCACCTCGCGCAGTGCCGCGTCCTGGCCCAGCCTGAACGCGAACCCCGACAGGGCATCGGTCAGCACCGTCTCGATGCGATCACCGCCGGCGAGGTCGGCGAGGATCACCCGCTTGGCCTCCTGCCACAGGGACTCCAGATAAGCCTGCACCTCGGGATGGCTGATGATCTCTTCTTTCAGTGCTTCGGCCCTGGCCAGGGATTCCGGAGCATTGGCCATGCGGTCGATGAGGCGGGCGACGCTGTCCTGGAACTGCAACCGCCAGGGATGATCCTCGCTTTGCATTTCGTCCAGGGTCTCCAGACCGCCGACAATGAACCGCCGGGCCAGGCGCTGATCGACGAAATCGGGTACCCACCAGCGGGATTTGTCGCAGATCCGCTGATGGATGCCGTCCTGATTGTTGAGCAGAAAGCCGCGCGCCACCTCAAGCCCGAGATCGAACAGAGCCAGATGCTGACCACCGGCCACCAGGATGGTGAGGATCTTCGACAGCAGGGGCGCCGCCGCCAGATGATGCAGGCGTCCCACCGCCGCCTCGCGCAACATCCGGCGCACCGGTTCGTCGCGCATCGCCGCCACCAGGGGTGGCCCGGCCGCCGTGATGCGCCGCGCCACGAAGCGGGCGTTGGCGGGAACCTGCAGCCAAGAGCCCAGGCGCCGGGCAAGATCCTGCGCCTTGACCTTGGGCATCAGCACATCGGGACTGAGAAAATTATTGGCGACGAAGCCCCCCAGGGACTGTCCGATGCGATCCTTGTTGCGCGGGATGATGGCGGTATGGGGGATCGGCAGGCCGAAGGGGTGGCGAAACAGCGCCGTCACCGCGAACCAGTCGGCGAAGCCGCCGACCATCGCCGCCTCGGCGAAGGCCCTGGCATAGGACAGCCAGGGAAAGGCGGCCTGCCAATGACGGGCGGCGAAAAACAGCCCGAACATCCCCACCAGCAGGCCGCCGGCCACCAGGCGCATGCGCCGCAGCTGGCGGGCTCTCGCGGATTCATCGACGACAACGGACGGCATGGGAGATACTCTTGCGGGATCGGGCGCGTCTCCCCCATTTAAGATGTGAAACCTGTGGGACCCAACCATGGCTGACGGCGGACTGACTGTGCGGGCCATCGACGGCATCGCCGCCGTCGATGCCGGACAATGGGACGGCTGTGCCGGCATCGGCTCGCCCTTCAACCGTCACGCCTTTCTCGCCGCCCTGGAAAGCTCGGGCTCGGCCTGCCCCGAAAGCGGTTGGGCGGCCCACCACCTGCTGGTGGAGGATGCCTCCGGTCATCTGCAGGCCTGTGCGCCGCTGTATGTGAAAAGCCATTCCTACGGCGAATATGTGTTCGATTGGAGTTGGGCGGATGCTTGGGCTCGCGCCGGTCGGCAGTATTACCCGAAACTGCAATGCGCCGTGCCGTTCACCCCGGCCACCGGCCGGCGCCTGCTGGTTCGCCCTCAGCCGGACGGCGGGACGGCGGCATTGGAAGGGATGCTGGCGTCGGCGATGCGCGAGCTGACCCGCCGCGCCGCCCTGTCCTCGGCGCATGTCACCTTCGCCACCCAGGCGGAGGCCGAGAGCCTGGCCGCCGAAGGCTGGTTGTTGCGCATTGGCGAACAGTTTCACTGGACCAACCGGAATTATGGAAGTTTCGATGATTTTCTCGGCGCCTTGTCGTCCCGCAAAAGAAAATCAATCCGCAAAGAGCGCGAGCGCGCCAACGGCCTTGGCCTGCGCATTCACACCCTGACCGGCAATGCCGTCACGCCGGCGCATTGGGACGCATTTTACAGTTTTTATCTCAATACCGCCGAACGCAAATGGTCGCATGCCTATCTGACCAGGGAGTTCTTTCTGCGGCTGGGGGAAACCATGAGCACGGCCGTGGTCCTGATCATGGCCGAGCAGGATGGCCAATGGGTGGCCGGTGCCCTCAATCTTCTGGGCGAAGACACCCTGTTCGGCCGCAACTGGGGGGCGCTGGGCGAGTTTCGCTGGCTGCATTTCGAATTGTGCTACTACCGGGCCATCGACTTCGCCATCGAGCACCGCCTGACCAGGGTCGAGGCAGGCGCCCAGGGCGAGCACAAGGTCAGCCGCGGCTATGATGCCACCCCGACCTGGAGCGCCCACTGGATCCGCGAAGCGCCGTTCCGTGACGCGGTGGCGGCGTTTCTCGAGGCGGAACGCCGCGCCCTGGCCCGGCAGATCGAGGAGCATGCCGAACACAGCGCTTACCGGAAAAGTATCGAGGCTTCCGTCGACTGAATTTGACAGGATCGGTTTATAGACACGGATTCCCGGATATCAACGGATGAAAGCGGATGATTTTCAATGCGCCTGCGGCGCAATTTTCTTATCCGTGCATATCCCCTGAGATCCGCTGAATCTGAAAAATTATACCAGCGGCCGAAAAGGCTGACTCGCGTCAAGGGGCTTGCGTCCGGTGAGTCACCGTGATTCGCTACATGTTGTAGCAAATCACGGAGGGGACATGCCGCCAGCAGTAACGGTG
>Ga0007882_10002290_pt1 | contig 10783 bp, 10 predicted proteins | sample CryBogCBH12Aug01_FD_71195 | JGI IMG/M metagenome (GOLD analysis project Ga0007882, IMG submission 71195) | Freshwater microbial communities from Crystal Bog, Wisconsin, USA - CBH12Aug09.1 | ecosystem: Environmental > Aquatic > Freshwater > Lake | place: Crystal Bog, Wisconsin, USA | collected... | reverse complement strand
TATGGGGGACAGCTGTCCCCCGAGCGAGGGGGTTATGGGGCGACAGCTGTCCCCCGAGCGAGGGGGTTATGGGGGACAGCTGTCCCCCGAGCGAGGGGGTTATGGGGGACAGCTGTCCCCAGAGCGAGGGGGTTATGGGGGACAGCTGTCCCCCGAGCGATGGGGGTTATGGGGGACAGCTGTCCCCCGAGCGAGGGGGTTATGGGGGACGTTCGCCCCCAAGCTGTCCCCCAACAAGAGAATCTATAAATGCAACAACATCTTTATCAAAATAATGCTTTTGGTTTAGCCATTGCCTCTTTAATGTTGGTGATTTCATCCATGTCTTAAATATTGATGCAAATTCATTACAACTTTCAAGGTCATCGTCATCACACATATATATTTCTGACATTGTTATGAATATTATATTTGATATTAGATACTCTTTTTGTGGAGTTCTTTCATTCATTCCTGATACTCCTGATACTCTTGAAGGAATTGAATATAATTCAGCATAAAGACTTCCTAAATCTTCATTGTCCATAAATAGTTTATTAATATTTTGTAATTTATCTAATTTAGATTTGTAGCATTCTGTTGATTGTTGCTTTTGTCCATGTTTAAAGTTTATAAGTGTTACTATTGCACTTATACTAAAGACAATTAATGTTAGTAAATGAACATGTGACGTTATAGAATTTACAAAATTCTGTGGAACACTAACTATTACGGCCATAGATAGTATTAATAATAAGAATAATAATTCAGCTGTCCCTAAATCTCCTAAACCTCCTAATCCAAGTATTTGCATTCTATTCTATTTTAGTGTTATATTCTATCAATTATACTTTGTACATATAAAATATAAATAATTAATCTTATGCCTATTAAAAGGAAAAACAGCACATAATATATCGTTTGGCATCTTTGTATTACTAAGTACCCATATTCCACTTGTTCTGTATTTCGAAGAAGAATTAGTTTTAACATATAATATTTTATCTGGCGATTTCAATATTTCTTTTGTAACTTCATTCGAATCTGTAAAATCAGATAACAAATATTTTATTTCAAGAAATTCACATATAGACATTATTAATCTATCTGGTGGTTTTTCGATCGAATATATTATTTTGTCAATTAATAAGCACAATTGCTCTATTTTTATGTCTCTTACTTCTTTTAAAGAATCTCTTAATGGCTCTAAAGTACTTAAGGAGCCTAAAAGGCGTAGAAATTCAGTTACATATTCTATACTGATAATGTCTACTGTATTATTAGTAGTAGGAAATTTATAATCATTTGTAGCAATATAATCCATTCTTTTTATTTCTAATTGATCTTGATTAATATATTTTAAAACATTATTGTAAATGTTTGTTATGAAAAAATTATTATTATTAAATATCGATTCATAATTATGAAAATCAAATAATTTATACTTATTATTATACTTATCATGTAATAACGAAAAATTCCTAAAATAGATATCAGGAAATTTCATTCCTATGCGTAACATCTTTTTAACAAAATTAAACATAAATACAATAAAATCTTTGTCAACTGAGACGATTGGTTTAGCAAAATCTTGTGTATACACAACTAGATTCTTATCAATATATTTTATATCAATTGGTAATAATATTTCACTAAATTTAGAAACATGTTGTAACTGTTCTTTGAATTTTCCTGTATCTTCCATTAATGTTCCTGAATGACTAAAACAACATTTTGTAACTAATTTTGTATCTTGGTCAAGAAATGCTAAAACATGTGTTCCGTGACCAATATATTTTTTCATATCACTATATCGATTTACAGCATGCATTGTTTTTTTATTACTTTTAATAAAATCAGGAAGATCTGTAAGATGTTCGATGTATTTTGTCATTTTACTATACAAAGTATTATTATAGCTCTTTTAAGTACTATTATATAATTCTTTTAAGTACTATTGTGATTCTTTTAAGTAATCGAATGAATAGCCATTCTTATTATTTCAAGAATTGTTGTGAAAGGTATTTGTGGTCTTTTGTATATTGTTTGAATACGCGTCTTGCACGAAATTGGATCATCAACTGTCGCAAATAGGCCATTTTGTACAATGTAGTGCCTTTCTGACCCTTTTGTCTCTTTGGTGTTCAATATTTTTATTTTGTCTTTTTGAAGTGATCTTTCTACTGAATAATATTGTCCTTCTTTGTTAAACGTATATGTCTTATTATTACCCAATGTGTCAGTTCCATAAATCACTGATGATTTATCAATATATAATTTTCCAATATTACCATCTAATCCAAAAATAATATCATCACTAAGAGAAGACTTTTCCGCTGACATATCATCAACTGCTGACATATCAGTGAAGCCAATTATATTGAGTATCTTATTTTTATCTATAGTAGATAATTTATTAAAAGTATTCATTCTTAAAGGTATTGTATATCTACCTACCCGTGAATTCTTTATAGATACCTCAATTCGTGGCAATTCATAGAACCAAACTAATTTGTATATGCATTTAAAAAGAGATGTATTACATTCATATTTTTTAAGATATTCGATACATTTATAATAATAATTGATTTCTAATAAGCCTAAAAAGACTAATATGATAATTGCTTGTAGCATCTATAGTCTCTCTATATTCTATAGTCTTAGTCATTATTGCAAAATAGTTTGACAATATTCTCTGCCCTTACTGATGGCTCTTCAGAACTCATTAATGTGTATATATCATCCGATTCATGAATATCGTCACATGAATATTTGACTAAAAAAATAAAATAATCGTACATATCATCTCTGTTTTTCCCTTTATATGTGTTAACTTTCAACATGTTGTCTATGAGTTTGTTCTTATATGGACTTAAAGCATTAAGAACATCATCCCAAGAATAAAAATATTTCATTACAAAAGGTCTCTTCGTAGCTCTTTGTTTTGGTGGTGTTAATGGAATAACACCCGTAACATATGTAATAATAGGTTCTAAAGAAGACTCGTCATTGGAGATTATTTTTGCAGAATAATCTTTGTATTGATTAATAAGCCATTCTGAAATGTAGTCATGCCGTGGATTATGTTTTGATATAAATTCATCAAGAAGTCTGATTAAAAATTTAGTTAGTCTTATTGTTGCGTCCCTTATTGTAAAAACTTTCCAACTCTCTGGAATTTCACTGATTCTCATTTTACACGTATTTGTTTTAGATATCGAATAAATAATATCAAATGAGTATTTATTATTAAAGATAATATTCTCAAATAAATATTTAAACATAAAGTTTGGATCACAATTATATAATGAATCATGTAATATTTCATTTATTCCATTATAATTGTGTTGGAAAAACTTCAAGTCTAGATCTAATAAGTCTTGATTGACTACAGGAAGCATCACTAACTTTAATAATAATAAAATGAGGATATATTAATTATAAGAGTGATAGTTTTATATATACATATACATATAAGCACTTACTATTATAATATGGATAAAACACTAGATAAAACACTAGATAAAACACTAGATAATTATTTTGATTGGAGATTTTACATTTCTAATTACAAAGATTTACAAAAAGCAGGCATAAAAACGGCTGAACATGCAAGAGAACATTATGAGACTCACGGCAAAAGAGAAAAGAGATTGATAAATGAAGCACAATTACATCTCAGTAAAAGGAATTTCTGTGAGTTTATGGCAAACATTAAAACTATTATGGAATGATCCTTGGCAAGGGGGCTATGGGGGACAGCATGTCTCCCATCAAGGGGCTATGGGGGACAGCATGTCCCCCACCCAGCATGATCCTTGGCAAGGGGGTTATGGGGGACAGCTGTCCCCCAAGCTGTCCCCCAAGCTGTCCCCCAAGCTGTCCCCCAAGCTGTCCCCAACTTAAAGCTTTTCTTATAAAATAGGTATACTTGAATAAAGATGTCAAATACCGAAGGATCAAAAATTATTCAAGAACATGAATTTGATTCAGATTTTTATCTTTTAACATATCCCGATCTTGGTAAAAACGGTATAAAAACACATAAATCAGCTTACAATCATTGGTTAAAATTTGGGAAGAAAGAAGGCAGAAAAGTGCGTATATCTCAAAGTGTATTTCAAAGTGTATCTCATAGCCAGAAATACTCTCAGCAACTGCAATCGCAGAAATACTTGCAACCGCAACCTCAGAAACAGCAACCTCAGAAACAGCAACCTCAGAAACAGCAACCTCAGAAACAGCAACCGCAACCTCAGACACAGCAACCGCAACCTCAGAAACAGCAACAGAACTCGTGTGTTGTTAGAAGTCCTGCAAGAATTAACTTTAAAGTGGCTGTCACTATATATCTTTTTGGACTTAAATTACTTGATTATTTTGCTAATTATGTATCGAAATTAAGGAAAGCGCTTGGAGAAGAAAATGTTGATGTCTATGTCGGTATAACTCTATTATCGGATAATAATGATAATGGCAAGAGTAATGATAATGGCAAGAGCAATGACAAAACAGAGAAAGAGATTAAATCAGTTATAGATAATGTACATGTTCAAATAATTGAAAATAGAGGTGGAGATATAGGAGGTCTTATGCAATTATTTAAAACAGTTAACTATTTTAATGTTACTGATGATAAGCATTATCAATATGTTTATCATTTGCATTCTAAATCTGATAAATTATGGAGAAATGGATTATGTTATCCTTTATTGCACGTAAATTTAAATAACTTAATAAAAACTCCAGCAATTGGTCTGATTGGTGCAAAGAAATTCATGTATAATTTCAAATATCCTGAGAAATATATGTATCATCTTAAATCTTTATATAATTGGTATAATTTAAAGTGTCCTCCAAGTGGTGTATGGCAATTTGTTGCAGGTACAATATTTATTGCTAAGATAGATATCGTAAAATTTATAGCAGAGCACAATTTTGATAATGTATATTATTCATTAAATACAAACGATACAATTGATGAAAACTGGCTAGAAATGGTCACACAACTCAAAAAAAATACGAATGGATGTGGTAACGATTACGCATATAGATCAAAATCAGTTGGTAGAAAATCACTATTATCAGATTATATGATAGAACATACATATGAAAGAATAATTGGTCTTATAACCCTAGAATTAGGATTAGGTATACATCAAGTTTAATTTATGATCATAATTAATTTAAAGTAATCTCATAATAATATAATAATATAATAGATTATATAATAGAGAATTATAGTATTTTATGGACAGTAGATCTCATAAAGTTAATATACATGGAAAAGTTGATGTGCATGGAAAAGTTGATGTGCATGGTAGAACAAATATTTCAGATAAAACATATATTACAGAAAAATTAAAAACTAGTGATATAGTACCATTGGTATCGAATGAATACAATATAGGAAGTAATAGGCATAGATATAACGAAGCGTTTGTGTCGTCTATTAATGTAAACGGACTTATAGTTTCTTCTCAGGATGGAGAGTTGACAATAAATGGTATGGCATTAACAGGGTTAAACGGCTTAACTGGATTAACTGGCTTAACTGGCTTTACTGGTATGACGGGTATGACAGGCTCTACAGGAATGACTGGCTCTACCGGAATGACAGGCTCTACTGGAATGACAGGATCTACCGGAATGACAGGATCTACCGGAATGACAGGCTCCACTGGTATGACAGGCTCCACTGGTATGACAGGCTCTACAGGTATGACAGGCTCTACAGGTATGACAGGCTCCACTGGTATGACAGGCTCTACAGGTATGACAGGCTCTACAGGTATGACAGGCTCTACAGGAATGACTGGCTCTACAGGAATGACTGGCTCTACTGGAATGACAGGTATGACTGGCTCTACAGGTATGACTGGCTCTACAGGAATGACGGGCTCTACAGGCTCTACTGGAATGACTGGCTCTACAGGAATGACGGGCTCTACAGGAATGACGGGCTCTACCGGAATGACAGGTATGACAGGCTCTACAGGTATGACAGGTATGACTGGTCATACAGGTATGACGGGCTCTACTGGAATGACAGGATCTACAGGAATGACGGGCTCTACCGGAATGACAGGTATGACAGGCTCTACAGGTATGACAGGTATGACTGGTCATACAGGTATGACGGGCTCTACCGGAATGACAGGCTCTACCGGAATGACAGGCTCTACCGGAATGACAGGCTCTACCGGAATGACAGGTATGACAGGCTCTACAGGTATGACAGGTATGACAGGTATGACAGGCTCTACAGGTATGACGGGCTCTACCGGAATGACTGGCTCTACCGGAATGACTGGCTCTACTGGAATGACTGGCTCTACTGGAATGACTGGCATGACAGGCTCTACTGGAATGACTGGCTCTACAGGCATGACTGGTCATACAGGTATGACGGGCTCTACTGGTATGACAGGCTCTACGGGTATGACGGGTTCCACAGGAATGACTGGCTCAACAGGCTATACTGGTTCTACTGGAACAGTGTTTTACAATAATATTATTGTAAATGGTGTAAATAATAGTGGTTCTCTTATCTCTGCAAATACAGTTGTTACAATTAATTCAAATGATCCGTCAATAAATAATTCAAATGTATACAATTCGATCACTACATATAATGACAGAAATCAAGTATATGGATTAGTATTAAATGATATATCAAATGGGGCATATGGAGAAGTGTTATATGGAGGATCATCTATTGTTCATTTACAACCTGCAGATGTTAGCATTTCTTCTTCTGTTCCATTGTATGTCATTGGAGATAATACTGTTTATACAATATTATCACTGTCAAGTTCTGACAATGTTGCCATGGCAACATTGTCAAATCCACCTAATTTACCAACAACTTGTTCGATTAAAATTGCTGGTGCAACAAATTATCCTGCATATAATGGAACATTTCAATGTACATTCACAGATCCATTTCATTTTACATATGCTTTACCAACACATTTATCAACTGCTTCAGGAACACTTACCGCACAAGCAGTATCAGTTGGAGAATTAACAATCCAGTCAATAGATTCTCCAGTTGTTGGGTATACAATGGCATCAAGTGCAAGTAATGCAGTTCCAATATATTTTGGAAGAATCACTTATAATAAGGGATATGTGATATGTGGTGCAAGTTATGCATCTACGATATCTAATGGGAACTATACTGCAACTATTACTCAATATAGTGGTGTGAATTCATCATTAAATATAAAAATATTCAACAATACTATTTATTTAAGACCAACTAAGAAATATAATGTAGTATGGACTGGAGCATATAACTGGAATGATTATATGAATAGTAATCCAACTTTTTATTTGAGTGCAAATAACATTTCTAATTTATACACTGGAGGTTCTACAACAAGCATGGGCATGCGTAATTCTGGTTCTACTGATGGTTGGACTTTTCAATACCAAGCTATAGTTATAGCTAATGCTGGTAATCCATACGTTAATTTGTGTTTTAGTGTTAGTAGTGGCGCGTATTTTACATTTTATGATAATACATGTGTTATTACAGAAATATAGCATTTTATAGAGAATAATAGTATTTATAGTATTTTCTTAGTAAGTCATATACGTACTAAGAATATTATAAAGATGCCACCAACAACTATTATAAAAGTTCCTCCGGTTGATACAGAAACAGTTATTATCACATCAATATTTATTATTATGTGTGTGATATTAGGACTATTTTTAATAGTAGTTCTAGTCGGAGCATTTGTTTCATATACACAAACAAGCTCATCAGGATCGGCAGGCTCAGTAAGTGTATGTAGTTCAGATTCTAATGGAGGAGTTTGTCCAGCAATGATGTATTCCGATAATGGATTATATCAATTACGTCTTCAAAGTGATGGTAATCTTATAGAAGCACAAGTAGCAGGTAATTCATTAATATGGGATTCTGCAACAAGTGGCAAAGGCACTGGTCCGTATAGATTAGTGATGCAAACTGATGGTAATGCTGTATTATATGATTCTAAGAACACTGCATTGTGGAATGCAGGAACAAACGGGAAAGGTGTTGGACCTTTCAAATTTATTATTCAAAATGACAAAAACATTGTAATTTATGATTCAACAGGCAAAGCAACATGGTCTTCATTCTATGGCATTCTTAAATAAATGGGCTTGGGGACAGCTTGGGGAACAGCTGTCCCCCATACCCCCTCGCTCGGGGGACAGCTGTCCCCCATAACCCCCTCGCTCGGGGGACAGCTGTCCCCCATAATCCCCTCGCTCGGGGGACAGCTGTCCCCCATAACCCCCTCGCTTGGGGGACAGCTGTCCCCCATAACCCCCTCGCTTAGTAATTTTTCTGATTGTCCTCTTAATTGTTCCTAAGCAACTAAGCGATGGGGCTATGGGGGACAGAATGGGGGACAGCTGTCCCCCATTCTGTCCCCCAAGTCACTTGCGTTATCATCTTCATCTTCTGGATCAACGCTAGCTATTTTTGACATATGTGGCAATTTTGGTACAAGTCTCTGTTGTCTAACTCCATATATTGCTTCATATTGATCTTTTAGTTTTTTAATAAGAGGTTTTTTAGATTGCTTTGTTTTATATTCATCTGTTAATTTATTCATTTTCACTAACTTATCTAAATCATCAAGTGTTAAGTTATAATAATTCAGATACTTAAATCCCTCTTTTACATTATTAGAATTCTTACCTAATATATTATTAAGTATCGTTTCACTTATTACATGAACGTCTTCGTTTGTGTAATTTTTTTTAGTCATAAAAAACCCTGAAATTTCATGAATATTTCTAATATTTGATCGTTGACAGGAAAATTGATTAAATGCAGTTGTTGATTCAATTTCACACGGTGATATAGTTTTTCTTTTCTTATTAAGAGAACAATAATATGATGGTATATAGCATGAAGCAACACCGTGAAGGGGTTGGAAGTAATATGTCTGTTTAGTAAACATATTCTTTTCAATAATATCACTTACAATAATTGATTTAAGTGCTTTATGACAATTAATTAATTTTTCTTTTTCTGTAAATCCTTTCTGATTTTCAATAAATTTATAATAATTTTCATGCACAAGCATGGGTGTCATTGCATTATCATCATTATATGTTTTTAAAACAGTCTCAATACTCTTAGAATCAAGTATTGAACATGTCATTTGTTTCTTATCAAGATCTGAACTAGTTGATCTAAGAATGCTTTTATATTTTTCGAATGTATCGTATGTAATAGTTTTACATGATGCACTTAACAATTGCAATAAATTCACTAGGCGCCTATAATCGCTTTGACAAAAATTAATTATACTTGATTTTGCGTCAGATGAAATATTAAGACCCTCCGCTACTTCAATTTTTGACATTACATTGTATAAACTCATATAATTAGGTAGATTAAAATCTATAACTTTACATGATTTTAATAACATTTCTAGTTTAGTATCAGTAAGTACATTGCAAATACAAATAATTGGTGGTAACCATCGTGGTTCTTCAGGAACATTTTTATAATTCGAATCAATTACAAAATCATCATCTGTTATAGTGCTTCCAACTTGCTTAGCTCTTCCACGACAACCTCTGCTGACTGTATTTACTTTAGTTGTTGTTTTCTTTGCTGTTGATCTTGAACCGCGTCCTCTTCCTCTCCCACGTCCTTTACCATAAGTAATCAACTTCTTAGGTGGGTTTATTATTTTTATTAATTGCGATAATCCGCCTTTCTCACCAGCTGTCATTCCATCAACTTCATCCATAATTATTCCATATTTTGTTGGATCAATTTGAGCAATAAGGTCACTTAAGTTTTCTTTAACAAGCATTCTATTACTAACATCTGAAGCGTTGTAGTTAATAGGTTCAAATCCAAACTCTTTAAGTATTGCTCTCGCAGTTGTAGTTTTAGCTGTTCCGGGAGCTCCTTTAAATAAAACAGCTTTTTTTACTCCTTCGTCATGTCTCATAAATGATTGAAACCACATCTTAAGTTCGAATAATTGTTTATCAATTCCAATAAGTGAGTCTAAATCAGAAGGCCTATATTTCTCAGTCCATAACATATTTAGAGTATTTTGCGTATTTTTAACTGCATTATTGCTCTTATCGGTATTATTACTCTTATTAAGAGTATCGGTATTATTAGTATTATTAAGAATATCTGTATTATTAAGAGTATCGGTATTATTACTTTTATCGGTATTATTAAGAGTATCAGTATTATCTGTATTGTTTTTCAATGATTCTGTTTTTATCTTTAATTTAATCTTATTTGCATTGGTATCTGGTGATTTATTCACTATTTGTTCTTTATTCTTTTTTAATGCATCTTCTTGTACTTTATTCTTTTTTAATTCATCTTCTTGTGCATTTAATGCATCTTCTTGTGCTTTTAACTTTAGCTTTAACTTTATTTGAAGTCTATCATATAAAGAAGTCATTATTTTATTGTATTTCTTTATTGTATTTCTTTAATGTATTTCTTTATTTTTTATTAATCAATTTTGTAAAAACCACAAAGCAAGGAAAACCACAAAATTACTAAGCAAGAAGGCTATGGGGGACAGCTGTCCCCCAATTACTAAGCGAGGGGGCTATGGGGGACAGCTGTCCCCCAATTACTAAGCGAGGGGGCTATGGGGGACAGCTGTCCCCCAATTACTAAGCGAGAAGGCTATGAGGGACAGCTGTCCCCCAATTACTAAGCGAGGGGGCTATGGGGGACAGCTGTCCCCCAATTACTAAGCGAGGGGGCTATGGGGGACAGCTGTCCCCCAATTACTAAGCGAGGGGG
>Ga0007882_10002288_pt1 | contig 10791 bp, 11 predicted proteins | sample CryBogCBH12Aug01_FD_71195 | JGI IMG/M metagenome (GOLD analysis project Ga0007882, IMG submission 71195) | Freshwater microbial communities from Crystal Bog, Wisconsin, USA - CBH12Aug09.1 | ecosystem: Environmental > Aquatic > Freshwater > Lake | place: Crystal Bog, Wisconsin, USA | collected... | reverse complement strand
TTAGCAAAATTTGATGGTGTTGCATCAAACCAATATCCCATATGTGAACTTGTAACTTTGATACCGGTCCATACTTGTGAATTTGATATACCAACGCTATTATTTGTTCTACTTGCAGATGCTACTGCTTGCTGCGAATATAATCCATAAGCAATATATCCGTTGATTGTTCCTAAATTTTCGCTCGATATTGAATACAAGAAGAATTGGCAGTTATAAAAATTAACTGTGGTATTATTTGTTGATCCATTTGATCTAAAATACGCATTGGTTCCACCATTGTATGAAATGTAGCCGCCACCAATTTCAACTACGCTTCTTAATTGGGTAGATGCAACATAAAATGCGGTATTAGACCAATTCAATGTTGCATTAAATGAGTTTGCTACTGATATCAAGAATCTTGTTGAGTCACTGCCGGTTGCTTGAATATATGATCCGTTTCCGTTAATATTAACTGATTTATTTTGAATCATAACACACCAATAACTATAGTTATAAGCGTTGGTAGTCGTTACAATGTAATTATTTTGCAGTAAATTAACTGTTCCGCCGTCTGGACATAACATAACTGCCTGATATAATGATTGTACTGGTGTTACTGATGATGTGCCATTATTTGAATCATTTCCATTATTCGGATCCCAGTATATATTTGCATTACCTATCTGTTTAATAACTTGTGCTGGCGTTCCGCTTGAATTACTGAATAATATACCATTTGCTGTATTATTTGCATAATACCAGAAATCAATTGTAAAATTCCCTGTCAATTTACAAGTTGTTGATATGTTGTTTGAACTGCTTCCTGTTTGTCCTGTAAAATATGCTGAATACTCCTGATTTTTTACGATAGTATTAACAAAATCTGGTCCGGCTCCTATATTATATAATGGGATTTGACTGCCGTTGCCTGTGGAAACTGTGCTATTTCCATTTAATGAAATTAGTGTTGTTTCCGCCCAGTAAGGATCTGATGAATTTGTAGATGATATTGAACTTACTGTTGGTGTATTAAATGTTTGTGCAGTGAAATTCGAAATATATCTTGCATAAGATGTTAATCTTAGACTATCAAGGTATCCATTAAACCAGTAAAATTGCGTGTTGTTTGGAACACCAATCAAGAAATTGGTGTCGGTCATATTACATGCTGCCAGAGCAATGGCTGTTGTTTGATTGGCTACACTCGGGAAATATGTTGGAACGATAAAAGGTGCAGTATATCTGCATGTTCCATTTGTTATACGAATATCTGCAAAATTTACCTGATTTGGATTTTGCACACCATTGTCTGAATTAATACCAATATAACCACCATTAAAAGTATATACTGTTGTGTTAATATTATTAACACTTTGAACTAATACGCCATCAGACCATAATGACAATGTTGCGCCTTGTCTTGTTACTGCCACATGATGCCATGTATTTGTGGTAGGTGCAGGATATCCAACTCCACCAAGCATAATCAATGGTGTTGTTGAAGTGGGTGCATCAATTGACCAGTTATTATTACTGAAACCGATTCTTATACAAGGAACCAATAATGTATAGTATGATTGCTGTAGACCAATCCAATTATTATACCATGCATTGTATGCGGGTGATATTATATTAAGAGTTACGCCGCTTCCAAAGTTTGTATATTCACCTGCATATGATCCAGTGTAATATGCTGGATTATTCCAATAGGAATAATTTGAATATGATGGATTGGAACATAAATTAGTTATGGATGTTGAGTCAGTTATTACTGATCCATCTACTGTGATATTAGCAAAATTTGATGGTGTTGCATTAAACCAATATCCAAGAGAATTTCTTTGATAGAAATTAGCACCAGTCCATACTTGCGAATTTGAATATATACCAACACTATTATTTGTTCTACTTGCCACTGATGTTGCTTGTTGTGAATATAATCCATAAGCAATATATCCATTAATATTTCCTATTGCTTGTCCTGGTGTAGAGAACAAAAAGAATTGACAGTTATAAAAGTTAACTGTGGTATTATATGTTGATCCATTTGATCTAAAATATGCATTTGTTCCGTTATGGTTGTATGATATATAACCGCCACCTATTTCCACTACACTTCTTAACTGGGTAGATGCAACATAAAATGCAGTATTAGACCAATTCAATGTTGCATTAAATGAGTTTGCTACTGATATAAGAAATCTGGTTGAATCGCCTGCTGTTGCCTGAATATATGAGCCATTTCCGTTGATTGTAACGGTTTTATTTTGAATCATAGCACACCAATAACTGTAATTATAGGCATTGGTAGTCGTTACAATGTAATTATTTTGCAGTAGATTAACTGTTCCATTATTTGGACATAATAGAATTGCTTGATACAATGTTTGAACAGCACTTGTGACGGTTAATCCATCATTATTATTGTTACCATTATTTGGATCCCAGAATATGTTTCCTGAGTATGGAACTTTAATGATTTGATTTAAACCGCCGGAAGCGTTACTGAATAATACTCCGTTGTTTGTTGATGTTGTATTGTACCAAAATTCTATAGTAAAATCATTTGTGAATTGTGCAAGTGGAACAACCGAATTTGTTGTTGTTCCTGAATTGTTGTATTTTGCTGTATGTAATTGATTATTTACAACATTAACGCTATCCCAAGAAGGACCACTTCCGACATTGGACAAAGTAAATGAATTTGAGCTTCCTGTAGAATATTTTATATTACCATCCATTGTTAATAATATTGTTTGATCCCAATATTGTTCCCCTGAAGGGAAGTATCCCTGATTTATGCCATCTATAAATGCTGCTATCACACCCTTTGATCTAACCCATGCTACATGATGCCAATTACCAGCAGTTACTCTATTGTTTCCTATGATTGAATTTGTAATAATACTACCGACACTAACACCAAGATTTCCATTAAGATCAATATAGAAACCCATTCCTGTTGTTGATCCTATTGATGAACGAGTGTCGATTAAATAATTACCGACGCTTTCATTAAAAATTGTAATATTAATCCAGCCTTCAATGGTAAAATCGTCAGTTCCGAATGCAGCATAATTTCCAGTTGTGTTAAGAAACTGATTTTGACCAAGAGAAACAGAATTTGTTCCGGAATATCTTACGCCACTGAATGTAGCATCATTTGGTAGGACAATATTATTTGATGATATGTCTATCAGATTGTTGTTAAAATTGAATAACGCTGTAACATAAGATGAATATATATCTTCAGGTGTTGCTGAATTCAATGAAGCATAATTTGTTGTTTTATTAAATGTTAATATATAATTATTTTGATTATCGACTATACCATTTTCAAAACTACATTTGAGAATAACATTATTAAGCATATAGGATGGAAGATAATTATTTGCATCAACTGAACAATTCACAACAGATTTTGCATTAACAGTAGCTAATGTTATGCTTCCTGGGATTGTATTATTTGGGTTATTTGAATTATTCTGTAAATTCCATGATGGTGGTGGACTTGAAAATACCTGTCCTGTAATGCTTCCAGATTTATTTAATACTACACCAACAGGTAGGCTACCATCAACAATTGCGTATTCATAAATTTCAAGATTTAACGGGCTTTTTGCTTTTAATTGAAAGGATATTTCCGTGCTGGTATGATAGTTGCCTATAGATTCTGCACTGATCCATACCGGTAAATCTTTTTTAAATCCTGTAATAATTGACATGTTTTGCCCTTAATTAAAAATAAACCAAGAATTAGCATTTGGATTCCCAATTACTAATTCTGAAGAATAACTTGAAATGCTTGTGCCAAAATTTTCACCCGCAGATCCTGTAGTTGAAATCAACTTAGTATTTATCGATGGAATAATATTTCCATCAACTAATTCAAAAGCATAAATGCAACCCTGACCATTATTGTTTGGCGATGATATATAAATTAATTTGTCTTGACACACACAATATCCCTGTAAATCTGCATCATTGTATGTTAAATCAGAGTACAACCCGTTTGTGGTTCTTACTGTAATGGTATTTAACAAGGTCCATGTGTCCCAGTAACCATTGTAAAAAAATGTTTCATTTGATCCCGGTGATCCAATTAATAATTTACCAGCATGAATATCTATTGAATATCCGTAATGATCATTGGATTGCCCATTGATATTTGTAAGTTTAGCTGTTTGAATCCATTTATTACTTGAATTATGGCTGAATATATAAACTGCTCCAGTTGATGCATTTTCGTATGGAGTTGATATTGCTAATGTTTCTGAATCTAAGGAAACGTCCCATCCAAAATTTATGGTTGTTGCAGATAATTTTGCCTTATAAGTTAATGACGTGTCATAAACATATACTGCGCCAAATTTTGCTTTCGCATATGGTGCGCCGCATATGATATATGTTTCTGAAATATCAACGCTTGATCCGAATTTTCCTGTTTTTTCCACTGAAGTGTCAAACACCAATTGACTATCCAGACCCCAATTGCCATTATAACCAGTTCCAAAATAAGCATTTCCTTGACCGTTATTTTCACCTGGTGCGCCAACGACAAATGATGTTGTTGATATTGCGACTGATGATCCAAAGTACCCATTTTGCTGTGGATTTAACGAAGTGAACATCGTTAATGTGGAATTTGTTTTATTATATATAAATGCAGATCCTGCATTTGCTGTTCCATTCACAGTATAATTTGGGCAGCCGATAATTATGTTATCGTTGTTGCATGAGACCGATGATCCGAGATTATTTCCTGATACGACTGCAGGAGCCGAATTATTTGCTTGTTGTGTTAATGAATATGATGCTATAGGTGTTTCTGTGATTTGTGTATTTAATGCCACATTTCCTTTGAAACCTATGTTTGTAAATCCTGACATGCTTGTTTTCTCACCAAAAATCTATATATTCTATTTATTCATTTTATGTAACATTTGGTGCTTGACATATATGGATTGTATGGTATAGTTAATTATACATTGGGAGAAAGATCATGCAATTAGTAGTCATTTTTTTGGTTTTTATGTTTATGCGTCCGTTGCTAACCAGTCCTTGGTTTTGGATATTTATTGTATTTTCTTGTATTTTCCCATATACTGGCGGTCAAATTTTTGGCATCTTGCTTTTTATTGGATTGCCCTTGTATTTAATTTTTAAAGATTAGGAGATAGAATATGCCAGAAAAAATTGAAAAATTGAAAAACTGGGTGATTAATTATGCCCTGTTTAGTAATTTCACAGTAATGCTTTTGTTGATTGGTACTTTTGCCACTGGTGGTGCAAGTCTATTCAGTGTTGCTATCGGCGTTATTGGATGGGGAATGTTTAATTATATTGTTCTATCGGCATTATTTGAAACCATCGAAAAATTGAAGGAATAGACATGTCAACAATTGAAGTAATTAAAAATCTTATGGCTACAAACAGCCGTAATGACAAAGAAGCCATTCTTGAACAGGCATGGAAATCAGGTGAACGTAATTTTTTCATTGGGGCGAAACTTGCTTATGATACACTTGTTACATTTGGCGTTGCAAAGGTTGCCGAAATCGTTGAAGATGATGGTTCTTCCGGGTCATTGACATTTTCTGATTTTTTGACACTTGCAGAAAAACTTCGTAAACGAGAATTGACTGGTAATGCAGCAAAAGATGCAATTAATGCATCCGCCATGCGTTGCAATGCTGAAGTATGGAATTTGTTCTACAGACGCATTTTGATCAAAGATTTGCGAGCAGGTCTTGAAGAAAAAACAATTAATAAAGTATTAGCTAAAATTGCAAAAACTGACAAATTGGCTTTGGATTTTCTTGTTCCTGTATTTTCTTGTCAATTGGCTAAATCTGCTGATGATCATCCTAAGAAAGTTCAAGGTAAAGTATTTGTTGATTGTAAGCTAGATGGTGTTCGCTTGTTAACCATTTTGGATAAAGAAACAAATTCTGTCGTTCAATATACACGCAATGGAAAAGTAAATACAAATTTCACAAATATTACAGAATCACTGCAACCTCTATTACAAGAAATTCCTGTGAGTATTGTTTTGGATGGCGAAGTTGTTTCACGTAATTTTCAGGAATTAATGAAACAAGTTAATCGCAAAGAAAATGTTAATACTTCTGATGCTAAACTAGCATTGTTTGATATTATTCCACTTGATGATTTCCGCAATGGTGTATGTAAAGTTACACAAAAAGACCGTCATAATATGTTGGTTCAACTTACGCCAGTATTCCAAAAATATACTGGAAAAACAGTATATGTTATTCCAAAAATGACAATTGACTTGGATACTGATGAAGGCAAGAAAACTTTCCGCCAATTCAACATCGATACATTGGATGCAGGATATGAAGGCATTATGATTAAAAATATGGATGCGACATATCAAACAAAACGTTCAGATGCTTGGTTAAAACAAAAACCATTTATTACCGTCGATCTTGAAGTTGTTGGTTTTGAAGAAGGCGATAAACAATTTGTTGGATCTCTTGGTGCAGTTGTTTGTGAAGGTGAAGATGACGGAAAGAAAATTAAAGTGAATGTTGGCGGTGGTTGGTCAGTTCAACAACGAGCAGAAATTTGGGCTTCATATACAGGCAAACCAGTTTCTTATGTTGAAATCGATAAGAAGTCTAAAGAGCCAATTACAATTGTAGTTCAACCAGGAACTAACATTTTGGGTCAAATCGTTGAAGTTAAAGCAGATTGTTTAACAAGGTCAACAACATTGAAATTCAACAAATATGTTGCTGCACTTCAATTGGATAATGAAAAAAGTAAAGAAATGCAAGATTTGTTAACACAAGTTGAACAATTGAATCTCGAATATGATCTCGATAATTCTGAAGATACTTTGGATAAAGTAAACGAAATTAGTTTGGAAATTACAAATCGCAGACAAAAAATTTATAATGCTGCTGTTGAATCATTTGATGGTGATGTTTATGAAGAGTTTTGGAGTTTGCGTTTTCCAAGGTTTGAACGCTTTCGTTCATTAACTGGCGATAAGGGAGATAAAATTTAATGTCGATTCAAATTTTAGGTGAATCTGAAGGTAGTGTCAATTTATCTGGTACAATTCCTCGCAGTAGATTAATTGAAATGCATCGTTTTATGAAAGAACACTTTTCAAAATTTATTGTTGACATTGATTCAGAACGATGCTATACGGATGACAGATTGAATTTTATTCAAATGCAAATATGTTATGACGTTAATGCCAAACGTCCAACACAACCACTCAAACTTTTTGATATGGTATGGGGATAGATATGACAAATAGACCAAAAAAATTACCAGGGGCGAAACCAGCAAAATCTGTTAAAAAAGGTTCTGCTAATGGTGGGGATGGACCTTATAATCCTCCACCAAATGATAAATCTGATTTGATTGAAAAATTAAAGAAAATCAATGAAGAAAAGAAAAAGAAATCTGAAGACAAGGAGATTTAAAATGGCTAAAGTTAAAAAGCAAGATGTTATGATTTATTCTGCACGTGACTGGGCTTTCATGGTTGAAGAAGATACGCTTGAAGCAAGGCTTGTGCAAATTCGTAAAACAAATTGGTTTTCTGATAGTGTATTTAAGAAACCTGGAAAATTTGTATCTGGTGATTTAACCAATTGGTGTAAAGCCAATTGTAAGCAACGTTGGAGAACATATGAAAATGGTCTCTGGTATGAATTTGAATCAGAACTTGACCGTGAAAATTTCAAGGTTGCATTCTATGACTAAAATGCGAACATGCTTGAAATGTGGTTGGGTTCATTTCCCTATGACAAGGGAAGATGCAGAAGAAAGTGTCAAAAAATTTAACGATTATTTTGACACTTTATCACAGGAACATAAAGATGACTACTATGGTGGTAGAAAATCATCAATAGAAAGTTATGAATACTGTTTTAGATGCGGAAATCATTGTTCTAACTTTAGAGATTCAGTTGATGGTGATGCCCCTGATGGTGTAACGCTTCAACCGATCATAACTGATGTGGTATAAAGTAGAAATATTTACAATAGAACGAGAATATATTAATGAAATGTGTGAATGGTGCGAAGATAAATTTGGACCATCACTAATTAATAGCAGTTATTTTGTCTGGTGGTTAAACAAGCCATATTATTTAAATTGACTTGGAAGGGAATTGAGTAATTTGTCATAAATAAACATATGACAAAATACTTTAGAATAGAATCACAAATTACGCCTGAATTATATGAAAATTTTAAAATAACAATGTCTAATATAAATGAAGACATTGTTGTTTTATTAAAATCTCCTGGTGGAACTCCCCATATAGCTGAATATATGTATAATGATTTGAAAAATTTCGAATATAATACAACTGTATATGCATATGATTATATTGATTCTGCAGCAGTAATATTATTTCTAGGTTTTAAAAATAGATATGCCACAGAAAATACAACATATTTAATTCACCCCACTGCAACTGAACGATCAAATTTGCCACAATATTCAAACGCATATGATTTAGAACGAGCTATATCTGTTTTAAAACAAACGGATGAAATGGTTTTAAATCTAATAAATTCAGAAATGACTTTGATAGACGACAAAGAAATATCAAAAGATTTTTTGTTTAAATTGATGATCCTTAGCAGAAGATTTTCAGCAGAAACTGCAAAAGAATATGGTCTTGTTCATTCAATAGAAAACATCCCTCAAATAACTGAAATTATTGACTTGACATAAGTTTTGTATATGATATATTAAAATCATTAACGACGAATGGTTAGAGCAGAATTTTGGTAAACGGTCCACCTGGAGAGGTGCCTTGGTTGGTATAAAGGAATACAGCGGGTTCATATCCCGTCACCCATTTAAGTCGATTCAATAAAATTTTAAAGGAAATTTAAATGACACTTTATGAACAAATTAAAGCGGATAATTTGCAAGCACGTAAGGATCGCAATCAAGTAAAGGCAAATGTTTTGTCTACGCTTGCATCGGAAATTTTTACACAATCAAAAGCTCCCAACCGCGCTGAAGGTCCGATTACAGATGCTGAAGTTTTGAAGTGTGTTAAGAGTTTTTTGGATGGTATCAATTTCACCATTGAAAATGCCCAAAAGACTGGCGCTGATGCATCGAAGGCAATTGAAGAAAAGAAAACTGTTGAAGTTTATATGCCTCAACAAATGTCTGATGAGCAGTTGACTACAGAAATTAATATTCTTGTTGCTGCATTGACGGAAAAATCAATGAAGCAGATGGGCATGATTATGAAACAACTTCAGACAAATTTTGCTGGTCGCTATGATGCACAAAAAGCATCAGCATTAGTTAAAACTGCTTTGGGCGTTTAACAGAAAGTTTTAATGAATGAAATACCGATCGAATTGCCTTTTTAGGAATGTATTGTCCTGGATGACCCGCGCGATGAACATATATATTATTGTTGCAATGGCAAGTCTTGGTTTTGATGCACCACATTCTGAATATGTTTTATATAATAAAAATGGGTATGGATACATCATTGGCGAAATTCGTTCTTCTATGAAAGAAATAACAATACCAAAAAATGTTAAATACTTATTTTTAAATTCAGGCGGTGGCGATCTTGATGTTGCGTTAAGAATTGCAGAAATTGTTAGAGAACATGGAATTATTACAGTTAATACGGATGTATGTTATTCTGCTTGTGTAGTAATTTATGAAGCAGGTAGTCGCCGGCTTGCCACAGCAACAGCAACATTTGGCTTCCATACACCAGCCATCTATAATATTCACAGTGGTCATTATATTGACGATGAAATTGGAGTAAATGAGGCAAGAAAAGCAATGAAAAAAAGTTTGTTATTTGATGGAATGGATGATGACTTTATTGAAAGTTGGATATATTCAGAAGATGTGCAAATTGCAACAAGCAAAGAGATGAAAGACATGTATTATGTTGATGGGATAGTAAAATTGAATTGACAATTTTTTATCTTGATTATATTATTTAACAAAACAACAAGAGGTTTAAAAAATGTCCAAGAATGATGGTAAAATTTTTATAACAAATCGTAAAGCGAATTTTGAATATACGATCTTGGATACTTTTGAAGCAGGACTGATGTTATTAGGGTCTGAAGTTAAAATGATCGTGTCTGGACAAGCTAACATTGGTGACGCATATGTGATTGAACGTGACGGTGAATTATGGATTCAAAATTCGCATGTATCAAAAAATGAACACGTTGGAGAATATTTTCAGCATGATCCAATGCGGTTGCGTAAATTGTTAATGCATAAAAAAGAAATTTCTAAAATTATTGGTGCGATGACCGAAGATGGTTACACAGTAGTCATATTGAATTTACATGCCAATCATAATAAGATTAAGGCGCTTATAGGATTAGCAAAAGGCAAAAAGTCTTATGATAAACGAGCATCAATTAAAGAGCGTGAAAACAATCGAGAAATTTCTCGTGCTATGCGTGGTGATTACTGATGTCAATTTTAATCACCAAAAGACGTGATGCTGCAAAAGGTTCATATCAGAAAGTAATGAATGTAATAAATGATATTCCTAGCAGCATGCAACTTTTGTTAAGTTGCAATGATGTTGATTTAAAAATCACAAAATTATTTGATCATAGAAATATTAAGACAAATGATCTTGGAATGTATGACGATAATAAAAAAAATATTACTGTTGTTACATCTTTTTATAAAAATGGTTTATGCAATAAAGTTGATATGCAGACATTTGCTGGAATTGTTTTGCATGAACTTGGTCATTCTATTGATTATGGATATGGTGGGCTTTATGACGTAACAAAGAA
>Ga0007882_10002286_pt1 | contig 10797 bp, 11 predicted proteins | sample CryBogCBH12Aug01_FD_71195 | JGI IMG/M metagenome (GOLD analysis project Ga0007882, IMG submission 71195) | Freshwater microbial communities from Crystal Bog, Wisconsin, USA - CBH12Aug09.1 | ecosystem: Environmental > Aquatic > Freshwater > Lake | place: Crystal Bog, Wisconsin, USA | collected... | reverse complement strand
TCAATGATGGCCAACGTGTTGTCGAAGCGGTCAAACGCACCGAAGGCAAGCGGCTGACTTATGATCAATGTGTATGCCGAGTGTAAAAGCTAGGCAATTTGCGTTATCTACATACTCCCGAAAATGACCAAATAATTTGCTTAAGCTCTCATTTTAGTCTGAATTGAGGTGCTCAGCAGCATGACGCTGACCGGTTTATGCCCTGCATTTTCATATTGTGGGCGGGCAGAAAGCGGTCTGAAACTGAATTTGGGTATGAATGGACATTGATTATGAGCCGTGATTTTTGGGCCGAACGCTATCTGGCCAAGCAACTCACTTGGGACAAGGGGGCACCGTCGCCGGGCTTGGTGGACTATCTGGCAGCAGAACCCGGCCTAGCGCGGGGGATGGTGGCGGTGCCCGGCTGCGGCACGGGCCATGACGTGCGGGCCTTCGCCGCCGCCGGTTTTGCCGCCACCGGTTTTGACTTCGTGCCCGAGGCGGTGGAACTGGCGCGGGCGGCCACTGCCGCCGCCGGGTTGACGGCTGAATTTCGCTTGGCAGATTTTTTGCGGGACGAGCCGCCGCAGAAATATGACTGGCTGTTTGAACATACGCTCTTCTGCGCCATCCAACCCCGGGAACGCGATGCCTATGTGCAAGCCGTGACCCGGTGGCTGAAGCCGGACGGGTTTTATCTGGCGGTCAATTATCTGGACTGCGGACCAGAAGGACCGCCGTGGCCCACCACGCGGGCGGAACAGTGGGAGCGGTTCTCGCCCCACTTTGAGCTGCTGCGCGAGTGGGTGCCGCGTTCGTATGCCAACCGCGAGGGCCGGGAACGGATGTTTTGGTGGCGGCGGAAAGCCGGTTGAAAAACGACCCAAAAGGGTTAAAGTCTCTATCTGTCATGCTTGATGATCGTGATTATATGCGCCAGCCGGAAGCAGGGGAACCGGGTTGGTCGCTGCCCCGTGTCCGTAACCTGTCGCTTACCGTCCGGTTTTTAATCGCCTACGCCGTGGTGTTTTTGGTGGAGGTGGCCATGTCTTCCGCCCCGCTGCGGTTCCGGCCGGACAACGCCTTCTGGTATCAGTATCTGGCCCTGAGCAAGGACGGGATTTTGCATGGCTACGTCTGGCAGTTGGTGACGTATCAGTTCATGCACGGCAGCCTGATGCATTTGCTCCTGAACGGCTGGGCGATTTATTCCTTCGGTACGGAACTGGAACAGTTGCTGGGCCGGAAAAAGTTTTTTTGGCTGATGATTTCCGGCGGCGTGGTGGGTGGCATTTTCCAGACGTTTGCGGCGCTGGTCTGGCCGCAATACTTTGACGGGCCGGTGGTGGGCGCGTCCGCCTCGGCCTTTGCGCTGGTGGCCGCATTCGCGCTGATTTTTCCCGCGCGGGAAATCACCATGCTGATTTTGTATTTCATTCCGGTGACGGTGCGGGCCAAAACGCTCCTCTACGTCATGGGCGGCATGGCGCTGGCAGGCTTTTCCTTTCCCGTAACGGCCGAGCATATTCTGGGGCCGGTGTCGAATTCCGCGCATTTGGGCGGGATGCTGATGGGAATATTTTTTGTCCGAAAAATTCTGGAGGGCAACTGGTTTCAGCAGGATCCGGAACCGGTGGAAGTGCGTCCGGCTGCCGCCGCCCCCCGGTCAGGTCGCCGACCGCCGGTGATTCCCACTGACGCGTTGCACGAGGTGGACGCCATCCTCGACAAGATTTCCGCGCGCGGCATCGGCAGCCTTACTGCGCGCGAGCGGGATGTGCTGGAACAAGCCCGGAACAAGATGCGCGGGGCCTGACCCCATGGCGCAACGGGGTCATCGGCTAAAGGCCATCGAGGTGCTGACCGCCTGCACCGCGTTGTGGGCGCTCAGCTTTCCGGTAATGAAGGCGCTGGCGTTGGAGCAGCAACGACTGTTGCCCGTGAACGGCAGTTGGTTTTTCACCTCACTGGGCATTTTTTATCGTTTCGGTCTGGCTGGGTTGGCCATGCTCTTGCTTTACCGTCGGGAATTGAAAACTCTGACGCGCCGCGAATTGGAGCAGGGGGCCTGGCTGGCCTGCTTTGGGGTCAGCGGGATTTTGTTTCAGATGGACGCCCTAGCCTACACGGCGGCGTCCACGTGCGCCTTTCTCACGCAGGGCTATTGTGTGTTCATCCCGCTGTGGGTGGCAGTGACGCAGGGGCGGCGGCCGAGCTTGAAGGTATTTCTGAGCGTGGCGCTGGTGGTTGCCGGAGTGGCGGTGCTGGCACATATTCATTGGGGTGAATTTCGGCTGGGACGGGGGGAGTTGGAAACACTGCTGGCCTCGCTGTTGTTCACCGGACAGATTCTCTCGCTGGAACATCCCCGCTATGCGGCGAACCGGCCCGGCGTCTTTTCCACGGTCATGTTTCTCGGCATGGCGTTGGGCTGCCTGCCGCTGGTGCTGGCGACCATGCCGGCTCCGGCGGCGTGCTGGCAGGCGTATGCCTCGGTGCCAGCGGCCGGAATGCTGGCCATCCTAGTGGTGTTTTGCACCCTCATGGCCTATACGTTGATGAACCGTTGGCAGCGGCAGGTCACGGCCACGGAGGCGGGGCTGATTTATTGCGTGGAGCCGGTCATAACCAGTATTTTTGCCCTCTTTCTGCCGGGCCTGTTTTCGTGGTGGGCGGGGATTGATTATCCAAATGAGACCATGACCGTTCGGCTGGTTTTCGGCGGCGGGCTGATTCTGGGTGCCAACCTGCTGTTGCAATCCCGGTGGTTGGACGGGCAGAACAAGCCAGGGTGGGTGGCGGACGGGTAAAACCAAAGGCGCGGAACAAAACCGCCGCATGGTTGACGGCTCAATGAAGCAAATCCGCAAACTGCTCTTTGGTCAGCCCCGCTTCACGAATCAGAGCGCGCAAAGTTCCTTTCGCTAGCTCACGATGGTTCGGCACGGTAAGGCGGCGCTGTGAAGGATGCCGCAAAATAATGTGGCTGCCGGTCTGGTGATCCACTTCGTAACCCAACTGGCGGAAGGCTTTGACCGCATCCGCGCCCGAGCAGACCGCCAGACGGCTCATGCCGGCACCTCGACCACTTCTTCGTTGACCGGCAGCGGCACTGCCTCGCCGTGTTTTTCCAGGCTGAAGAGGTAGCCGGCGATGGCGTCCTTGATGTTGTCCAAGGCTTCGGCCCGGGTTTGCCCTTGGGAAATGCAGCCGGGTAGCGTGGGACATTCTGCCACGAACACGCCATCCTCATCCGGCTCCACATGAACACGAAATTTCATGTCTCTATTTTACCAACATTTTCAACTTCGGCAAGTACCGGTGGACTTCCGCGAACGACGATGCGCCAGCAGCGCAAAACAAAACCACTACCCCGATGGCTCGAATCGGCGGGTGTTAATGTGGACGAGCTTGCGGAGCACCGGGGGCGGCGATTTGTGATTTCAACGCCGGGCAGGCTCATCTATGCTTAGGCCATGATTACGCGCTATTCCCGCCCCGAGATGCGGGCCATTTGGACCGACGAAAACAAACTCAAAATCTGGCTGCAAATTGAACTGCTCGCCAGCGAGGCGCTGGTGAAGGAAAAGGTGGTGCCGGCGAAGGATTTCGCCCGCATCAAGGCTGGCTGCGATAAATGGTTTGCCGACCTTCCCGGCTTGGTGGCCCGCCAGCGCGAATTGGAAAAGGTGCTCAACCATGATGTCATCGGTTTCACCACGGCGGTTTCCGAAGCCATCAACCATGATGCAAGCCGGTGGTTTCATTTCGGCCTGACCAGCAGCGATGTGGGCGACACGTGCTACGCGGTGCAGATGATGCAGAGTGCGGACATCTTGATTGCGGATGTCAAGACGGTGCTCAAATCCATCGCCGCCCGCGCGCAGGAGCACAAGTTCACGCCGTGCATTGGCCGCAGCCACGGCATCCACGCCGAGCCAACGACATTCGGGCTTAAGCTAGCCCTGATGCATGACGAGTTTGTCCGGGCACTGGAACGGCTGGAGCGTGTGCGCGAAGTGGTGGCTGTGGGCAAAATCTCCGGGGCGGTCGGCACCAGCGCGCATCTGTCGCCGCGCGTGGAGGCGTATGTCTGTAAAAAGCTGGGTGTGCGCCCGGCACCCATTGCCACGCAGGTGGTGCAGCGGGACATCCACGCGGAATTCCAGACCACGCTCGCGCTGGTGGGAGCGAGCATTGAACGCTGGGCGGTGGAGTTTCGTCATTTGCAGCGCACGGAAGTGCTGGAGGCCGAGGAATCTTTCACCAAAGGGCAGAAGGGTTCCAGCGCCATGCCGCACAAGCGCAATCCCATCACGTGGGAACGTCTCACCGGGCTGGCCCGCGTGCTGCGCGGCAACGCCGTGGCGGCGCTCGAAAACGTGGCGCTGTGGCACGAGCGCGATATTTCCCACTCGTCAGTTGAGCGCATCATCTTCCCGGATTCCTGCACGTTGCTAGACTACATGCTGGGGCTGCTGACCCGCCTGATGGACGGCTTGGTCGTGTATCCGGCCAACATGAAAAAGAACTTGGGGCTCTCGCTGGGCATGTGGAATTCCCAGACCGTGTTGCTCGCGCTCATCCGCAAGGGGTTGACGCGCGAGGCCGCCTACAAGCTGGTGCAGGACAATGCCATGAAAACTTGGGAAGTGAAGCACGCCGGCCGCGATGACGCGGACTTTCTGGAAGTGCTGAAAGCCGATCCCCAGGTGGCTCGCCATTTTAAGGCCGGGGAACTGGAAAAACTGTGCTCGCTCGATTTTCACTTCAAGGAAGTGAACAACCGATTTAAGAAGCTGGGGCTGTGACCCGACTTTTTTGACAGGATGAACAAGATGGACAGGATAAAAACGGACTGATGGTTTTTGACTGAGCCAGCTGTGGCAGAAGGTGTATTATTAACCTCTGAGTATGGTTAATGCTGATATGTTCGCCAGTGCCAGCGCATGTCGGCTATACTGAATCCGATAAAATCATCCTGTCCATCCTGTCCATCCTGTCCATCCTGTCAAATTCCCCCATTTTTTGCTTGCGGCAATTATTCCAGGGGCGACATTGAACGAATCCGTCGCCCAACAGACTAATTCACTATGAAGACCATCGCCCCAGCCGTTGTCCTTGCACTGTTTACTGCCCTCGCCGCCTCGGCGCAGCCGGCGCTCACCATCTACAACCAGAACTTCGCCGTCGTCCGCGACACCGTGCCGCTGGATTTGTCTGCCGGTATCAATTCGGCCCGCTACACCGGGGCCACCGCGCAGGTGGAACCGGACTCGGTCATTCTCCGCGACCCGGCGGGCCGGCATCCGTTGCAAATCTTGGAGCAGAATTACCGGAACGACCCGGTGAACGAAACACTGCTGCTGTCGCTGTTCGAGGGCAAGACTCTGGATTTTCAAACCCTCCGCACCAAGGACAACACCCAGATTCGCGAACTGATTCCGGGCAAGGTCATTCGTAGCGGGTTTGTGCCGGGAGGCGATCCCGTGCAGCCGATTATCGAGGTGAATGGCAAGCTGCAATTCAGCCTGCCGGGCACACCGCTATTTCCCGATTTGGGCAGCGACACCGTGCTGACGCCCACCTTGAACTGGGTGCTGTCCTCCGCCCGCGCGGGCAAGTTTGATGCAGAGGTTGGCTATGTGACCGGCGGCTTTGACTGGAGCGCCAGCTATAATCTGGTGTCGCCGGAAAAGGGGGATGTGGTGGATTTGGTCGGCTGGATTACGATGAACAACCAGAGCGGCAAGACCTTTGAAAATGCCAAAATCAAACTGATGGCCGGGGATGTGAATAAGATTCAGCCCATGCCAATGAACGCCCCGCGCTTTGCCATGCGGGCCATGGCCATGGATATCGGCGGCACCAGCCCCGCGCCCGCCGTCACCGAAAAAGCCTTTGACGAATTTCATCTCTATTCCATCGCCCGGCCGACCACGCTGCATGACCGCGAGACGAAGCAGGTGGAATTTGTTCATGCCGTAAAGATGCTCGCGCCCACGGTTTACGTTTACAATGGTGCCTCGGACTACCGTTTCTACGGCGGCTTGAATTATGATCAGGGCTGGGGCGTGGAGGGCAACAAGAAGGTGCTCGTGCAGCGCGAATTTGTGAATGCCGAGACAAACCAGTTGGGTATGCCGCTGCCCAAGGGCAAGCTGCGCTTTTACCGCCGCGATGCCGACGGCCAGTTGCAGTTCGTGGGCGAGAACGAGATTGACCACACGCCGCGCAATGAGACGGTGCGGGTGACCACCGGCGACGCCTTTGACCTCGTCGGTGAACGCAAGCAGACGGACTTCCATGTGGACACTAGTGAAAAATGGCTGGACGAGTCCTTTGAAATCAAGCTGCGCAACCGGAAGAAAGAAGCGGTCGAAATCCGTGTGGTGGAACCGCTCTACCGCTGGAGCAACTGGAAAATCACGGCCAAGTCCGACGAGTTTGTGAAAAAAGATGCCCAGACCATCGAGTTCCGGATTCCGGTCAAACCGGACGAGGAACGGGTGGTGACCTATACAGTGCATTATTCGTGGTGACTTGGCATTGTCCTGATTTGAAGGAGCGCGGCTGTGTGCGATAGCACCAGCCGCAGCCATGGTCGAACGTTCGGCCGCCCCACCTTGCTCTCCGCCTGCTCCCTGCCACGTTGCTGAGGCTGGTCTGCGACACAGCCGCGCTCCGCGAATTTCAAATTGAACACTGCCGGTGACTTTTGCCGCTTGCCAATGCCGCCGGGTGTGGCATAACACGGGCAACAAATTGACATGGCCACTTTTTATGACACCCATGCCCACCTCGATTACCCGGAATTCGAGCTGGATATCAACGAGGTGATTCAGCGGGCGCGGACGGCGGGCATCACCCGCATGATTTCCATTGGCACCGACTTGGACAGCAGCCGGCGCGCGCTCCAGCTTGCGGAAAAGCACCCGAACATCTACGCGGCGGTCGGCTGGCATCCGAGCGAAGTGGTGCGGGCACCGGATGATTTCCGACCCGCGCTGCGCGAATTGGCGAAGCATCCGCGCGTGGCGGCCATCGGCGAGACGGGTTTGGATTATTACCGGCTGCCGAGCGCCACGCTCAAGGCCGGCCCGGAGGAGGATGCCGCCTACAAGCGCAAGCAGGCGGCGCTTTTCGACCAGCATCTGGAGGTGGCCGCCGAATGCGGGCTGAACTGCATCATCCACCAGCGGGCCTCGTTTGATGATATCCTGGCGCAGATTCGGCCGATAGCCGGTCGGGTGCGCGGGGTGTTTCATTGTTTCGGGGAGAGCCAGGAGCGGCTGCACCAGATTTTGGAACTGGGCTGGCTGGTGAGCTACACGGGCATTGTCACCTTCAAGAACGGTCAGAATGTGCGCGACACGGTGGCGGCGACGCCGCTAGGCAAATTTATGCTGGAAACGGATTGTCCGTATCTCGCACCGGTGCCCTACCGGGGCAAACGCTGCGAGCCGGCGTTTGTGAAGGAGATTGCTGAAACCGTTGCGCAGGTGAAGCTATGTTCGCTGCTGGAACTCAGCGAGGCGACCAACCGCACGGCGGAGGGATTTTTCCGGTTTTAGAGCGGTTCAAGAAATACTGTAGCCGAGCGGTCAGCTGGTGGGGAGCGCGGTCTTTTTGCCTTTGGGCTGTGTTTCGGCGCAGGCACAGGTCGCGGCGGACATGCACCTTCGTCAAAACTTCGCCCAAAGGCAAAAATCCTCGCGCCGCTCGGCCACAGTATTTCTTGAAACGCTCGAGCCGGGAGAAAACGCAAAGAACGCAAAGAGTTGCCCCGATTGGAAACGTGGGCAGGTTTCAGATTGTCCCATTGCATCATCAGCCTGCCCCCAAATGTCTTCCCCTTTGTGTTCCCTGCGTTCTTTTGCGGCAAATGATTCCGGGTGTGATTCAACGGGCGAAGGCCAAGCCAATCACGCCCCCCACGCCCACCCCGCCGCCAATTAGGGAGCGGGCGGTGATTTTTTCGCCGTCCAGCCAGCGGGTCATGGGCAGTAACAGCACCGGGGTCATGGCCACGATGGCGGCGACGATGGCGGATTGCGTGTGCGCCAGGGCCATTTGCATGCAGCTCACGCCGAGGGTTTGACCGGTCAGGCTGTTGGCCAGCACCCAGGGCCAGATGCGCCGCCATTTGTCCCGGGACACTTGCAGGGTGGCGTCTGCCAGCATCGGCCCATGGGCGCGGGCCGCACGCCATTTCAGAACCAGCAGGGTAATGGTGGGGATGAGCACGCCGCCCAATACCCGTTCGTAGCCGCTGGTGCCGGGGTCGGAAATAAATTGGGCCACGGCAAAGGCCTTGCGGCTATAGACCACGCCCAGCGCGCCGCCCAAGGCCGCCACCACGCCGGCCAGAATGCCGATTTTCCAGTTGCGGGGCGAAATTTTAACATGGTCGCCGGGTGCCAAAGCGATGCCGACGCCGGTCAGAATGACGGCAATGCAGCCGATTTCCGCGAGGTTCAGCCGGGTTCCCAGCCACAGCCATTCAATGAGCGCGGCGAATGGGGCGGTCAGACATTGCGTGATGAGCGCGGTGCGGCGGCTGCCCAGCCGGGGCAACGCCTGAAAATAGGCGGAGTCGCCCAGGCCAATGCCCAGCAGGCCGCTCAACAGGAAATAGGGCAGGGAGACGGGGTCAATGTGAAAGCCCCCGATCGCGGCCCAGACGGTGAGAAAGATTGTGGCCAGGCAGATTCGCCAGAAGTTGGCCTCCACGCCGCCCACCTGCATGGCGGAACGGTGCCCACAAATCGTGGACATCGCAAACAGACAGGTGGTCAGCAGCGCGGCCAGCATCTCCGGGCCGCCTTACAACTTGGCGGCAATGAACCGGGCGAGCTTCTGCGCGTCCGCATTGAAGAGCCGGATACCTTCGGCCGTCTTTTCGGTCGCCATGGCGTTTTCGTTGAAGAGCCAGCGGAATTTCTTTTCGTCCAGCGTGAGTTTTTCCAGCTTGGACTCGCGGGCCAGTTCCGGGCTGAGTTGGCGGGTCAGCGGGGCCGAATTCTTCTGCAATTCCCCCAGTAATTGCGGGCTGATGGTGAGCAGGTCGCAGCCGGCGAGTTCTTGGATTTCCCCGACGTTGCGGAAGCTCGCGCCCATCACTTCGGTGTTGTAGCCAAACTTTTTGTAGTAGGCGTAGATTTCCTTCACGGAAATCACGCCGGGGTCTTCGGCCGGCGCATAGTCCTTGCCGGTGCTCTTTTTGTGCCAGTCCAGGATGCGGCCGACGAAGGGCGAAATCAGCTTGGCCCCGGCCTCGGCGCAGGCGACGGCCTGGGGCAGCGAGAAGAGCAGGGTGAGATTGCAATTGATGCCCTCGCGTTGGAGCACTTCGGCGGCGCGGATACCTTCCCAAGTGGAGGCAATCTTGATGAGAATGCGTTCGCGGGCAATGCCCTTCTGCTCGTAAAGCTTGATGAACCGGCGGCCCTTGGCGACCAGGGCGTCGGCATCAAAGGACAGGTGCGCGTCGGTCTCGGTCGAAACACGGCCGGGAACAATTTTCAGGATTTCCTGGCCGAAGAGGATGAGCAGATCGTCCAGCACGCGTTCCAGCAATTCCTCGCCTGCCGCCTGGCCCTTATTGTCGGCGATGGCCTTGTCCACGAGGAACTGGTATTCGGGCATCTGGGCGGCCTTGAAAATCAGGGACGGATTGGTGGTGGCGTCGCGCGGGGCATATTGCTTCAGGGTGGCGAAGTCGCCGGTGTCCGCCACGACGACGGTGAACTGCTTGAGTTGGTCGAGTTGATTGGTGGTGCTCATGGCATGTAAATGTGTTGGCAGCAACATGCCGCGTCCGGGGCCGATTGGCAAATCAAATGGTTGGGTTTAATTGTTTTTAACCACGGATAGACACCGATGAACACGGATGGGGAACCGTCCAGCAACGCGGGACGCCAACGGTGCTTGGCCCGGCGACTGGCTACTCATCTGAACAATGTCCATCGTAATCGCAGTCACAGGAAAGAGCCTGTCCGCCACAAGCCGGACACCTCTCGATGTCGCAGCCAAAAACATGGAGCTGGCCCTTTAACACCCCACAATCACCGCAAGGTTTCCGGTCTGCTCCCCAATCGTCGGTCTCCTCGCCATATCGAATACGCTGATACACGCCGCTGCCGATAACAATAGTCGGCTGTAATTGGGCAGCCTCAATCTTCTCCGGCCACCCCTTAATCATTCGCTGCCCTTTGTAGATGACGAACTCTTTTTCCATAACGCGAAGCGGCCTAACATTGTTCTTCTAACTCACGGAGTGGTCTAATTGTTTGCCTGAATTTGACTCTGATTTGTTCTTTCTACCTTGTCCAGAACAAAAGTTCTTACGGCTGCCAGAGCCGGAAGAAGCGCGGGCCGGCGGTATTGACCGGGCAGGGCAGGGTGACGTTGGAACTGGAACCGAAGGGGCCAATGATCTGCCAGTCAGTCCAACCGGCGGCCAAGTTGGTGGTGGTTTGCAAGTGGTAGGTGATGGCCGGGAACGCGGCGAAATTGATCTGGAGGTTGGTGCCGCTCAGACCACCGGTCAGTGCTGGGCCTGTCACCGTGAGCCGGGCGGTCGCGCTCTGGGCGGAGCCGATGGCATTGGTCACTAGCACCGAGTAGTAGCCGGCTTGCCCGGTCTGGACATTGGTGAGCGTCAGGGTGGCGTTGGTGGCCCCGGGCAGATTGGTACTGGCGAGTTGCCATTGAAAGGCGAGCGGAGTCCCGCCACTGGCAGAGACACTGAAAGTGGCGGTGCCGCCAACCATGGCTATCTGCGGTCGGGGTTGGGTAACGATGGAAGGCGGG
>Ga0007882_10002285_pt1 | contig 10801 bp, 12 predicted proteins | sample CryBogCBH12Aug01_FD_71195 | JGI IMG/M metagenome (GOLD analysis project Ga0007882, IMG submission 71195) | Freshwater microbial communities from Crystal Bog, Wisconsin, USA - CBH12Aug09.1 | ecosystem: Environmental > Aquatic > Freshwater > Lake | place: Crystal Bog, Wisconsin, USA | collected... | reverse complement strand
GCATCACTGATGGGCATTTAGACTCAGGACGCGGTGGGTATAGATATTGACCATTATATTCCATGAACATTCTCCACAAATTGATAAAGATATTATAGTTGAATCAAACTATTTGTCAAGAACAATCATTATCTAAATCTTTTAAATATTGTTCATGATTGTCTAATCCGCCATTTCTAACCCAATCATTATAGTCGTAAACGCATATTATATATTTTTCAGGTTCTTTTGAAATTGATCCACCACTACCATCATCAACTTCAAATTCATCGCAGTATAATTTAAGTTTTGGATCATTATAATCACTGAAGTCTAGATATAATTGTCCAACCCACCCTTCAAATATACTTGGTGGATTTGTGTAAAAATATTTAACATTATTTTTATCTAACCAATCTGTATGAATTTTCGTTATTTTAGTTGCATACTCGCTACGATAATTGGTGTCAAAACTAAAAGTATTATTCGATGGTAATATTTGCAAAAAGAATATATCTTGTTTTTTGGTATAAAGATAATGATCTGTATTATAAATAATTCTAACCATTAATATAATCCGTCCTCTGCAGAAAAAATAGTTGTTTGTAGACGACTAACATCTTTCCTAAGTTGTTCAATAGTCTTTAATAATTTTTGTTTTTCTTCAATTGATGTAAAATTGAATGATTGACATTCTTCTTCAGATTGAAATGCATTTCCCATTGCAATACGATAATTGTCATCATCATTCCCGCAATTTGATGTTGATCGAATATTCCCTCCTGAAGACCTATACCAATATTTTTGCATATAATCAGGTTTACCATTATTCCAAGTCATTTTTATCTCCTTTTATTTTCTATCAAAATTGTTTAATTTATAAAGATTATTTGTTTTAATTAAAGCCTTAACACGAACGACTAAATCTTGAAAAGCAGATTCAACTAATTTATTTTTTGATGCTTTTATGGTTTTTGTAATATCATTAAGTAATGTTTCTAGACGAAGTTTTCTTTGAATAACAATATGAAAAGGGTCGTTGACACAATTTTTAATTTCTTGTTCTAATTTTGATGCTTCCATAATATAATGTTCGGCTATTGAATTATATTGATTTAATTCCTTTAATCCTTCATTTAAAATAATATCATTATATCTCATCTGGATGTGTCTCATAATATAATTTAATAATTTCTTCTGGAGACATGTTTTCAAGTTCATCCATACGTTTTACATTATTTTTGGCGATATCTATAATTTCCTGCGATGGTTGACTGTTCATAAGATCAATATAAGCCTGTTCTGCTTCTTCTTTACTACAACCTTGTGACATTTTATATTTAATAACAGCAGTTTTACCTGTTATATCCAATTCAGAATATTCATTTAAATTTTCAACCATAATTGATCTCCTGTTTTATTTACCACTAGATTTATGAAAAAAGTGATATAATCATTTAAGACTATATCACTCCATTCAATTTAAGTCAAGACCAATTAATTACGCTTTTTTGGCGAAACCTATAAAAAACGATAATTTGTTGAATTTATAATTATCATAAACTTGTAATCAAAGCCAAATTTAATACAAGCATCGCGTTTGAGGTCATTTATTCTTTGGTCGACAGCATATGTATATTCGGATTTAACTTCAATAAATAATTTTTTTGATGGAATATAGATATCAGGATAATATTTTCTTTCAGCAACACCATCAAAATATGTTATTTCTGGCATTAATTTAATATCTGTTATTATTTGATCTTCAGTGTATGTTTGTAATAAAACATCTAAAGCCAATGGTTCATAACCTCTTAATTTTAGTATTCTTCCTGATGGTAAAGTATATAATTTTACAGTTCTCCCGCTAGTTAACGCTTTTTCTAATATGTCAATATTTTTTGTTGGATTGTCAACACCATATCTTTCTAAGCATGTATTTTTTGTTTTTTGTATGATATCTTTATTTTTAAATGCTGTTTTAAAACCATACCTTTCAATATTTGTTCGTTCCTGTTTTTCTTTAACAATAGGATTTTGCGAAGTCCACTCGCATCCATATCTTTCTATGTTTGTTTGTTTCATTTTCTCTAAAATTATCGGTGATTTTAAAGGAACATCGACACCATATTTTTCAATGTTTGTTTGCTTTACTTTGTTTTTTGTTACCTCTAATGATTGAGGATATTCCACCCCATATTTTTTTAAATTTGTTTGTCTTGATTTTTCTTTAACTTCTTCTAGCTGTTTAGGATTTTCGACGCCATATAGTTCTAAACACGCTATTTTTCGTCGTTCTGCCAAATCCTTTCTGTTTTCTGGATTATCAACACCAAAATTCTTATTAAATGTTGCTATTTTGTTTTCTTTCCCGCCTTTTTTACCGCAATCTTTACAGCAATATTTTTTCCATTCGCCGTTAGATTTTTCTACTAAATTGTCACATTCTCTCCAAGCACATTTTGGAGGATTTATTAATTTTATTTTACCCATAAAAAATCCCTTCGTAATATTTTAACTATAAAGTTATTTATCACGAAGGGATTGAAACAACATATTACTGATATTTTTTATGCTTTTTTGGCGAATTTGCCACTTGAATCCCGAACGTTGTAATAATCGGTTTTCGTTGTTGTCGTTGTTACTGTTCTTACAGGTGATTCATGAGAACAACAAGCGGTTTCAGTTGTACCAGTAACCACAGAAGTATCATAAGCATCTTCTACTTGACTTGTATGAACACCAACGATAGTATATTCACTGGTACGTCCTTTAGTGAAATTATAATCATTTGGTATACTTACAACCGACTTTGGGTTAATTTTAACGATAAGAATGTGATAATTTGTGTTACTACCAAAATTTGACAAATATGGCAAGGAACAAAAATGTAATCCATGTGAACAAGTGCGATTGCAGTTGTCATCAACATAATTACGTTCCATTGAAAGAATAGTTTGACCACCAACCACATCAATGGTTACTTGACCTACTTTAAGAGGCATAGATGACAATTCTTCTTCAGTCATAAGATTTGCTGGTTTATTCAAAACTGTTTGACTATGAAAATCCATATAATCAGCACGAACCTTTTTATATGAAAGGAAAAACCCATCTTCGGTGAGAGGCAATTTGTTTTGTTCCAAGAATTGATATAATTCTGTAACTGAACGATTTGATGGATTTAATTCGAGATTATCCAAGAATGCGACCATTGGTCCAACATCAAAACCTTCTTCAATCATTGCCAACAAACGTTTGGACAATGCTTGACCAAGAACACGATCACCATATTTTACTACGCCTTTAACGACAGTAAGTTTACCTTGACCAAATTCTACAATGGCAGTACCAATGTCAATAAGTGACTTTAATACATCCCATTGTTTATCTTTATAAGCCGCTACAATATCCTTATAGCGAGGGTGTGATTTATTAACATTATGATCTTTATTATCATAAATTGCAGTTAAACCACCATCGGTTAACATAACCGCGACATCATTACTCATTGACTTTCTCCATTTCGTATTTGTGAACCATATTTAAATACTCGGTAAGATGTTTCCATTCTTCTGAAGTTCCTGAAGAATATCGCATAGTGCTGAGAATTGTAGGTAATAGTTTATATTTCTTATTAAGATTTCCATAAGAATATAAATTATTTTGTTTTTTATCTTTAATGCCATAATAATAACATAACGATGAAAAAGATTCAAGGTTTTTGTAGTCTTTATTATGTCTTTCTTCATGATATTGTAAACCATGCAGAATTGTATCTTTCAAAACAGGATCGCAAAAATGCTCGACATTTGTTTTGAATTGTGATTTTGATATACGAATCATTTCGGTTAATTTGTCTTCGCCGCCAAAATGCTTGTAAATTACCCATTTATTATTTTTATCAAAGGTTTTTTGATTTTGTGTTAGATAATCTTTAACATAATCAAAAACATTAGTCCATTTTGGATGGGCAGCAAAAAACTTTTGACTATTATGTTTAACACCAATCAGAATTTTTGGACTAATAATTTCAGCCATCAATCGCATCAATGTATCAAAAGAATTAATTCCTGTAATTTTTTCAGTCAGATATGCAGGAATATCTGGATTATAATTTGATACAGGGACATATAATCCACCAGCATCAATATCCACAGAAGTATGTTCCCAATGTGAAGCATATGTTTTACCACTGGCATAATTTGACCAACGATATTGTGTATCGTGTTCTTTGAATGTAGCACGATCGGAGACTTCAATTGTGATAATATCAGATGCTTTTACAACAGTTTTACAACCAATTTCTTCAGCAAAAGTTTTGGCAAATTCTTCGGTGCCGTTGATAATGAACATATTTGTTTTATTATCTCTGGCATATTCATTAAATTTTGGCATGCCAAATTTCTTTTTGTCTAAATGAACAACAATTGTTTTTTCAATTAAATCCACACCATTATCTAATTCAGTGGATGCTGAACCGGAAATATATGATTTATAACTAAGCTCATATACAGCAGGGAAAGTCATTGGTTGATCATTGCTACGTTCACTATTAATGAACGTGATAGCGAATCCAAGACGATCAGCAATCTGTTTAACATACAAACCACTATTACGAATTTGTTTATTATATGTTAGATCGACTGAATTATAGTTTTCATAAAATAATTCTTTCGCTTCCCACCAATTTTTATGTGGAAGATTATTTTTTGAAATAAAGTCCATAATCGCTTGTTTAACAGTTGGTGTAATAACTGACAAATATTTTCTGTCAAGTTGTTTTCCGTTCACTGTGATGAATTTTTCGATACCAAAATGGCTTTTGATTGTTTTGCCACGGTATTCTTCCTTCGCAGTTTTGTAATAAGCGACCAGTCCATCCCATTCAGTTGAATAATCGACAATTTTATCCTTGATATATTTTTCAATTTCAATTTCCAATTCATCACTGACTGACATAATTCTTGCGATGAGTGATTCTTTTGTATGTTTGTCATAAGACAACGATTCACGAGATACCGAAACATTAACTGATCCAATTGGCATACTGATATAGTAATCAAATGGATATTTCTTCATACGGTTAAAAACATTTATTAAATCTTCAGAAGCATTTCCCATCATTTCATCAAAAGACAATGAATATTTTACACTATCCAAAATGATATTGAATGATGTACCATAATGATCTTGTTTGTTGGCAACAAACCATGTATCTGTTTCAATGATTTTTACAAGAGTTGGAAAAATAATCTCATGATCACCAGAAATATTTGGTTTTACCTTAAAGAATGCTAATTGCTCTTTAACTTTGCGTTCCCATTCTCTTTGTTGATTTGAGTCAACTGCAAAACTAACTTCTAAACCATCAGGTTCAGCTGTTGGGACAAAAGTCTTTCCATCTTCAAAAGTAAATTGGGTTAGGGATGGACCATTGTCTGTTTTATGGGCTGAATAGATACGCAATTCACCATTTTGATATGATTTAACTGTAAACATATTGACAACAGAAAATGGTGTTTTTGATCCTAGTCCAAATCCACCAATGTATTCGTTACTTTCGTTCTTAGTGGATTCGAAATATGTTGCATAAATGTTACGAATATTTGCATCTGATAAACCAGTTCCATAGTCTCTAATTGAGAAGAATGGTTCAATTAATGTTGGGAGATGAATATCGAATGGCTGATCTGGATTACCTTTTGCACGATGAGAATCGAGTGCATTGGATGATAATTCTCTGATTGTTGAACCAATTTTATCTGAATACAATTTGTCACCAAGCAATTCAAATGCTTTAGAATTAGCATTGATTTTAAAGCCTGTGGTTTGACCTAAATTTGTACCTTCGCTGAAATGTGTGCTTTCAGATGTGATAATCATTATTTTTTTCCTTTTATTCGAAATTGTGAATATGAAATAGATAGAAACCAGCCTGAGCGTTCCATGATCGCATTAATTGTACAGCAATCTGCGTAAGTTGTCCCGAAAATTGTCCATTTAAAATTTTGTAAACAGTTAAATCATGACGATGCATGATATCTTTTTCATCAGTGGATATTCCTGCTTCAACGAGACGAATAAGTGTTTTTTCGTTCATTTCTCCGGATTCAGCAAATTGACGTTGTTCAGCAGTAAACATTTTACCTCGCTATTTTTAAATTTATAGCGGGAATTTATCATTTGGAAATCATAATGTCAAGAGATTTTTTTACCTGTGACTATCTTTTATTATTTCTAGTGCTTTTTGATGTAATTTATAAAGACGTTTGTATAACGCTTTTTTGTTTTTATCAGTCAACATTTCATAAAATCTTTTTATGATGGCTGGTGATTTTTCCAGACATCTTTCCAGCATTTTCTGAAAGTTTGCATCAATTTTAAATATATCGGCCATATTCAAAATCGCTTCTTTTGATTTTTGTTTTTGAGCCATGTTTATGAAATTCATTAATACGTCAGCAACATTATGATAATAAGCATTAAATTCTATGGGCGAATTATAATATTCTTTGCCATGTTCTTTATAATCGTCGTCCTGTTTCATCATTGTTTTGTTTCTAAAACTATCAAGATAATGAATATATTCGTGTTTAAGAATTGTATGAACTTTCGTATTAAATATTATTTGTTTTATAGCCACTTTAAGATCATCGTAGGTTAATATTTTTCCATGCTCAAATCCTAAATTGTTTAATTTTAAACATATATAAGGTATTCCTGATCCAAACACAGAATAGCATCCTCCATCACCAGCATCTTCAGAAGCGGTGATCATAAATCTAAAATTTTCAGATAGTCCTAACTGTTGTGATGGAATCCAGACAAAAACATTGTTACTTCCATTAAATTTTGAGAATTGAAATTCTATATCTGAATATCTTTCTTCTTCAAGTGCTGGCTGAACTTTATTTAAACAATATCCTACAACAGCATCAACAAATGCACGTGCTTTATTATTTGCGTCCATATCCATATTAACATCTTCAAATAATTCAATTAATTTCATTTTTTAATCCAGTCCAACACAATAATAGCAGTCATACATTTTTTGAAGTATTCCTTCGGATTCATTAACAATAATCGGCCCGCCAAATCTAGTTGCAGGTTTTGTATATTTTTGTTTTATTTCTTGATATTCTAATATGAAAACAAATTGTTGTTCGTTACTTTGAATGTTTCCTAAATCTTTTGGTTTATTTCTAGTATCAAATTCAGGGTTCGTTATAATTTCCCCTTTAGAATTTGTTGTTCCTATTTCACCCATTGTAAATATTTCGCCTGTTTTCAAATCTGCAATTTTTACTCTAGATTTGGATTTATTCAATATTGATTTCCATAATGCAGCACCATTATTTGTCATCAAAAAATCAGAAAATAATTTATAACCATTATTTTTAACTATATAATCTAATAATGCTGTGGCAATCCCTCGTTTTTTAAATTTTTCTACTGTTAAAGCATTTTTTACCATAGCATATGGATGTTGCCATAATTCAATTCCTATGAAACAAACAGTATCATCTGATTTTTGATCTTTAACACAAAATATTTTCTGGTGTGTTATGTTATCATCAATCACATGTACATCCCATTTCCCTTCATTTGTATAGATATTACCTATGTTATTACCTGAACATTTAGGAACGTCAAATGTTTGATCATGAATTGTTTGCCATTCTACTATATCTTTATATTTCATTTTTTAATCCAGTTCAATAATCCAGCAAATTTCCATTTAATATCTGATTTCCATTTGTTCATAATAAAAGTCAATAATAATTTTGTTATTGCCCAATTAAACCCGACAAATTCAAAAGCACTTGTTCCATCCTGAACTCGTACTACACATCCATTTAATATTATGAAATTAACTATTTGTTTCTTTTCATAGATTTTTATATGAATCGTATATATTGAATTTTTTGTAAATTCGCTACTATCAATTAATAATCCGCCGAATGAAATATCAATAACATCAGCATCAAAACCATCAATTGATGCTTTTAGATTCGTGTAGTAATATCTTTCAAAACGTCTTTTTGCCATAATTATGCCTTCAATGACATGCGAATATATGGTTATTTATGACTTTAGACAAAATGAATAAATAATATGAAATACATGACATGAGGTTAGACAAAATGGGTTATATAAATTTTAATTCACATCTTTCGGTTGTTGAAGGAGTTGCTAATGGTGTGGCATCTTTAGATGCTACAACTAAATTACCAGCATCCCAATTACCAACAGTTGTGACAAACCTTACTAATTTATTATCAACTGATGGTAATGGTAATATTTTAATAACCGCAAGTCCACCAACTTCAGATAATTCCACAAAATTAGCAACGACTGCATATGTTCAGGCTCAAGGATTTCTTGGTAGTACGTTAACATCAGCAAAAATTTATGTCGGAAATTCAACTAATGTTGCAACTGCGGTGTCAATGTCAGGCGATGCTACTATAAGTAATTTGGGCGTTTTGACCCTCGGAACAACAGGAATTGTTCCTGGAACTTATGGATCCGCAACATCAATACCAAGTTTTACACTCGATGCCAAAGGACGTGTAACATCTGTAACAACGAATACAATCACGACATCAACAACATTATCAGGTGATGTTACTGGAACTGGAACTGGAACTGTCCCTACCATTGTGGGTAAAATTGGTGGTCAAGCAGTAACATTGGCTGGATCATTAACAACACTTGGTTCTTATGGTTTAACATTAACTGCAACAGCGGTTACTTCATTAACTTTACCTACATCTGGTACATTATTAACAACAACTGGTTCTGGTGCAACATTAACAGGCATTACACCTTCACAAATTGGTGCAACAAGTTCATCATTGGCATCTGGTAATATATATGTCGGATCAATAACAAATACTGCTGCATCAGTAGCAATGGCTGGTGACGCAACAATAGTTGCAGGCGGGGCAATAACAGTTGGTAAAATTGGTGGTCAACCTGTATCATTAACAGGTTCAATTACAATATTAGGATCGAATGCTTTAACACTTACAACAACTGGTTCTACATCATTAGTATTACCAACATCTGGAACATTAGTTACAACAAACAATGGTTCAGCACTTGTTTTTGGTGCTGGATCATTAACTCTTGCTGGTAATTTAGTAACAACAGGTTCATCTACTTTAAATTTAATAACAACAGGTTCAACGTCATTAACATTACCAACATCTGGTACATTAATGTCTACTACAAGTTCAATATTAGCAACACAATTACCTGCATCAGGTGTAGTAAATGGATCTTATGGATCAGCAACAACTGTTCCGGTAATAACAGTTGATACTTATGGTCGTTTAACTGGTGTATCTACTGCAACTATTGCTGGTGGAGGATCAACAACTAATACAGTTCAAGATTTTACTGGGGATGGATCAACAACATCATTTATTTTATCGCCAGCACCATCGGCTGTAAATTCTGTGAATGTTTATATAAATGGGGTTTATCAATTTAAGAATAGTTATACAATATCCGGATCATCTTTACAATTTTCTTCAGCACCGATGGCTGATATGGTCATTGAAGTTGTTTATACTGCTGCTGGTAATACTGCATTTACACCTGCATTTAAGAATTTGATTATTGGTGGTGATTTTAATACAAATCCCTGGCAAAGAGGAACATCATCTGGAACATTAACTGCTACAACTGCAACATATGTTGCAGACCGTTGGGTTGCATCTGCTGGAGGAACATGCAGCTATACAGTAAGCCAACAAGCATCCGGTCAAACAGGATATCCAAAATGTTTGAGAGTTCAGAGAACAGCAAGTAATGCGGCAACAGTTGCTTTGCAGGTGTCACAAGTTATAGAAACATTGAATGTTACACCATTCCAGGGTCAGCAGGTGACATTAACTTGGCAAGCAAGATGTGGGGCAACATATTCGCCAACATCGAGTAATATGACTGTTTTAATTGCTTCTGGAACTGGGTCTGATGAAGGGTTTGCAGGATTCCAGGCTGGAACTTGGGCAGGATATACAGCAATAACAAATACAACTCAAGCAATTACAACATCATGGGTTACATATACAAAAACAATTTCAATCCCATCCACTGCAACCGAACTAGCAATTCAATTTGGGATGGTTCCTACTGGAACAGCTGGCGCAAATGATTATTTTGATATAAATTCTGTTCAATTAGAATATGGATCAACATTTACTGGATTTGAAATTCTACCAATAGATGTAGTTTACCAAAAATGTTTAAGGTATTATGAAAAATCTTATGATATGAATGTTGCACCTGGCACATCAACTTATGCTGGCGCAGATTATTCTATTGCTACTGCAACAACACGTATGCCATTGGGTATGGATTTTAAAGTTATGAAACGAGTAACCCCAACAATGGTTATATATGATCCTGGGGCATCTTCAACAACAAATAGTGTAAGAAATTCATCAAATACTGCGGTTGCTTTAACTGGTGTAACTATCACAAACGTTAGTCAATCAGGCGGCGGAATATTAGTTCAAACTGGTACAACACTAACTGCAAATCAGGATTTCGCATTTCACTGGACATCTTCTGCTGAATTATGAACTACCTCGCCCTAAAGGACGAGGTTTTCTTGACCGAAATTAATGATAAATCATTAACTATTTCATCAAGTCTATTTTCTTGCTTCAACGATACATAACTAATATCATCACTGATATCTCCATTAGCGGTATCTCCACATGGGTCTGTTCCATACCCGTTTTTTATTAATTCATCAATTACCCATACTTTTATATTGATACCTGCATTTATATCTCTATCAATA
>Ga0007882_10002284_pt1 | contig 10807 bp, 7 predicted proteins | sample CryBogCBH12Aug01_FD_71195 | JGI IMG/M metagenome (GOLD analysis project Ga0007882, IMG submission 71195) | Freshwater microbial communities from Crystal Bog, Wisconsin, USA - CBH12Aug09.1 | ecosystem: Environmental > Aquatic > Freshwater > Lake | place: Crystal Bog, Wisconsin, USA | collected... | reverse complement strand
ATCTGATAGGTTGCTCTAAACGAGTATCCTGCTATGTGAGGAGTGATAATTACATTTGGTTGTTGCAGAAGCCAGTTTAATTGCTCATTTTCTATAGCAGAATAAGTAAATAAAGATTCGTTTTCCAGTACATCTAAAGCAGCAGCTTTAATCTGTCCTTTTTTAAGTGCATTTATCAACGAAACAGTATCGGTTACCTTACCCCTGCAGGCATTAATAAAGTAAGGTTGTTTAATAAGCGAATTGAAAAATGTTTCATTAGCTAAATGATAAGTTTCTTCGGTTAAAGGTATATGAAGACTAATAATATCGGCTTCCTGTGCAATGGTTTTCAGGTCAGATTCAATAACATATTCGTTGCCATAGCCAGAAAGATATTTATCGTACACCAGTATTTTTACATTAAACCCTCTGAGTTTTTCTGCTAATGCTTTTCCTGTATTGCCAAATCCTATAATACCTACTGTACTTCCATATATTTCATCCCCACGGTTTTTATCCCTGCTCCAGATACCTTGTTTAATTTCCAGATAACTATTGGTAATCTTGTTTTTTAAATTCAATAACAATCCCATTACATGTTCAGCAACTGCATTGCAATTACCCTCAGGACTATTAATGCAGGCAATTCCTTTGGACTCAGCATATACAGTATCAATCAAATCCATTCCACTGCCCAATCTGCCAATCCATTTTAATTTGGTGGCAGCATCTATCAGTTTTTTATCTATTGCAGTTCTGGTAGTGGCTACAATACCCTCTATATCAGGCGCAATTGTCAGTAAACTATTGTAATCTATTTCAGGATCACTAATTATTTCTTTATTAAAAACAGACAATTCTTCTTTAAAAATATCATGACATTGTCCTGCTACTATTATTTTCCCCATATTTAATGTGGTTGCATATTAAATGTAAGTGCAGCAAACTGATCTATAGATAATTGTTCTGCACGTTTATTAAATATTTCATCTTTTAGTTTCTCTTCATCAAACAAAGACTTAACTGCATTACGCAACATTTTTCTTCTTTGATTAAATGCTGTTTTAACCAGTAATCTGAAATAATGTTCCGATTTCATTAATGGAATATCTTCTCTGATTCTCATTTTTATTACCCCACTCATCACTTTAGGAGGTGGATTAAAAGAACCCGGTGATACATCAAAAAGATATTCTGTAGTATAAAATGCGCTGGTTAATACACTTAAAATACCATAATCTTTATTGCCAGGTACAGCCGCTATTCGTTTTGCTACTTCTTTCTGAAACATTCCTACCAATACTGGTACCTGTGTTTTCCATTCCAGCACTTTAAATAAAATCTGAGATGAAATGTTATAAGGAAAGTTTCCTGCTACCATAAAAGTACCTTCAAAAGGTGGCTCCAGTTTCAGGAAGTCTTTATGAATTATTTTACCGGTAATAGCAGGATAAGTAAGCAAAAGGAATTCAACCTTTTCGTTATCCAGTTCTACAGCTTTAAAATCAGTCTCCTTAAAATCCAGTAAGTATTTGGTTAATGCACCTGCACCAGGACCTACTTCCAGTAATTGAGCAGGTTTTTCTACTTTAATACTATCTGCTATCTTTCTGCAGATGTTTTCGTCGTGCAGAAAGTGTTGCCCCAAAGATTTCTTTAAAGTATAATGCATTTGATATAATAAGACTGCAAATAACCAACAAAAAATTGAATAATGAATTTAAACCTATAAGGTTTTCAAAACCTTATAGGTTTGAGAGATAAAGAACCTTATAGGTTTAAGAGATAAAGAACCTTATAGGTTTGAGAGATAAAGAACCTTATAAGTTTGCTTATTAAAACTAATTCTGACCTGACTGAAAAAAGGAAGTAAACGGTAGTTTATCAACTACTTTATTCACATTATAAACGGCAATTCTGAAACACTGTACATCAAGGGTTGCATAGATGTCTGCTTTATCATTTACATATAAGCCCAATCCTATAGCATTCGCATTTTCTGATAAGATAATTTTACGATGAGGAGGCGAATTCATCCAAAGCTTTATAAACTCGTCACACATACCCAGATAAGTGGGTTTTAAGAGTGACATCTGCGCAATACATTCTCCCATCAAAGGATTGATAATACCAGCAAGTTGCGCCCTGTTTTCGGCATTTAATCTGGTAGAATCCAACATATTATAATGACTGAAATAATTATACTTCGACATAGATTTTGAATGAAAATATGCGGCAGACTCAAGCGCAATATTCCAGGGCAATACAGAAAGATGAAACTTTGCACGTTGTTCATTTACAGCAAATTGCATACAGGCATCAAACAAAGTATAATCGGGATTTAATGCATCTATATTCTGATTAAATGGTTGGTACTTCCTGAAATTATTTATAGAAGGAATGTCATTACCGGATGAATTTTCAATAGTCTGTCCAATAGCAAAATTGGCAACAAGAACACTTATGATTATGATATAATATTTCATACTGGTTTGATTAATTTTATTGCAATATAAGAGATATATTGTTAAGGACTTGTTTGAATTGGAAGTAGGGGATTTATGGAATGGGGTATATACTTTTATTTATATTTTATACAACATAAATTGTTCAAAAAGGGTAGGATTAGTATGATTTGATTGTCATTATTAGATAGTAATAATATAGTTTTATTTATTGTTGTTTTATATTTAAAGCATCAGATGTGTTCCATCATCTATATCCATAATATAAGATTTCAAGTCAATCCGCATTTCTTTTTTATAAGCATCAGTACATTGATTTATCATATCGTCAATAGCATCCGTTTCTACTAAATTTATAGTACAACCGCCAAAGCCGCAACCCATCATCCTTGCACCAGTTACACCCTGTAATGTTTGTGCTTTAGCAACTAAAAAATCCAGTTCTGCACAACTTACTTCATAAAGCTTTTTCAATCCATCGTGAGAAGCATTCATTTTTTTACCAAAACTGATAATGTCATGAACGCTTAAATATATGCATGCAAGATTTAACCGTTCTATTTCTTCAACAATAAATTTACAGCGTTTATAAACTATATCATTATGAAGTAAGCATTCTTCAATTTGCGTAAGTGTTGTATCTCTTAGTGATTTAACTGACTTATATTTTTTTGAAATCAATTTTACACCCAGATCACATTGAGCTTTTCGTGCAATATTTTCAGATAATGCACGAACATGTTTTACCTGTGTGTCCAGTAGAACTAGTTTATAATTATTCATTGGAAGTGGGTAGTACGTAAAATCTAATGTTCTGCAATCCAGTTTTATAACATGATCTTTTTTGCTATACATACTACTAAACTGATCCGTTATTCCGCATTGCAAACCAATAAAATCTTGCTCAGCTTTATGTGATAACTGAGCAAGTTTTTTTCTGTTTAATTGTAAGTTGAAAAGATGGTTTATTGCAAAGGCAACAGCACATTCAACAGCCGAAGACGATGAAACTCCTGAACCAATAGGTAAATTATTTTTAATAACTAAATTGAAGCCATCAATAATGATTCCATTTTTTTGAAACTGATCTATTACTCCAAGTATATAAGCTGTCCAGCCTTTAGAAGGTTTTATAGTGTCCAGATTTTCTACTATACTGGTATTGTATTCTTCCGAAAATAAATGTATTTCTCTGTCTTCTCTTTTACCAAGTGCTATATATTCTGCTTTGTTGATAGCAGCAGAAAGTACGAAACCATTGCATGCTTCGGTATGTTCTCCCATAAGATTAATTCTTCCCGGCCCTTTAACAACAATATCAGGATCAGAACTAAAAATTTTGTTGTACAGTTCAAATGTTTTTTTATTCATGAGTTTTATATTTTATTGGATATTCAAAATACAATCAGGAAACTTATGCTATAATATATTTATGCAGTGAAAAATATATAGGAAATGAATTTTATTTATTGTAAGCAAAATGATTCAAGATGATATAATATGAAATAGATTTAAATATATAACGGATTCAGAACATCATTTATTATTTAGCTAACTAAATAATTTCCATTATTATGTTATTGAAAGTACAATTGTAAGTATTAATTTAATTGAAGATAAAAATATATAAATTATTGTATAATTCACAACATGAATTTGTTTAATGCTTTTTGAAATGCTTTGAACTTGTAAAATAAGGATTAAACTAACAAGGGTTGAATTGTGAAGAAAATTGACATGTAATATATTTATCAATAAGATATACTGAATTATATTTTAATTATCAGCCCAAAAACAAGATGTTTCTAATAATATCTTTTAATGAAGACTTAGTTATCTTTTGGTATATGTTTATTCTAGCTATTATTATTTTATGTAACTTTAATCCTCTATTTTTCATTTTATTTATTTTGTTTTATACTAACAGTATAGTAATTAACATACATTTAACTGTTGTTTTGCTATAAAATATTCATCACAAAAAATCAACTTTTAGGAAAGATAATATTAATTTGATTCCATTGTGATTAAAAAAAATAATTTATTTTTATTGTGAATCAATTTTGGAGTTTAAAGCTATTGAAATATTTGGTTTTTAGTTTTACAACTATAATTATACTTTGTATTGGTCTGTTATTGTATTGACTTTAAATCTTTGTTATATGAGATATATGATTGAATATTTGCTACAGATTTAATAACAAATCGAAAATTATAAAATAATATTATATGTTAGTAGTTTCTCAATTAAGCCAGACAGCAACTTTCAATGATTCTCCAATGATTATTGCTAGTGTGATAGCATGTGTTGCTATGTTCTCTCTTATTCTTTTAAAAAAAGGAGCTAAGAACGTTTAGTCTGAAGGGGATTTCAAATTTATTTAAGGGGTCGTTCTATATTAACAGTATAGTACGACTTTTTTGTATATGTAAGTTCAATTTAAACTTAGTGATGGTAACAAAATAACTTACCTGAATTTAAGCTACAATTCTATAATTTAGTTCATGAATGTTAGGGTGGTAAAAAATACGCTTTTGATCAAGTTTATTTTTATCAATTTTACAACCTGTTTTATAATCTTTAGTATTTAATCTTGCTACTACAGTTAATCCATTTTTAGTAGATGTTTGTTCAATTAGTACTTTTACAGTTTGGTAATTTGTAAATACATTACCACTTAATGCCCTATGAATATGACTAAAAAGCTTGTGTTCTATTGGATTCCATTTTGAACAATTTGGAGGGTAATGACAAACAATTAATGACATACCGGTTTCTTTTGCAAATTGTAGTAATTGATATTTAAAAATATAGTGTCTATAAGAGTTAGCACCTCCTGCATCGCATAGGATTAAAATATTTTTTGCATCAGGATATTGATGAATGCCATATTCTGTCCACAACCACATTAAATTGTCTATAATAAATGCTGCTGTTTCACTGCTATTTCCAATAGAAACATAGCCTTTATTTTGTTGTAAATCATAAATGCCGTGTGGTATTACTTTACCTTCTGTAAGATGTTCATAGTCGTGGTCATATACTTGTAACGCCTTGGAGCAATAGCATTTGCCATCTCTATATAAATTACCAATGCGTTCTTTTTTCTTACAATCAATACTAATGACAGGCGTTTTTATATTCATCATTAATATCATAGAACAAATGATATTAAATTGTTCATCTATATGTTTATAAATACCTGTGGCTAATTGTTTGTTGTGTTTTCGATATATAAAACCTAATAGTTTTAATACTCGTTTTACCATCATATTACTTACTTTAATTTGATGGGCTGCATAAAATAGTTCAGCAACTTTAGCAGGTTTAATGCTAATCAAAAAAAGGTAGCATCTGTTGGACTACATGCTTGGTGTAATTTTATAAAAGCTGTTAATAAAGCTATTATATCAAGCTTTTTTTTCGACCGCCTCCGGATTTTCGCTGACCAGATATTGCCAACGTCTTATCTAACAGTAGGGATTTTACCTCATTTTTACCTTTAATTATTGTTTTGTGGTTAATGGATAATAGGTTGCTTATATAAGCAAGACCACCCCAGCCTAATTTAATACATTCTACAGCAGCATAATGACGTTTGTCTTTTTCTGATAAGCTGGCAAAGTGCATTTGCATTAATGCTTCTATATCTGGTGAATAATGTGATAACATAATAAGTCAGTTTTTAGCACTAGATTAAAACGTATTAATATGGTAACTTATTTTGTTTGCTTTACTAAGTCAAAAGTAAGTTGTGAAATTAGCCAAATATTTTATTACAGTGTTACAAAAATGAAACCTGTAAAGTATTAATAATATATACCTCAAAGTTAGAAAATGAACAAGTCTGTTACTACAATAAAATATTGGATTTTGAATTAATAGCTATTTATTTTCACTACTAACAAAAATTACTAAATTACTTCTCAAATTTATTTTGAAGGATGTATATATTTATTATTTAACCCTCAAAAAACGACTAAATTCGTTAAGTAAAATATAAGAGTAAATATTATCGCCTTAAATCCTTCTTAAAATAATATTGTAAAATAACAAAACCCTTATCTTGCTCCCCGATTAGAAAATAGTATCATTTATAAACTATACAATAATAATATGAGCATTAAATTTATTTTTTCAAAAGAGAAAATGGGAAATTTAAAAAGTATCAAAACAAAGAGTATTAAACTGTTTTTCATTTTGGGGATATCAGTTGCTTTATGTAGCTATTCAATCAGCGTTAAGGCTCAGAGTTTAAATGAGGCTACTGTAAAAGAAATGCTGAATAAATCAAAAGCAGGTCTTTCAATTCCTGAGGTAAATCAATCTTATGTAGTTAGTAATGCTTATCATGATCAACTTACAGGTATAGATTTTATTTACCTTCAACAGTCGTTCAAAGGTGTTAAAGTGTATAATGCAATAAAAGTAATTGCATTAAAAGATGGTAAAGTTGCTTATAGCTCGGGTAAGTTTGTAAATAAAATAGAACAAAAAACTACTAGTATTATACCCTCTGTTACCGCTTTTAACGCTATACAGAATGCAGCAACAGTTTTGAAATTGAACATTCCTTCAGGACTAACTGTTTCTCAGGATTTATTTGTACAAAACAATAAATATGTATTTACAGATGGCGGTATAGCCAGAGAAAACATACCAGTAGAACTAATGTGGGTTTCAACAGATGAGTTTAATACAGTCAAACTTGCATGGAATATAAATATTGATGATAAAAACAGCTCTGACTGGTGGAATGTAAGGATTGATGCAAATGATGGTAGTTATTTAGAAAAGAACAACTGGACTGTACACTGTAATTTTTCTAATAAAACTGATAATTCATCATCTACTGCTACTTTAATTAAAAAGGTAGTAAAAACTGAACAATTTAAACATCTTGATTTTGGAGGTAATACTATCAATAAAATTGCTGCCTGTCCTCCTTTAAATATTACTTCTGCTACTTATTATGTAATTCCTTTTCCTTACGAGAATATTAATATTAATACTGTAACACCAATGAAAGCTGATACAAATCCCTGGTTAAAAGCAGGGTTGGGTAATAATGCAGTAACTTATGGCTGGAATTATGATGGAGTTACTAATTACAATATTACAAAAGGTAATAATGTATGGGCTTATGATGATAGTTTAAATAAAAATGCTCCCGGACGTTTTGATACATCTCTAACAGCAGTACCTTCTCTTACGTTTGGAATAGTTCCCGACTTTACGGGTGCACCAACTACACGTGCAAATAGAAGAGCGGCAACTACCAATCTTTTTTACTGGAATAACCTTTTGCATGATATAGTTTATCAATATGGATTTGATGAAGTATCTGGAAACTATCAAAAAGATAATATGGGAAGGGGAGGAGTAGCAAACGATTATGTACATGCTGAGGCACAGGATGGATCTGGAGTAGATAATGCCAATTTCTCTGCACCAGCTGACGGACTAAGTGGAAGAATGCAAATGTATTTATGGGATATTACTACTCCGCATAGAGATGGTGATTTTGATAATGGTGTAATGGCTCATGAATTTGAACATGGAGTGTCTATCAGATTAACAGGAGGTGCAGCTCAATCTGGTTGTTTAGATAATGCAGAGCAAGGCGGCGAAGGATGGAGTGATTACAATGCTTTGATGGTTACAACTAATTGGGCTACTGCAAAACTAACAGATGGTACTCTTAAAAGACCTATTGGTAATTATGTAGAAGGTCAGGCTACCACTGGAAAAGGAATCAGAACTTATCCATATTCTACTTCTAAAACTGTAGATCCTCATACTTATGCAGATATATCAAAAAGTGTAGGTGGTACAGTTGGAGAGGTACATTATATTGGAGAAATATGGTGTTCTGCTATCTGGGATATGACCTGGAATATTATTCAACAGGAAGGTTCTATAAATCCAAATATATATGATGCAAACGGCGGTGGAGGAAATACCATAGCAATGAAATTGGTAATGCAGGGATTGAAGTTGCAACCATGCTTACCAGGATTTCTGGATGCAAGAGATGCTATTCTGGCTGCTGATTCTATATTATATAATAATAAACATAAATGTGCCATCTGGTCTGCCTTTGCAGGAAGAGGAATGGGGTATAGTGCAGTTCAGGGAAGTTCGGGTAGTGTTACAGATCAAAAAACTGCTACAGACATTCCTTCAGGTGTTATCTTTAATAGTAAATATACTCCAATAGTTGTAATGCAGAATCAACAGGTAACAATACCTATTAAATCGAATTGTACTTGTAAAGCACCTACAAAAAATTATACTATCAAGGTAACCCTTCCATCAGGATTTACTTATACAAGTGGTACTGGAACTGCTGCTGGTAGTGTAGTAAATTTCAATCCAATTAATTATCTGGTTGCTAATTCTTCCGATAGTGAAGTGTTAACTATTACAGCATCAGGTACAGGCTGTAAGATTGATAGTGTTATTAATGATAACAGAGATACAAGATTTATTGGTGGTTTTGCAAATACAAACATTACTGGTGGTTCAGTATGGACTCCTACTTCTGCGTATTCTTACAGTCCGGTAACATCATGGCAAGGAATTGATGATACTCTTCCAACAGATTATTCGTTAAATTCTTCGGCGTTTACACCATCTGCATTGTCAATACTTTCATTTCAGCATTTATATGAATTTGAAAACAGTTATGATGGAGCTTTAGTGGAATATTCAATTGATAACGGTACAACATGGACAGATGCGAAACCATTATTCATTAAAACTCCATACAATGGGTTTATAGATTCTACTTCAACAGCTTCAATAGCAAACAGAAAGGCCTTTAGCGGATCGTCAAGTTCAAATTTTGTCAACTCTATAGTTAATCTGTCAAGCTTATCGGGTAAGAGTACTATGATCAGATTCAGAGTTAGTACTGATATGGGGAATTCTACCGGTTCAGCTAATGCCGGTTGGGTTTTAGACGATATTTCAGTATCAAATGGTTGTGGTGGAATTATTAAACTAGTGGCTTATGATTCTGCAAATAAAGTTAGAGATTCCGCTTCTATTCCTATATTTATTACTCCCAATACAATGCCGGTTACTTATGCCAGTTTCAATGTACAGCAAATAAGTAAAGAAGCTCTTTTACGCTGGATTGTTGCCGAAGAGATAAATACAGAAAACTATTCTGTTGAAAGAAGTAATGATGGTATTAACTGGGTGTCGATTGGTAATTTTGTGGCACTTGGAATAAATAATAAAGAATATACATATTATGATGAACATCCTTTGTCAGGAGTTAATTACTATAGAATAAAAGCAATAGATAAAGATGGTAAGTTTACTTATTCTGATATTAGAAAATTGAATTTTAATAGTGAAGGAGATCATATATTAATTATACCAAATCCATCTAAATTTCAAACTAAAGTATTTGTAGCCTCTACTGCTAAATCTGCTAAAATAAGTATTTATGATGCGCAAAGCAGACTGGTCTTCAGTACTAATAATAGTCTGGAAAACGGAGGATTTACGCTTTCAACAGGTAAGTATTCAAATGGAGTATATATACTTCATATAGAAACTCAGGAAGGTAATTCTTATAGCGAAAAACTACTGATAGAAAAATAATTTAACAGCAGTATTGTTATAAATAGCTTGAAAAGCGTAATAGTGTTTAAATATCACTATTACGCTTTTTCATTAAAAAAATATACTGAATGATAGTTTTCCTTACTTTTGCGCTCCCGTTTTATAAAACAACGGGATTTTATAATGAACATTATCAAACAATTAAACGCAGATGCACAGGAAAACGGTGCTGCAGAGAATGCAGACGTTCCGACTGCGACAACAAACACGCCTGTAGAAGCAGTTACAGAAACTACTGTATCTGAATCAATCGAAACAGCTCCTGCTGTTGAAGCTGTAGTGGAAGTTGCACCAGAAGTTGTAGCTGAAACTATTATGGAAGCTCCTGCTGCAGAAGCAGTTGCTGAAGTAGCAACAGAACCAGTTATCGAAGCTCCTGCTGCTGAAGTAGTTGCTGTAGAAGCTGCTCCTGTTGTAGAAGAAATTCCTGAAACTCCTCATGATGATTTTGACTGGAGCGTTGACAAACGTAACATCAGTTTTTATCCTGAAGCAGAAAGAATCAAGTACGAAGAAGTATATGAAAATACTTTTGTACAAATCGACGATGGTCAGATATTGAACGGAGATGTAGTAGGTGTTACCGAAACGGATGCTGTTATCAATATCGGTTTTAAAAGTGATGGTTTAATTTCTTTGAACGAATTCAGAGATATTCCTACACTTAAAACGGGTGATATTGTAGAAGTAATGGTTCTTGAAAAAGAGGACAAACAAGGTA
>Ga0007882_10002282_pt1 | contig 10811 bp, 6 predicted proteins | sample CryBogCBH12Aug01_FD_71195 | JGI IMG/M metagenome (GOLD analysis project Ga0007882, IMG submission 71195) | Freshwater microbial communities from Crystal Bog, Wisconsin, USA - CBH12Aug09.1 | ecosystem: Environmental > Aquatic > Freshwater > Lake | place: Crystal Bog, Wisconsin, USA | collected... | reverse complement strand
GGGGCTTCAAGGACTCAAGCTTTTTGCAGGCTCTTCCACATGCACTGGGCCCTACTGTCAGGCATGCCCCCCGGGCTATTATTGCGCTGGTGGTACATCCATCCAGGTATGCCCCTTTTGCTTACTTTTTGTGACTCATCTTCTTGCTTTGTGCGTGAAGGCCTTGCTTTGTGCGTTAAGGCCTCATCGTTTTGCTGACTTTGTGCGTGAAGGGCTGCCCCACCGGAACGTACAGCGCAGCAGCGAATCTGTATTCCCAGAGCCAATGCTCCCAATGCCCAGCCGGCACCTTCACCCCCTACCTCAACACCACAGCATGCGCCCTCTGCTCCCCCGGCACGTACACTCCTTCTGCGTCCTCCACCAATGTGCTCTGCACGGCCTGCGCAGCGGGGACCTATCTGACGGGATCAGGCTCCTCTGTCTGTTTCTCGTGCTTGCGGGGGACATATTCCAGCATGCCCGCCACCACCTCCCTCTGCATCACCTGCATGCCTGGCACTTGGCAGTCGGCCCAAGGCTCCACGGTCTGCCAGACCTGCGCACAGGGCTCCATATCCACCGCATACAACGCGTCCGCCTGTCAGCTCTGTGTCCCGGGGTCCTACGCGGCCCTTTCCAATCAGACCAGCTGTGCCTTTTGCAGCGCGGGCTATTATCAGTCGAGCCAGGGCTCCACCTCCTGCCAGGCCTGCCCCGTCGCCAACTATTCAGCTTACAGCAATGGATCCACCGCCTGCGCCGCCTGCCCACCCCTCACTTCCACCCTCTCGAATGCCTCTGTTTCGCCTGCCCAATGCCTCTGCATCATGGGCTACTACTTGTCCCAGGCCTGCGTCGCCTGCCCCCCTGGCAGCTACAAAAACGTCACGTCGAATAATGCCTCGGCCTGCACCCCGTGCCCAGCCTTCACCTACGACACGACCACGCGGATCGGGGACAGAACCACCATCCTCATATGCACCAAAGTGCCCGATTTCGCCTCAAGCCCCGCGGGCTCCGCCACCTTTACCTGCAATGCGGGCTACATCCTGACCACGAGCTTCCTGGGCCCTCAGTGCGCTGCATGCGCAGCAGGCTCCTACGCGCCCTCCAACTCGACCTACTGCACCCTCTGCATCAACTCCTTCTCGCCACAGGCCAGCCCCTCCGTCATGAACTGCTCCTGCAACGCTGGCTATTACAGGACGAACCTGCTCTCGGACTGCCAGTCGTGCCCTGCCTCCTTGCAGTATTACTGTCCAGGTGAAGGCTCTTCAACCCTCTTTTCACAGTAGCAGGAGACTGACGGATGACGCAGGCGGAGAATCGCTGCCCATCCCGTGCAGGCCCATGAGCCAGGCCCTGTATACCAACGCGTCGCTCTACTCCGACTGCATCTGCCTTCCGGGGACCACGGGCCAGCAAACCTGCAGCCCGTGCCCTCAAGGCTCGTGGTGTCCTGGGAACGGAGTTCAAAATCCGTGCCCGGCCAACAGCAGCAGCCCGGCCAACAGCTCCACGCAAGACCAGTGCACGTGCCTGCCGGGATACATGCCCAACAATGGATCCGCAGGCAATGGCACAGTGACGGCAGCGGGCTGCAAGCTGTGCCCCGTCAACGAGACTTGCCTCAGCGGCATTGCCAGCCCCTGCAAACCCTTCTCTCAGACCCTCACGGAGGGGCAAACCCAGTGCATCTGCATGCCAGGCTTCTATTCCAACCAAACCGCGGCCAGCTCCCCGTGCCTGATCTGCCCGCCCAACTATTACTGTTCGGGCAATACCTCCATAGCGGCATGCCCAGGCAACTCCACCGCGCCAAAGGGCCAGTACTCGTCCGCGGCCTGCAGCTGCAATCCAGGCTTCCTGCAGAAAGCCCAAGCCTGCACGCAGTGCCCGCAAGGCTTTTATTGCCCTGGAGGCTCTGCCCAGGCCTTTGCCTGCCCCGCCTATTCCTTCTCCCTCCCCCTCGCCTTTTCCGTGACCCAGTGCATCTGTCTGCCCGGCTATTATGCCCTGACAACCATTTCCTGCGCCGCCTGCCCCTCCGGCACCTATGCACCCATGTCCAACACCTCGGCCTGCCGCTTCTGCCAACCCGGAACCTACACGCCGCTGGCTTCCGCGTCCACCCTCTGCCTGAACTGCGTGCAAGGTTCCTTCTCCACCACACAGGGGGCCCCCACCTCGGCCTATTGCACGCCATGCGCCGCTGGGACCTACTCCTCCATCCTGGCCTCCCCTTGGCCATGCGCCAACTGCACACAGGCAAGCAGCGCTGCATCCTTTCCCTGCCTGCAGCTGACACACTCCGCATATGCAGGGCTTTTACGGCACTGGCGTGGGCCAGACCAACATGGCGGCCGCCTGTCTCGCCTGCCCAGCAGGAACCTACGCGTCCTCGCCCGCATCCCTCTCCTGCGCCCCCTGCACCTTTGGCACCTACTCCACGGCGCTCGCCGCCATTTCCATGGCCACTTGTTCGGACTGCCCCTTGGGCACATTTACTCTGACGGTGGGCATACCCAGCGTTCAAAATTGCCAGCTCTGCGCCTTGGGAACCTACTCCACGGCCACGGAGGTATCCGTCTGCTCCAACTGCCCGCTGGGGACGTACAGCACCGCCAATGGCCTGTTCAACGCCTCCGTAGCATGCCTCGCCTGCAATCCAGGTTCGCTTTAGGCTAGAGCATATAGCTTGCTCTGACTCACCGCGCGCGACAGGAACCTTTCAAAGCGCCCAGGGCCTCAGCACATGCTCCCAATGCGCCAGCGGCCTCTTCACAAGCGCCTCGGGCGCTGTATCCTGCCAGCCCTGCCTTGCAGGCACGTATGTCTCGGCCTTGTCCAATACCGCCTGCACAAGCTGCTCCCCGGGCACATGGTCCACGGCCACAGGGGCTGTCGACAGCGCCACGTGCAACCCGTGCAATCCGGGTCAATATGCCACCCAGGCCCTGCAGCAAGCCAACGCGTGCACGGCTTGCGCTCCCGGAACCTACTCCACCGCCTTGGGCGCTCTCGATTGCCAGCTCTGCATGCCAGGCACCTATTCGTCAGCCCAAGGAGCGCCGACCCCGCTCACATGCATTCAATGCCCCACTGGCTCGTACTCCGCCTTTGGCGTGTCCGTGTGCCAATATTGTGCTGCTGGGCTCTACATCGGGAACTCTACGTCGCCTTGATTGGCACTTGATTTTGGGCAGCGCATATGGTAATCTTCCCGCAGTCTTCAAAGTGGCCTGCCGGGCTCTACATCGGGAACTCTACGTCGTCCTGGTCGGCCTCCATATCACCTCCTCGTCGTCCTTTTCCTTGATTTTGGGCAGCGCATGGTAATCTTCCCGGCTCAGGAGCAGTTTTCGAAGTTCGCTGGGATTCAATACCAAGGCCTGCACGCTCTCCCCCTGATTCTCGCCCGTATCCCTAGTATCGTCGTTCTGATGATCATACTCCAGTTTCCCCTGCATGGTCCGCTTGCTCGAGATCCGCTGGTTCAGGGTATTCTCCTCGGACGACTTTTGGATCACAAGCCTCAGCACCAGGACCGGCCGCTCTTGACCCGTCCGGTAGGCCCGGCCCTCTGCTTGGTTGTCCGTCTGCGGATTGTAGTCGTGGTCATGGAAGATCACCGTGTCGGCGCCCTGCATCTGCAGCCCCTCCGCCATCGCGCGCGTGGAAAGCAGGAGGATCTGGATCTCGTCGTTGTCCCTCTCGTTGAACTTGTTCAGGATGGCCTGCCGGCTGTAGATCTCGGCGCTCAGCCCCGTGATGGTCTCCACCCGGTAGCCCTTGTCCTTGATCACAAGCGACAGCATGAAGAGGACCGGCCTCGATTGGCTGAAAATGAGGACCTTGTGCGCTCGCCTCCCACCCCTCACGAGGATCTCCAGGGCGGAAAGAATGAACTGCACCTTGTTGGATTCCGCGATGATCCCATCGATAAATCTTCGCTTCTCGCTTTCCACGTCGGGAATGCTGTCCTTGGGCATGTACATGAACGGGTGAAGGTCGCAGAGCCTCTTCTCAAACAAATGTGGCTTTTCCTTCTCCTCCCCCTCGTTCTTCTCCTTCAGTTCGGCGTAAATTTGTTTCTGCAGCTTCGTCATCGGCACATACACCCTGCACGTCTTTTTCCCCTTCAGAGCAGCGTTTTTTAAGGATCGCCTCAACCGGAAGCATTTCAAAAGCACCTTGGTAGCTCTCAATTGCTCCTTGCTGATGGACAGCTGGGTGCCCCTTTCCCCGCTTACCCCCTCGTATTTCATCATCTCCTCATCCCCTCCTCCTTGGTCCTCGTCCTCCTCTTCGTCGTCGTCCTCCTCCTCTTGCTTCTTTTTGCCTCGCCTTGTTCCCTTGTCGATAGTGATCACCCCCTCAAGAAGCACCTGCAGTTCCACCCGGTCCGTCAACGGCCTTGGCATCACCAGTTCAAGCATTCGGGCGAATTCCCTATCAATGTTGTTGTGCACGATGGTGCCGCTGAGAAGCAAGTACATGTCCGCCTCCAACAAGGGTATGCTTTTGCTGAGATAGGTCCTGTCGTCCTTGGCCCGGTGGGCCTCGTCCACAATCACCACATTCCATTTGCGAATCTGGGAGCTGATCACGTCGTACTCGCCCGAAAAGGTGGTGTGCGCTGTCAATACGATCTGGCTGGAATCCAGAGGCGGCACGCGCCCATGGCCATAGTACTTTTGAATCTTGAACCCTTCCTTTTTGGCGGATTTCTCGCACCAAATGTCCATCCATTTCTTGAATTCCTGCATCCACGTCTCCAAAACAGCCAGGGGCACCGCGATCAGAAAGGGGCCTTGCAGGCCCACCTTTTCGCGGAGCCTCAGCAAAAAGCAGATGGCCTGCACAGTCTTCCCCACCCCCATCTCATCCCCCAGAATACAACTCAGGCCCAGGTCATAGGTGGCCGAAATCCATTCCACGCCATAAATCTGCTCCTCGCTCAGCTTCATGGCCCTCAGCTGATCGAAAAAGTCCTTTTCCTCCCTGCGAATTTCCTCTATGCGCGCTTCTCTCCGCCGCTCTATATTCTGCTGCAGGCACTCCGCGATTTTGGTCAGGTCCATCGTCATATTGTATCCTGATGTCTCATATATATAGCTTTATTATGCATAGAAGCCCGTTATTATGACTATAGTATACAAGAACTGCTATCTTCCTGCATAGATATATAATACATTTTTAGCGTCACTTGCGCCCTATGGAGGAAATTACCCTCATGGGTACTGGCACGCCCCATCATTATGATGATCATCATGAGCAGCCCACCAAGAAGAAAAGGCCCAAGGCCACAAAGAAGGGGGCACCGCTGCTCACAAACAACTCGTATGTTCCCGCCTTGGCCCTCGCCTGCACGGTGGCACTCAGCACGAGCCTGACGTCCATCAACAGGCACCAGATCACAAGCACCAAGGAGGATCTGCCCATCCTCAACTCCTGTTTCTGCATCGAGGCGGCGCTCATGTACACCATGTACATGTTCGTGTCCCGTGTCCTCGCCTTCGCCCTCTCCTGCATCGAGCATCGCCATCATCGTGGCCGAAGCGATTATTACGATCCAAACGACAACGAGTATCTGGTGGTTAGCCTGCAGGACGAGGAGGACCTCGAAGCCGAGGAGCACGGCAAAGAGGAGGAGCCTTCGGGCCACAACGTGTCACTCCTTTATTATCACGCACAGGGAATTCATCGAGAGGCTCTGATCTCCAGCATGTACCTTGGCGGCTCAGGGTGCTTTTTGGCGCTGCCTGCCTTGGGCTTCTGGGACCTCTCCATCACCTCCGTCTTCCTGCTTTCGCTTACGCTCATAGCCTTCATCACGGAGCATACGAAACATCCGGAATTCAAGCCCAACCAAGACAAGGCCCAGACCCTCCTGACCTTGAAGCGGTTTCGCTGGGCCCTCTACGCAACCGTCTTTCTGATACAATCCGGCATCTTTCTGAAATCAGCCCCGCTCGCCGCAGCAGTCGCGGCCCTCTCCATCAACACCTCGGTCATCCCTACCCCTGCAGCAGGCTCCTCTTCTTCGCTGCCCGTCATGCTGCTCCTGGCCTTTGCCAGCCCCTTGCTCCTCCGGCTCGCATTGCCCTCCTCCTCGGCCGCCTCCTCCTCCCACAACACACTCACCATGATCATGGTGAAGGAGAAGAAAAAGCAAAAACGAACCAGGAGCGACCCAGCAGCCACGAGCCTGATGTCCCCCACCCAAGCCTTGGAGGCGGCCCTGCCCGTCAGCTGCCTGCACGCAGTGCTTGTCCTCGGGTGGTACACTCCGGACGTGTCCCCCGCCCGTTTCCTTCAACAGAAGGCCCTTCCCCAGTTTTTGCCCATGCTTATCATCTGCCCCTTCTGCCAGGCGGCCATCCTGGCCTTCATACTCAGGGCCTTCAAAAACAAGCAGTCCCTCCCCCTCATCATTATCCTCACCATCACCGCCTTCATCGTGCAGCTCATCTTTAGTCCTGCCCGCAACAACATCCATCTACAAGACCAACAGGAGCTCCTTGATTGGATACTCCTCGGCCTCTCGGTCAAACTCCTCATCCTATGCGCATCCTTTCTCTTTTATCGCCACAATGCCTTTCTGCAGCAGCCAACGCAGCACCACGAACAAAGCGTGTTATTGAAAGAAGACGATAGCCATTATCGCTCTCAGATCGATCTGGCGGATGAGCTCTGAGAGTCCACAAGATTTCCATTTAAACCTTAGCTCTTGAGGCTCCTGTACATATATACGTCATGCTGTGTTATTAGTAGGAAAGCAGATGGATTACTTGTTAGCTGGTATGGTATCGCATAAAAAATTAGCCCAACATATGAAAACTCGAAAAAAGCCTCCCGCTCCCGCTCCTGCTACCGCTCCCGCTCCACCAGACACAGCCGATGCAAAAAGTGAGGATGGCGATCATGAGGAGGAGGAGGAGGATGATGCCATGAGCATCGCCAGTGAGAAATCAAAGGGGGACGCCCCATCGAAAACAAACAAGAAATCTCATAATAATACCAAATCAAAACGCAAGGCTCATACTTTGGAGGATGACGTTTCAGAAGAGGGGGGATCAGGGGAGGATGAGGATGAAAATGGCGACGAGTCAAATAGCAAGATTACAATGCCAGAAGGCAGAGATCTGACAGAGGCCTTCAGATACCTCATCGATTTTCAAATTTCAAAAATGCTTCCCCATAACTTAAGAGTGCCTTTGAGTGACCTGAATATCACAGAACAGCAAAAAGCCGAACTTGATGGCACACGAATAGCCCTTGAAAAGAACGTGAAGAAACTCTTTTCAAGGAACTTAGAGATCGAGACTATAAGAGATGCTCTGATTGAACTAGTTTCAAAGGACGCACAACTCCAAGAACTAACAGATCCCAAAGAGCAAAAAGAGAAATTGAAAGAAATAGCAGCTCAGATGAGAGAGGCAAGGGAACCTGTTTTGAAATTTTATCCTCGGCTCCTGGAGCTCATTCAAGCCCTCATGGCATACCACGTACAAGAATCCCACAAAATGGCGATCAACAAAACAAGCACAGCGTCCATCATGATCTCCACATGGATGCAGGTTTTGTCCTACCTGACAAGCATTCAGCATGTGATTGTCTATGGGGCTGAGAACAGATACTTTGATTTAAAGAATTATCCTCACAACATTGATGCCATCACGAAAACAGTTGAAAGTAAAAAGCTTGAAATTCTGGATGAGATTACAAAACAGACGGATGAGATTGCACGGATTCAGGATATGCTGAATGATAAGGAAAAGAAGTTGAACGCTATTGAAGGGCAATATCAGGGCCTCTTACAAAAAAACATAACGCATGGAACAGTGCTGGATAATCTTAGAAAGCAACTGGATGCTATCTCAGATCCTCAGCAGATTGCCACACAAAATCTTAGGTATTTTGAAGCAGAATCAAAATAGGCATCGCCTTTTGGCTACGTTTTTATGGTGGCCAGGCACGTCTGGGCGCTACAAGCGCTTGATCCTCTGAGTGAAAAGGTGCCACGGGGGCATGGCAGGCACTCCAATAGGCCACTGCGGGCAGCATATGTATTTTCGGGACAAAGTTCACAATTCCCCGTGCCTGTCATCAGCAAAGAGGTTACTTTTGCCATAAAAATGAGATATGATATAGAGGCAAACGCCTTGACCTGGAGCACAGAGCTGGCAATAGTATGAGTTGAGCCCCCTGTCAAAGTTCAAAAAGGCCCCTCCTTCGCAGGACTGAACACATGCATCTCTTTTTCCATTCGGAAAAAAGGCATCCAGCATGCACGTTTGGCAAGATGTTTTCGCCGTTGCCTCCATGTCATTGTATGTACCTTTTCATCCAAGGTCAAACACACAGTGTTATCCAACGTCAAACACACAGCGCAAAGACAAATTTGAAAGACGAGGATACCTGGGGGACATTGTATGCATTGCTCTCCATCCACCGACATATAAAATCCAGTAGGACACCCGCTTATGTTGGAGCAAATGCTGTCCTCATACATTGTGCAATATTTACTAATGAATTGGCCCCTCGGACATGCATCAGTGCACTCGCTGCAAACCTGCCCTATCCTTATGTCAGGCCTTCCCCACCTCAGAACTGCATATGGTTGTTACCGTATTGAAGGTGGCATTGCATGGCTCTAATACAAAGGTAGTATCCTGGCACGCATCGCAGGCCAGACACTCTAAGCCATCCTCGGATGCAAAGAAGCCTGGCTCGCATGCCTTCTTCACGCGTCTGCTAGCGAGCAGCGTCATTTTGGGACTCACAGCACATATGAAAAGAAGCTCACATGGGTGAGCACGAGGTGGAGCCCTCCGCTGTAGAAAAGGTTCCAGCGCTGCAAGCTGAACATGCAGTGGCGCCGGCAGCAAAGCCTGCTGGACAGATGCTGCATTGGTTGGGCCCATCCCATTGCCATCCTTTAGGACAGGGTACACAAGTGACTCCGTCGGCCCCCATCACAAACGGCGGATCACATGCCTTGGGCACGCACTTTTCCAGCTTGACGATCCAATTCTCCGGGCATGGCACACAGGCGCTGCCGTCCCAGTTCAACACATAGCCCATCTCACTATCGCATTCAGCGGCCTGAGCTGCGACGCAGGTTGAGCCATCCGCGCTCAGGGTCCAGTTTGTAGGGCATTCCACACACGCTGTCCCGTCCCAATTCATGGTATGGCCCAGCGCCTCACATTCAGCCAAGGTCAAGGGCGCTTTGCACATAGATCCTTGGGCGTCAAAGATCCAATCGGGAGGGCACTGCACGCAGGCGCTGCCGTCCCAGTTCAACACATAGCCCATCTCGCTATCACATTCAGCGACCTGAGCTGAGACGCAGGTTGAGCCATCCGCGCTCAGGGTCCAGTTTGTAGGGCATTCCACACACGCTGTCCCATCCCAATTCATGGTATGGCCCTGTGCCTCACATTCAGCCAAGGTCAAGGGCGCTTTGCAGGTCGATCCTTGGGCGGTCCAATCGGGAGGGCACTCCACACAGGCGCTGCCGTCCCAGTTCAACACGTATCCCCACTCTCCACAAGCAACACCCAAAGAGGAAGCATTGGCGTGGGGAGGCGCACATGTTCCGGTGCTCACAAAGTCCCAATTTTCAGGGCATCGTACACACGCTGTCCCATCCCAATTCATCACATAGCTGTACTCGCATCCAGTCGCCAGGCAGCCATGCATCCCCAAGGCGTGCTCAATGACTCCATGGGGGCATGCAGCACATCCATCGAAAACAGAATATGTGCCTGTAAAGAACGCTAGGATCAACGGAGGCATGAGTCAACGGAGGAAGGATCAGGGCGGATACCTAACTCACAAACATCACAGCCTGTAGAGCCATATGATGATGAGTAGGTTCCCTCGTCACATTTTTTGCATGCTTCAAAGCCATAGCTGCTTTTGTAAAAGGCAGGAGCGCAGGGCTCACAGCCCTCCTCCACCATTCTTGCGCCAATGGAATATCCAGGAATGCAGAGACAGTACCCATCCATTTCTCCTATGCAGCCCCACGATACGCCATCATCATTATCATCGTCATGAAATGATGTTTGATTGGAAGGATTAATCAACATACAGTAGCCGTTTTTCTGCTTTGTGGTATTACTACCATTGATCTCCTCGTCTTCAATGTATGGCGGAAATACGCTGCTTGTAGTATCTCTGGAAGTGCAACTACTGCTGATCATGGCCCCGCTTGTCATCATTGGCAAGATCCAAGTTGTGTCGCTTGCCTTCAGGCTGCTAGTGTCCTCTCTATTCGCAGTCTCTGACATGCTACTAGTACCGTCATCTGGATTCAAGGTGCTCTCGCTAGTGCTGATGTCCTCATTCCAAGCTGTACTGCTTGGATGAGCGCTTGAAGATGACCATAAGATCCCCAGCATAGTGCCTGTGCTGGTATTGTAGCCCTCAACCCCACTTGTTGTCATTTGGTCTGAGAATGCTGGCTCTGGATTGAGTTGGCTTGTCAAAAGTATACTAGCAGCTCCAGCAGAGGTGGATAGAGGTGGCTGGAAGGATGACGCTGAGGCAGTCAGTTCTACAGTGGAGAAGGAGGCTGAGGCTGTTGGGCTTGAAGGCGGGGCTGTCAGTTCTACAGATGAGACGGAGGCTGAGGCTGTTGGGCTTGAAGGTGGGGCTGTCAGTTCTACAGCCGAGACAGAGGCTGAGGCTGTTGGGCTTGAAGGTGGGGCTGTCAGTTCTACAGCTGAGACGGAGGCTGAGGCTGTTGGGCTTGAAGCAGGGGGTGTCAGTTCTACAGATGAGACGGAGGCTGAGGCTGTTGGGCTTGAAGCAGG
>Ga0007882_10002279_pt1 | contig 10825 bp, 10 predicted proteins | sample CryBogCBH12Aug01_FD_71195 | JGI IMG/M metagenome (GOLD analysis project Ga0007882, IMG submission 71195) | Freshwater microbial communities from Crystal Bog, Wisconsin, USA - CBH12Aug09.1 | ecosystem: Environmental > Aquatic > Freshwater > Lake | place: Crystal Bog, Wisconsin, USA | collected... | reverse complement strand
AATGGACTCAGTCAGGCATGATGTTGATTATGGTCATTCTAGGCGGTGTTGGATATGTGTTCGGAGGAGTATTTGGAGCTTTTTCTTTCCTGTTAATTGAAGAGTTTTTAAGCGAATACACTGTTCATTGGCAACTTGGTCTAGGACTTGCACTCCTAGGTGTAGTGCTTTATTTGCCAAATGGTTTAGCAAGCATGCTTGAGAAAAAATCAAGATAAGTAAACCATGAACTCAAATAAAACTTTCAGTCCTCAAGCGCCGATTTTGCAGGTGAAGAACCTGGTCAAGAGCTTTGGCGGACTGAGGGCTACTGATCAAGCAAATTTAAGCATAGAGCTTGGTACTATTCACGCTTTAATTGGACCCAATGGAGCCGGGAAGACAACGCTTATTCAGCAAATATCTGGCGCTTTAAAACCGGATACTGGAGAAATAATTTTTGACGGTCTTGAGATAACAAATATACCTATGTACAAACGGGTAAAGCTTGGGCTTGCAAGGTCATATCAAATCACTAATATCTTCACCAGACTTTCAGTTTTAGACAATATAAATTTAGCGCTGATGTCTATCTCTGGTAAGGGATTAGGCCTATGGCAAGCTGCAAGAGGGGATAGCCAGCGTTACTATGAAAGCGTTGAGATCGCAAGGAGAGTTGGCCTAGGGCCATCGAATAATACCGTTGCTGGTGCTCTCTCGCACGGGGAACAGCGTAAATTGGAACTTGCGATTACTCTAGCAACAAGACCAAAATTATTATTGTTGGATGAGCCTATGGCTGGGTTAGGGCCAGATGAGTCAGAGCAGATGGTGCAGCTCTTAAAGAGTCTAGCCCCCGAAATATCGATACTATTGATTGAACATGATATGGACGCTGTATTTAGGTTGGCAGACACTATTTCTGCGCTTGTTTTTGGGAAAATAATAGCCACTGGGACTGAGAAGCAAATCAAAGAAAATCCAGATGTTCGCAAGGCTTATCTTGGTGATGGTTTGGATGAGTTCTCTTAAGGATTTAGCCGCCTCGCCCCTTTTTAAAAATGCTTAAGCATGAAATACTCAAATAAGCCTATTAATGAAATATCTACAGAGAGCATGCTCGAAGTAGAGCATCTAACGTCTGGTTACGGTAATAGCCAAATACTCTTCGACTTAAATCTTCGGATAGGTTGGGGTGAGACGGCAACTTTGCTTGGCCGTAACGGAATGGGTAAGACAACAACGGTAAGGTCAATCCTTGGTCTCACACCCGCTTGGTCTGGGACAATTAGGTTTTGTGGTGAGCGTATTGATAGCTCTAGGCCCGACCAGATTGCTAGACTTGGAATAGCAATTGTTCCAGAGGGAAGATTGATTTTCCCCAACCTAACTGTTGAGGAAAATCTGTTGGCTTTTGCAAGTAATCGAAGTCAAAACAAAGTTCCCTGGACACTAGAGAGCATTTATGAGCTTTTCCCATCATTGAAAATTAGAAGACTTAACATGGGTAATCAATTATCAGGTGGTGAGCAGCAGATGTTGGCAATCGGAAGGGCCTTATCAACCAATCCACTTTTACTTATATTGGATGAGGCAACAGAGGGCCTGGCACCCTTGGTAAGAGAGGACATATGGAATTGCTTATATAAACTTCGTTCATTAGGGCAATCAATTTTAGTAATTGATAAATATGTGAAAAAATTGGTTGCCTTGGCTGACCAGCACACGATAATAGAAAAAGGACGAGTCGTATGGTCTGGCGATTCTCCTCAATTAAATGAGAACCCAAATATTTGGAAGCAGTATATTGGCGTCTAAATATGCGCTAGTCTCCTCCGGGGTCTAGGTGACAAACTTGTGACTTAATGCATTAATAATCAAGCTTTGCTGTCATTCGTAATTCCTCAGGTGTCGTACTCTCAAAACCGAAGTACTCTAAGTAGACAGGTATTTGTTCAAAAAGCATATCAGAGCCAACTTGTACTCTACATCCTCGTTTGTGTGCTGCCTCCAGAAAAGAAGTCATTTCCGATTTCAAAACAACTTCGCCCACAAATGCCTCGGGAGCAATCCGGCTGACGTCAACAGGCATGGGATCTCCTTCTTTCATACCAAGTGGAGTTGCATTAACGATGAGATCAAAACCCTGCGGATCATTACTCCCTAGTAATACCTCAACTTGCGGAAAATTGGAATTTAAACGTTCTCCTAGTTTCTCTGCAGACAGGCTACTTGAGTCGAATAGAGCAATTGTTTTTATTTTTGATGCTGCAAGAGAAGCCGCAATTGCGGATCCAACACCCCCGCTTCCAACAACCAATACACGTTTGCCCTCTGTACTAAATCCCTTGCGCTCGAGTCCGCGAACAAATCCAAGGCCATCAAACATATCACCCATAAGGTGACCGTCTGGCCCTTTTTTAACTGCATTACATGCACCGGCTACTTTAACGGTTGCTGTTACTTCGTCTACTAAATCAACCGTTACTACTTTGTGAGGCATGGTGATGAGTGCCCCTCTGATATTGGCTAACTGAAATACAGATCGTAAAAAAACCGGGTAATCTGGCGACTGACATCCCATCGGCATAACTACTGCGTTTATCCCTTTCTTCTCAAAATACGGGTTGTAAATCATGGGTGATTTAAACGTATAAGTTGGATAACCAATATGAGCGATGAGTTCTGTGTTGCCGTTGATCATGAAATTTTTATAAATAATTACGTGAATTAAATTAATCTAATTCTTAGTTAGCAGGGTTGAGGTTTTGAAGATCAAATTGTCTGTTTAAGTAATCGTGAATAACTCATTAAACAGCGCCTGAGTTTTAATAATTTAACTCTCAAGATAACTACTAAAAAATTGTTTTACTTGTCGATAATTTTACGTTTTCCCTGGATGGATATCTGTTTAGGAGTAAAACAGACGATCACTGAGTGATCGTTTACAATCGCTCATCGATCGAAAATAGATAAATACTATGCTTAATCCAACAACACCAACTATAGATCGTAAGTTGTTAATTGAGGGACTGGGGAAGGGGCTGCGGGTACTTGAATGTTTTAGCGAAGAGACCCCAAGGCTTACTGCCACCCAGACCGGATTGAAAGCTAATTTAACTAGAACTGCAGCACGACGGTATTTGCTCAGCCTGGTTCATTTTGGTTACGCTCAAACTGACGGGAAGTACTACTGGTTGTTGCCAAGAGTTCTGAAGATCGGGCAGGGCTATTTAGACTCAAGTCGACTGCCAAGGTTGGTTCAGCCTTTTCTTCAGCGATTTTCTATGGAAACCGGGGAGACCGCTAATTTCAGTGTTTTAGATGATCACGAAGTTGTTTATTTATACCGGAGTAATTCCCCAAGAATTTTATCTATTGGCTTTCATGCGGGCGCAAGGATCGCAGCGCACTGTACTTCTGCTGGGCACGCCATGCTTGCTTTTTTAGACCGTAACCAATTCGACCAATGGGTTTCGAGCCATAACTTTAGTCGTTTTACGGCTCAAACTATTACGGATAAGGATGAGTTTTTTAAAGCTATTGAGATCGTTAGACGTAGAGGTTATGCACTAGTTGATCAGTATGCAAATATGGGCTTATCGGGCTTAGCGTTGCCGCTCTTGGACAAAAAAGGAAATCCTGTAGGCGCAATTAGTACAACCTTCCAAAATATCTCATATCCTGGCGATTCAGGACTAAGAAAACTACTTCCGCATCTCCAACACACTGCAGAGGTGATGCGGGAGATCATTTGAGAGTTACTTTTTTTAGTCGATGATGATTTTGTTGTCTTTGATAATCTTAGCCCAGCGCTCGCGGTCGTCTAATACTAGCTCTTTAAATGCTTTTGGAGTGCCCCCGCCAGCATCTGCTCCTAATTTAGCGAGTTGCTCTTTGATATCACTGGACTGAAGTACTTTGTTGAGTTCGGTATTGAGTTTTTCAACAATACTTGGTGGCAAATTCTTGGGTCCATAGAGTCCCCACCAATTTTCAGAAACAAACTTACCTAGGCCGTAGGGGGCTCCTATCTCTGACAAGGTTGGCACATTGGGTACTAGATTTGATCGTCTCTTACCGGTAACTGCAAGAGCAGTTAATTTGCCGTCCTCGACGTGTTGAATTCCGGAGACTATGCTATCAAAAATGACCTGTATTTTGCCCGATATCAAATCCGGCATAGCTAGACTTGAGCCTTTGTAAGGTATGTGCAGCATGTCAACACCGGCCTCAGTTTTAAAAGACTCACCCGTCAAATGCATAATAGTGCCAGTGCCTGCAGACCCAAAATTCAACTCATTTGGATGGGTCTTAGCGTAGCTAATAAACTCTTTTAAAGTGGTTACAGGTATTTGTTTGGTGACCAAAAATATGTTGGGCGCCGTAGCGAGATGGATAATTGGCGTGAAATCTGTATCGTAATTAAACGGAGTTTTTTTGTTAAGAGCCGCTCCGATACCGTGGGTGCTGGTGGTAGTTACGAGAAGGGTGTAGCCATCTGGGTTAGCTTTAGCAACAAGATCACAACCAATATTCCCCCCAGCACCTGCATGGTTCTCAATCAGGATAGGCTGGCCAATTTGAGTGGACAGTTTGCGAGCAATGGTTCTGGAAACTGAGTCCGAGGATCCGCCGGCTGGAAACGGGACGATAAGGGTAATGGGTTTAACCGGGAATTTAGCTACTGTTTCACAAAATCCTGGCATTGAAATAGCAAGCGCTAGTGGGATAAAACAATGTTGGGAGAGTTTTACAAATTTACGAGCCAGGGTGGCTACTCGACTAACATTTACGCCAACTCGTTTAGAAATATTGCTGTGAACTTGCATTTGATGTTCTTCTTGTGTACTTGGATGACTGCTAATCTTATACGCTTTGTCGGCTGATTGCATGCTTCTAGTTAATATCCGTAGACTAAATTATCATTTTTTAGTATTCAGAACTAAACGGGTACAGCCTGTACATTTACGCTCAATTCTGGGGCGTTTATTAGTCTGACACCCGCACTAAAATGGGACTCATAGGCTTATTTTCTATTCTTATTTAGACTAAAATAGGAGTTTGGCTGTTCTAAATATGGGGCTACTAACTCAGCCCCCCTTTTGGTTACGGCTGAACTAACTTAAATGAACAGTCTTAATTGCAGTTCAACTTATTTTGGTTTTTTTCACTTTAATTGAGGATTTGTTTTCATGTCTCAAAAGCTAGATTTGCTAAAAATTGCCCAAGAAGAACAAAATGGCGATTTGTTTAAATTATTGGACGGTATCTATAAGCGTTCAAGTGTGAAACCCACAGATTACCCAGATGCAATTATTTGGGAGGGGGGCAACCAGCACGGAGGAGTTAAGCCTGTTGCTCACGCATTTACTGACATGTTCGCCCTAAACGGTACATTGATGGCATTAGATGTCTTGGGATTACCTTTCCTTGGCGTACCGATGATGGCGCAGTTTCGTCATGACACACAACTCGTATCACTAGAGTGGTTTGGAAAGTTAGATTACATAGCCCTTAAATGGTCTACTGCAGGTGACTTCCTTGTAAACGACGGTGGTAAAAAAGTGGTTGTAGCTGGTAAATCAGCTAACGCACCGTTACGAACAGCAGCCGGCGTATTTTGTAACGTCAGGCCCTACGGCGGCATCACAAGCATTAGGTTTATGCCAGGGCTTCCATATTCTCAGGATAAGAAAAAATTTAAAGTTGACCCTGCAACTGGCGTTGTTCACTCCGAGATGAACACACCTGGAATCCGAATGGCCTATGCAGCTCGTCTATTCCTTAAGATGGTTCACGAGACAGGTCAAATCGGACGCGTAGCAACCAAGCCAACCCAGGCCCAAGAAGATGCAATTAACGCAGGTATCATGCGTTGGTTAATGCAGGGCACTAAATTCAAACTCAAACGTCAATACGCTGTTGACGCTTACGAAGAGCACCGCGCCAATGTGGACGCGATCGTCGCGCTCTTACCCAAAGATTTCAAAGCAGGTATGGAGAATTGGGGCGGAGACGTGTATGAGCACATCTCAGATACCAATTTCGGACTCTTATTGCATGACATGATTCGTCAAAGACCTTGCATTGTTTACGCAACGGACCTGGATGGTGATCGCCTGACTGACCTGATGGCAGATGCACCAGACGTTCTCAGAGACTGGGGCCAGATTGTTCTTGATGCTGCTGGTGCCAAAGTTGACATGAAGCAACTGTGGAACAAAATGGGCTTTACCATGACAAACGGTAAAGACATGACCAGTATCATGTACCGTGTTCACGGCGCTCCGATCTATGAGCAAACACTGGGTTCAGCTGATACTATGTTGCTCCGCTTATTAGATGGGGATGAGACTGTAGGCGGTGAGAAACAGCCCTACGATCCCCGTATTCACTTTGTATTGATCAACGAGGCTTACAAAGCCGCAAACCCTGGCAATAAAGAGTTGGCGACTTGGTTAGATGCGCAACTTGCCACCTTTGATAAGATTTATAGTGGCAAACGTCCTAATTATTTAGACGGCTATAACGCGCTCAAAGCTGCGATCAAGCCGTGGGGCTCAGCCTAACTGAAAGCCATCAGAGCTATGGCTCTGTAATCTGTATGCTTATCCAATCAGCCAGTGCTTCAGATATTGATGCACTGGCTGATTTACTTGGCATTTTATTTTTGCAAGAATTGGAGTTTGCGCCTAGTAAAGAACTTCAAAAGCGATCGCTTGAAAAAATAATTTCTAACCCACAAATTGGGCACATCATCTGCGCAAAGCTCCCAACTCAGACACAGGCTTTAAGTGAGCCTTTAAATTCACTTGATCAAGACGAATCCTTGAGTCTGATCGGAATGGTGAGCATTCTTTTTAGTGAATCTACTGCGCTGGGCGCAAGAGTTGCCATATTGGAGGACATGATTGTGCATCCAAAGTTTCGCGCTCAAGGTGTAGGCTCTAAACTCTTAGATGGCGCAATAGCTTTTTCAAAGCAATCAGGCTGCAAGAGGATAACTCTGCTAACAGATAAGACCAATACTAATGCCCAAAGCTTTTATAGGGCTCATGGCTTTACTCAGTCATCTATGACAACGATGAGAGTTCTGATCTAGTGTTTTGACGCATTGACGTCAAGTTTTTAGATGACCAAGTAAAGATCTTTTTGGAGTTAAACCTTTTCTTTAATCCAAGGTCTTGCATTACCTTCATATACCGATGCACCTAGCCTAAAGTGCTGTGCTTCATCAAAGGTATATATAACTGGCACGTCTTCACTATAAAGGGTTGCACCTTTGGGAAGACCGCCGTTGAAGGCAACTTGTGAATGTAGGGTGCGTCCCAAAATCTGAGACAACCGATGTGAAGTATTGATCAATTTACCTAGATCAATACCAGACTCAATTCCAAGTGTTTCTAATAGATGAACAAAATCCTCAGTTGCAATCATCCCAGTTGCTTGACCGTTGCCGCAGTAAGGGCAACCTCCAATGCCACCGATGGCGGTATCTACGATAAGCGTGTGTCTGGAGTCCAATAGTTTCAAAGCTTCATAAACTGAGAGCATTGCAAGCCCTCGCGCATTATGCAGGTGAATGTGATAGTCCGTGATGGACGGGAATTCTTCCAAGAGAGCCACAATATCTTGTGCCACCGCTGTCGGAGTGTTCCAAGCCATTGGGTCGGCAAAGTCAATTCTTTTGACCTCAATACCTACCCGCGTCCAGGCTTCATATTGTCTGCGGTATGACTGCATCCTTTGTTCGTGCGAGAACTCACCACTCCAGTTCGATCCATATCCAGAACTTACCCCGATAGCGGCTTGTTTGTGCCCGTCTTTTACTGCTTTCTCAATAGGGAATTGCCAAGTTACTTCTTGATCCTCAAGAGTTTTATTTGTATTGCGTTTGATAAAGACGCCGCATAAATGCAGGTGAGTCGCTGGAAGGGGCTCTAAGGTTAGGGGCGGTGCTAGTTGAGCGCGCTCTTGTCGTCCGCGCTCATTCAGGGCCAGAGCAAAATAGGAAACTCCAGGCAAAGGCTTGATTCTTTTGATGAGCTCCAATGTGTCTCCCATTTGAGGGCTCCATTTGGGATTGACAAATGCACCTACCATCATACGGTTGATACCGCAGTCAACCATCGCATTCAATAGTTCAAGTTTTTCATCAACAGTCACTCCTTCGCGCTCTATTTGTAATCCGTCTCGTAGAGTTTCGTCTGTGATGAGTACTGTGGGATAGTTTTTAATCATTGTGTACTTTCAAATTATCTCGAGTAATGTGAGTTTACTTATTTTGCCAAACTGGTGCGCGCTTTTCTATCCGAGCTTGTATTCCCTCTTTGCGGTCTTCACTCAAATAAGGATTTACTCCTGGGTCTAGTCTTAGCGCTGCAGCAACCGGCAGATCAAGCCCCTTGAGAGCTACAGCTTTCACCCGCCGGACAGAAATAGGGGCGTTTGAGGCAATTTTTTGGGCCAGGGCAAGGCTTTCATTTAAAACCTCTTCAGGAGCGACTATTTTATTCAAAAGCCCCCAATCTAGGGCTTTAGCCGCGTCAATATATTCTCCTGTCATAAGCATCTCTAGGGCACGAGTGGCCCCTATAAGCCTTGGTAGAACAACCGATCCAAAGTTGGCTCCCATGCCGATTTTGGTCTCGGGCAGACCAAATAGCGCCGAACTATGTGAGATTCTCAAATCACAGGCTATGGCGAGCTCAAAGCCTCCAGCAACGGCGCTTGCGTTTAATGCCGCTATGGTGGGTTTCTTGACCTCTAAAAGGACCTCAAATACATTTCTTTCCACACGGTTCATAGGAGTTCGAAACTTCAACCCTTTTGAGTCAGCAGAGTTCATCTCTTTTAGATCTGCTCCAGCGCAAAACGCAGCATCTCCTGCACCGGTGATCACGAGTACTCGAACACTATCATCCTCCTCTGCGTCTAAAAATGATTCAATTAATTTAGCTTTGAGTGACTCAGATAAAGCGTTACGCCGCGCGGGCCTGTTTAAGGTGAGAACGCGGACAAATCCATCATTGGAGGTGATGAGTTCTTGCTCTAAATTAGATTCGTTGTCTTTGGAATGGTTCATGGAATTTTGTGCTCAAAAATCACTTGATCTTCGATAAATTTGTGTATGGCAACTTCCTCGAACCCAAATTCTCGCATGACTTCGACCGAGTGTTCACCTAGGTGCGGTGCAGGGGTATGTGAGGAGCGCATCCCAGCAGAAAATTGATTGGTCAGGCCTAGTGTTTTAATTTGTCCCTCAGATGGGTGTTGCATTTGCCCAAGAAATCCAGTTTCAACCAGATGAGGATCCACAAGAAGATCCTCTAGAGAGTTATATCGCATACAGGGGATATCGTTCTTTTCAAAAAGCTCAATCCATTCTGATGTAGTCTTGTTTTTTAAAGAATTAGCCCTGATTGAGTAATAGTCCTCACTGTTTTTCGTACGAACACTTACATTGCAAAACCTTGGATCTGCTTTTAATTCGGGTTTACCTATGAGATCAAAGAAGGCAAAGGCCTGTGCATCGGTGTTGGGAGAGATAGAGATATAGCCGTCGCAAGTTCTGACGGGGCGGTTATTGGGGTCAAGTACCCGGGCGTCACCAATGGGTCCGATTGCTGGCTCAAAGGTCGCACTACCCATATGCTCCCTTAATACAAATGCTGCAGCGCTCTCAAACATCGGCACCTCTAAGGATTCGCCCAAACCCGTCTTACTTCTTCTGTAAAGAGCGAAGCCAATGGTCTGCGCGGCAATGAGTCCGGTGATATGGTCCGTCATCACGAGAGGTACAAAGCGAGGCTCCCCGCTTGATTTCTCAAACGTTGCAGCAACACCGGCAGAGGATTGAATAACGGTGTCATATGCAGGACGGTTAAAGTAAGGTCCACCTCTGCCAAAGGCGAGAACTTGACAATGAATTAGTTTGGGGTTTAGTTTGCTGAGAGTTGGCCAGTCAAGACCAAGTTTTTCAACAGCGTGGGTCCTCATGTTTGTGAGGAACACATCAGCTTTGAGTAAGATTTTGTTTAATATCTCTTTGCCCTGCGGAGTTTTAAGGTCTATGCAAATGGATCTTTTGTTACGGTTAAAGTTAAGAAATTTGCCTGTCATGCCAGGGCTACGAGTCCCTCCACCAAGCTTTCTCATTAGATCCCCCTCAGGGCTCTCAATCTTGATGACCTCGGCGCCGTGATCAGCAAGAGTGAGGGAGCAAACTGGGCCCACAACTACTGAGGACAGATCAACTACTAGCACACCGTCTAGTGGTCCTTTAGGCGTGTTTTTTAATGGAGTAGTCGTCTCTTCTTGTGCGTTTGGACTTTGAGTAGTCATAAAGGAGGGGGCAGCTTATAAACTTGTATTGAAATAATTAAGGTGATTGGAGTCCCATCGGGCCAACTAACTGGCGCCACTTCTCTGAGTCATCAATCAAGAATTGAGCAAATTGCTCGGGAGTATTTGCAACTATTTCAGATCCGTCCTTCGTAAGACGCTGAATCATTGCAGGTTGACGAAGTACTTCGCGAAGTGCGAGATTCAATTTTTTAATGATTGGTGCAGGCGTTTTTGGTGGAGCAATAATTCCAAACCAATTTTGAAATTCAAAATCTTTAATCCCCAACTCTTGAAGGGTTGGAACTGAGGGCAGGGCAGTGCTTCGGGCTTTACCAGTCGTGGCCAAAAGTCTGAGTTTACCGGCTTGTGCAAACTCTTTAGCAGTGATTTGAGAGATAAATGCAAAGTCAAGTTCGCCGCCTACCAAGGCAGCAGCGGCAGGTGCCGCACCGCGGTAAGGGATGTGAGTGAAGGACCCGGTTGTATTTTTTCTAAA
>Ga0007882_10002276_pt1 | contig 10831 bp, 10 predicted proteins | sample CryBogCBH12Aug01_FD_71195 | JGI IMG/M metagenome (GOLD analysis project Ga0007882, IMG submission 71195) | Freshwater microbial communities from Crystal Bog, Wisconsin, USA - CBH12Aug09.1 | ecosystem: Environmental > Aquatic > Freshwater > Lake | place: Crystal Bog, Wisconsin, USA | collected... | reverse complement strand
TCATGCCGACCTGAAAACCTTGATAGACGGTCTTCGCCCCAACGCTCAACAACTCAAGAAGGCAGCATAATATTCATGACCACCGACTCAAACCTGCAACTGCGGTCGGGACATCGCCCGTGACGGCGCAGGTGCGCAGTACGGCAGTGACGCGATCGCAGGCGTCATTAACATTGTTCTGAAGGGTGGAGGAACAGGCGGTAGCGCTTCGATCGGCCTCGGTGCCAACAGCACGCACTTTGCACCAACCGGCGCCACGATTGTTGACGGCCAGACCCAGCAACTCGCATTTGATCAGGGGGTTACTTTTGGCAACGGCGCAACCCTCAGATTCGGTGGCGAATGGCAGGTGAAAGCGGGTACCAATCGCGCTGGCGCGAGTGATGCGGGCTGGACGTCGTGGAACTCCACGGCTGCAGATTTAGCTTTGGACCAACAGGTACTGTTCAAGTCTGGGGACCCCAAGCAGCGCAGCGGCAATGTGTTTGCCAACGCCACCGTGCCCCTCGAGAGTGGCGCACAGGCCTATTTTTTTGGAACAGCACACCGACGACAAACCGAAGGGGCTGCGTTTTTTCGCTACCCCGGCGATCCCGGCAACCTTGCATCCATCTATCCCAATGGTTATCGCCCCATCACCAAGGGCGACATTACGGACACTTCGCTTGTAGCAGGTACAAGATTTGATGCGGGACCTTGGTCATTGGATGCCAGCGCACGCACCGGCTTGAATATTTTTGATTACGGGTTGTCGAATTCGCTCAATGCGTCACTTGGCAATTCCAGTCCCACCAGTTTCCATCTGGCCAACATGCGCTCGGGGCAGAACAGTTTGAATCTGGATGCCACGCGACCCGTCAGCATCGCCGGTTTCGGTTTGCCCGTCAATCTTGCGCTTGGCGTGGAGTTGTTGCAGGAAAGCTACCGCACTGCGGCGGGTGACGCGGCGTCTTACGCTGCTGGTGCGAACACTGATGGCGCACCAGGTGCCCAGGCAGGGCCTGGTTTGCGTCCCCAAGATGCAGTGGATTTGTCACGCAACGTTATTTCAGCGTATGTGGATGCAGAGGCTGAGATCACGCGCGACTGGTTGCTGGCGGTTGCGCTAAGGCAAGCCAACTACAGCGACGTTGGTACTTCCACAACCGGCAAAGTTTCAAGTCGACTGAAGCTCGGACCGCAGTGGCTCGTAAGAGGCTCGTTCAGCAACAGTCTGCGTGCGCCAGCGCTGGCCCAAACAGGTTTTCGGTTTGCCACTCTGAACTTCAATGCTGACGGCACTGGTTTACAGAATAACGCACTCCTCCCGGCGAGCGATCCCCTGGCACAGGCATTTGGCGCCCAGCCACTCAAACCCGAGACCTCACAAAACCTGTCGCTCGGCTTTGCCTGGCACCCAGCCAAAGCAACATCATTGACTGTGGACGCATACCGCATTCAAGTGAAGGACCGAATTACCCGTACCAGTGATTTGCAAAGCGATGCTGTGACGGCATTCCTGGCGGGAAGCGGGCGCGCCGACATACAGAGCGTTGCATTTCTGACCAATGCCTTGGATACAACGACCAGTGGTCTTGATCTGAGCGTCAGTCAGGAGCTCAAGGCACTTGGGGGTTCATTGCAGTTGAACGGCGCGCTGAACTTCAATCGGACGCAGATTGACCGTTTCAATAACAATTCAGCGGCATTGTCAGCCATTGATCCAACACTCTCGCTTCTCGGAGCGGACGCCTTGTTGGCGGTGACACATGGTTCGCCGGAAAGTAAATTGATTCTGGGTGCGCACTGGCAGGGGAGCCAGTGGGGCTTCACAAGCAAAGCCACGCGGTATGGTCGGGTCTGGGCCTATTCCTACGACAGCAAAGCGCCGCTCATCAATGGGGCCAATGCACAGCAACTGGGCAACACCTGGTTGATCGACCTTGAAGCGCAGTACAAAGTGAGCCGCAACCTGACGTTGATGGCCGGTGCCAGCAATATCTTGGACAAGTACCCCCCGCGCACACTGGATGCCAGTACCTATGGCGGTGCATTTCCGTACAACTACACCGATCCAACCGGTTTGAACGGTGCCTACTACTATGCAAGGGCCAATCTGACTTGGTAGGCTGACCCTAAAATCGCCTTTGTTCTTTCTCTGACGGATATTTAACAAAGGCTTCCCGATGTCATTTGGTCGTACTGCGCGCGCGGCGCTGATGCTGGCTGTCGTTTTTACCTGCTTGCAGAGCGTTAATGGGCAGCCACTTCCTGACCTCAAGGGTCGAACCATCGTGGCGGTCACGGAAAACGCCTACATTCCCTTGAACTTCAAAGATCCGAAAACCGGACAGGGAGTTGGTTGGGAATATGACATATTCAACGAGATTGCCCGACGCCTGCACGCCAAAGTGGATTGGAAACTCAGCAGTTGGGACACCATGATTGAAGCGGTGCGCGCTGGCCAATTTGACGTGGGTATGAATGGCATAACCATCAAGCCAGAGCGTAAGACGCAGATCGCTTTTTCTGATGCCTACATGGTCTCAGAGCAGTACATGATGGCCCGTGCGCGCGAGAAGCAGTTTTCTGATGGTCAGACCTTCAAAGCCAATCCTCGATTGCTGGTAGGCGCACAAAGCGGTACCACCAACTTTTACACGGCAGTCTATGAATTGTTGGACGGTAACGAGAAGAATTCCCGCATCAGACTTTATGAAACTTTCGGTCTGTCCATGCAAGCCTTGAAAGTAGGTGATGTGGACACAGTGCTCACCGATGGCGTGTCGGCCCAAGGCTATGCAAGGGCTTATCCCAACATTTACAAAGTGGTTGGTAAGCCAATGGGGCGCGAAGAGTTCGGGTTCATTTTCAAGAAAGATTCCGATTTGGTCAAACCGGTGAACGCCGCTTTAGCGCAGATGCGCGCCGATGGAGCGCTCAAGAAGTTTGATCAAAAATGGTTCGTTGAATACAGATTAAACCCATAACGAACTACCCGTGAACATATTGGTTGAATCCCGCTCCCGTGATCGGCCTTATTGGCTTGTGGCGGTATTCCTGTTGGCGAGCGCATTTGTGACGCTGGCCGTTGTGGATGGTCGCTACGCGCTGATTTTTCAGGTCCTTGCCCAGGGTCTATGGATCACTGTGACGGTAGCCGTCATTGCCTTTGCCCTGGCTTCCAGCCTGGGACTGTTATTGGCACTTGCATCGCGGGCGCGCTGGTTGTGGCTACGCCAGTGCGCTCGGTTTTACATCGAAGTTGTGCGGGGTCTGCCAGCTTTGGTGATCCTGCTTTATGTGACTTTTGTCGGGGCACCAGCAGCGGTTGCGGTCTACCAATGGGCTTTTAGTGCTTGGATCGCTGATGGGACGTTGCCAGATATCCTGGTGCGCGACGTATCCAACACAACGCGCGGCATTATCGCGCTGGCGCTTGCGTACAGCGCCTTTCTTGCAGAAGTGTTTCGTGCGGGGCTAGAAAGTGTCGGGCGCGATCAAATTGAGGCTGCCCAGGTTCTGGGACTGTCGCGTTGGCTGTGTTTTCGTCTGGTCATTTGGCCCCAGGCCTTGCGCCGCATATTGCCTGTTTTGGGTAATGATTTCATTGCCATGGTCAAAGACTCATCGCTGGTATCCGTATTGGGTGTCAATGACATCACGCAATTGGGGAAACTCCATGCCTCCAGCTCGTTCATGACGGTGGAAACCTACAACGTGGTTGCGGTTCTTTACTTGATGCTAACCATTACGTTGTCGTTGGTTTTACGACGACTCGAGAGGCGTTTGGATAACAAGAATCGCTGACTGATGCGGAACATGGCAACTCAAGATGCCAGCTGAAGGGACTCCAGTTCCGGCGGGCTCGGCGAGCCGTAACAGCATGACGCAGCCAATCATGACGTGATATTCGAGGGCAGCTCGATATGCGCATTGGTCAGTGACGCTGGCTTACCATTTTTGACAACCACAATCTTCGGGACCGGCCATCACGAGTGCCTTGTGTGCTATGTCTTTGAAGAAGCGCAGCGTTTTTTTAACGGAGCACATGATTTACATGAATCCCGGCAGCCCTCGTCTATAGTCGCCTCAGCGTAGGCAGTCCGGTTTCATGGCAAAGACGACGGCACGGAAACGCAAGGCCAATTATCTTGAGTACTATTTTGGAATTCCCGCATGGAGATTAAAGTCAACTTTCTCGACAAGCTTCGTCTTGAAGCCAAGTTCGATGATTTCACGGTGGTGGCCGACCAGCCTATCCGCTACAAGGGCGATGGTTCGGCGCCGGGTCCGTTCGATTACTTTCTGGCTTCATCGGCCTTGTGCGCGGCCTACTTCGTGAAGTTGTACTGCATGACTCGCGACATTCCTACCGAAAACATCCGACTGTCGCAGAACAATATTGTCGATCCGGAAAACCGTTATCAACAGATTTTCAAGATTCAGGTTGAGTTGCCGGCCGATATCTCGGCCAAAGACCGCCAGGGTATCTTGCGCTCCATTGAGCGTTGCACGGTGAAAAAAGTGGTGCAAGCCGGGCCCGAGTTTGTGATCGAAGAGGTTGAGAACCTGGATGCCGATGCCCAGGCCTTGCTGAGCTTGACGCCGGGTACTGAAGCGAGCACCTATATCGTGGGCAAGGATCTGCCCTTGGAGCAAACCATCGCCAATATGTCGGCGGTGTTGGCGGCCCTGGGCATCAAGATTGAAATCGCGTCGTGGCGCAATCTGGTACCCCATGTGTGGTCGCTGCACATCCGCGACGCGCACTCGCCGATGTGTTTTACCAACGGCAAGGGATCAAGCAAGGAAAGCGCGTTGGCGTCGGCGCTGGGCGAATATATCGAGCGCCTTAATAACAACCATTTCTACGCCGGTGCGTTTTGGGGCGAAGACATCGCCAACGCAGCGTTTGTCCATTACCCGAGTGAGCGTTGGTTCAAGCCGGGTCGCAAAGATGCGTTGCCGGTCGGAATTCTGGATGACTACTGCCGGCCAATTTACGACCCCGAAGGCGAACTGCGTGGCTCGCATCTGGTCGATACCAACTCCGGCAACGTGCAGCGCGGTATCTGCTGCCTGCCGTATGTGCGGCAGTCAGACGGCGCAGTGGTGTATTTCCCGTCCAACCTGATCGAAAACCTGTACGTCAGCAATGGCATGAGCGCCGGCAATACGCTGGTCGAAGCCCAGGTGCAATGTCTGTCCGAAATTTTCGAGCGAGCGGTCAAACGCGAAATTCTCGAAGGTGAAATCGCTCTGCCGGATGTACCGCCGCAAGTGCTGGCGAAATACCCTGGGATTCTGGCTGGCATTGAGGGTTTGGAAGCGCAAGGCTTTCCGGTGCTGGTCAAGGATGCGTCGCTGGGTGGCGTCTACCCGGTGATGTGCGTTACCTTGATGAACCCGCGCACAGGCGGTGTGTTTGCCTCGTTCGGCGCGCACCCCAGCCTGGAAGTGGCGCTGGAACGCAGTCTGACGGAATTGCTGCAGGGCCGCAGTTTTGAAGGTCTCAACGATTTGCCTGCGCCCACCTTCAATAGCAACGCCGTAACCGAGCCCAACAACTTTGTTGAACACTTCATTGATTCCAGTGGCATCGTATCGTGGCGCTTTTTCAGTGCCAAAGCCGATTTCAATTTTGTGGAGTGGGATTTTTCCGGCCAGGGTGAGAACTCCAATGCTGAGGAAGTCGCGACCCTGTTCGGCATTCTCGAAGCCATGGGCAAAGAAGCCTACGTGGCGGTGCATGACCAGTTAGGCGCGACGGCCTGCCGCATCCTGGTGCCGGGTTATTCAGAGATCTATCCGGTCGATGACCTGATCTGGGATAACACCAACAAAGCCCTGTTGTTCCGTGCCGATATCTTGAACCTGCATCGCCTGGACGACGCGAGCCTGGCAGCACTGCTAGAGCGTTTGGAGAACAACGAACTGGACGACTACTCCGACATCGCCACCTTGATCGGCATCGAATTTGACGAGAACACGGCCTGGGGTCAGCTGACCGTTCTGGAGTTGAAGCTGCTGATTCTGCTGGCCTTACGGCAATTCGAGGCGGCGCAAGAGTTGGTGGAAGCTTTCCTGCAGTACAACGACAACACGGTCGAGCGTCGATTGTTTTACCAAGCCTTGAATGCGGTGCTGGAGGTGCAACTCGATGGTGACCTGGAACTGGACGATTACCTTGTCAATTTCCGCCGGATGTTCGGGAACCCTCGGATGGACGCGGTGTTGGGGTCCGTAGACGGCAGCGTGCGCTTCTTCGGCTTGACGCCAACGAGCATGAAACTTGAGACGCTCGACCGGCACCAGCGCCTGATCGACAGCTACAACAAATTGCACTGGGCAAGGGCAAACGTGACTCCGTGCAGCCAGGGTTCACTTGGTTGAATCCAGTAGCCTCCAATTACGCGCTTCCCGCTTGGTTATATCCCAAATTGTTGGGAGTTCATCGGGCCGATGTGCGGTACGACGCATGCACACTTAAGATAACTTGGTTATTAAGAAGTAATTAATCAGTAGTTCCAGTTTGGATCGTTCGCTTCCAGAATCCACCCCATCGCAATTTCGCAATGGATTCAAGAAGTCGAACATGATCAAACGCCGAACAATCTTCAATCTCGCCGCCAGCGCCATCCTGGCCGCAAGCGCCTTCAGCGCCGCTGCCCAACCAGCGGTGACGCTGCTCAACGTGTCGTACGACCCGACGCGCGAGCTCTACGTCGAGTTCAACGCCGCCTTCAGTAAGCACTGGAAAGCCAAGACCGGGCAGGACGTGAGCATCAAGCAGTCGCACGGCGGCTCGGGCAAGCAGGCGCGCTCGGTCATCGACGGGCTCGATGCCGACGTCGTCACGCTGGCGCTGGCCGGTGACGTGGACGCGCTCAACAAGAACGGCGGCTGGCTGGTGGCGGACTGGCAGAAGCGCCTGCCGCACAACTCGGCACCCTACACCTCGACCATCGTGCTGGTGGTGCGCCAGGGCAACCCGAAGGGCATCAAGGACTGGGACGACCTGATCAAACCCGGCATGAGCGTCATCACGCCAAACCCGAAGACCTCGGGCGGCGCGCGCTGGAACTACCTGGCGGCCTGGGAGTTCGCCAAGCGCAAGCTGGGCAGCGAAGCCAAGGCGAAAGACTTCGTCCAGGCCTTGTACAACAACGTGCCAGTGCTCGACACCGGGGCGCGCGGTTCCTCCATCACCTTTGCTCAGCGCAACCAGGGCGACGTCTTCATCTCCTGGGAGAACGAGGCGCACCTGCTGGAGAAGGAATTCGGCAGCAAGGTTGACATCGTTTACCCCTCGATCAGCATCCTGGCCGAGCCGCCGGTGAGCGTGGTTGACAAGAACGTGGACCGCAAGGGCACGCGCACTGTCGCCAGCGCCTATCTGGAATACCTGTACAGCGACGAAGGCCAGGACATTGCCGGCAAAAACTTCTACCGCCCGATCTCGGAAAAGTTCCAGGCCAAGTACGTCAAGCAACTGCCCAAGATCAATCTGTTCACGATCGAGCAGGCCTTTGGCGGCTGGACCAAGGCCGACAAGGATCACTTTGCCGACGGCGGCAGCTTTGACCAGATTTACCTCAAGAAGTAAGGCAATCGCTGTCACACACACCGGGGAGTACAGGCATGGTCACATCACAAGTCCGTAGCAGCAGCGTGCACGCTGAACTGGCGCGCGTGCTGCGCGTCACAACGCAAGCCTGGGGCTTGCCGGAAGCCGGTCCCCGCCAAACGCGGTCATGGAAGATTGCAACCCGGCCCCAAACCACCCAACGCACAATCTGCCAGAACAACTGGTCACGCGTGCCGGTCCAGAGCCTGCGCTGGGCCATCTGAGTCAAGGAAGAAACTATGTCCATCAAAGCCATCAACGTACGCAACCAGTTCCGCGGCAAGGTGCACGAAATCATCCGAGGTGATGTCGTCTCGGAAATCGACGTCGAAACGCCCTGGGGCATCGTCACCTCGGTTATCACCACGCGCTCGGTTGACGAACTGCAACTCGTCATCGGCACAGAAGTGGTAGCACTGGTCAAGTCGACCGAAGTGTCGATCGCCAAGCTTTAAGGCCTCATGTGATCGAACTTCAGGGAATTTTTCAGACCTACCAGGGCTCGCGTGGCCCGGTCGAAGCGTTGCGCGGCATTGACCTGAAAGTGCCGCGCGGCGAGATCTTCGGCGTCATCGGCCGCAGCGGCGCGGGCAAGAGCTCGTTGGTGCGCACCATCAATCTGCTCAACCGACCGGTTGCTGGTCAGGTACGGGTCGATGGCCAAGACCTGACGGCGCTTTTGCCCGATGCGCTGCGCGCGGCGCGGCGCGACATCGGGATGATCTTTCAGCACTTCAATCTACTGGCCTCGCGCACGGTGTTCGACAACGTGGCACTGCCGTTGGAACTCGACGGTCTGCGCCGCGCCGACATTGTGGCGCGCGTGCTGCCGCTGCTGGAACTGGTGGGTCTGAGCGAACTCAAAGACCGTTTTCCGGCGCAGATCAGTGGCGGCCAGAAGCAGCGCGTCGGAATTGCACGTGCGCTTGCCAGCCAGCCCAAGGTGCTGTTGTCGGACGAAGCGACCTCGGCGCTGGACCCGGAAACGACACGCTCCATCCTGGCCCTGCTGCGCGAAATCCGGCGCGAATTCGGCCTGACGATTGTGCTGATCACGCACCAGATGCAGGTCATCAAGCAGGTGGCCGATCAGGTGGCCGTCATAGACGCCGGGCGCATCGTGGAACAAGGCCAGACCCTGGAGGTATTCAGCCGCCCGCAACACGAGGTCACGCGCAGCCTGCTCGACGATGTCGTGCCGCAGACGCTGCCCGAACCGGTACTGGCACGCGTGCGCGCGATTCTGGGCACGGCACCGGCCTCGCAGGCGCGCCTGTTGCGCCTGGTGTTCTCGGGCTGCGAATCGGACCAGCCAATCCTGTCCGACGTGATCCGGCGCTTCCAAGTGGACCTCAACATCCTGCACGGCCAGATCGACGATGTGCAGGGACGACCTTTTGGCGCACTCGCCGTGCTGGCGCGTGGTGCGACCGAGCAACTTCGTGCTGCGGTGGCCTATCTGCGCAGCAGCGGCGTTCTGGTGCAGGAGGTATCCCATGTTTAGCACCTTCAGCGCCGAATTGCTCGAACTCTTTGTCAGTTCGCTCGGTGAAACCATCGTCATGGTTTGCATCTCGGGTCTGCTCGGATCGGTGATTGGCATCCCGCTGGGCGTTTACCTGCGCCTGACGGACCGCGGCGGCGTGCTAGCCAACAACGCTGTCAATCGACTCGTCGGCGGCGCGGTCAATGCTGTGCGGTCGACTCCTTTCATCATTCTGCTGGTAGCCGTGATCCCGTTGACACGGCTGCTAACCGGTTCATCGATTGGCACTGCTGCCGCGGTCGTGCCGCTGACGCTGGCCGCTGGGCCGTTTGTGGCGCGGCTGGTGGAGTCGGCGCTGCGCGAAGTGGACCACGGTCTGATCGAAGCGGCGCAGGCCATGGGTGCAAACACCCAGCAGATCGTCTTCAAGGTGCTGCTACCCGAAGCCCTGCCCGGCATCGTGGCGGCGCTGACGATCACGCTGGTAAGCCTGACGGGTTACTCGGCCATGGCTGGCGCCATCGGCGGCGGTGGCCTGGGTGATCTGGGTATCCGCTACGGCTACCAGCGTTTTCTGCCCGAGGTGATGGCTGCCGTGGTGCTGATCCTCGTGCTCTTCGTGCAAGCCGTGCAAAGCCTGGGCGATGCGCTGGTGCGGCGCATCAGCCACAAATAGATTTTCAATTTATGTTTCTCAAGGACACTTCATGACCAAACGACTTTTCATCCAATCCGCCATCGCCCTGCTGGCGGCGGCCACCCTAGTGCCGGCCACGGCGCAGGACAAGCCGATCAAGATCGGCGTCACGGCCGGACCGCACGCCCAGATCCTGGAGCAGGTCAAAAAACTGGCCGAGAAAGACGGCCTGAAAATCCAGATCGTCGAGTTCAGCGACTACGTTCAGCCCAACGCCGCGCTGGCCGCTGGCGATCTCGACGCCAACAGCTACCAGCACAAGCCCTACCTCGATCAGCAGATCAAGGACCGCGGCTACAAATTCGTGTCCGTCGGCTACACCGTCAACTTCCCGATCGGCCTGTACTCAAAGAAAGTGAAATCACTGGGCGAGCTCAAGGAAGGCGCCAAGTTCGGCATCCCGAACGACCCGACCAATGGCGGGCGTGTTCTGCTGGTGCTGCAGGACCAGCGCCTGATCAAGCTCAAACCCGAAGCCGGCCTGAAGGCCACGCCGCTGGACGTGATCGAAAACCCGAAAAAGCTCAAGTTTGTCGAGCTCGACGCGGCCCAGTTGCCGCGCTCGCTTGACGATCTGGACGCTGCCGCCATCAACACCAACTACGCGCTGCCAGCGGGTCTGCAACCCAGCCGCGACGCCATCGCGCAGGAAAACGCCAAGAGCCCCTACGTCAACCTGATTGCGGTGCGTGAACAGGACAAGGACAAACCCTGGGTTGCCAAGCTGGTCAAGACCTACCACTCGGAAGAAATCCGCAAATTCATCCAGAGCGAATTCAAGGGCGCGGTTCTGGCCGGTTTCTGAGCATGAACTTCCAGCAACTGCGCTCGGTGCGCGTCACGGTGCAAAGCGGCTTCAACCTGACCGAAGTCGCCACCATCCTGTGCACCTCGCAACCCGGCGTCAGCCGGCAGATCCGGGAGCTGGAAGAAGAACTCGGCGTCGACATCTTCGTGCGCGCTGGCAAGCGACTGACCGGTCTCACGCCGCCCGGTGCTGCCTTGTTGCCCATCGTCGAACGCATGCTGCTCGACGCCG
>Ga0007882_10002272_pt1 | contig 10846 bp, 10 predicted proteins | sample CryBogCBH12Aug01_FD_71195 | JGI IMG/M metagenome (GOLD analysis project Ga0007882, IMG submission 71195) | Freshwater microbial communities from Crystal Bog, Wisconsin, USA - CBH12Aug09.1 | ecosystem: Environmental > Aquatic > Freshwater > Lake | place: Crystal Bog, Wisconsin, USA | collected... | reverse complement strand
CTGAGCCTCAGTCGATTAAGTCAAGGCTTGGGGTGGTTGGGCCCATGGAGCTTTCCAAAACGCTTTTAGAAAATCCCGATTTACCGTGATTGTGATTGTTCTTGTTCTTGTGATTATGACCTTCCTCATCTAAGTCTCATATCCACACTAAAAAAGAGACGCCTCAAAAAATATCATGACAAAATTTTCTTCCACACTCACGCCGCTATTAGCGGCGGCTTCGCTCTTTTCCCCGCTGGTTTGCAAAGCAGATTCACTTGAAAGCCCACAAAGCCCAGTTGTCAGTCTTCGCGAGGTTGAGGTGAGTGCGGGTCGCTTGGAGTCCAAGCAGTTTGATACGCCAGCGGCCACTTATTTAGTCGATTCATCTGTTGTTGCCAACACCAGTCATCAAGTCAATTTATCTGATGCGTTAAACCTTGCACCTGGGGTGGTTTCTTTAAACCGCAACAACTACGCACAGGATATTCAAATATCTATTCGCGGCTTTGGTGCCCGCACTGCTTTTGGCCTTAGGGGCATACGGCTAATTACGGACGATATTCCTGCAACCATTCCTGATGGACAAGGACAGGCGTCAACTGTGAGCTTAACCTCAATTGATCATATCGAAGTGCTATCGGGTCCACTGGCCCAACTCTACGGTAACTCATCAGGCGGGGTGATTCAAACTTACACCAAGCAAGCAGGAGCAACGCCCACCGCTCAAGTTCAAACCTACTTTGGCTCGTACGGGATGCAACGCTCAGATTGGCAGGCAAGTGAGCGCTTAGGGAGCAAGTCCCAGGTCGGGGTGGTCGCTGACTACAGTACTTTCAAAATAGACGGGTGGAGACAAAACAGCGCAGCTGAACGCAACCAGTTCAATAGCGTCATCACCATAGACCCTCAAGCAGATACCCGTTTTAAGGTTGTTTTAAATTCTTTCAACATGCCGTTGGCACAAGACCCCCTGGGTCTGAGCGTCTCACAGCTTAAAGCGAATCCGCAGCAAGCTGGAACAAACGCATTACTCGATATCACACAAAAAACAGTTAAGCAAGATCAAATTGGTCTTGTCTTGCAGCAAAAGCTATCCAACAAACTCGACTTTCAAGCCCGTATTTATGACGGTATTCGCGATACCAACCAAATGCAGGCCTCCTCTTGCGATCCCAACAACCTCACCTACCCCACCTGCACGAGTACTCCTGCGCAAACAGGCTCTTGGATTGCACTTCAACGCAACTTCAACGGCTTAGGACTTCAACTCAAGGGCCGTGAGTCCAGTGCTTTTATACCTTGGGAATGGATCATTGGATCTGACTTTGACCGCTCAATCGAGAACCGACAAACCGGTAAAACCAGTTACGGAAGTATTGCTACAAACACAGCTTATTTGCAAAACATTGCCACCAATAACGATCTCTTTGCGCAGTCAAACTTCTTTTTAAATGATCGCTGGACTCTAACCGCAGGGGTTCGAGCGGATCACGTCTCAATCTCAAACACCAACTACAGCACCCCCGCCAATGGGGGCTCCGCCAGTTTTACCAATACCAACCCTGTGGTTGGAGTGACTTGGCACCTAAGAGATGACTTAAACCTTTACGCCAATACTGGGCTAGGGTTTGAAACACCGACAACGAGTGAGACAGCTTATAGCCTTCCCAGTCCTGTGACAGGACTTCCCCCTGCGGTTTTTAACTCCAAGTTAGTTGCATCACAAAGTCACAACTACGAGCTTGGTGCAAAGTGGCTTGAATCACCAAGCACCCAGATCAATACGGCAATATTTTTGATCAAAACATCAAATGATATCGTTACTGCTTATACGTCGGGTGGTCAAACGGTCTATCAAAACGCAGCCCAAACGAGCCGCGAGGGTCTTGAGTTCTCGCTAAAAGATACCTCAATTTCTCACTTTAAAGAGCAAATCTCTTTTACTTATATGAAGGCACAGTACGATGTTAATTACTACAACGCCTCAAATGCTCTTCAAAGTGTTGCCGGCAACTCACTTCCGGCAATTCCCAAGGAAACTTTATATACATCCTTTGGATGGTCTGAGAGGGGCTACGTACCAAAGGGGAAGCCTCTTAACACAGGTGCAGAGCTTGAGCTCAATTTAAGCGCTCGCTCAATGATGTGGGCTAATGATGCAAATTCAGTGAGCAGCTCAAGCAACGGCTACGCGGCTGGGTACGCGGCTTTGGATCTCAAGCTGCACGAGCGGTTTGCGATCGGAGAGTCATCCCTTGACGCTTATTTAAATATTAACAACGCCACCAATCAGTCCTATGTTGGCTCAGTGATAGTCAACCAGGCTAACGCGGGGTACTTTGAGCCCGGTTTACCTAGAAATTGGATGTTAGGGCTAAAGTTCTCGACCCCCTTGTAAATCTAAGATAACTATTTTTTAACTTTAGGCAAAAAATTTTAAAGTTAAAGTCAAAGTTAAATATAAGTATATGCATGTATAACTATGCATGAATATGCATTTACATTTCCAAAGACATATTCAACTACTAAGCGGTTGTAATCTCCGCGCTTTGCTGCATCGCCCACATCAGCGCATACCGCCCCTCTTGCTGCAACAAAGCTTGGTGGGTACCCCTCTCAATGATCACACCTTGATCCATCACCAAAATTTCGTGCGCATCGACAACTGTTGATAGCCTATGCGCGATCACTAGAGTAGTTTTATTTTGGGCTGCACTTTGTAACTCACTTTGTATAGCTCGCTCGTTGGCGCTGTCCAGCGCTGATGTTGCTTCATCAAATATGAGTATTTGAGGATCTTTAAGGAGTGTCCTGGCAATAGCTACGCGCTGTTTTTCGCCCCCCGAGAGTTTTAAGCCGCGTTCTCCGACCATGGTCTCATAGCCCTTTGGGGTGGACGTAATGAACTCGTGAATACGCGCTGACTTTGCGGCCTCTTCCACCTCTTCTTTACTGGCGCTTGGACGACCATAAGCAATGTTGTAATAGACCGAATCGTTAAATAAAACGGTATCTTGGGGAACAATCCCTATGGCACGCCTGAGACTTGCCTGTGTGAGGGACCGAATATCTTGTCCCTCAATATTAATTGACCCCGACTGAATATCATAGAACCTAAACATCAGCCTCGCAAGCGTAGATTTACCCGAGCCTGAGGGACCAACAACCGCGACGGTTTTACCCGACGGAATCGTGAAGCTTATATTTTTCAAAATCTCGCGGTCTGACTCATACCCAAAACACACGCCCTGGAAACTCACACTGGGTGCATCACTCAGTTTCAAAGCGTTAGCACCAGGTGCATCGGCAATCTCTTGATTCTTATCCAAGAGCGCAAACATTTTGTCCAAATCAGTCAAGCTTTGCTTGATCTCGCGGTACACCATACCCAGAAAATTAAGGGGAATGTACAGCTGAATCATGAATGCATTGATCATCACCAAGTCCCCAATACTCAAGCGGTGCTCAACCACGCCAAGCGTAGCTCGCCATAAGATTGCAACCAGTGCGGTTGCGATGATGAGTTGTTGCCCTGTGTTTAGAATACTCAAAGATCTCTGCGCTTTGAGTCTGACGTCTCTTAAGCGCACAAGGCTTTTATCGTAACGATCGGATTCAAACGATTCATTCCCGAAATATTTAACTGTTTCATAATTCAGGAGTGAGTCCACAGCTCTCGTATGCGCTGCAGAGTCAAACTCATTGGCTTGTCGTCTAAATTGTGTTCGCCACTCTGTAACTACAACGGTAAAGTAAATGTAGAGTGCAAGCGCGAGAATAGTAATAAATGCAAACCAAACGTCGTACTGAACCGCCATCACACCCAGCACGAGTGTTACCTCAATGAGGGTTGGGATGATGCTGTACAAAGAATATGAGATGAGTGACTCAATTCCTCTGACTCCTCGCTCTATATCTCTGGTCATCCCCCCAGTTTGTCGCTCTAAGTGAAACCTTAAACTCATACCGTGTAGATGATTAAAAGTTTCAAGTGCAATGCGTCTGGCTGCGCCCTGGGTAGCCTTGGCAAAGACAAGCTCTCTTAGTTCCGTGAACGCAGAGACGCTTAGTCTGAGCAATGCATAGGCAATTAACAGCGCAGCAGGCACCAAAACAAATGCGTTATGAACAGAGTTTTGTAATAGGCTAATAAGGCTATCTGCTTGCACAACTGAGCTGTTGCCAGTTTGCGCTGCTGAAGCGGCCAAAGGAGCGTTAGTCACTGTGTTCAAAGTGTCGACTAATTTTTTTAGGAGCATGGGCACGCCCACATTAGCTACTTTCGCCCCGATCATAAATAGCAAAGCCGCCATGACACGCCATTTGTACTCCCAAAGGTAGGGGAAAAGCCTCTTAAGCGTTAACCAATCCTGCGTAGGCGGGGCAGGATTAGATGCATGTTTATGGGCAGTTGTGGGTTGAGAGTAAGCTTGGGAGTGGTGTCGCATTGGGGAGTTTAATTATTTTTTATGAAATTTTGATTCTCATGCACTATAGTAATGATGTGGTGTTAATTTTTTTGATCATCTGGTGTAAGAATACTGTTATGGTGAAAAATTTGCATGACGCAATTTGCATGACTCAGCTAGATCTCTAGTTAAGCCCTTAAATCTGTTTCAATTCACATCGACACAATGACCAACACAACGACTAGTAAAACAACTAACCCCCGATCTTATCAACACTCTGTACCGCCTTGCGACAAAGAGTTGGTTCTTAAAGTCATCCCCATGCCAGCAGATTGCAACCAATACGGGCATATCTTTGGTGGATGGGTTATGGCGCAAGTTGATTTAGCAGGTTCTGTATTGCCGTTTCGCTATGTTGAGGGACGAATAGCAACAGTTGCTGTAAAAGAATTTGTATTCAAAGAGCCAGTGAGAATTGGAGATTTACTTAGTTTTTACTCCGAGATTACTGAAATTGGTAAAACCTCTATCACTGTTGACGTAGAGGTCTACGCAGAACGCATTCACGTTAAAGGTCAATATGTGAAAGTAACTCAAGCAACCCTTACGTATGTTGCGGTGGATGAGGGGGGGAACCCCAAGGTCATTCAACGCAAAGAGCCGTCCGAATTACCTAAACCCTAATACTCGATTAAAGTCCTGCGAAGTTGGGTTTTCTTTTTTCTGCAAAGGCATTTAACGCCTCTTTCGCTGCCGGCTCTTGAAGCATTTGCGTAAAAAGTTTCGCCTCCTCACGCATTCTTTCTTGCAAAGCACTTAACTGGTGACCTCTTAGCAATCGCTTGGTCTCAATCACAGAGCGAAGCGGCTTGGAGGCAATTTTCGCGGCCTGGCGCTGAACAAAGGCATTAAGCTCGGTGGGCGGAACAATTTGATTGACCAAACCAACCTCTAATGCCGCTTCGGCCATAAAGGGCTCCCCCAAAAGAAGTGCCTGAGCTGCGCGCTGATAACCCATAACGCTTGTAACAGTAAGGGACGAGGCAGCTTCTGGGCAAACACCCAGATTCACAAACGGCATAGAGAACACGGCGTTATCACCCGCATACACCAAGTCGCAGTGAAACAAAAGCGTAGTCCCAATACCAACTGCAGGCCCGCACACGCCCGCAATAAGGGGCTTGGGGAAAGCGATCAAAGTCTCAAGAAACTTAAACACGGGTGCATCCAGATTGTTGGGTGGATTTTCCGTAAAGTCATTGATATCGTTGCCTGCGCAAAATACGCTTTCATTACCTTGGATGACAAGTACGCGAATCTCTGGGTTTTGCTGTGCACTTCTTAGTGCAAGCTCTAACTCAATGTACATAGAGTTAGTTAACGAATTTTTTTTATCCGCACGAGACAAGGTCAGTGTACAAACACCCGACTCGGTATGCATTAAGATATCAGCCATCGCTTGAATTTTCCTTATTTGAGGTACACGTATTTTGGCAGAACATTTCTGAGGGTAAGAAAATTTCCGTTTTAATATTTCTCCCTCTTTACCCTTACCCTTACCCTTACACCCCCATTAGTCAACTACAAACCTATGGAATCAACACGCATCCTTGCTATCCGACACGGAGAGACTCTTTGGAACACTCAAAACCGCATTCAAGGTCACATTGACATTGGGCTCAATCCAAGAGGGCAGTTACAAGCAACTTTAGTGGGCAAAGCATTTGAGCAAAAAAGCACACAAGCAAAATCACCTTCGATCACCGACACTGCGGACCCTGCAGAGATTCATTTATCAAACTCTTCGGCCATCTACTCAAGCGATTTAACAAGGGCCTTTAACACAGCGCAGCACATCTCAAAAGCGCTTAACCTACCCATCACAAAAGATAAAAGACTGAGGGAGCGTCATTTCGGAGATTTTGAAGGAAAGACTTGGTCAGAGATAGAGGAGCACTCACCCGAGGTATCCCTTAAATGGAGATCTCGGGATCCCCAGTGGAGACCAGGCGCGGGATCTGAGAGCTTAATGGATTTAGAGGCGCGTGTTAAAGGGGTGGTCAACGACTTAGCTAGCAAACATTTGGGAGATCAGATCGTGATCGTCTCTCATGGCGGTGTGATGGATATTTTGTACAGATGGGCAACCGGTCAAGATATGCAGTCTCAAAGGACTTGGTCTTTAGAAAACGCAGTCATTAACCGTTTGCTTTGGACTCCTGAACACCTGAGCCTACTGAGTTGGGGTGATAACCGACACTTAAGCGACACTGCGATGGATGATGCATCTGTTTAATGCTATTCGCTATTTCGTTTTAAAAATGCATTGAATAATATATTCAATGACAGAGCTTAAAGCAATGCAAAAAAACCTATAAGTTAAAGATCAATTTACAGGTTTGGTGTTTAGCTCAGCCTTATACAGAGGACTTAATTCTCACTCTCCAATGCCCCGGTTCATGGGCGGGGTCACCCCCAAGTGTTTATAAGCAGCAAGAGTGGCGATACGGCCTCTAGGTGTTCTTTGCAAAAAACCTTGTTGAATTAAGTACGGCTCAATAACGTCCTCAATGGTGTCTCGCTCCTCGCCAATGCTCGCTGCCACGTTATCTAGACCGACGGGGCCCCCGTCAAAGCGGTGAATCACCGCTTCAAGCAGCTTTCTGTCCATCACATCAAAGCCTTGTGGATCGACATCCAACATCGAGAGCGCGGCCTGTGCTATTGCTTTATCCACTCGCCCATTGCCTTTAACCTCTGCATAGTCTCTAACTCTTCTGAGTAAGCGGTTTGCTATACGAGGGGTACCCCTTGAGCGGTTCGCAATCTCAAATCCTCCCTCCTGATCCATCTCTACGTTTAAGAGTCCCGCACTTCGAATAACGATTTTTTGTAGCTCCTCAGGCGTATAAAACTCAAGCCTTGCAACAATTCCAAATCGGTCTCTTAGTGGATTGGTGAGCATCCCAGCACGAGTCGTCGCCCCAACTAAAGTAAAGGGCTGTAAATCAAGCTTGATACTCCTTGCAGCTGGGCCTTCCCCTATCATGATGTCTATTTGATAGTCCTCTAACGCTGGATACAAAATCTCCTCCACCACAGGGGAGAGTCGGTGTATTTCATCGATAAACAATACATCATTTTTTTCAAGGTTGGTCAAAAGCGCCGCTAGATCTTTGGGTTTTTCAAGCACTGGGCCACTAGTTTGACGAAGATTTACACCGAGCTCATTGGCGATGATGTGGGACAAGGTTGTTTTACCCAAGCCTGGAGGTCCAAAAAGCAGAACATGGTCTAAGGCTTCGCCCCTTTTAGAAGCAGCACTAATGAAAATACCGAGTTGCTCGCGTACTTTTAACTGGCCCACGTAATCATTCAAGAGCTTGGGTCGCAGTGCTCGCTCTATGGCCTCTTCGTTTGGACTTCTCGTTGAAGGGGACACAATGCGCTCAGCCTCAAGCGGTCTTGGCACAGAAAAATCATCCGTTTGAATACTCATTTAGACATAGCCCTAAGTGCTGCTTTAATACCTTCTGAGACGCCGGTCCCTGGGGGCAAGGACTTTAATGCAAGCAATGCATCGCGCTCACTATACCCGAGCGCGATTAAAGCCGACAAGATATCATTTTGTTGACTCATTTCACTCGTCTCACCCGTATCAAGCCCGCCTGCTGGACCAAAGCCTGCTAGACCAGAGGCTAAGTCGGGTGAGAACTTGCCCTTGAGCTCAAGCAACAAACGTTCAGCTGTTTTCTTACCTATGCCAGGGATTTTGGTTAGACGGGCGCTTTCTTGAACTGAGATCGCCTGCGCAAGCTCTTGCACACTCATCCCCGATAACACGCCCAGTGCAGTCCTTGGGCCAACTCCAGAGATGCGTACGAGTTGTTTGAATGCCTCCTTCTCTGGGGCTGTTGCAAATCCGTAGAGTATTTGGGCGTCCTCGCGCACCACGAAGTGGATGAGTAATTTGACGCGCTCACCGCACGCCGGGAGTTGGTAAAAGGTGCTCATAGGCACATCCACCTCATAACCGACGCCTGCGCAATCCACCAAAACTTGGGGGGGATTTTTTTCAAGGAGAATACCGTTTAATTGACCTATCATCTACCGCGTCCTTTGAACACATTTATAGAGATTATCCCCCTTGATCCTCAGACACGCTTTTACCCCCCCAAATAACACCCGCCTAACCCACTTGTGCGGACCACTTGACGCACACCTGCGAACCATTGAAGCAGGCGCTCAGGTCAAAATTGCACACCGCCATGAGCACTTTAAAGTTGACGGACCTAAAGCCAATGCGATGAAGGCAATGGAGCTTTTGCAGGCACTCTACGAGATGGCGGCACGCCCCATTTCACAGGATAAATTGCAGCTTATGCTGGCAGAGGATTTAGGCTCTCACACCGATGTTTGGATTGGCTCGCTGAGACAAACAAAGGGTAAGAGGTCGAGCGCTACAGCGTCTAAAACACTTTTGAGTCCTGAGAGTATTGATGTCCCCTCGCTTCTCACAAAGAGAGCAGATCTTCGTGCGCGCTCGACCAATCAGGCTCATTATTTGGACAGTATCGCCCAGCACGACATCACATTTGGAATTGGTCCGGCTGGCACGGGCAAAACCTATCTCGCAGTTGCCTGCGCAGTAGACGCGCTAGAGCGGGCACAGGTGCAGCGAATCATACTGACTCGCCCTGCAGTGGAGGCGGGCGAAAAACTAGGCTTCCTACCAGGCGACTTGGGGCAAAAAGTGGACCCCTACCTTCGTCCTCTTTATGATGCGCTTTATGATTTAATGGGTTTTGAACGAGTTCAAAAAGCTTTCGAGCGTCAAATCCTTGAGATTGCACCTCTTGCATTCATGAGGGGCAGGACTTTGAACCACGCGTTTGTGATCTTAGATGAGGCCCAAAACACAACACCTGAGCAAATGAAAATGTTTTTAACTCGAATGGGTTTTGGTGCAAAAGCGGTCATAACGGGTGACGTGAGTCAGATAGATTTACCTAAAGGGCACCCCAGTGGTCTGATCGATGCTGAGCGAGTTTTAAAACGAGTTGAAGGGATAGGTTTTACGCACTTCACATCAAAGGACGTTGTCCGCCACCCCCTGGTTGCAAGAATTGTTGACGCATACTCAGTAAAGCGCTCGGTTGATTGAGCGCAAATAATTTAAAAAATTAATCTCCAATGTCTGACTTAAAACGCAAGCGCCTTAAACAAAACGCGGCTCAACCCTATGAGTTAGAAGTTGACATTCAATACTCAAGTACTCTGAGTACACACGCTCGTGAGCTCTTAAAACCCATCCTCTCAAAGTCTAATGTCCGCAGGTGGGCAACTTGGGCGATTGATCCTGAGACAGCGCACTTGCAGGAAATCACTCTGCGAATTGTGGACAAAAAGGAGGGAATGTCTTTAAACAATCAGTTTAGAGGGCGAGCCTACGCCACCAACATCCTAACCTTTAATGACTCGGACCTATCCAATACGCAGTCCGATCTTCTTATGTGCGCCCCCGTTGTAATTGAGGAGGCAAAACTGATGGGCGTGGCACTCAAAGCGCACTGCGCGCATTTACTGATCCACGCAGTCCTTCACGCGCAGGGCTATGATCATGAGGCAGGACCACAACAAGAACTAGTCATGGAGTCGCTAGAGAGCTTTCTTATGATGTCGCTCGGCTTTGGTAATCCGTATTTGGAGTGCTAGCGCCTTGAGACTATTTTTTAATTAAGCGGTCAGCTCTACTCTCATAAATTTTCTCTTACCGACTTGCACGACATAAGTACCAACGGGTAGTTTTAAACCCTTATCTGAAATTGTCACTCCATCGACCCTGACACCTGCACCCTCAATCAACCGACCTGCCTCGGCGCCTGAGCTGGCAAGCCCAGAAGATTTCAACAGCGCAGTAATTCCAAGGGGTGCACCGGTCAAATTCATTTGCGGTATTTCATCTGGAATTCCGCCTCGGCTTCGGTTGTTAAAGTCCTCCTCAGCGCGCTCAGCAGCACTCGCTCCGTGAAAACGTGCAGTAATCTCCTTCGCTAAAAGGGTCTTGACCTCCTTAGGGTTTCTGCCCTCTAGGGTTGAGCTTTTTAAAGCGTCAATCTCCTGAATGGATTTAAAACTGAGCAGTGGGTACCACCTCCACATCAAATCATCACTGATAGATAGCGTTTTAGCAAACATAGCGTTAGCGTCCTCGCTAATGCCGATATAGTTGTTCTTGCTTTTGGACATTTTCTCCACACCGTCCAAACCCTCTAATAGGGGCATGGTCAAAATACACTGGGGCTCTTGCCCATAGTCCTCTTGGAGGTGGCGACCCATGAGTAAGTTGAATTTTTGATCAGTTCCGCCCAACTCTAGATCACTTTTAAGGGCAACTGAATCGTACCCTTGCATTAACGGGTAAAGAAATTCATGCACGCTAATGGACTGTCCGC
>Ga0007882_10002270_pt1 | contig 10856 bp, 16 predicted proteins | sample CryBogCBH12Aug01_FD_71195 | JGI IMG/M metagenome (GOLD analysis project Ga0007882, IMG submission 71195) | Freshwater microbial communities from Crystal Bog, Wisconsin, USA - CBH12Aug09.1 | ecosystem: Environmental > Aquatic > Freshwater > Lake | place: Crystal Bog, Wisconsin, USA | collected... | reverse complement strand
GAGCCCGTCCCGCTGGAGCTCATTGCCGACTGGCTCCAAATCAAGTTCCCGCGTCTCGGGGCGGCGATGGCCGGTTCCATCGCAATTCAATCTAACGGCAACGTGCGCGCCGCCGAGACCGTGGCCATGTCCATTGCCGACAACTGGACGACGGAGGTTCCAGTATGAACAAGCTCAAATCTCGCAAGCCCAAGCCGGCCCAGCTTGAGGTGCAATGGGCCGAGCCAGAATCCTTCGCCCTGATCGTGGGGCAATCCATTGATGGCGACCGTGTGGCCAGAGAAATCGCCGAGCGCGCCGCCGATCAACAAGCCTCCACCGAACTCCAGAACCAACTATTATGAAACTCAAGAAAATCGCCGGGGTGTATCACGCCCAGTTCCGCACGGCCACCGGTGCGCGGCGCATGATCTCCACCAAACAGACCGACCGGGAGCAAGCTCTCGCCGTCGTTAAACAAGCGGGCATCGCCGAGATGGAGCGGGCCGGGCAGGCCGGCAAGCTGTCGCGCGAAGTGGTCGGGCGAATCCTGACGGGCAAGCGCATGACCGTGGGAAAAGCGGTCGAGCCGTTTCGGGAATGGATGAAATCGCGCGGGCGTTCGCCCAAGACCATCGCGGAGAACACCATTACCCTCAACGCGTGGATGCGGGAGATGAAACTTGAATCCCACCCGCCCACTACCATCACCGGGAAGCACATCGCCGACTGGATCAACGACGCCGATAAGGCGCGCGGTCAAAGTTCACGCAAGGTTGCGCTCGGTCATCTTCATACGTTTTTTGCGTTCTGCTGCTCGAACGGCTGGGTGTCAGCCGACCCGTCATCAGCCATCGGCATTGATTACAGCGTGTTGTCGCACGAGCAGAAGGAGCCAGCCGAACGTCAGCCATTCACGCCGGACGAACTCGCCCGGCTCACGACTCATCTAGAATCCGAGTTGCAGACCATCGGGCAGGACATGGCGCGCGTCGAGGCCGACACCAGTTACACCGCCAATGGCCGGGCGGTAAAGCTGGGCAAACTCGGCGGGAAACATTCCGAGTTGTTCTTCTGGCTGTTCGCCGTGCGCTGCTCTTCCACCACCGGCCTGCGCCTCTCGGACATCGCCGGCCTTGAATGGCGATGCTTCGGCGAGCCGGGTAAGCTCGTCGTCTGGATGGATAAAACCAATCGGCGCATTGAACATCCGTTACCGGCGGAACTGGAAACGATGGTCAGCGGAATCCCGCTGACCAGCCCGACGCACTTGTTCCCGGCCCAGCACGCGATCATCTCTGACGTGAAGCGCCGGGCATTGCTGTCCGTGCAATTCAAGCGCATGTGCGAGCGCATCGGCATCTTTGGCAAGTCGCAGCATTGCTGCCGTCACGCCGCTGCCAGCGAGAGATACCGCGCGATTGATAAGGACGATTTGGCAAAGAAGCTGGCCGAAACCCTCTCGATGACGCAGATCAAGCAACTGCTGGGGCATTCCAGTGCTGTCACAAGTCGTCGCTATGTGCATCCGGCAGGACCGTCCACAGAATCACGTTGACGGAATCCCCGGCGAGGTGTCTCATGCGGACTGACATTTTAACGTAGTCGGATTGGACAGCTAGAAAACCGCGAATTTTCCCCTGTGTCCAGAACTTGTCTGACCGCGCCCCAATCGGGCGCGGCTCGGAACGTTTCTGGACAAGGCGCTTCGCGGTGCCTCTAGCTGGGCGTGACGGGTTCGCGCCCCTTTCTTTTCCCACCCCTTTATCTCGTCATCGGTCACGTCAGGTCACGGGTTCAATCAAAGGCATTAAATTGAAAAAATACACAGTTTTAGAAAACGGCAATGCTAGAGTATCAGTGCCGCAGGGCTTCTCTTTGTTGGCCTTTCTGTTTCCTCCATTTTGGGCAATGTGGAAGAAGCTTGTGATGCCTTGCGTTGCTTCATTCGTGGTTTTAATTGGTTGTTTTTGCGCGCTGACATATTGGATTGGCACCATTAATTCCACATGCAACCAGTTGGTTAGAGATGTCGCTTCTACCAAAATAGAAAAGGAAAACAGTGCAATCGCGGCCTATGCTGCTGCAAAATCCTATATCGCTGCCAACCCTACCGCCGAAGTTGCTACGACTGGAGGCAGTTTTCTCTCACAATATCGTGCCGCCAATCCTAACGACAAGCAGGATGACCAGACTATTTTAGCCAATGCGGCCAGTTCTGGGAACAAAGACGCGGAGGCACAATTTGACAAGCTTTACCCACTGACTAACAATTCTGTTGAGGAGTTGTTGAGAGGGCTACCGCCGCCATCTGCACCAGCTCAAGGTGCCATCGTGCAGTTTGTTAATGCCGTTAACGCCTACCGCACCACCCATACCAAATCCAATCAATATGCTGTTCTTACCGTCGCCGAGGCGGCCGATGCTCAAGCCAAGTTGGATGCCGCTATGCAATCCAATGCTGCCCACACTAGGGCAATCGAGCTTTGCAAACAATACCCTGATCAGGCTGACCGCTGGCTGTTACAATTAAGAATAATAGTGTTTGTGGTTGGCATTATCGTTTCCAGCATTTTCGGCATTCGAGGCAATAAATGGGTGGAGACGTATTTTATGAAAAACGGCTTCACGGTAGTCGGAACTACTTGGGCAAATAATAAAAAAGAGGCACTTCTCAACATTAAGCAAAAAACGCAACCACTTGTTAATTTATGAAAACAACTTCATTTTGGGATTCTTTTGTTGAGAGCGTCCAGGTTGTAAAATCTGACCCGACAAAATATCAAGAGATTTGTGCCGGAGTTAACTCACATGACGAGAACGGCGACACACCGCTGATGATAACTTCCAGAATTGGACACACGGAAGCCTCCAAACTTTTGATAGGCATGGGCGCCAACATCGACGCTCAAAACATCGACGGCCTAACAGCCCTGATGTTTGCCGTGCATAATAATCATATCGAAATCGTCAAGCTACTGTTAGATAACAATGTGAATGTTAATATAATAACCGCAGACGGATTGACTGCTTTAAGGGCTGCAAAAATTGGAACAGGATTAACCAAGCTTTTCGTGCGGTCTAAAATCATTGCCATGCTCCACCAAGCTGGCGCAAGATGTTAATTAAATGAAAACAAAACTCCCAATCAGGCTGGCCACACTGTTAATTGCCATTGCTCTGGCCGGCTGTGCTACCGGAACCCACATTGTCACCGGAACCATCCGCCCTAAAATCAAACCGGAACAAGTCACGATTTATCAAGTTGCACCCGCCAAATTTGAAATCGTCGGCATTGTGAACTCGACCACCCCCGGCATGAGGCAGCGCAACATGGACGATGCCGTCAACGCGCTGAAGGAGCAAGCCGCAGAAATTGGTGCAAACGGGATTCTGCTTGGCGGTGTCAACCCCGGCAGCGAGTCCATCGGCGTAGGTAGCGGCACTGCTTTCAGCGGGAGCCATACAGTATTTGGTTCCACTATCGCCACATCTTCGTCCGGCATACAGTTGTCAGGGCAGGCAATTTTTGTGGAGAAATGATTAAGAGGTTGAAGGATTCTTCCTCTTCCTCACCCCAGGATTGCACTGACGCATCTCCTCGCTGCGGCCCCACAAGATCACATCCACCGCGCTCTTGAGCTTTTGGGGGTGGAAAGCCAGTTGGTAGAGCATCCAGATCAAGCGCCGGGCCGCACCGTTGGGATTACGTGAGCCGTCCTCCCAGCGTCGCACCACATCCTTGCTGATCCCCATGTAGGCCGCCAGCATGGGCCGCGACCACATCAATTTCGTCCGCATATTAATCAACATGGCCCGCACCTCCGCAGTTGTCGGTGCCAGCGCGCGTTCCAGCATTTCATACGTGTCCCCCGGCAGGCAGGCGAAGGCCGCGCCACTCTCCAACACGCCAACGTAGTAAGGCGGGAAGCTGCAACGCAACGACGGCTTTTTATTCGGCTTTTCAGTGGGGGGTGATTCATTCATACCCTCACTGTGCCATAATGGCGCACCTTCCGCAAGTGGCGTCTTATTGCCCGTCAAACCAGTGCTTCTCGGCAATAGTGCTATCACCCATGAGACGATTCTGGCCCATCAAATACAGGGGAATTGCAGCGGGACACTATTCAATAACGGGGGTGAAATCGCAGTAAATCGCGCCAAGCGAAATTTGGGACACTATTCACCCACTAGGGTAGAGAGACCTTTATGAGCGAACAATTCTATGCCGGTCAGCGCGTCGTCTGTATCAACGATAGGTATTCACGCTACTTCGTGGAGTGGGCTGACGACTTCCCAGTTAAAGGCACGGTTTATACGGTGAAAAAAGCCATTGTTTGCGGAGACGCGTTCACCCAGGAGCCGGGGCTTGGCCTCCACCTTGAGGAGCTAAACAATTCGGAGAACTTTTACTACACGGCAACGCGGTTTGTGCCGGTGGAGGAGTTGACCGAGGTGGAGGCGGACGAACTGTTGGCGGTGGCGGCTTGAACCATTTATGAAAAACACCCGCAACCAAACCAAACCAACCGACCGCCCCGGCCCGCTGTTCGTTTACCAGCAGGGCGGAACATTGGTCGCCAAGCGATCTTGCCCCAGCGCCGGGAGCGGCACGCCAACAGACCCAGTAAATGCGCTGCGCTGCCTTGAGAACGGCATTGTGCCGCCAAAAGTTCGCGCCGCCAGCGAGGGGATTTACTACATCATCCGCACCCCAAAGGCATGGGAGTTGTTCACCTACCCGTATATCACCGGTCAGCCAGAGATTCATCACGTTGAGTTCTGGAAAGGGCAGGTTGCGCCACATCTGGCTCATGTCTGGGCGAGAGCCTATGCCAAGCCCGATTTCATAAAGTCGTTTGCGGCGCGGTTGGAGGGGCAGTTGCATGAACTTTACTACGCCTTTCCTCGCGGTCGGATTGACCGGGGCAATGGCACGGTGTTCATGGTTCGCAACGGTAATAACATGAATCGAAAAATGCCGTCCAAGGTTCAGATCGAGCAGGCATTTGAGATTCAGGGCGTCTGTGAGTGGGAGTTTGACAGCCATGAGCAGGTCATGGACGAAGATGCCCACGCCATCCGGGACATCCTCAAGTTGAAGGAATCGTGGAAATCAGTTGGCCCGCAGGAATAGATTCGCGCCCAGCCAAAGAATATAACCACCATGAAAGATTCCAACATAACCACAACAGAATTGCTGACCTTTCTGATTGAACAGGAAGCTCTGTCGCCCATCGGCTGGTTCAACTGCCTGCCCGGCATGTATTCTTGGGGATTGGTCGAGTTGAATGATCCCGTTCGCAACGAACAATATGATGATGAGGATTGGTATGAACTTTACCGTCGTTTTGAATCCCCCTCCGAATCAGATCACCAACTCATTCCGCTCATTGAAAAACATGCTTGGTTGATCGGCCGGCTAGGGTTGTCACCCTTGGCCGAACGGATTTGGCCGGGACTATCCCCCTCGGCGCGGGGGAACTATTTGGCGGGCATCAGTAACCACATGAGCGGGGATGCCGACACAGCCTTCACCGCCGCCGAAGCTGACTTTTCGCCCACCGCGTTGTGCGAGCTGGCGGTCAACCGGCTGGCTCAAGGCCGGTGGCAGACCGTGATTGGTTTGCTGGACAATCCCGCGACTCTCGCCGGGGAGATTGAGCGGTTCGTGGCCTTTCGTGGCAAAATTCTCAACCGTAAATATAAAGTCTTTGACGCACTTTCCTACCGGGTGATTGATATTTTACTGGAGGCTGCGCTCCGGCTGGGAAAAACCGAAGCGATTGGCGACCTGCTGAACCGGGGTGCTAGTCCTGACATCGGCCTCTGGCAGGTTTTTAGTTCTTGTAGCCACCGCTATTGCGCTCTTTCGTATGCGATAAAAAGCGATTTGCTCCCCTGCGTTCCCTTGCTCTTGAATGCCGGGGCCGACCCGAACGGCAACAAGTTTTCCGGTCGCGGCCAGCCTTTGCTCTTTGCGCTGCATGGTGGTCACTGGGCCATCGCGGATTTGCTCCTGCAACAGGGCGCGCGTTTTACTGGCAGCAAATCAGATCATTTTGGAGTCTTTCAACCGAAAGATGAAACGGTGGCTTGGGTTCGCCAAATCGTCGGTCAGGAATTGCACTTTGAACCCATTTCCACCAAGCCACAATGCGCTACACCATTTGATTGGATGTATGGAATGAGTCACACCCACCTAACGGCGATGCTGGGGCGGGCAGACCGTCTCGACCACCTTAAAAAATATGTTTCGCTGGGGTTGGACGCTAGGCCAACTGCCGAAGAGCTGGGCTATTGCATAGAAGTCGGCGACGTTAGCAGCCTCGAATGGTTGCTCGATTTAGCCAAAGCGCCGGAACAGGTCAGAACACAGTTTCTCGCCAAGGCTCAAAGTTATGCTGACGAACACGCAAAGCTGGTCGCTGCGGCGGCCAAAAACGACATACCATGAAAACCAATCCACATAACGATCCGTTAGACAAATTACGCAAGAAGGCATTCTATGAATCAATCATGGAAACCATCAAAGCCAGCCGGCGGGCGCGCGGGTTGCCGGAAGATTTGAAGGACTGGACACCGGAGCAGTTGGCAGAGCGTGAAAAGTCGTGGCAGATTCTCCAAAAGCTGGACCTGTTTGCCACACCACCGCCGAGACTGGATGCGGCGAAGGCGACGGAGGCCGGTTCAAGTTCATAGCAGCCATTCATAGGTGCCAGCTTTGGCAGTTTTACCAGCCGACCGCCTCGTCCCCTTTACTAGCGGGAGCAATAAACCATCTGTGGCAAATCGCCGCATAATCCGTTGGGCTTGCATTGGATGGATTCCCAATCGGATGCCAAGCTGCCCAAAGGAAATGAAAAACTTCGGTGGCGGAAAATCCGGGTCAGGAAGCCGCGCCAAGTCACGGCAAATGCGAAATGTCTCCTGTTGCAGGTTGCCGTCCAGAGCATTATAGATCGACAATTCTTCGGGCTTTAATTCCTGGACGTAGGTAGTTGCAACGACTTTGAGGTGGGCTTCGGCTTGTTTCATGTGTTGATCTCTTGGGTCCTTGAACAGTCCGGCATTGGTGTCGTAGAAGAATCCAACCAGCTTAATAAGCTGACTGACACCAACAGCGCGGTAAAGAAATGGAATAGCATCCTTGATGAAGGTGTTTCGACCTTGAGCGACCGACTGGAAACGTGGCTCAACTACTTTGTAGTAAAACTCCACAAGTTCTGGGGCATGTTCCTTAAATTGTTTTTCAGCCACTTTCCTAGCGGTAATCTTCTGTAATACCGAGGTGTGATGTAGAGATGTAGATATACAGGATGCAGGAATGCAGGATGTAGAATTTAGACGAGTGGGTATTCCGTTCGTTTCAGAGTTATCAATTATAGGTAATTCAGATGACTCTGGTTTCCATTCAGGTGTTTCGTCATAGATCACCCCAAGATTTTTCGCGTCGCCACCCGCAGCAAAATAATCTGCCGCATCTTTTACGGGCGTGCCGTCCACATCTGGCAGCTCAATGACACGGATACTGGCAGCAATGCCGTGCAGGTTTTTAGCCACAAGTTGGGCGTGCATGTGGCCGGCTATATCCTTGTCCGCAACGATACCGACAACCGCCCCACGCAACGATTCGTTGTATTCAGGAAGCCACTTCTCCGCGCCGCCGGAGTTGCAAGTTGCTGACAACTTTCGGTCCATCATCGCCAGAACATCCTTCTCGCCTTCACAGACAAAAATCGGGTGGCCGCTACCTATAGCTTTTACCATTTCGGGCAACTTGAACAGAACTCGGCGAACACCATTAAGCTTCCAATCCCAGTCACCTTTTCCATTTGGCGTTCGTTGCTTAAACATTTTCGGGTCGTATCTGACCACCTGGAATAGCAGTTTGTCAGATTCGTCTCGATAGTCATATACATCAACAATTTTACTCATAACAAGCTACCCTTCTGTCGGCTGGCGATGATGGCGTCGATCCGGCGATGAGTGGAGCCTGATTCGACTGAATGGCGAATGGCAGATTTCATAGTTCGTCTCCTTCGCCTTTCATAAATGGCCTAAAATTCCAGAGCGGACACGCCCAGCAGGTGCATTCAGCGATTGCTTGGCGATCAAAGCCGTTACACTCCAAGCATTGCGCCTTAATGGCCTGCCGAGGCGAGGCTTTTCCCGACCAAGCAGCGACGAACAGCTTGCGGCAGGACTCTGGGGTTGTCGCCAGCCTTCCGGCTCGTTTTTGAGCGATTTTCTCGTCGAGGGAGAGGGTGGTCATACAGCCACCATCCCTTTCATGGCTTTAGCGTCGAGCGCCGACTTGCACGCTACGGGATCAAAAAAAACTAACCGGCCGATTTTTGCGAACGGCAACCTTCTAGCTTTGGTTTGATCGCGAATCCATCGGAGGCTGGGACGACTGGCTTCATCGAATAGAAGTTCGAGAAGTTTGTTGGCGTCAACGTAGCGTGTCGCTAGCTGACCTTGTGGTTCTTTCTGCGATGCAGTTTCATTTAACATGGTGCAGAAAATGCACCATGACTCCGAATTTATTTAAGAATGATAAGACCTATTTACGGCTTATTTTTCTTGATGGTGCTAGAGGAAAATTGATTTCTTTGCACAATCTGCGTAAGGCTGAAAAGCCATCGTCAGGAGTTTTAAGTTTAGGCTTTTGGCAGGTCAAGGATGGATTGGCCTTGAAGGCATTCTCCCATGCGAGATGTTCAGCCACCTCTCGAACTGTCATTCTTTGATGTGAGTCAATGAGGCCGTGTTTAAGGTGAAGCAAGGCCGCACGCTCTGGTTCAGCGGCTGGAGAGAAAGGGAATTTGCGAGTTTTTAGGAAACGAACGGCATCTGCAAACTCATGGATTTTTGCAAAGTCATTGTTGTTTATCGCCTCCATGTATTGTTCGCAAAGGCTATCACTAATTTTATTGGCGCAAATCCCTGCGACCTCATGATACGTCAACCTGCGCTGACTCCCGTCGGGTTCAGTTGTCATAAATTTACTAGGTTTGTCGCCCCAGTGGTGCTTCGATGAACGATCTAGTTTTGCTCTAAAACCATAGTATTCATCCAACTGTTTTTCTATTGCCGTAAACGGTTTGCCACACTCGGCAATTTCGATAGCATGGCTTCGAGATTCAGCATCGTCGCTTTGAGCAATTTTATTGATTGCCTTCGGCAGTCTGTTTCGAGTGGTAGTTTTTTTCATTCTAAATTCCTGTTATTTACCGCCCTTCGTCTCCGGCATAATCCCAAACCACTCCGCCGCCGCCGCCGGTCGCATTCGCTTCAAATAATTTGTGCGGATGACCTGCGGGCTGTTGCCGGCCTCGTCGGCCACGAGCGCCACGTTACCACATTCGGCCACACGGGCTGATATGTAGGTATGACGAAGCGCATTGTGTTTCCATTCCATCGCCTTGACGTCGTTGGCTTCATCAGCCGTATTTGCCGCAGTTATCCCAAGTTCTTTACTGGTGTTCTTGATCGTGACTACTTTCCCAGTTTTCTTTTCCAACGGCAGCAGGAACGCTTTCAAGTTGGCTTTAATCGGCACAATCCGCCGCGTTTTGGTTTTGGCTTTGTGCGCTTTGATTTCAATAAAGCCTTCCTCCAAGTCAATATCTTCCCAATCGAGACGCTGAATCTCTGCATGACGCAATCCAGCGAAGCCGCCCAAGACGATGAGCGGTAAAATACGTTCGTCAGCAGCGGCAATGATCCGGCGCATTTCTTCGGCGTTATAGGTGGTGATTTCACCGTGCAGCCGGGCAGAATATTTTTGCACGCCATCCAGCAGATCAGTCGCCTTCGCCAAATAGCCGCGCAGGATCAGCCAGCGGTTGAAATAGCCAATCACGTTCCGATAATTCCGGCGGGTGCGCTCGGCCAGCGTCAGCGCGGTCAAATAATCCGCGATCATTTTTGGTTCCAGTGTGTGAATTTCTTGGTTGAACCCCGCCGCAAAGCTGGTCAGAACGGTGCTGATTTCTTTCTGCCTCACTTTGGATTTACCACCGGCGACGCATTGCAGCTTAAATTCCTTCACCGCATCGGCGACTGTAATGCGTGGCAATTCGATGGCGTGACGCTTCGCCCAGTCCCTGCAAGCCTCCAGAACAGATGCCTTTCCCTTTAGCAGGCGGTAGGCTTCGGCATATTCCTTTGCAACGTCATCTATCCCTTTTTCTATCCCGGCCAGCGCATCGCGGGCGCGGGTGTAAGCGTAGGCGTCGGTGGCTTTGAGGTTGAGGACTTCGGCCTGCCCTTCGGTGATCTTGTCAATGGCGGCGTTGGCAGCGGTGCGGGCGTCGGCCATTGTGGAACGCCAGACCAACTTACGTTGCCCGTTTGCATAATAATCCAAGACGAAGCGGGTTATGCCGTCTTTGATAGTGGGACGGATACGGACAGTGATGCCGTTCCTTTTGACCTCCCTAACGTCATCCGATTCATCGTTGTTCATCTACCTGCATGATAGAACACCGATAGATAAATGTCAAATTGTCGTTTTTATTGGCATAAATGGTGGAGGCGGCGGGAATTGAACCCGCGTCCCAAGTCAACCTGCCAGCCGCGACTACATGCTTATCCCCGGTAATTTTTTCTGCTATGCGATGGCGCCGGAGCTCGAGTCGCACTGCCTAGTCCGCATGGTAAGATCTCGGCTGACAACGCGCGGTCTCCGCTGTCAACCATGCCTGCTGTTGCGTTCGTCCACCGTAGCAGGTGTCCAGTGGCGAACGTCGGGGCCTTAGGCCGCGAGGGCTAGTTCTTCGTTAGCTTTTTGGTTTTGATGCGAATGATTTACGAGGCCAACGCATCGTCCTCGGCATGCCGCCTCTGGCGTGTTCACATGGTCGAAACCA
>Ga0007882_10002269_pt1 | contig 10866 bp, 7 predicted proteins | sample CryBogCBH12Aug01_FD_71195 | JGI IMG/M metagenome (GOLD analysis project Ga0007882, IMG submission 71195) | Freshwater microbial communities from Crystal Bog, Wisconsin, USA - CBH12Aug09.1 | ecosystem: Environmental > Aquatic > Freshwater > Lake | place: Crystal Bog, Wisconsin, USA | collected... | reverse complement strand
TTGCTGCGTCGTTTAAAAATTCATAAAACATTCCGATGGCGTTGCTGCCTCCTCCAACGCATGCTGTGATTACATCGGGAAGTCTGCCTGCCTGTTCAATAATCTGTGAGCGGGTTTCGTGGCCTATAATGGCTTGGAAATCACGAACCATCATAGGGTAGGGGTGCATGCCTACAACTGAACCGATTATGTAGAAGGTTTCTTCGGGGTTATTCATCCAGTCGCGGATTGCTTCGCTTGTTGCATCTTTCAAGGTTTTAGAGCCGCTTCCGACTGCACGGACTTCGGCTCCGAGAAGTTTCATCCTTGCAACGTTAGGCGCTTGACGCCTTATATCTTCCTCACCCATATACACGATGCATTCAAGATCGAAAAGAGCGCACACTGTTGCGGTGGCAACTCCGTGTTGTCCTGCACCGGTTTCGGCAATTACCCTTTTTTTACCCATACGGCGGGCGAGCAGTACCTGGCCAAGTGCATTGTTGATTTTATGTGCTCCTGTATGGCAGAGGTCTTCACGTTTGAGGTAGATTTGTGCTCCTTGCAGTGTCCGGCTTAGCCGTTCGGCATGATAGAGCGGTGTTGGCCGGCCTACATAATCACGGAGGAGGTGGTTCAGTTGCGACTGAAATGACGGATCGTTTTTTGCCTTGAGGTACTCCGATTCAAGATCGGCAGCATTTTTTACAAGGGTTTCAGGGATGAATTTGCCTCCGAAACTGCCGAAATGTCCAGCGGAATCGGGTGCGGAGTAGACTATCGGCACCATAGGATAGCAATGGATTTACGAATAATTAATTAAATAGTTATAGCTTTTTCCGGCGAAGATTCTCTGTTGAATTGCAAACAACCGGAGTTTGTAAAAGTAATATATTTATCCTGTAAAGTATCAAGAACTCTCAGCGTTTAAAATCTCGTTGTGAGGCCGACCAGAATAGTTTTATCGGGTTCTGCATGGTTCAGTTCTGCTTTTACAGAGCATATCAGACCTCCAAGCAGAAAGACACTATTGGGGTCGGGTGCCTTTTCATCGTTATTCTCCTGTTAAATGGTATCCATTTTTTGAGATAAAGATGGTTTATCAACGATCCAAACTACGCTATAAGAAACATAATAGGAGAGCACATGCCTTGAGAGACAGAACAAAATATTGCCTGAATTGATTACCTTTGATGGCGAAGTGTTGTATTATAACAATCAACAATCTTAAATGGTGAGAACATGAAAAAGACGCTTTTTCTTGTAATCCTTTTTGCCGCCCTTGGTGCATCTTCTGCATCCGCAAAGCCTTATGTCAGCGGTTCTATCGGGTTAGGACTGGAAGGGAATGCCGTGTTTGATGGTGCCGATTTCAAACAGGATAACAGTGTTGTTGTCAATGGTGCAATTGGTTACAATTTTAAACCGGTAAGGGTTGAACTTGGTGTTGGCTACCAGAAGCACGATTATTCAGACTATCCGGAATACCCAGGCTTGTCTTTCTTGACGGTTATGGCTAACGGATATTATGATTTTGACCTGGGGTCGGAGTTTTCGCCTTATGTTACTGCTGGGGTGGGAATAGCTGATGTTAATACCACTGATAATTATGTTGACCAGACTGTGTTTGCATGGAAAGTCGGTGCCGGTGTTGGCGTTAAGATTGCCTCGAATGTCACCATTGATCTGGGATACCAGTATCTCAAGCCAGAAGGGCTTTCCAGTGTCAAACCAGAAAAGGTCAGCTGGTCAGGTCACAACATCCTGGCGGGAATCAGATACGAGCTCTGAAATGTCAACATAGTATGAAATTAAGGTCAGAGGCTCCTTCATGCCTCTGACCAACATGCTGAGCAATAGCCTCTACTGAGATCTCCCCGTTATATCGTAATACGAAGAAAAACGTCTATCAAAAGCGGTTCCGATAATTATCCGGCCATGTGGATGGGGATTAGAACATTTCTTTTTGAAAGCCACCATAAAATCTTCTTTACTAAGTCATATATTTCATCTTTCGTAAGTCACCACCTTCATTTCTGTAGCGAAGCAATATTGCCTTGAAATTTAACTATCTGCATAGTCCGAAACGGGCCATTTTCTGTTTTTTTATTTGGACTGTACCTCTTTTTTTTTCGGGGGTGCTGCATGCTTTTCAACGGCCAGAAAAGGCGAAACAGGAACGTCCGAACAAACAGACAGTGCCGCATGATTCGCTTTCCGGTATGGGAGACCTTAAGAGTGTGGTGCTGTTTTCTGCGAAGGATTCTGTTATCTACAATCTCGATAAACGGAAAATGGAGTTGTGGGGAAAGGCTCGTATCGACCAGGAAGATACCAGCATAAAAGCTCCCAAAATTATTGTTGATCTTGATACATCATTGTTTCGGGCTTTTGGTATTGCTGATTCATCGAAAAAGCTCATAGAGCCTGCAGTCTATACTGATCGGCAGGGGAGTTTCAATGCTGAAGCCATAACTTACAATTTAAAAACAAAAAAAGGGGAGACGACAAATATTTCGTCGTCATCCAAACAGGTTATTTTTAACGGAGCGAATGTTAAAAGGCTTGAAAATGGTGAAATGTTCATCAAGGACGGTACGTTTACTTCCTGCGAGGACCCGTTGCCTCATTGGTGGATTTCTTCTTCTGAGATGACCATTATTCCTGACAACAGGATTATTGCCAGACCAATGATCCTGTATGTCAGACCGGAGATATTTTCTGAGCGTTTACCATCGATACCGATTCTTGCGTTGCCTTATATGGTCTTTCCTTTGAAGGAAGGACGGTCGTCGGGGTTTCTCGTTCCCAGCTTCGGTCATAACACGGATATGGGCTACGGTTTGTCGAATTTAGGGTATTTCTGGGCCATTAATGATTATATGGATCTCAGGCTCAACAGCGACATATCGTTAAATGGCAGTTGGGGGTTTGGTGAGAGGTTTCGTTATAAAGAGAGTAATGTTTTTTCGGGGGAGATTGGAGGGGAGTATTTGCATTATCCAACATACAGTGACTGGAATGCGAAATTTATTCACAATCAGGTTTTCGATTCCTCGACTCGACTTGATGTCAATGTTCAACTGCAGGGTCCACCGCAGGGTTATGATCTGAATTCGAATAATTCGATAACCATGGTGACCCAGCAATCGAATGCTCGTGCAGGATTGGCAAAAACCTTTAATAATGAGAACGGCATTGCATCCATTACCTATAATCGGTCTGAAGATTTAAGCACTCTTATTGCGACACAAACTATCGATGCATCGTTCTATCAGAACAGGATGTATCCATTTCGTTCCAGTGTTCCCGTTGACGATTGGAGGTCGGATGTGTCCTTGTCGAGCGGAGCTTCATATAGTGGGTCATATACTTCGCCGAGCACCGTTATGTCTTCGGGTTATTCAGCTAATGCCAATGTTGAGTTGGGTTACTATCATGAATTTTCAGAAGGAAATAAAGCTCTCTTTACTCAAGGGGTTTCTCTTCAAGAGACGCAGCCGATGACCGGACTCTACGATGCATATAGTGGTACAAGTGTGGTGTTTCCTCTTCGAATGCAATCCACGTTGTTTCGTTATTTCAATGTTAATCCCAGTCTGACGTTTATTCATTCATTCACTCAAGATAGCGCCAACAAGGATTTTTCGACCACGGTCTTTGCCGTTGATGCGAGTACCAGGCTTTATGGTACTCTTGAGACAGGGCTTCTTGAGAATCTGTTTGGGCTTAATGCACTTCGCCACACCTTTATTCCTACTCTCAGCTATCTTTGGAATCCTCATTTTTCCGGGACAGCATATAATTATTATGGGAATGTTTATGACTGGACTGATCCTCAGCTTTTCAGCCGATTAAGCAATACTACCTACGCAGGTTTACCCGAAGGGCAGAGTACTGTTGGGATTACTCTGAAAAATCTTATTCAAGGGAAAGTAAGAGGGCCTGTGAAGACTGATGAAGAGGGGGCTCTTGTTGGAGAAGAGACGGTGCAACTTTTGTCATTAAACGCTTCAACTGCTTATAACTTCAATGCTGACGCTCTTCATCTGGCTCCGCTCTCCTTTACAGCATCGAGCAATGCCTTGTCACCGAATGTTCTTTTCAGTGCGGGGACAATGTATGATGCCTACAGTTACGATCCGTTGACCGGTATCAGGGTTGATCGTCTCAATAACGAGGATGGAGGCGGATTATTTCGTTTCATCAAGGGATTTCTGAATATGAGTCTGAGTATTCAGGGAAACAGTGATGCTAAGTCTTCTGTTTTACCATGGTATTCATCACCCGCACCGCTTTTTGTGCCCAATACTGCACAACCGAATTCAGCACAGTCAATATTTCTTGAGCGCTTTAATAACGAATACTTCAGAAGCATTGATTTCCGCCAGCCATGGGAGTTCCAGTTTTCACTGCTTTTGCAATCAGATAAAAGTAATCCCCTTGCTCCAGTTACTACTTCGCTGATTAATGGATCGGTAAAGGAGTCGCTATCTAAACAATGGCAGATGGTAATGAATACCGGATATGATATCCAAAATAATCAGTTTGTTTTTCCAATGCTGCGACTTAATCGGGACCTGGATTGCTGGCAGATGAGCGTTTTATTGATCCCTTTTGGGCAGTTCCGGAGTTATGCTTTCCAAATTGGTTTGAAACCGCCGTTTAGCGATTTCAGCATCAAAACCGGCACGGGAGCATCATATTAAGTTATTCGCAAGCATTTTGCTGAATAGTCTGAAGGATTATTTTCAACCGCTTGTTAAACTCTTCATGGGCATCGTGGTGGATACAGTGTGATGCTTTAGGGATAATAAATGCTCCTGCCTTTGGCAGCAGTTGCTGAAATTCAGGTATGATTTTATGCGGGGGCAATGCTATGTCTTCAGCACCCCAGACAAGGAAGGCTGGTCCTTTGTAGTTGCATGGCTTTGGGAGATTATCAAGCCTGAAGTCGTTAGGTCTTTTTGAGGGAGAGAGATAAGACCATTGTGCTCCTTTGTCAAGAAGAGGTTGGGTGAATTGATGGATCAGTTTTATATCAACCTTGTGTTGGTTGAAGTATGTTGGCGTAAGGCTCTGGCTGACTCCAAGGGGATTTGCGAAAGCTGTAAATAGTACTTCGCCAATCAATGGGGAGCCTATGAGGCCGAAAAAAACATTTGCCATGCCATCCATGGTGTCGCCAAAAAGACCGGAAGGGTTTGCCAGGATGAGTGCCTCAACTTTGCCTGGTTTATGGTGTGCAAAATAAATGCCGCCTGCTGCTCCCATTGAATGGCCGATAATAATAACCTTATCTATTTTTTTGAGATAAAGAAATGCTTCAATCTGTGAGGCAAACAGTTCCAGGCAATATCGTACATTTGGTTTCTGTGATTTTCCGAATCCAATCAAGTCCATGGCATAAATTTTATGCTCATGTGCAAATTCAGGAATATTGAGGTTCCAGTGTTCAATCATTGCTCCGTAGCCGTGAAGAAACAGTAACGGAGTTTTTTTTGGATTATTTTGACCGAATTCCTGATATCGGATTTTTGCCTCGTCTTCTGCTGAAAACTGCCATAAAAAATATTGATCTTTCACTGCACTCATCATAAGGTAACAATCAATAAAATTGTCGTATGGTTAAAACTTATAAAACAATATATCCGTTGTGTGGCAATATTAAAGCTATTGGTTTACATGAAAAATAGGGTTAAATTTGTCCTTTTTATAAGATAATTTATCATATGCTTCAGGTTTCCAGAAAATTTGAATACGGACTCCATGCGGTTACCTATCTTGCAACCAAGGGGGCAGACAGGGTTGTTACGGTTAAGGAAATGGCTGATGAAATCGGGTTTTCTCAGGAGTTTCTTTCGAAGGCTATGCAGAGTCTCAAGCGTGCTGGTATTGCCTCATCTGTTCAGGGTGTGAAAGGCGGTTATATGCTTGGCAGGCGAACAGTTGAAATAACTATTGCTGATATTGCTATTGCCATTGAGGGAAAACCGCATTTAGTGCACTGTGGTGTTAAGACAAACAGTTGTGAAATATTTTCATCATGCACTCATAGGGGGTATATGAACAAGCTGCAGGGGAAAATTCAGGATCTCCTGGCAGAGACAACGATTCAGTCTTTACTTCAGCAGATAGACAGGTGAACACAGAGTCGCAAAAAAGGTTTTTTCCTTCCATCAGTTCTGCGTTTATTACCTCCGAGGATGTTGACCGTACTCTTTTTTACAGTTTTTCCTGTCCCATCATTAATACACAAGATTATTTTGAATCATGACCAATAATAGACTCAAACAGTCAGCAGTCGCTGAAACGAGTCTGCCCGATATCGTCCTCAAAGGTATCAATACTCATAATCTCAGAAATATTTCGGTTTGCATTCCCCGGAACCGTTTTGTGGTTCTTACTGGCGTCAGCGGGTCGGGTAAATCAAGCCTTGCGTTTGATACCCTTTATGCTGAAGGTCACCGCCGGTATGTGGAGTCTCTTTCAGCCTATGTGCGGCAGTTTCTTGAACGAATGCCACGTCCTGATATTGAAAGTGTTGAGGGAATCGCTCCGGCGATAGCTATCGAACAGAAACCCATTCCTAAAAACCCGCGCTCTACAGTCGGTACGGTGTCGGAAATTTATGACTATCTCCGTCTGCTTTATGCGCGAATTGGCAAAATCTATTCGCGTGATACAAATGAGCTTGTTTTGAAGCATACTCCAGATGATGTAAGCTTGCAGGCTGGTTTTTTTGATGATGGCACGAAGTTTTATGCGGGTTTTTTTTTCCCTTCCCATCATGATGCCGGACAACATGTTTGTTCGGTGCAGGATGAAATAGCAAATCTTTTGAAAAAAGGGTTTTTCAGAGTGGTTGCAGGGGATGAGGTACTTGACCTTAACAGTGAGCAGATTTGCAGGCGGGTGCTTGAGATGCCGAAATCTGAACTTTCCACCCTTCTGGTTCTTGTTGACCGTTTTGTAGCGAAGCACGATGAAAAGGTTTTCAGCCGGGTGTCACAGGCTGCGGAAACGTGTTTCAATGAATCCGGAGGCTATGCTGTTTTGAAGGTGATTGGAGGAAAAACCTTTCTGTTCAGTGACAGACTTGAATTGAATGGTGTTGAATATCAGGAGCCTTCGCCTCAGCTTTTTGCCTTTAACTCTCCGATAGGTGCCTGTAATACTTGTCAGGGTTTTGGTAGGGTTGCCGGTATTGATGAGGATGCTGTTGTGCCTGATAAGTCGCTCACGCTTGCAGAAGGTGCTATCGCGTGCTGGAACTCGGAAAAGTATCGTTGGAATCTGAAGCAGCTTCTTGCAGTTGCTCCGGTTGTCGGCATTCCGCTTGATGTTCCCTATGAAAAGATTTCTTATGCCCATAAAGAGATAATCTGGAAAGGACTTTCTGATGAGCGCTATAAGGGGATTTGGCCATTTTTTGCTGAAATAGAGAAAGATGCCGGTTATAAAATGCACTATCGGGTGTTTTTAAGTCGGTACCGTGGTTATGCGACCTGTCCTGATTGTGAGGGTAGTCGTCTTAATCCTGACGCTCGGCTTGTGCGGGTTTCGGGATGCCATATCGGCGAGGTTTCGCGCATGAATATTGCTGAGGCCTCCGACTTTTTCCGAAATCTTGATGTTTCGCCTTTTGATCGTAAAGTGGCAGAAGTCGTTTTGCAGGAAATTATAAAGCGCCTTGGCTATCTGCTTGATGTGGGTTTGAATTATCTCACCCTTGATCGATTGACTCATACACTGAGTGGTGGTGAGTTTCAGCGCATTAACCTTTCTACCTCTCTTGGTTCTCCGCTTGTCGGAGCAATCTATATCCTTGATGAACCGAGTATTGGACTGCATCAGAGTGATTCTGCCCGACTGATTACGTTGCTGCGGCGGCTGCGTGATCTTGGTAATACCGTTGTTGTAGTCGAACATGATCGTGAGATTATTGAGGCTGCTGATGAGGTTATTGATCTTGGGCCTTTCGCGGGGCGACTTGGTGGTGAAGTGGTGTTTCATGGATCGATAGAAACAATGAAGGAGTCCGGGACTTCTTTGACTGCCCAGTATATCAATGGTGAAAAACGGATACCTATACCGGAGGTTCGCAGAACGCCGGATTTTACTTCCTGCATAGAAATTACCGGTGCGATGCAGAATAATCTGAAGAATATTGATGTGCGTTTTCCTCTCGGAGTTATGACGTGTGTTACAGGTGTGAGTGGTTCAGGAAAGTCTACACTGGTAAACGATATTCTTAATAAGGGTATTCTGAAGGAAAAAGTCGGGTTGAAGGAAAAGGTTGGAACTCATCGCTCAATTTCGGGCACATGGCTTGTTGATCGGGTCGAGCACGTTGATCAGTCGCCTATTGGAAAATCGAGCCGCAGTAATCCTGTCACCTACCTCAAGATATTCGATGATATCCGTACTCTTTTTTCTCAGACAAAGGATGCCAGACAAAGAGGGTTAAAGGCTGGTTATTTTTCCTTCAACATTCCCGGCGGTCGTTGTGAAACCTGTGCCGGAGAGGGAAGCGTGCATATTGAGATGCAGTTTCTTGCAGATATTGAGGCTGTGTGTGAGGATTGCCGAGGTCTGCGCTACAAACCGGAAACCCTTGAGGTGAAGTACAAAGACCTTTCTATTGCTGAGGTGCTTGATATGACTGTTGAGGAAGCTATTGTTTTTTTTCGTGGTGAAAAGAGCATTGCAAGAAAACTTATGGTACTTGATGAGGTGGGGCTTGGTTATATCAGGTTAGGCCAATCGTCGAGTACTCTTTCGGGTGGGGAGGCTCAGCGTCTGAAACTTGCAAGCTTTATTGCTCATGCTGATGTGGCTCATACGCTTTTTATTTTTGATGAACCGACAACAGGACTTCATTTTGAAGATATCAACAAGTTAATCCTGTGTTTTGAAAAACTTCTTGAACAGAAGAATACCCTAATCATCATTGAGCACAATCCAGATATTATCATGCAGGCTGACTGGGTTATTGATCTCGGGCCTGGTGCAGGGGATAAAGGAGGTTGTATTGTAGCGGAAGGCACTCCAGAAGAGATTGCAGCTATGGAGCATTCTCTGACTGGTCGATATCTCAAACCTTCATTTGAACGTTGACTGTGGGTTGAACTGGGGTTTTCAACTTCAACTTAATCGGTCCAGCTTTTTATCGGATCGTCTTCAAGTGCGCCGCCGTGGAGTCTTATATGCGGAAAGTGCGTCTGTGCGGTGCGTTCAACCCATACAGAGCTATCGTTGCTGAACTCGGTTTCGTTGGCTGCAACCGATAGACGGTTTTTGGACAGTGCAGAGATTTCCTGCAAAAGGACGGCCAGCAGCCGGTCTTCGGGGGTAGCTGTGTCATCCTGCATTTTAGAAAGAATGCTGGAGAGTTTTTCCATAGCAACTTTGCCGATGGTGTAATAAAGTGCATGATCCATTGTTTGTTTTGAACTCATTTTTGTTGAAAAAGTGAAAAATATGCTTTCCGGGTTAAAGAAACTGTTTGGAAGGGATAATATATTTTTTATTATTAAGTGTTCTTTTAGCACTCGATGTCTTTGAGTGCTAAAAGCATTAAAACTCAATGTACATTCGAATAGTATCTTACTATTAATCTAAAACCCAAACAAGAGAAGACAATGAACTTGAAACCCTTAGCTGATCGAGTTATTGTTAAACCTGCACCGGCAGAGGAAAAAACCAAAGGTGGACTTTTCATTCCCGATACAGGGAAAGAAAAACCGCAATATGGTGAAGTCGTAGCGGTAGGAGCAGGAAAGATTGCCGATAATGGCCAACTGCTTGAAATACAAGTCCAAGTAGGTCAGAAAGTACTTTATGGCAAATATTCCGGTACAGAAGTCAACGTGGAAGGTGAGGATTACCTTATCATGCGCGAGTCTGACATTTTTGCTATTCTCGGCTAATCCGATACTAAACTTTTAAAAAACCTTACAGGAGGAATCTGTTACAATGACTGCTAAAGATATTCTTTTTGATGCTGAAGCCAGAGCCAAACTTAAAGTTGGCGTTGACAAATTGGCAAATGCTGTGAAAGTTACCCTCGGACCTGCCGGACGTAACGTTCTGATTGATAAAAAATTCGGCGCTCCTACTTCCACAAAAGACGGTGTGACCGTTGCAAAAGAGATTGAACTTTCTGATGCCTTCGAGAACATGGGTGCTCAGATGGTGCGTGAAGTTGCATCTAAAACCAGTGATGTCGCTGGTGACGGTACTACTACAGCGACCGTGCTTGCCCAGGCTATCTACCGTGAAGGTCTGAAAAACGTTACTGCTGGTGCTCGTCCTATCGACTTGAAGAGAGGTATTGACCGTGCTGTAAAAGAGGTGGTTCAGGAACTGAGAAACATCAGCCGCAATATCACTGGTAAAAAGGAGATCGCTCAGGTTGGTACTATTTCTGCCAACAATGATCCTGAAATCGGTGAATTGATTGCTGAGGCTATGGATAAGGTCGGCAAAGACGGTGTTATTACCGTTGAAGAAGCAAAAGGAATGGATACTGAGCTTAAGGTTGTTGAAGGTATGCAGTTTGACCGTGGTTACCTTTCACCTTACTTTGTGACCAATCCTGAAACTATGGATGCTGAGCTCGAAGATCCGCTAATTCTGATTTATGATAAAAAGATCAGCAACATGAAGGAACTTCTTCCAATTCTTGAAAAATCTGCACAGTCTGGTCGTCCTCTGCTTATTATTTCAGAGGATATCGAAGGCGAGGCTCTCGCAACGATTGTCGTTAACAAGCTGAGAGGTACTCTGAAAGTATGCGCAGTCAAGGCACCTGGCTTTGGCGATCGCCGCAAGGCAATGCTTGAGGATATTGCGATTCTTACCGGTGGTACTGTTATTTCCGAA
>Ga0007882_10002268_pt1 | contig 10867 bp, 10 predicted proteins | sample CryBogCBH12Aug01_FD_71195 | JGI IMG/M metagenome (GOLD analysis project Ga0007882, IMG submission 71195) | Freshwater microbial communities from Crystal Bog, Wisconsin, USA - CBH12Aug09.1 | ecosystem: Environmental > Aquatic > Freshwater > Lake | place: Crystal Bog, Wisconsin, USA | collected... | reverse complement strand
AGTATTTGCCATTAGAATTAGATGTGGTAATTTTTTTCTAACTATAATGCTATTAAGGCTTTATTTATTGTATATGCTTACTCTTTTATCATTATTTTAAATTTTGTCATGTACTAAAATTATTGTCATAAATCATTTAGACTCCTACAGAATACTTACATCCTTTTTAATTATAACTCATTTTAATTTTTACAAAGTATAAAATATTTATTTTAATTCACTAATAAAAAGTAGTAATTACTTAACTATAAGTTACTAATATTTTTATTCATCTTTGCAGTTATAATAATTACAATTTATGGCAGAAAATTTCTCATATAATACATTATACCAGTTTACACTAAATACATTTAAGGCTATTGGTTGTTCTGAAAAAGAGGCACTTACAGCTACAGAAGCCTTAATATCCGCAGATTTAAGAGGAATAGACAGCCATGGTATTGCAAGATTAACTGGTTATGTAAGATTGTGGGAGGCAGGGAGGATAAATACTAGTCCTGACATCAAAAAAGTTCATGAAACACCTTCTACCGCTGTTGTAGATGGAGATGCAGGTCTTGGTTTAGTTGTTGCACCTTTTGCTATGCAAATTGCTATAGATAAAGCAAAGCAATGCGGAACAGGTTGGGTAAGTGTTCGAAATAGTAATCATTTTGGAATAGCAGGCTATCATGCTATGAAAGCTTTGAAGGAGGATATGATTGGTATTGCTATGACAAATGCCAGCGCATTAGTAGCTCCTACATTTTCAAATGAAAAGATGTTAGGAACCAATCCTATTGCTGTTGCCATTCCCGCAGGCAATCAACCACCTTTCATTGCTGATTTTGCAACCACCACAGCTGCTAATGGCAAACTGGAATTATTACAAAGAAAGTCTGAAAATACCCCTACAGGCTGGGTACAGGATGCAGACGGTAATGAAACAACTGATGCTAATATTTTAAAGAAAGGCGGTTCTCTTTTACCATTAGGTAGCGATAGGGAACATAGCAGTCATAAAGGATATGCACTAGGAAGTATTGTTGACATATTCTCTGCCGTACTCAGCGGTGCAAGTTATGGACCATGGGCACCTCCTTTTCCAGCTTATATTGCTTTACCCGAAAACATGCCAGGAAAAGGATTAGGCCATTTCTTTGGTGCAATGAGAATTGATGCTTTTAGAACATCAGATGATTTTAAATCACACATGGACAACTGGATATCCCGTTTTCGTAATGCCCGACCATCAGAAGGTAATGATAAAGTATTGATTCCTGGTGACCCTGAAAGAGAAAATGAAACTGAAAGGAGACTGAATGGAATACCTTTATACCCTTCTGTTATCAACGAACTAAATGAGTTGTCAATGAAATTGAATATCCCTGCTTTAGTGATAATGCAATAGGAATATAAAGTCAAAATATAAAAGAATAACGTTAATACAAAATCCTGTAATTGTTTTTGTATTAACGTTAAACATAATAAACCCTTTAAAAGTTTAGTATTATTTTCTCCTTTTTGCATCCAGTACTTTCAGGAAGCCTATACCTATGATGCTTTTGCTTTGTAACCCTGGCGCATTATGATTAGGGCCAAATAGCTTTACATTGTCGTCATAAATCAAATCCAGACTATAGGTAGCAGAAAAGTATTTGTTTATTTTAAAAGAGAACTGATTAGTCATAAAAACATCCACGTTCTGTGGTTTGTTTTTATAATCAGAAAACAAATCCAGCCTCCCCTTGTAAGTAACATTCTTACCAAAAGAATTTGTATAGTTAAAAGTAGCAAATGCTCCTAAAACTGCTATACTATGACTACCGGCTGGCACTCCATACAATCCCTTATTGGCAAGAGAATCATTCATCATAAAGATAGTCCTGGAAGTTAAAGGTGAAATAAAAGCGCTAAATTTACTGGATGGTTTATAGTCAAGCCCTAAAGAGAAAAGCATGTATCCGGGAGATAAAAAAGAAGAGGAGAATTCTGCTATATTATTATTGTACGTATATCCATCAAAGAATTGTGTACGAAAATTGAAAAGAGTTGAAATCAGGAATTTTCCTGACGAATCTATCTTATATCCATACTTACTTAACAAATCAAAGCGGTCATCATTTTTACGACTACCGAGGCTTGTTGTTTGCACATACCCTAAATTAACATCAACATTATTATCCCAGTTGAAGTGTTTGTTCTGAAATAATAAAAAGTAATTAAAATAACCGTTTGCAGCTAATGAAAAATTATCACCTCCTGCAGCCCAGTTAGTAAGAGAACCTTGCGATGCACTAAAACTTAAAAGACCCCCATGTTTCCATCTCCAGAGAACTGTGTCTTTTTCTTTTTTAACTGTCTTGGAAGTAACTTCCGACTTAAGTGTTGTGATAACTGCGTCTTGAGCCGAAAGAAATTTTACACTGATTAATATGGTCAGTATTAATAAATTTAACCTCATAAAATTCAAAATATTTTTGCAATATTGTGAATTTTCACAAATTCAGTCAAAAGATGTTTATATTATAATAAAGATGATAAAATTAATGAACAATATACCTTTTTTCAATAAAAACAGATTCTGGTGTTTGGTTCTTTCAAATTGGATTAAAAAGACGCCTGATATTATTTTAAAAAAACAGGATAATCCATTGACTTTATTTGTCCTCACAACTTTTAGAGTATTCTGATAACCTCAAATTTTTAAATGATATCTTAAGAGTTTAATAACTGTCACAAAATAATTTGCTCAAAATTTTCAGATTTAGTATTAACTGTTTACTTACAACTTATTACGTCAAACTAACTTATCTTGTTAAACTTATTATATTTATTATAGCTCTTTACACATTATTAATCCATATTTCCTTACAAAAAATAGATAATTATGAAGATTTATTATACTATTTTTATAATTAACTGATTAATGTCATTGTTTGTGTCATTGTTAAGTTCTTTATTTGATATAATATTGATATACAAACGATTCATAAATGCTATTATTATTGTCATATTTTACACCAGTAATATTCTATGATTGCTTTTTAAAAGTAATTAAATGGATTATGTTTTCTTATAATAAACAGCATACAATATTTACAAGTTACTATTTTGTTGTTAATTCAAAATTAGAAAATGTATGCTTTATGCCATATAACTTACATTTACCCTTCCATAAATTAGTTTCATTCATTTTATAAACGATATTATTATGCCACATCAAATTCATTGTAGTTTAGGTTATCACTTTCTTAATGCGCTGGATCTGCCAGTCTTTGCAGGAGGTGTTAAAAAAGGAGTATTTAGTAATACAAAACATTTCGACCCCGCAAAGGAACCATCCATTCCTGTTACTGAGTCTGAGTTAGATGTGTTAATTGCTGCTGAACAGCAGGCTTATATAGCTTATAAAAGTGGTGGAGTAGCCCAGAAAGCACCTTATATTATTGCCCGGAAATTATTAGTTTCTAAAATTGATCTGATAGCAGGGTATGTTGATATAGTTGCAGATGGAGATGCAAAAATCATTTCTATAGCTGGTTTTGAAGCAACATCTTTTGGTGATTTTGCAAAACCTGGCAAACCTGTTGTTCCTAAGGAAATTTTGATTACCCAAGGAAAATTGTCAGGAGTATTACATGCTGAATGTGAGTCTTTTGGTCCAAATCATCAATATGGTTGTATAGTTACAGAAGGCCAACCTTTGTCTTCTAATGTAAAAATTGATGATAATGGACAACTACAATTGCCACCTAATCAATCTTATTATTTATGGAATGATTTGAACCATAACCGAAAGAAAACATTTTCGGGACTTAAAGAAGGGGTAAACTATTATTTTTATTATTATGTAGTTAATAATCTTGGTGTAAGCCCATTAAGTACAAGCCATACCAGAATAAGCGGATAAAAAGCTTATATAAAATATAGAAAAGTGTAATAAACGGGCTGTTCACTATTGAACAGCCCGTTTATTAATATGTATTATGCTGGACTATTCCATATACGCCAGTTTTCTTCAGCCTGAACTACCAGCATTTCATATCCCGATTGAGTAATTGCACCTCTTTCTTTACCTTGTTTTAAGAAAAGAGTTTCAGTAGGATTATAAACTAAATCAAATAAATAATTGGATGCAGTCATTGATTGATAAGGAAGTTCTGGACAGGTATCAACATTTGGGAAAGTACCTGATGGAGTACAATTAATAATGATGGGGTATTCATTGATCATATCGGATGTAATTTCGCTATAGGTAATACTATTATCTCTCAAACCTTTCTGACGGGATACTATTAGGTAATTAATATTTAATAGGTTCAATACATACTCAATACCCGCAGATGCCCCTCCAGCGCCTAAAATTAAAGCCTTTCTATGTTGAGGCGACAAATGCTTCTCAAAAGAGATTTTAAAGCCAAGAATGTCTGTATTGTATCCGTAGAGTTTATTGTTAACAATTTTAATACAGTTGCAGGCGCCTGTATTTTGTACTATTGGATCTAACCAGTCAAGAAAGGGTACTACTTTTTTTTTGTAAGGGATAGTAACTGCAATCCCATGTATTAAGTAATTTACTTTAAGTAGAGCCCTAAGTTGATTAATATCTTCTAACTCCCATAAATAAAAAGAAGCATCTTTTATATGCTCCTTTTCAAATTTGTTGTCAAAATATTTCTTTGAAAATGAATGGCTTAGCGGAAATCCTATCAAACCATATTGTTTCATCATATTACTTTTTGTCAAGATAAAAGAAAAAACTATCTCCTCTCAAACCTATTCTCATAGATTCAAGTGCTATTATTTCAGAAGGAGCAATATTGCCAAGATTTACATTACATCCAAGTAATTCAAGAAAATATAGTTGTTGTGCTTTTTGAGGTGCTTCCCAGATGATTTTTTCTTCTGGAATTTTAGTTAGTATCTCCTGAACCAACCCTTCTCTTACTTCTCCTGTCCCTCTGTATATCCCAACGTTTCCAGCTTCTCTTGCTTCGGCAATAACATACGTTGCCCCAGCATTCAGTTCAGCCTGCATCAGTTCAATCCATTTATAAGGAGGAATAATATGGGTTGCATCTTTGCTACCTACTTCACTTAGCACAATACCATATTTAGTTAGTTCCTGTATATACTCACATTTCTCACTGTGTGGTATATTGATTGAACCATCACTCACTTCCATATAAGTGACACCAAAATCCTGACAAAGTTTTATGTAATCTTTAAATTGATTTCTAACTACAAATGCCTCAAATAATGTACCTCCAAAATAAATAGGCATATTGTAAGAATGATATACATCAATCTTCTCTTTTAAATTAGGTGTTACATAAGAAGTTCCAAACCCGAGTTTTACAATATCTACATGTGGCTCTGCTACACTCATGAAGTTATGAACCTCGCCAATGCTAAGCCCTTTGTCCATAATCATAGTTAATCCATTTTGCCTTGGCTTCGGAATTCTTTCCGGTATCTGAGATAAATAAAAGTTCATATAATTAGCTTATGAGAGCAACAAAAATAATGGATTTAGCTTTTATAGTTAATGAGTTAACAAACTGTAAGCAATTATACTATTTTTTCTTATTATTAGATTTCTTGTAATTTCCAATTAAGTCAACAAATAATGGATTCCTTAATATCTCTGGATTTAGGTCTATCATCTTCTTTAGTAACTTAACATTTAACCTTAAAGCTGTTTCCAGTTCAGCTATAGACTGTTTAGTTTTTCCTAATGCATAAAGTAATGCTGAAGAATAATATATCAATAATGGTTTTGGACCTAAATGGTTCAAAGCGAGTTTACATTGCTCATACGCTTCCTGATTTAGCCCTGCCTTAAATAAACATCTTATTAAAGCTTCCCATCCCTGAACGTTTTTACTTCTTTTAGAAACTATCTTTCCAAAAAAGAAACAGGCATCTTTAAACTGATGCATCTGCATTTTACATTCTCCCATGGCCAGATTATATTCTACTGAGTAATTGTGGATACTCATTGCATTTTCAAGAAACTTAATTGCATTCTGCCATTGACTGTCCGCCATATAGGTAACAGCTATTTTGTAATACAATTTACTATCTTCAGGGTTTAAATGTGAGGCCTTTTTATAAAAACTTCTTGCCTGAGTATTATTGCCTAGTCTTTGATGACAATGTCCAATAGCTTCGAAAATTACATCTTCAGGCATAGATAGTTCAGAAACTTTTTCTAAAACTTCAATGGCTTCTTTATATTTCCTTAGCCTTAAATAGGCATCCCCCATATTTCTATACGCATAATCAAACTTTTCATTAATTACTACTGCATATTGATAAGCATCAACTGCTTTTTCATAAAGCTTCAATCCCTGATAAGCTGCTGCAAGGTTGAACCAGGCAATTTCATTATAAGGATACTCATCAATTATGGCTGTATGTATTTTAATACTTTCTTCAAATCTGCCTGTAAAGTCTGTCCAGAAACAAATTTTATATAATGCTTCTTCATTTGTTGGATTATCCTCTACAATAAGTTTTAAACAATCAAAAACTTTTTCAAATTCTTCATAATCATCAAAAATATCAGCAACTTCTAATAAGAATTCAGTTTTATCTTCTCCACTAAGAGTATTGATCGAACTAATAAATACCTCATTAGCTTCTACTTGCTTCTCCATAGCAAGATATATTTCAATTTTTAATATATAAATATCAATATCATTCTTATCATAAAGTTCAGCATGTTCTACTATTGTTAATGCTTCTTCAAATCTTTGAAGTGCAACTAGAATATCCGCTTTTTTAATCATAAGCAATGATGAATATGGAAATTGTTCTAATCCAATTTCAACTGCAGTAAAAGCTTCTTTTAAATTTTCTTTTTCATCATAAAATTGAATTATTTTCTCAAAAGAGTCTTCATCTAAAAAATAATGAGACTTTCCTATTTTCAGGTTCTGATACGCATTTATAAGCTCATTTATATCGTTTTCGTCGCTCTCAAAGGCTGAATTACTCATGTATTTTAGCTTAATTTGTGAGCAAGATAAAGTTTTTTTTGAAAAAAAATTTTGTTAATTAAAAATAAGTGCTAATTTTATCCCAAAATTGGGACATTAGAATTATAATAAACATACGAACTAAGATAAATATAACATATAACCGAATGAAAAATAATAAGACATTGAAAGTTTTTCTTGCATTACTGATGGTAATGATCTTTGATATTTCTATGGCATCATTTACTGTTAGCGGTGGGTTGTTTTCTGACAACTCTTCTGCTAAAAAATACTCATTAAAATCTATTAATTCATTTTCAAGAAAATCATCTTCATTATCTCTAACAAGAATGAATATGGCTTTAAGGGGTACAGTATCCAAGAATGAAAAATCAGGAAGCTTTATTTATGAGAACTCTAATGAGTCATATAACTTTAAATATAAATTTAAAGTTAGCAAGTTTAAAACTCCATCAACTAATAACTTCTAATAAATACAAATTATCCCTAATTAAACACTGATAATTTATTGTGGTAATTGGGTAAACTTCAGAAAAAATAATCTTACAAAAGAAAAGGGTATCAATTTATAAAATTGATACCCTTTTCTTTTGTAAGATTTAGACCTATTATTTCAAGTATCCTAATATCTTCAACATACTTTGAGCTGATTGTTCTTTGGCGTATAACCAATCAATCAACTTGCCGTTTTTGTCGTATTCTATTATTACATGTTTTGGAGACGGAATCAGGCAATGTTTTATACCTCCGTAACCACTAATCTGATCTTGATAAGCACCTGTATGAAAAAAGCCTACATAAAGTGGTTCTTTATTGGATTCTTCATTCTTTTTATTTGGAGAACTTAGTTTAGGAAGAAACACTTCATTAATATGTTCCTCACTATCATAATAATCATGGCTATCACAGGTTATTCCACCCAGAACAACCCTATGATATTCGTTTTCCCATTTATTAATAGGTAACATCAGGAACTTTTCACCAATGCCCCAGGTATCAGGTAATGTAGTAATAAATGATGAATCAATCATATACCAGCACTCTCTGTCATTCTGATTTTTTTCACCAATTACACTATAGATATGTGCCATACTTTCGCCTACAGTAAAGCTGCCAAATTCAGTGAAAATATTTGGCATTGGGACCTTTGCTTTTTTGCAGGCTCTTTTAATATTACCTACTATCTCGTTTATCATAAACTGATAGTCGTATTCAAATCCTAATGAGTGTTTAATGGGAAAGCCTCCACCAATATTGATAGAGTCTAATTCAGGGCATATCTTCTTTAACTGACAGTATAAATTGATAATTTTATTCAACTCACTCCAATAATAAATATCATCTTTAATACCTTTATTCAAAAAGATATGTAACATTTTTAATTGAAACTTATCTTCAAATCCCTCTATTTCATCTACATAGAACTCCAGAATATCTTTTGCTCTTATTCCTAACCTTGATGTATAAAAAGGGAATGTGGGTTCTTCTTCAGCAGCAACTCTAATTCCTACTTTCAAAGGTTGCTTTACACTCTTTTTATATGCCTGTAACTCATCTTTATTATCCAACACAGGAATAACGTTCTTAAAACCAGAGTTTACCAGCTTTGCTATTCTGGATGTATAAGACTTTTGTTTATACCCATTACATATAATGAAAGTTTCTTTACTTATCTTTTTCTTTAAATAAAGCTGATTAATAATCTCCAGATCGTAGGCATAAGAAGTCTCCAGATGAATATCATTCTTTAAAGCTTCTTCAACAATAAAAGAAAAATGAGAGCTTTTAGTACAATAACAATAATTATAACTCCCCTCGTACTTATGCTTTTTAAAAGCATTAGCAAACATAGTTTTAGCACGATTTATCTGTTTACCTATCTTGGGCAGGTAACTGATTTTCAAAGGAGTGCCATACTTGTCAATAAGCGCTTTGACATCTAAATCATTAAACATCAGATAGCCATCATCGTTTAAATCGAAGCCCTCTTGAGGGAAATGGAATGTCTGGTCAACTAACGAAGTGTATGAATTATTCATTTTAAATAATACAAATGTTGTTTAGTACTTAATATTTGTTTGCGAAAATAACTGATTGGACAATATAAAATAAAAAAAGTCAAAGGATTAACCTTTGACTTTGTAAATATTATTTCAAATTGTAATTTGTATAGATACTATTTTACTGACTCAAGCAATGCTTTGAAACTTTCAGGATTATTCATTGCTAAATCAGCAAGTACTTTTCTGTTAAGTTCAATCCCTTTCTTATTCAGTCTGTCGATAAACACACTATAAGTCATACCTTCTTCTCTAACTGCAGCGTTGATACGCGCAATCCAGAGTTGACGATATTCTCTTTTCTTTAATTTACGACCTACATAAGCGTAAGTTAAACCTTTTTCTACAACGTTTTTAGCAACGGTGTAAACATTCTTTCTTTTACCATAGAACCCTTTGGCCTGATGTAAGACTCTCTTTCTTCTTGCACGGGATGCAACTGCATTTTTTGAACGTGGCATGATTAATTATTTTTTGTTTCAGCAATTTCAGTGCTGTAACGATTATTTAATTTGATGATAAACTAAGTTGTGACAGATTAACCTTTTAAACGTAATAATCTTAAAACGAAGTCTTTGTTTGTACTACCAACAATTCCTTTCATACGCATTGCTCTTTTGCGTTTAGTAGATTTCTTGGTTAAAATGTGGCGTTTGAAAGCCTTCTGAAACGTAATTTCTCCTGTACCGGTTACTTTGAACCTTTTCTTGGCACTTGAATTTGTCTTTACCTTTGGCATATATAATCTTATATAGATTACTCCCTCCTGGCGTTCTCAAACAGATGAGAAACTTATTGAGCCTTGTGGGAAAATGGAGCGCAAAAGTAGTGGTTTTGAATTAGATTGCCAATTTAATTCTTTCTGAATAGCTAATATTACTTTAAAATAACAGTTCCAAGTTGTTCAGTTATCTCTTTTTCTAGCTCTTTCAGGTGTTTATGAACCGCCATCATCTGCATTTGTGCATCAAAATCGGCAGTCTCCATATCCTGCTGATTCTCTGAAGTCATCTTTTTAATCTTCCTTAATTTAAAATAACAGATACTCATAATCACTTCTAGATTAGAATTGTCCTTTGGCAGGAAGTTCAGTCCTGACTTTTCATCGTACCATCTTTCGTTCAGTTCATATTTCTCCAGACTAATATTACCCGAAACTGCTCTTAAACTACTGTCTTCATGATACAATAACCATTTACCATCAGGCTCTTCCTGATTGTAATAGGCTGCTTTGTATGCTTCATATACCTTCTCCAGTTCCGGAATCTCGAAGTTGAACTGTATTATTTCATCAAAGATAAATTCTGCATAATTCAGCGTTTCGTTGTATGGTTTTAATCCATATTCCAGCAATACTTTTAACAGATTTATTTCCGTTTCTCTGTCGTCATCTCTTATAAGACTATCTGTAGGTATAGGTGTTATAGTTTCATGAGGTTGCAGTAAATTTGCTTCCTCAAAACCCATCTTTTTATCCTCCTTTACTATCTTATCCCTTCTGTATTTATTGATAAGATTCGTAAGTGCAGCTTCATCTATTTTTAATAACGAAGAACTCTTCTTTACATATTCACTTAATTTCAGAAAGTCTTCAGGTTTCGAAATCTTACTAAGTGTTTCTGAAATATGATTTACAACATCGTTCTTTTTATTAATGTCATTACCTGCATCAGCAAGCATTATTTCCAACTGAAAAATAATGAAGTCTTTCTTGTTAGCAGCAATGAATTCTATGAACGCTTCTTTGCCTATTTTATGAACATAACTATCCGGATCTTCTTTGTCGGGAATCAATACAAGCTTTACATTCAGTCCTTCTTC
>Ga0007882_10002266_pt1 | contig 10881 bp, 7 predicted proteins | sample CryBogCBH12Aug01_FD_71195 | JGI IMG/M metagenome (GOLD analysis project Ga0007882, IMG submission 71195) | Freshwater microbial communities from Crystal Bog, Wisconsin, USA - CBH12Aug09.1 | ecosystem: Environmental > Aquatic > Freshwater > Lake | place: Crystal Bog, Wisconsin, USA | collected... | reverse complement strand
CCGGTGATGGATGGCAACGCCACCATCAGCGCGCTCAGGGCGATGAATCCCGGGGTGAAAATCATCGCCTCCAGCGGACTGATCGAGGACCACTCCATGACAAGCGCCGGGAAGCCTGGCGCCGTCCATTTTATTCCAAAGCCCTACACCGCAGAAACAATGCTCAGGGTTCTGGCGGAAGCGCTCCAGGCAAAGTCGTAAGTCCATCCCGGCGCGGCATTTTCTCCCTTGGCGCGACGTTTCGCCCGTTTTGTCGCATGACGCTCTAATTTTTTGCCCTCAGCAACCGCATGGCGATGATACGGTTTGGACGTCCCCATGAAACTCACTCTCATTGCAGCGCTGGTGGCGGCCCCGCTGACAGCGGCATTGCCTGCCGACAAGAGCACCCTCAACCCGACGATGCTGCACGTGCTGAAGGCCGATGATTATCGCCCCTATATCGATGGGTTCAACCGCAACGACAACGAGCTTTACAAGGGGTTTTTCCCGAATGCGGAGGCCTGGGGATTTCTTAATGACAACATCCCTTTTCTTGATTGCCCGGATAAGGACATCGAGAGGGCTTACTACTTCCGCTGGTGGACCTTCAGAAAACATATCAGACAGACTCCGGCCGGGTGGCTGATCGATGAATTTCTTCCGAATGTTCCATGGGCGGGAAAATATAATTCGATTAACTGCGCGGCGGCTCATCACATCCATGAGGGACGATGGCTGCGGGATCCCAAGTACCTCGATGACTACGACTCATTCTGGTTTGGTAAGGGCGGTGATGCGGGCAGATATTCGTTCTGGGTCGCGGACTCCATCTGGGCCCGCTACTGCGTGACCGGCGACCGGTCCGAGGCAATGCGCCTCCTGCCGGATCTGATCGCCAATTACGCCTCGTGGGAAAAATCGCACCGGGATGCCAACGGACTGTATTGGCAGAGGGATGACCGGGATGGAATGGAGGATTCCATCAGCGGCAAGTTGCACCCACATCAGTTGGGTTACCGCGTCACCATCAACAGTTATCAATTTGGTGATGCCCGTGCGATTGCCCAAATTGCGGAACTGGCGGGAAAACCTGAAGTTGCTCTGGAGTATCGGAAGAAGGCCGGGGCGATCAAGGAGCTCGTTCAAGGGAGGCTTTGGGATCCAGATGCGAAATTTTTCAAGGTGCTGCCGCGAATTGAGAATGCACATCTAGCCGATGTCCGCGAACTGCACGGTTATACCCCTTGGTACTTTGATCTGCCCGACCACTCCTTTGCCGTCGCATGGAAACAGGCGATGGATCCCAAGGGCTTCTTTTCCTCCTTCGGGCTGACAACGGCTGAGCAGAGGCATCCCAAATATGCCCTCTCGTATGCCGGACATGAATGCGAATGGGATGGACCAATCTGGCCTTTCTCCACCTCCGTCACCCTGACTGGACTTGCGAATCTGCTGAACGGGCCAAAGCAGGATGTGATCGGCCCAAGGGAATATTTCGACCTCTTGAAAATCTACGCCAAGTCGCAATGCCGCACTCTGGAGGATGGTCGCGTTGTTCCATGGATTGATGAGGATCAGAACCCTGTGGATGGGGATTGGATGGCCAGGACGGTTTTGATCAAGAATGGCAGCAAAATTCCAGAACGGGGAAAGGACTACAACCATTCGACCTTCTGCGATCTTGTGATCAGCGGTTTGATCGGACTACGACCCCGCCCCGACGACACGGTCGAGGTAAACCCGCTCGTGCCCAAGTCGTGGGATTATTTCTGTCTGGATGGAATCCCTTATCATGGCAGGTCTATTGCAATCCTGTGGGACAGGACTGGCATGCGCTACGGAAGGGGCAAAGGTCTGCGCGTATTCTCCGACGGAAGGGAAATCGCCAGCTCGGACAAAGTGGGCTCTTTGACCGGTCATCTATCCCCGTACTGAATGCAATAGTACGCCTTTCGACCTTTCTGGATAGGCGGACGGAAGGATTGCCTGGCTCCGGTGCCAGCACCTCGCTGATGACGAAGATCTGAAGGGGTGAACATCCATCTGATCTATCATTCAAGGTGTCGCGCGGGTCCCATGCGGTTGACCCGTCCTTGATGTGGGAGTAACAGTCTCCAAGAGAGATGGGCCGTTTTCTTTTCCCCCCTATGATGCTCTGTGCATTTCTGACATCGGCCCTTGCCGTCGACGCACCACTATGGAATGGGCTCTCAAGCCAGCAAAAGGGGCAGTTGCTGGCGGGGAAGTCGCTCGCGATTGAGGAGGATGCTGCGGGGAGTCCCTGGCCCCGCCTGACAATCTATCATCTGGTGAGGAGTTCACCCGCGAAGGTGGCTGCGGTCTTCTGGAACAGTGAACTGGATCTCCAGTATCTGGCACACTGCCAGTCGGTTCACATTCTTGCCCGTCCCGTCCCCCAGGTGCAGGAGGCGCGGTTTACGCTCAAAATGCCGTTTTTTCTCCCCGACGAGGTCTATGTTTCCCGCATCGAGGTGAAGCGTCCTTCACCCGAAAGTTACGATATCTCCTGGCACGTCCTTGAGTCTGTTTACGCCAAGCAGTGCGCCGGCAATGTCCGAATCGAGAACGAGAAAGGCATGGCTCTCCTGTGTTATAAAAACTTCATGATGCCGAAAAGTTCCTTTGCCTGTCTTCTCCGCTCACAGGCCTGTGAGCAGGTCAAGGAAAGTGTCCTGGCCTTGGCTTCCCAGGTGGAGAAGGAGACAGAAAGCGCCTCCCCTCTGCTCAAGTCCCAGCTTGAAGCCCTCGCCATAGCCCTGGGGCTCCACGATCATGCCCCTCCGTTAGGGCTCCATTAAACCGTTCCGCGAGTCAAAGTGATACCTTGATGGAGGGTGCTTCGGAGAGATCTTTCATTCATTCCGAGTGCACTGACAGGCAATCGTCCGCTTCCCCTGGTCTATGGCTAAACTTGAGTAAAAATGTCGTTCGTCCCAAAGTGTCGCTTCACCCGAGAGCATCCGGCATCGTAGCCAGTTCTGATTGGCTTGGTTTTCTCCCAGGCGTGAGGGGTGTTTTTTTGGATGTCAGGGGAGGGATTGGGAAGATTATGCTCCAAGGAATTATGCTCCACGGAACGTCCACCCCATGATGCCTCGTCGTTCGACGGGGATTCTTTCACTCCTCACGGCCTGCTCGATTCTTACTGCGGGCAACCTCAGGGCTGCCGATCAACCATCGTCGGCAGACTGGCTCAGAGACGCACGCATTGGCGCTTTCATGCACTTCTATCCTCACAACGCTGCCTCCTTGGCCCAGGTCAACGACTTCGACGTCGATGCATTGGCCAAGCAACTAGGGGACATGGGTGCAAAGTATTTCGTGATAACACTGGGCCAGAACACCGGCTATTTCATCGCTCCCAATGCCACCTATGATCGCATCACGGGCTATCAACCCGGGGAGCGTTGTGCGACGCGTGATCTGCCGCTTGATCTCTACCCCGCCCTTCATGCCAAGGGCATCCGCCTGATGCTCTATCTGCCGTGCCAAGCGCCGAATCTTGATCTCAGGGCGCAAAAAGCCTTCGGTCTGCCACAAGGCCCGAAGGACCAACCTATCGACATCGCCTTCGCCAGACAGTGGGCCGAGGTCATCCACGAATGGTCCGCTCGATACGGCGACAAGGTTTCCGGATGGTGGTTTGATGGCGGCTACCAGCACATCCACTTCAATGAGGAAATTGCCAGTGTTTATGCCGATGCCGTCAAAAGCGGGAACAGGAATGCAATCGTCACCTTCAATCCCGGAGTCCAACTGATTCGCTACACGCAGGCCGAGGACTACACCGCTGGCGAACTGAGAGACCCGTTTTTCCTCGTGCCCAAATCGCGCTGGGTCTTCGGCTCTCAATGGCACGCACTCACATTCCTCGGATCAACCTGGGGGCAGCGGAATATCCGGGAAACAACCCAACGCTGGCAATCATGGTTCAAAGCGGTTACCTCTCATGGTGGAGCTGTGACATTTGACATGGGGCCAAACAGGGATCCGAAAGCCGCCCCAATCGGCACGATTAGCAAGGAACAGGCTGAGCAATTCCGCGCTATTGCGCAACCGTAAGAAGACTCGAATTCTCGCCGGAAGGAAGGCATAGCCACGATCCGGACGCCGTTGCTTCGCGGGGACCGCTTGGATTCTAATACAGCACCGTGATATCCTCGGCCCTGGACTTCTGCGCCAGCACGTCGTTGATTAGGCCGGAAGGATTCTTGGCGAGGGGAGGGATAGAGGTCAGAATTGCGAACCGACCTCATGAAACTCATCCTCCTTGCGATCCTGCTGCCTGCTCCCCTGCTGAATAGTGCCGCTGCCGATTCCCCATCCTTTCTAAAGGTTCCCAGCATCACCGATGATCAGATCACAGCCGTGATCGCCTCGGGTTCCGGAATCTCTGGCCCCGGCCAAGTGGTCGTGGGCAACGGCTGGGGTGGATTCGCCGATGGTCGAAAAGCCAACGGCCTGTCCCGCCATGATGTTGTCACCAATAGCGGGATAGCCGTAACCGAGCACTTGATTCCTCCCATTCATCCCATCCTTGATGTCCACATGAGGGATACCAGCATCTGTCCCGGTGGCGATGGTTGCTATTACATGACGGGCACCACAGGCGACAATGCCTGGATGTACAACGACGGGATCGAACTCTACCGCTCCACCAACCTGAAGGATTGGGAATATCTCGGCCTCGTGTGGAGCATCGATAAGGACGGCAGCGAATGGGAGAAGACTTGGAGGGACAGGGGTGGAAAAGCTGGAGGCCAGCCAATCCGCTCCATCTGGGCGCCGGAGATCCATTATATCCACAAGAACTACTACATCTGCATAAGCATGCCCAATGCGGGCACCGCCATCCTGAAGAGTTCCACCGGAAAGCCGGAAGGCCCTTATCTTCATGCCGCCGGGGCAGACAAGCCCCTGATTAACGGAATAGACCCAACTCTGTTCGAGGACGATGACGGGGCCGTCTATTTCACGAGGGGACGCGCCGATACCATTGTCCGGATGAAGGACGACCTGAGTGATTTTGCCGAGACGCCGCGGCCAGTCACCCTGCTCCATCCAGATCATGATCCCTCTCATCATCATCCCATGTGCAAGGCTAGGAGTGATTACAATGACTTGGGATTCGAGGGAGCCACTCTCTTCAAGGCCAACGGGCTCTACTACCTCGGTGCCACCGACAAGGTGAATGGCAACTACACCATGTGCCTAGCCACCGCCAAGTCCGTCTACGGCCCCTATGATGGCCGCCATGCCACCGTCACGGGCAACGGCGGCACGGGCTTCTTCAAGGATTTTTCCGGCCGGTGGTACACCGCGTACTTCGGGGATGACTCCAACGCTCCATGGCGCTCGAAGCCGGGCATTATCCGGGTCGACTTTGATAAGGATAAAAATGTCGTTCTCGCAAAGGATCAACCCGACTTCATCCTGCTCAAGGAGCGGGTTTCCAAGTCCAATTAGGGGATTGGCCGGAGGGGCTTTTTTGTAACCATCAGCAGAAAGTCCGAGGGCTCCTCATCCACCCTCTTGAAGGTCCGCCGGCATCTTGGGTCAACTTCCTTCTGGCTCGGAAAAGCAGCTTCCATCAAGGTTGAGATTGACTCGAATGAATCCCCGCCCGTTATTTTCCGCGATCCTCCGCTCGATCCCACTCTGGATTCTCCTGGTGGGTCACCTTTTTTGCGCCCTCTTTCTGAAGGACCTTGGCAGGGGCGTGGCCAAGATCGACGATCCCGGGGCTTTCGCCTTTGCCCAGCACGTGCTCGGCTTCTACGGCATCACAAGCAGATGGGTAGTGCCTCCGATGTTGCTGATGGTGCTCTTCGTGCAGATCCGGCTTTTCCTGAACAAGCCCGCCCAGCTTGGCATCGACATTCTGGGGGTTCTTCTTACGTGGCGGTGCGGCCTGATGTTCGTGATGCTTAACATGCTCTTGCTAAGTCATCTCAAGGCGGGCGGCCTGCTTCTCGTCCAGCTCGTGGTCTTCATACCGATCATCACCATCGATTTTGGCTGGCTCTACTGGCGCATTGATTCCCATGCCCGGGAGCGTGGCCGCAGTCACATACGCTTTTCCGACGAGATGGGGAGTCTGGATCCCTTCGACTATTTTCACATCGCCGCGAACACGCTCCTTCAATTCGAACCCGCCGGGGCCAAGCCGACCAGCCGCCTCATGAAAAGCCTCTTTGTGATTCACGGGATCATGATGCTCGATATCGTGGCGCTCACGCTTTCGCGGGCAATTTCCCTGGCCACCGGGGGATGATCCGCTAGATACGGTCCATCACTTTAGTTGCAGTTAGTCTCTCCATTTCAAGAGGTCGCGCCGAGGGTCTCCCATCAGATTTAAGATCTGTATTGGTGTCATCAGACATACTCTCTTCATGGGCGTTGGATCATTCTGTGACGCCTCCCAATTTTTAATGGTGACTTCGCAGGAACGAGGAAATTCGATTGTGCCATATGCCTTAAGTCGAAGCATGGCAGTGATTCAGCCATTGCATCATTACACACGATAAAAAGGCATTTCTCACGTTTGCCGAGAAGGCCATCGGTGATGAACTACTCCAAGCCAGATCGGAAGATTCACCTGATGCACGATCCGATTCCAAGCAGACGTGATCTGAATGGCCGACCTACTCCTGTTCTGAAGGCGGATGCCACCGAAGTTTACAAACCAGAGTATTCATCAGCGCTGCTCTATTTGAATGCAGGGCATATTCACATCCATTGGCTGAGTGATTGAATGAGATGGCACCGATCACCGTCTTATCCAGCGGCTTTGGTTCCGGTGCCTGTACGTCGGCGATTAGGTCGGAAGACTTCTTGGCTGGAGTGAGGCAACGATGGCAGGATTACCGATCCAAAATCCATGAAACTCCCCCTTCTTGCCTCCCTGCTACTGACGCCACTATCGGCATTGGCCCAGTCAAATAATTGTCAGCCTCCCTCTTCTGGCGCCGCCCCTTCCGGTCGTTTGCTGAGCTTCGTGAGTCCTGCAGAGGGTGCCACGTTCGACATCGGCGCTTCCATTCCGTTGCTGGTGACTGGAGAGGTGAAGACGACAAGTGTCAGGTATTACGACGGGGCTTCGTTGCTCGGGGAAGTGGATGCGCCGTATCGCTTCCAGTGGAACACGGCAACGCGCGGCGAGCACACGATCACCGCCGTCGCCGGGGAGCAGACCAACAGTGTGAGCATCACGGTCAATGATCCGACGGCACCGGTGGATTTGGCCAACGATGTCGATCGCTACGATGTTGTATTCACGACGCTCGGCAAAAACGCCCGGGATTCAATGCCGCTCGGCAATGGCGACATTTCGTTGAACACTTGGACCTATGAGAACGGCGACGTGGGCCTGCTGATCGGGAAAATCGATGCCTTTTCAGGGAAGCCGGACGCGGGTGGCGTTTACGCCCTCCGCAAGATAGGGCGCGTGCGCATTTCGCTGGATCCACCTATCTTCAAGGAGGCTGCGGCAAATGGTCAATTCAAGCAGACTTTGTTGATGGCCGAAGGTGCGATCCGGCTGAGCGCACCGGGGAGCGAACTCAGGATTTGGGTCGACAAAAATCATCCCGTGATCCGCTCCCGGTTGAGCGGGACGAGGAAAGTTACCCTGACCATCCGGGACGATCCCTGGCGCACGAACGATGTGGCGGGGATGCATCTGGCCGACCATGTCTTCACAGGGCTCACCAATCAGGTGGCCTGGTGCTATCATGACCCAAGGATAGATATCGCCTATCGGAATGCTCACGAAAAGGGGCTGTGGGACTCGGGGATGAAGGAGGCGGAGTTGATGCCGCAATTGACCACTGTCTGCTTCGGGGCGCTGATCGAGGGGGCTGGCCTGAAATCTGTCGATGCCACGACCTTGCGCTCCGAGGCGGTAGCCGACTGCCGTTTCGACATCAATGTCATGCGCTACTCGAAGACCAAGGAGGCGACACCGCAGGCGTGGCTGGCCATGATCGAGAAGCAGGCCGCTGAAAACCGGAAATGTGATGCAGAGGGAGCCTGGAAGGACCATCTGCAGTGGTGGCGGAACTACTGGGACCGGGGCTGCCTCCGGATCACCGCGGGTTTGCAACACGAGGACGTGACAAGCCAGTATCTTCAGCAGCGCTTCTTAAACGCCTGCCAGACCGGCCCCATGAAGGAACTCTGGCGGGTTCCCTTCAACGGCGGACTCTTCAACGTCGATCTCCCGGATGTTGATTTCGGGCATGGCATGGGCATTGAGGTCTCCCACTCGGTGACCAGCACGATAACGCCTGACTACCGGCGATGGGGGGCTTCGGACCGCCCGCAGAACACGAGACACGTCTATTGGCCCAGGCTGCTCACCGGCGATTTCGATCAGGGGCGGGCCTGGTATCTGTGGCCGGCCATCGTGTCCCAAGACTGGCGCAAGACAGTGGAGCAGAACACCCCGCTTCGCGGAGCCTTCATGAGCGTGGGATGCTCGGGCTGGGAAAGCCTAACCCCCCGGCTCTTTGCCAAGCGTGATGGTCAGGCCGAGAAGCGGATACTCCCTGAAGGTGTCGGCAAAACAGTCGGCGGGCGGAATTACTGCTTCGACGTGGCCGACGAATATCTACCCTATATGATCGACTACTACGAACTTACCCGGGACGAGGATTTTCTTGCCAACCGGCTGGTGCCGTATTCCGAGGGATTGTTTAAGTTTTTCGACGAGTATTTCCCCCGAGACCCCAAGGGGAAGCTTCTTCTCTGGCCGTGCATGACCTCGGAGGCGTATGTCAGGTTTCCTGACAACGGCTACGTGCCCGCCAATCCGATGGCCGGAGTGGCCCTCATCCACTCCCAGTTGCCGCGCCTTCTGGCCCTGAAGGGCAAAGCGGGGGTCACGCCCGAGGCGCTGGCGCTTTGGCAAAAAGTCTATGATGAACGCCCGGACATTCCGGAGGCCGTCCGCCGTAATGGTAAGATGGGACTGGCACCTCATGAACCGGACTGGGATCTGGAGCAAAAAAAAACCCAGGGCGCCGATCGTTCCTCACTATACGCCATCTGGCCGTACCGCACCTTTATGTTCCCGGCCGCAGGAACCTCCGATCAGGACTATGCGCTGGCCTGCAACACCCTTGCCCTCGATGATAATGGCAGCACTTGCTGGCACTACGGCGATTATTGCGCCGCCATCCTTGGCCTCTCTGATCGCGCGAGGAAAGGGGTGTTAGCCAGAATCAATGTGACAGGTCAGAACCCGAACATTCCATCGAAAGGCTATTTCCGTTTCCCTGCCTTGAATTACTCTGCACCCGGGTTCACCGACTATACACCGGACCAGGAAGGTGGAAACGTCGTTCTCTCCACCCTCAGCTACATGCTCTGGAACTGGAAGGGATCGAAGATTTACCTTTGCCCGGCTTGGCCGAAGGATTGGGACTGCGAGTTCAAGTTCCATGGTCCGCTTAATACGGTCGTGCAGGGCCGGGTGAGTAACGGAAAGGTGACCATTGACAAAGTCGTCCCCGAATCACGAAGGAAGGATGTCATCGTCTGCCAGCCGCAATAAAAATAAAAGGAAGCTACCAGACCGATGTCCTCATCGGGTAGGCCCTAATATCAATGCCGAAAGTTCATGACCGGGCTTATGGGGTGGTGCCCTTTGCTTCTACCGATGGCGGAAATCAAGCAGTCAATACCGAGCTTCGGAACCATTAATGAAGGGGCTGGGGAACCGGTGCTCTTCGTTGGCTTGGCTCTGCCGGCCGTGCTTAGGTACTCAACAGTCACGTGTCATCAACGGGCTTGAGATCCGGCGACAGTTCATCGCTGGTTGGGAAGGAGGACTTTTTGGCTGGAGGGAGGGGCGATGACAGGATTACTGATCTCAAACAGATGAAACTCTCCCTCCTTGCCTCCCTGCTGCTGGCGCCACTATCGGCATTGGCCCAGTCAAACAATTCTCAAACTCCCTCCTCTGGCGCAGCCCCTACACCAGCAGCGCAATCATCCACCAATTCCAGCGCCTCCGTTTCACGTCTTCCCGGCGAGACAAAGGAAGCTCACGACGCCCGCATGGATTGGTGGAGAAAGGCCAAGTACGGGATGTTCATCCACTGGGGAATTTACTGCATCCCTGCCGACGGCGAATGGCATATGCGCAGACACATGGAACCGTACGCGGAATACTCAAAGCTAGCATCCGAATTCAACCCTGTGAAATTCGATGCCGACGGGTGGATGGAACTGGCCCGTCAGGCGGGCATGAAATACGTCGTGCTCACAACCAAGCACCACGACGGATTTGCCATGTTTGCCTCCAAAGCCAGTCCTTACAACGTCGTTGATGCCACTCCATTTAAGAGGGATGTCGTCAAGGAACTCTCCGAAGCCTGCCCGCGGCACGGCATCCGGTTCTGCGCATATTACTCGTTCCTAGCTGACTGGGGGCATCCGGGAGGCCAAGCGGGTTGTGAACATTGGGACCCGAAGTTTCAAGACGGAGACAAACGAGCCTATGTGGCCAACATCGCAACTGCACAATTGAAGGAACTCCTCTCAAACTACGGCCCGATTGGCGTGGTTTGGTTTGATACCGATGGTTCGAGGGATATCACCCCTGAGGAATCCGCCAGAGTGGTGGAGGTTCTCAAGACCCAGCCTCAGGTGATCGTCGACCCTCGTCTCGGCGGCGTGAAGGGTGATTTTGCAACCGCTGAACAGCATATGCCTCTTTCCGCACCAAAGGGTGACTGGGAACTCTGCGGTACGGTGAATGGATCCTGGGGCTACACGGGAGCCAAGGCCAAGCCGCTTGAACAACTGCTTCCTTACATGGTCACGGCTTGGGGAATGGGAGGCAATGTCCTGATGAATGTCGGGCCGACAAGA
>Ga0007882_10002265_pt1 | contig 10886 bp, 6 predicted proteins | sample CryBogCBH12Aug01_FD_71195 | JGI IMG/M metagenome (GOLD analysis project Ga0007882, IMG submission 71195) | Freshwater microbial communities from Crystal Bog, Wisconsin, USA - CBH12Aug09.1 | ecosystem: Environmental > Aquatic > Freshwater > Lake | place: Crystal Bog, Wisconsin, USA | collected... | reverse complement strand
TATAGCAATTAGATTACTAAGTGATTTTTCGTTAGCTGAATTTTTGTATAAACGATAGATAATCGATTTCATTTATATACAAAAAATATTTTAAATTTTATCTACTAGCCAACATCAACTATATGTTACTTAAGTACTTATATGAATTTTAGACTTTAGAATAAGGAGTTTATCAAAGATTCCTCGTAAGATATAATTGATTGTTGTGTATAAGTGATCCATCAATCAGTAACGATGATCTAATTGATCGTTAAATGATCTAAATAAATAAAATTCAGATTGGATGAATGTTTACATGATGCTTTCAGTTAACTATATTAGAAATTGATGTATTTGAAACATTATGTAGTACATTTGAATCTAAAGTAGTTACTCGCTTGAAGCGGCTATTTAAAATTAGATCAAACTTTCAAAAAGGAAGAGTATTAGCGTACTGTAGGCTATTATACATATATCGAATATATACTAAATATATGTAATAGATGTGTATTTAAATCGACACAAATGAGTTGAATATTAAAAATCTCAAAAATATTTAGGTCAGTTGCAGAGGTGTTAAAATGAATACTTACTTTCTGTGATGTTTGGATCTGTGGTAGTTAAATAAGTTTAACTATATGATATGAATATATTAGAAATAAATAATTTAAGTAAAAGTTATATAAGTGAATCAGCAAACGATCTGCTTTTTAGAATACTGTTAGACAAAAAACCTACTAGTAATGCAAAAGTAGTGTTGGAAAATATAAACTTAAATATTAAAAAAGGAGAGTCTTTTGGTGTAATAGGTCGTAATGGTGCAGGTAAGAGCACGTTACTACAAATAATTGCAGGAATACTAAAACCTTCAACAGGTAGCATAACGGTGAAGGGTAGAGTAAATGCTCTACTAGAATTGGGATCTGGTTTTAATCCGGAATTCACTGGAGTAGAAAATATTTATTTATCTGGGTCTATATTAGGTTTAAGTAAAAATAATATAGATAAAAAAATAGATGAAATTATAAAATTTGCAGATATAGGTAATTATATAAACAAACCTGTAAGGATGTATTCCACAGGAATGTTGATGCGAGTAGCTTTCTCTGTGGCTATTGCGTTAGAACCCGATCTTTTAATTATTGATGAAGCTTTAAGTGTAGGGGATATTTTGTTTCAGCAAAAATGCATATCTAAACTTAGAGAGCTTAAACAAAAAGGTGTATCTTTACTAGTTGTAACACATGATACATCGTTCGTTTTAAATATTTGTTCTAACGCATTATGGTTAGATTTTGGTAAAGTGCTGTTTATTGGTAGAGCTGATGAATGTGTGACACGTTATTTAGCTGCTATGGCACAAAAATCCATAGTGTCTTTGGAGGATAATAGCGCTAAAAGCCACAGGGAATTAATAAATAGACCCTCAGAAACTCCACTAAATATTAGTAATGCAAATGTTATAGGTAACGATCTTGTATATATACAAAATATTTGGATACTAAACAGTAATATAGAAACGCCATATAAATACAAAATTGGCGATACATGTATTGTTACTTTAGAGATTAAATCAAAAAATAATTTAAAAAATATAAGTGCGGGATTGGAATTAAGGGATAGATTAGGACAAGTGTTATTTGTAACTGGATTAAGGGTAATAAAAAATCCTATTAATGAAATGTTTGCTGGCGAGGTGCGACTAGTTGAGATCAGTTTTCAATTAAACTTATCACCTGGTCAGTATACTATAGATGTAGGATGTGGCTCTGGTGTTGAGCAATCAGAAGTGTCTTATTATAGAATTACTAATGTATTCGTTTTAGAGTTATATAGTAGTCCTGAGGATGATATTGTTCATGGCATGGTTAAATTGCCTTATCAAGTAAAGTGTACTTAGAGGACTTCAGGAAAATGAATCTTTAATTTATTAAAGATTAATAAGCTGAATGTGTAAATTGCGATTGAAGAAGTATATATATATATAATATGCCAATAGTTTATTGAGATATTATATAATGTTATGTTTCTTATTTCAGCAATTAAAATTAGTATAGGGTTGTACTTTAATATATTATATAAACTTAATGGTAATTTGCTTGGTGGATAAACTACTGCGCTTACATACATCAACAATGTATTTAGAAAAGCAGTTATGTGGTTTATGTCTCTAAATAATACGCCTAAACTAGATAGTAATAATGATATACCTAAACATAATATAAACAGTGGAATTAAAAGTATAGGCAGGATTAATATTTTTATTGAAATTATGCTGTGACTAAAGGGCAGTAGTAGTAATATTATTAGTAAACTATACAAACTAAAATAAAAAGAACTTATAATTTTAGATATTGAAAGAACTTCTAGTGGAAATACTACTTTTTTTACATAGTTAGGCTGGCTTACTATTAAGGTAGGAGAAGTACTAATTGATTCGGAAATAATATTATAAATGGTTAGTCCCAAAAATAATGAAATTCCGAAATCAAAATAATTTTCATTTTTTAATATACCGAATCTACTAGAAAAAATTAAACCAAATATGAAGAAGTAAAGGCCTAAAACTAATAAAGGACTTAATATAGCCCATGATTGTCCTAAGTTACTTCCTTTGTGGCGTGATTCAATTTCTCTTTTTGTAAATTGGTATATTAAATCTTTATATTTTAATATATAACTTATTTTCATTAATTATGGTACTTCGTAAACTTCGATTAATACTTTGCCCGGTAAACCTGAACTGCTTTTAGCTTCAGCTGTATATGATCCAGGGGGTAACGAAAGTACAACTGCAGAATCTAGACTGGTTTGATTTGTATAGGTAAAGGCGCCTACAGCCAATGCAGCAGATGTTATAGTATTGTTGCCTGCCCAACCTGCATTTGAACCTACTATGGTGGTTGAACTGTCAAAAACATTAATCTGAGGATCAGGTAGGTAGCCTGTAACACCAAAGGTACTTAGTGCTGGTCCTGATGCTCTTATTAATACTTTTAAAGGACTTGATCCTTTAATTACAAAACCAGCCGTTAAGGTACCTGAAGGGTCGATTTTCTGCAAACACGACAAATTAATTAAACGAGGAGAGTCGGAGCTGTAGTTTTGTGTATAGTCGTATATTTCGGCTAAAGCGATACCGGTAGTACCATTATTACCAGAAATCTGTACTGTGTATCCCCCGGAAGTACTGGCTAGATTTTGTACAATTGCTGCATCTAAACTATTAATATTGGGCAGATTGAACGCTCCGGTCGCTATGTCGGCATTGTTTACAGATGTAATGTTTGTGTTTGATGATCCCCAATTGTCGTTTGAACCAACAATATTACTTCCTTGGTAAATAGTTAATGATGGATCTGAAAGTGTATTAGTTACTGAAAAATTAGTGAGTGTTGGTCCTATAGCTCTAATAAGTAAAGGTTCTGCAATATTTGTTCCGTTTCCACTATTTACAAAGCCTAAGGTTAACATCTGCGATCCTTGTCCTACTGTACTAAGTACAGATAAATTAACTAATCTGCTAGCGCTACTTGGTAAGCTAACTGTCACTGAATTCGTGGTAGCAGATCCATAAGTATTGCTTACTATCGCATAATACGTACCTAAATTACCTGTGCTTAAATTCGTTAAATTTAAAACAGAACTATTTGCGCCATTAATTGCATTTCCGTTATAGTACCATTGATATATATTAGAGTTTCCTGTGGTATTTACAGATAAACTAACATTACTGCCTATTGCTCCAGTAGTGGAAACAGGTTGTGTTAAAATAACTGGATTTATAAAACTTAACGATACGGAATTGCTTTTGATTGAATTGATAGGATTTGATATCACCACATAGTAGGTTCCTATATTTGAGGCATTGGTGTTTTGTATAGTATAAGTGGAACTATTTGCGCCATTAATTGCGTTGTTATTAAAGTACCACTGATAAGAAGGAGTAGTTCCTGAAGCTTGTGCGCTAAAAGTTATCGAGTTGCCAGATGTAGTAGATATCGATTGAGGTGAATTAAGCAGTACTATTGGTAAATCCAAATTAATAATGGGCGATTTTGAATAGCCGTAATTATTTGATGCTATCACATAATATTGTCCTGCTTGATTTGAGCTAAAATTTGTTATCGTAATTGTACTCGAATTTGCGGTGTTTGAAGGGGTGGTATTGCTCAGCGGTGTTCCATTGAAATACCATACAAAGTTAAAGGGGCTTGAGCCGTTAGCATTAGCGGTTAGTGTATAAGTTCCACCAATCGCCGCTAATGTGTCCGATGTTGTATTTGTTATTGTTGGGGCGGTGTTTATAAGAGGTGGGGTGCCTTTCCTAATAGTAGCGGTTCCTGCATTAACAATATATAGCGATCCATTGTTATCTAAAGTTAGACCGTTTATATTTGAAAAACTTGCGCTTTGTCCTACTCCGTCGGATCCGCCTGGGCTATTTGTTCCTCCTAAGGTGCTAGTGACTCCTTGGGATGATATCATTCTTAATACAGACCCATTATTACCATCAGAAAATATTAAATTACCTGTTGCATCACAAATAATAGCATTTGGATGACTAAGGCTTACTAAACCAGAGGTAAGTAATCCATCTACTTGACCTGGTGCTCCATATGACCCTGCAACTGTAGATACAATCCCGGCTTTAGTGATTTTTCTTATCATATTCGCTGAACTGTCTGATACATACAGGTTGCCGGATTGATCTAATGTAAGACCTGTTGGATAGGCGAAACTTGCATTTGTAGCATTACCATTTGCAGCACCAACTACACCTATGTTTCCTGCGTAAATACTCAAATTGTTACTCGAGTCTAATTTCCTTATTACATTATTACCACTATCAGAAATATATAAATTATTGTAAAGATCCGCAGCGATGCCTGTAGGATTGTTAAGACCTGAACTGGTTGATATAATAGTACTTACAACCCAATTGCCATTAGTATAAGTTATTTTTTTTACAGTATTATAAGAAGTGTCTGTAACATATATATTATTTAGACTATCTATAGTGATACCATAAATAAGACCAAATTGAGCTGATAATCCATTGCCGTCTTTATTTCCCTTAACACCTACTTGTCCTGCAATTGTGCTTACAATGCCTGAAGGGGAAATTTTTCGTACTACATAGTTGTTAGTATCTGCGATATAAAGATTTCCTGAGTTATCAATAGCTATGCCCGATGGTTGATTAAAACAGGCTATATTCCCAATGCCGTCCTGATACCCGTTTCCATTTAAAATTTGGCTGGCTATTGTTGTAAAAGTATAGGGCGTAGAGTAATTTAAATTTTGAGAGAAACTGTTATTAATAATAAAAAAAAATATATATAACAAAGGTAGTTTTTTGATGTTCATTATGTTTCTTATTTCGTTATATTTCAGTACTTTATGTATTTTGTAAATTGTAATGTTAAGGCTTGAACAACTCACTTAAGTTGGCATTACTTTTTTGATGTATTTGAGCATTGTTGTACCTGTTTACAAAGAGGAAACTAATATACCAGTTTTTTTAAAAAAAATACCTGAGGTGCTTAATAATATTACGGAGGATTATGAGATCATTTTTGCCCTAGATCCCTCTCCTGATAGAAGTGAGGAAGTAATTATTAATTTAAGACAATATAACAATAGGGTTAAGTTACTAAAGTTTTCAAGGAGAATAGGGCAACCAATGGCAACATTAGGAGGACTAAGCTATTCTCAAGGCAAGTGCGTTATAATTATGGATGTTGATATGCAAGATCCGCCTGAGTTAATCCCAGCTATGTTAGCAAAATGGAACGAGGGTTTTGATGTTGTTTTGCCGCAAAGAGTATCTCGAGAAGGTGAAACACTAATCAAAAAAATAGTAGCTCACTATGGGTATAAGTTAATCGCCAAAATCGCTGATGTTCCAATACCGCCTAATACGGGAGACTTTCGCTTATTATCTAGACGTGTTGTTGATCATGTAGTGTCTTTAAAAGAGTCGCACGGGTTTTTACGCGGCATGGTAGCGTTAGTAGGTTTTAAACAATGTACTATTCCATTCGAGCGACCAGCTAGATTTTCTGGAACTACAAATTATAATAGATTCATAGGATCCTTAAAAATAGGATTCAATGGAGTTTTCGGGTTTTCTAGTTATGCCTTAACAATTGCTACTCAACTTGGATTCCTTGTTGCTGGTACGTCATTTATATTAGCAATCGTATATTTAATAATGAAACTTAAAGGGGTTAATTTTCCACTGGGTAATCCTACTCTTGTAATTATTATATTATTTTTAGGTGGAATACAGTTAATAGGAATTGGTATTCTGGGTGAATACATAGGAAGAATTTATGAAGAAGTCAGGCAAAGACCTAAATTCATAATAGATAAATCGATTGGGTTTTAATACATGCGTTACAAACATTTGCATAGATCAATTTAATTTTATAATTAACTAATATAATGGTATCAAAATCCGTCATATCAAAAATTGAAGTCAATAATACCGACGATAAATCATGGAATATTACGTTGGACTTAGATACTTTATGGAAGTCAGTAGTTTTAGTGATTGCGAGTTTTTGTTCGCATTGGCAAGCCCTTGGCGGTGGATTTATATGGGATGATGATGCACATATAACTCGTTTAGATTTGAGGTCTTTGGAAGGTCTTTGGGCTATATGGTTTAAATTGGGAGCTACACAGCAATATTACCCTTTAGTTCATAGTACTTTTTGGCTAGAGCAGGCAATGTGGGGTGACACGGCTATTTTTTATCATATAACAAATATTTTATTCCATAGTATAGCTGCATTACTTTTAGTAATCGTTGTAAAAAAACTCGAGATAAGGGGTGCATGGTTAGCGGGTTTTATTTTTGCACTCCATCCTGTGCATGTTGAATCTGTAGCTTGGATAACTGAGCAAAAAAATACTATATCAGCTATATTTTATTTAAGCGCAGCCTACTATTATCTTGAATATTATGAAAAACGGGAAAAAAAGCTCTATTATATTGGAGGTGTGCTTTTTATATTCGCGTTATTATCCAAGACAGTAACAGCAACATTACCAGCAGCCTTACTAGTGATTTTCTGGTGGAAAAATGGAAAGCTGGAATTTAAAAAAGATATATTACCCCTCATTCCTTGGTTTATTATAGGTATTGCAGGTGGATGTTTTACAGCATGGGTAGAGAGAACGCTAATAGGAGCACAGGGTCCAGACTATCTAAGTGCAGTTACTTTGACTCCAGTAACACGTTGTCTATTGGCGGGGCACGTTATTTGGTTTTATTTATCAAAACTGATATGGCCTATAAACTTAATTTTTATATACGAGCATTGGAACATAGATGCTAAAAATCCTTTTGATTATATATATATAATAGCACTCATAGCTTTTATCATTCTGCTATTAAAACATGCAATAAAGGTTAAAGAAGGGCCAGTAGGACAATATAACAGAGCTCCTTTAGCAGGTTTCCTTTATTTCTGTGGAACGCTTTTCCCGGTATTGGGTTTCGCTAACGTATACCCCTTCATGTTTTCTTATGTTGCTGACCATTTTCAGTATCTCGCAAGTATTGGAATAATAATACCACTTGCATCATTTTTAACAATTTATGTCGAAAAACTTTCAAGTGAGGGAAGGGGGAATGCATCAGCAATTGGCGGTGTTTTTCTATCCATACTAGGATTCATCTCTTGGAATCAGTGTACGATGTATAAAGACGCCGAAACTTTATACAGAGTAACAATTGAGCGTAATCCATCTTGCTGGATGGCCCACAACAATCTTGGTGCCATCTTGCTGGGTCAGGGACATATTAATGAAGCTACTGAACAATTCGATCAAGCACTTAAGATTAGGCCAAGATATCCAGATGCTCAAAGTAACATGTGTAGTGTGTTGATCAGGCAGGGTAGGATTCAAGAAGCACTAAATCATGGCTATGAAGCCATCAAATTACGAGATTCGGCAGAAAATGAAAATAATCTGGCTATAGCTTTAGCAAATTTAGGTAGAACAAGTGAGGCTATTCAGCATTATTTAATAGCATTAAAAATAAGATCTAATTATCCAGAGGTATTAAATAATCTTGGAAATGCTTACATGCAGGTAAATAAAATGAATGAAGCATTAAATTGTTATTTATTGGCTATAAAGTATAATGCAAATTTTGCAGATGCTTGGGGAAATTTAGGTATTATATATGCTAAGTCAGGTAATGTAGCAGAAGCAATTAAAGCCGATGAACAGGCTGTAAGACTGAGGCTAAATTCACCCCAATATCATGCAAATTTAGGTCTAATTTATGAAAGTGCAGGACGGCACCAAGAAGCTATCGTTCAGTTGCAGAATTCATTACAATTAGATTCTAATAATTCTGAAGTATGGTTTAATTTAGCTAATATATTTGTTGGACTCGGTCGCTTTGCAGACGCTGAAGTACCTCTTATGAATACTTTAAAATTAAATCCAAATAATATTGGTGCAGAAAATAACCTAGCTGCAGTTTATTTTAAATTAGGAAAATTGCCTGAAGCAATAGCTCACTATCAATTGGCCTTACGCTTGAACCCTAACTATCCAGAGGCACATAACAATTTAGGGGTTGCTTTAATAGCTAATAAGTTAATTGAAGATGGAATATCTGAATATAAACAGGCTATTCAGTTAAATCCTAAATATGCTGATGCATATAATAATCTAGGCTTAGTATATTTGAATACAGGTAAATACTCTGTCGCTATAGAAAATTTCAATAAATCATTAGAAATTGATAGTAAGAACATTGAGTACATAAGTAATTTGAAACGTGCAAGGGAAGCCGTAAAATCAAAAAAATAAGCTTAAATTTAGCATATACTAATTATAAAAATGTCTTTTATAAGTATCAGAGGTGGAAAAATACTCCTAAGACAACCTTCTATTAATAAAAGAATACTAGAGTTATGTGGTATATTTCTATTAATTATTTTTGCTGTAGAAAGAATCGTTGTATCCTGGCGTAAATGGTTGGATCCACAAATTGATTACGGTCGAGAGCTTTATATACCATGGAGAATGTCAAAAGGAGCAAGATGGCTTTTGGATATTGATGATTTATATGGGCCACTTTCTCGCTATATAGATACAGCATTATTTAAATTCTTTGGCCCTGGTATTATGGTGTTAGCATGGGCAAATATTATTATATACTTTTGTATTTTATTTTTAATCTATGTAATTATTAAAAGAGCTTATGGATTATTTTCGGCAATTGTCGGATCTGGTATATTTATTGGTGTTTTTAGTTTTTCACAGTTAACAATAACAAGTAATTATAATTTTGTTACGCCATATTCGCAACAAGTAACTCATGGTTTTGGTTTATGCTTGCTACTTATATTAAGTTTACCTAATTGGATATATAATCCGAAAATAAAAAATACTATATGCGTTGGAATGTTAGGAGGTTTATCTGTATTATTGAAACCAGAATTTATTGTTGCTAGCGGTGCGTTAATATTAGTTGCTAGTTTAGTTCAAGTAGTAAAATTAAAAATTTATTCAATTAAGTTATATATAATTGGAATAATTTCATTCTTAACTCCTACAGTAATAAGCGCATTATATATTTCTAGCTACCTGTCTTTAATTGAAGCTTTTAAAGCAGCATCACATGCATGGCTCAATAGTTTTTTAATATGGAATGATCCTCTATCGGCTAAGTTATTGAACAGTTTTTCTGGAATGGATGATATTAAAAATAATCTTATAAGTCATTGTACTTCTTCTTTAATTTTCATTTTAACTATTGCTATAATTTTACTTGTTTTAACAACAGTTAATAAGTTTTTTGTTGGTTTTATAAAGTATGTGATAATTGCATGTTTTATTTTAAGTGTATTTGTATTCGGTATAAAATATGTAGATTGGTTTAAAATTGGTCAGGTTTTGCTTATTTTAAATCTCATATATTTTTCAATATTAATATTCTATTTTTTTACTAGAAATAGCGAATTCAACGCCAATATTATATATAAAATATTATTTAATCTTTTAGCTATAATGCTGATGATAAGAATGATGTTGAATGGACGTATTTACCAATATGGATTTATTCAGTCCTCTTTGGCTACTTTAGTTCTAAGTTCAGTATTATTAAATGATATACCTAATTTAATACGAGATAAATATATTATAAATTATTTGTACAAGTTAACAATAGTTTTATTGGTTATATCGTTTATTTCAAATATATGTAAACAATCTGATAATCTGTATTCTTTGAAAACTTTAGTAATTGGCGAAAGTAGTGATAAATTTATTACATTTTCTAAAAATATTAACTTAAGTGGTGAAATTGTTAAGCATTTCAGTACTTATATATCACATATAAAAAATATTAAAACCCTCTGTGTATTGCCTGAAGGTATAATGATAAATTATTTAACAAGAACAAATAATCCTGTTTATTATGAGGCTTTCTTTTCAAGTCCTGAGCAAGAAAAGCTTACCCTCAATTATCTTAAAGCTAATAATCCCGAATTTATTTTATTTCTCTCAAGGGATTTAAAAGAATATGGTGTAGATAGGTATGGGACTAAAGATCAAAGTGGATATGATATATATAAATGGTTTTCCTCTGCTTATCATCCAATTGATACTTATAATTTAAGTCCACTTTTGGGTGAGGGTGGAGTGCTTTATTCTAAGTAATATTAGTATTATTTAATTATTTATACTATCATAAAGTATGGGGTTCACCCGATAATACGTACACAGTTTAGGTATTAGTTATTTGGATAAGCTAAATTTAGTTCGTAGTCGAGAGGACTCTTATAACCAAGTGATGAGTGTGATCTCTTTCGGTTATAGAAGCCCTCGATGTAATCAAAAATCGCTGCCTTGGCCTCATCTCTTGTTCTAAA
>Ga0007882_10002264_pt1 | contig 10888 bp, 11 predicted proteins | sample CryBogCBH12Aug01_FD_71195 | JGI IMG/M metagenome (GOLD analysis project Ga0007882, IMG submission 71195) | Freshwater microbial communities from Crystal Bog, Wisconsin, USA - CBH12Aug09.1 | ecosystem: Environmental > Aquatic > Freshwater > Lake | place: Crystal Bog, Wisconsin, USA | collected... | reverse complement strand
CGCCACAGCGTGCGGGCCAGGACGCGGCGGAACACCACCGCCGAGGCGGCATCGGCCGGGGTGTTCATCACCGCCAGCGCCAACGGATCCCAGAAGCGCTGGAAATGGCCCAGCGACCCCAGGCGGGCGGCGACGCTGGCATCCTCGCCATGGCGCAGGGCCCAGGCGGCGGCCAGGGCCGAGGGCAGCAGCCGCAACGGCGTGGCGCGCCAGCGCCGGCCATTGGCCAGATCAATCATGGGGAACACCGGCGGGCAGGGGAGCAGTTCGCCGGTGCTGCCCAGGCGTTTGAGAAAATCGAACACCGCCCGGTTGCCGCCCACCACCATATGGGTGCCGTTGTCGATGCGCCGGTCCAGCCGCGGCTCGTGAAATGAGCGGCAGCGGCCGCCGGCATGGCCGGCGGATTCATGCAGCTGGACGGTCAGACCGGCGTCGGCGGCGGCCAGGGCGCAGGACAGCCCGGCCAATCCGGCCCCCACCACATGCAAAGTCATGGAATGATGCCTCTTCGATCAACCGGAATAGGTATATACGAAAGCCATCCGCATCGATTTGAAAAAGTTGACCACCAAGCCCACGGGACCCTTATGGCATCACCGGAAACCCTGTCCGAAAGCGCCCGCGCCGTCCGCCAGCAGGACCGCGACCGCTTTGCCACTGCTCTGTTCGCGCCGGCGGACCGTCGCGAGGCGCTATTTGTCCTCTATGCCTTCAACCTCGAGATCGCCCGGGCCAGGGAACTGGTGCGTGAACCGATGCTGGGACGCATCCGCCTGCAATGGTGGCGCGACAGCCTGGACAAGGTCTATGCCGGCGCCGACGCCGGCGCTCCCCTGGCGGACGCCTTGGCCAAGGTCATCACCCGTCATGACTTGCCGCGGGCAGAGTTCGAGGCCCTGCTGGAGGCCCGCGAAGCCGACATGGAGAGCGACCCGCCGGCCGATCTGGCAGCCCTGGAAGCCTATGCCGAAGGGACCTCGGCGACCTTGACCCGCCTGGCCGCGAGGGTTCTTGGCGGCGACGGCGAGGCGGTGATGGCCGCCGCTCGCCATGTCGGCATCGCCTGGGCGCTGACCGGGCTGTTGCGCGCCGTGCCGTTCCACGCCGCCCAGGGACGGCTTTACCTGCCGGGGGCATTGTTGGACCGCCACGGTGTCGGCGCTGACCAGGTGCTGGCCGGCAAGGGCGGCGAGGGACTGGCGGCGGTCGGCGGCGCCATCGCCGAGGCGGCGCGCGGCCATCTGGCGGCGGCCCGGCGGTCACGGCGGGGAATATCCAAATCGGTGATTCCGGCCCTGCTCACCGCGCCTTTGGCCGATGCCTATCTGCGGGGGCTGGACCGAGCCGGGGGCAATCTGTTCGACGGCAACTGGTCGACGCCGCGACCGCGGCCGCTGGCGCTTGTCTGGGCGATGACGACGGGCCGGTTCTGAATGGTTCCGCTAACTGGCGATTATTTCCGCTCGGGCGCTTTCTTTTTCCGGGGTCCGACGGGTTTTCGGCCGCCGCGCTCCCAGGCGGCGAATCCTTTAGGGTCGATGTCCTGGAAACGTTCGATCAGCGCCTGTTTGGCAATGGCATAGTTTTCCGGTCTGGTCATGACGGCGGTTCGCCGGGCGCATTCGGCGTCCGGCAGGCCGTGCCATTCGAAATGGACCATTCCGGTTTTATCGCGGCCACGCTCGGCAAAGGCCGGCGTGACCTTCGTTGCTTCGCCGGCATAGCGGATCGCGTCTGCCGCCGATATGTAGGCGGCGCTGCCGAATTCCTCTTCCGCGATGCGCTTTGCCTGTTGCCGGTCATAGGCGTCGACCAGCAGGGCCAATTGGGCTTTCAACTCGTCGAAGTCGCGAGGGGCGCCGGCGAGAGTGGACAGGAAGCCAGGATCCCGGCGGCTCATCTTCTCCGGCAGCAGCCTTGCTCGCAGCAGCTTGTCGGTATAGCCGGGGCTTTCCGCTTTGGCGCATTGGTAGATGTCGGCAACCGTCTTGCCCCGATGCGCGCAATAGTACCAGAGGTCGAACATGTCCCTGGACATCGATCTCTTGGTTAAAAGCCGGCCTTTGAATTCGAAAAGAGAGTCGCTGTCGGCCACCTGCACCTGGCCGTGGGCGAGGCAGGGCATGGCCCTGAGAGCCTGTGCCCGTTCCTGCGAATCGGCACAAAAGAATGTGACCTTTACGCCATCGATGGCCCAATCCTGTTGATAGTCATCAATATTGCCGTCGCCGTCGTTTTCCCAGTACAGCCTGGCGCCTTCGTCCGTCACCAGTTGGGCCGAAAAACCCATTTTCGTCAGACGATCGATGATCTTTCGGACCAAAGGCGTTTGCAGCTTGGGCTCCGGAAAACTGAAATCCAGATCCTCGCTGGAGCGGTGGGCGTGGTGCAGGGCGATGGCCGTGCCACCGATCAGCCGGAAATCGCCGATCCCAGGATCATCCTTGACGGCGTCCAGGACTTGTCTGGTTGCCTCCGGCAGCGACGCGGTGGTCAGCATCACATGTCCTGGGTGACGTGACGTTCGGCCGCCGCCCGGATGCCGGCGATGCTGTTATTGATCATGCGGCGCGCCAGATTCGCGCTGGCTGCATGGATCTCGCGGTCATCTTCCATTGTGTCAAGAACCTCGCCGACACGGCCGCTGCCATAGCTGAGGATCAGGCGGGTGATGTCGGCAATCGTCGGATTGGCCACTGTCACCGCGATAACGGTTTCCGGCTTGTCCTGGCCGGGATTGCTCCACAGCCTGGGCACCTCCATGATCGGCTTTTCTCCGGTCGGCACCAGCCAGCGGCCCGGCCCAAGCCTGTCGACCAGTTTTTCCCGCGCCAGCCGCCGCATGGCGCGGTCCAGATCCGGCGCCGCAGACTTTCCGGCCTTCCGTCCGCCCCGGCCAGACGAACATCTATCGGTAAACCTGGTCAGGTCCGCCCGGGTCACCACATGAGGCTTGCCGGTCTTCAGGCAATGCAGCAATCGATAGGCGGTCGAGCCGTTGTTCATCATTTCTCCGATTTCACCGATAATAGGCAACTCGGTGAAAAAATTCAATCAGATCAATGCCGAGGCGATGCCTGTTCGATGCTCAACTCGCCCGCCGATATTGTGCCCTAAGATTGTTTTATCAGACACGGATTAAGCGGATCGCAACGGATAGGCACGGATCAAAAAAAAGCGCCGCGGGCGCCATGAAAACAATTCGTTTTGATCCGTTATTCATCGGCTAAATCCGTGTCTGAAGAATTTGAACTTATGCTGGGAATGGCGGATAGGAATTAGATGTAGGTACTCTCTAAGTTCCTCTTCAAGTTTGACAGTCTGTTTGACAGGTTCCTGAGTGTCGATATTCCTTTATCGCGAACAGAATGTGCCGAAAGCAATTCCCGTATTTCTTCCTCTAATAATTTCCGAGCGCCTGACCACTTAGGATCATTGAAATTCGCGTCGGCCCCACTTCTTTTAACAATACGTTCTAATTTCTTAAGCCAGGAGAAGGGACTCAGCCAAGGTTCAACGTCGGCGTCATCAGGTCCAATGAGTTCATTCTTCAGAAGTTTACGGAATACACGACCCGCATGCTTTGCATCCGTGTGTAAATCATTTACAAGACCTTCGTATAGGTCATAAGACGCAAAAACATAAGGGATATAATTTACTAGGTCTTTATGATTGACAAGGGTTGTGATGTCGCGCGCAAATCCATCTACATTAGATATATATAAATTACAATTTCTGTTCAGTCGAAGGCGGAAGGCTTCAAACAGTCTATGGCTGTCGATAATATAATTAAGATTTGTGTGGAGTTGTTCTTTATAGGAACTCATTTTTTGTTGGAATCGCGTAACGCTCTCTCTCGCCACATTCGCGGGAGTCTCTTTCAGTGCCTTGGAACTTGGGTAATTGCGTTTTCTGGTAACGTCTTTGCAATGGCCTATTATTTCATTCAAAGCAATATGTTGTTGGCGTAGTCGAACTTTCAAATAGTTAAAAATAATTAAATTAGACGAAATGTTAACGCCATCCTTAACTATAGCCAAATCGGCGTATATTAAAATATCTCTTTCTTCAATGTCTCTTAAATCGTCAGATAAATTATTCTGTTCTAAAATCGCAAACAGGATCGGCGCCTTTTTTTCTATAACGGCTACTGTCAAATCGGATGACAAAAATTGATACATACGCGAAGCCTCGTCTCCAGGATGCCAGGGAGCGAAAAACAATCAACATACCCGTTATACGGGAATAAACATGTTTTTACAAGCTCATGGAGAGTGTTTCGCGTGGCAACTCCGCTGCGCAGTGCGCCATGAAAGCAAGTGGCCCTCAAAAGTTGCGACCGGCTAAATCCATGTCTGGGAAATTGCCCCCGCCGCCGGCGGTCAGAGCCAGGCGGTAAGGTCGCCCCGCGCCCGCAGCGCATAGAGTTTCTTGCGCTCGCGCCCCTTGATGCGCCGGCCGCGTTCGTCGCGGTCGTCGGTGGGTTCGGGAAACAGCCCGAAATTGACGTTCATCGGCTGGAAGCTGTCGGCATTGGCGCCGCCGGTGATGTGGTTGAGCAGGGCGCCCAGGGCGGTGGTCAGGGGCGGCGGCGAGGGGGCTCGTCCCAGGCGCTCGGCGGCGGCGAAGCGCCCGGCCAGCAGGCCGATGGCGGCGCTTTCGACATAGCCTTCGCAGCCGGTGATCTGCCCGGCGAAGCGTAAAGCCGGGCGGAGCTTCAGGCGCAGCCAGGGGTCCAGCAGGCGCGGGCTGTTGAGGAAGGTGTTGCGGTGCATGCCGCCCAGGCGGGCGAACTCGGCCCCTTCCAGACCGGGTAAACGGCGGAAGATGCGCATCTGGTCGCCATGTTTGAGGCGGGTCTGGAAGCCGACCATGTTGTAAAGCGTGCCCAGCGCGTTGTCCTGGCGCAGCTGCACCACGGCGCGGGGCCGCAGCTCCGGGCTGTGGGGATTGGTCAGCCCCACCGGCTTCAGCGGTCCGAAGGCCAGGGTCTGGCGGCCGCGCTCGGCCATCACCTCGATCGGCAGGCAGCCTTCGAAATAGGGCGTGCCCTCCCAGTCCTTGGACTGATGGCGTTCGGCGCCCAGCAGGTCGTCGACGAAGGCCTCGTACTGGTCGTGGCTCAGCGGCAGGTTGATGTAGTCGGTGCCGGTGCCCTTGTCGTAGCGCGACTGGTACCAGGCCTTGGAAAAATCGATGCTGTCCTTGTGGACGATGGGGGCGATGGCGTCGAAAAAGGCCAGCGCCGCTTCGCCGGTCAGGCCGCCGATGGCCTCGGCCAGGGCCGGTGAGGTCAGCGGACCGGTGGCGATGATCACCTGGTCCCAGTCCGTCGGCGGCAAACCGGCAATCTCTTCGCGGCTGACAGTGACCAGCGGCTCGGCGGTCAGGGCCGCCTCGACCGCCTCGGCGAAACCGTCGCGATCGACCGCCAGGGCGCCGCCGGCCGGCACCCGGCAGGCATCGGCGGTGGCCAGGATCAGCGAGCCGGCGCGGCGCATTTCCTCATGCAGCAGGCCGACGGCGTTGTAATCGGCGTCGTCCGAGCGAAATGAATTGGAACAGACCAGCTCGGCCAGGCGTCCGCTGGTATGCGCCTCGGTGGAGCGATGCGGGCGCATCTCATGAAGGATGACGGGGATACCGGCTTTGGCCAGCTGCCAGGCGGCCTCGGATCCTGCCAGACCGCCGCCGATGATATGCACTGGGGTCATCTTATCTGACACGGATTTAACGGATCACAACGGATGAACACGGATAAAGAAAAACGCCGCAGGCGCAATAATATCAATCTTCTTGAATCCGTTGTTCATCCGTTAAATCCGTGTCTAAAGAAAAAACCTCAGGCCCGTTTCAAGGCCTTCGACAGATAGGGCCGCAGATAGTGCCCGGTATGGCTGTCCGGGCAAAGGGCGATTTCCTCGGGCGTGCCGGCGGCCACCACGGCGCCGCCGCCGGTGCCGCCGTCGGGGCCGAGGTCGATGATCCAGTCGGCGGTCTTGATGACCTCGAGATTGTGTTCGATCACCAGCACCGTGTTGCCGGTCTCGACCAGGGCATGCAGGACCTCCAGCAGCTTGCGGACATCGTCGAAATGCAGGCCGGTGGTCGGCTCGTCGAGGATGTACAGCGTGCCGCCGGTGGCGCGGCGCGCCAGTTCCTTGGCCAGCTTGACCCGCTGCGCCTCGCCGCCCGACAGCGTGGTCGCCTGCTGCCCGAGATGGATGTAGCCGAGCCCGACGCGCTTTAAGGTCTCCATCTTGTCGCGCACCGCCGGCACCGCCTTGAAGAAGACCGCCGCTTCCTCCACCGTCATATCCAGGACGTCCGCTATGCTCTTGCCCTTGAACGATATTTCAAGGGTCTCGCGGTTGTAGCGCTGACCTTTGCAGACATCGCACTGGACATAGACGTCGGGCAGGAAATGCATTTCGATCTTGATCAGCCCGTCGCCCTGGCAGGCCTCGCAACGGCCGCCCTTGACGTTGAAGCTGAAGCGCCCGGCCTTGTAGCCGCGGGCCTGCGCCTCCGGCAGATTGGTGAACCAGTCGCGGATCGGCGTGAAGGCGCCGGTATAGGTGGCGGGATTGGACCTGGGCGTGCGGCCGATCGGCGACTGGTCGATGTCGACGATCTTGTCGATGAACTCCAGGCCGTCGATCCGCTCATGCGCCGCCGCATGCTCGCGCGCCCCGTTGAGGCGGCGCGCCAGCGCCTTGTACAGGGTCTCCACCACCAGGGTCGACTTGCCGCCGCCCGACACCCCGGTGACGCAGGTGAAGGTGCCCAGCGGAAAGGCGACGTCGATGGAGCGCAGGTTGTTGCCCCTGGCGCCGACCACCGTCAGGCTGCGGCCGCTGCCGCCGCGGCGCAGCGCCGGGATGGGGATCTGCCGCAGACCGGTGAGGTACTGGCCGGTCAGGCTGTCGGGAGCCTGCATCACCTGTTCCGGCGTGCCGCGGGCCACGATCTCGCCGCCATGGATGCCGGCCCCCGGCCCCATATCCACCAGGTAGTCGGCGGAACGGATGGCGTCCTCGTCATGTTCGACGACGATCACCGTATTGCCGAGATCGCGCAGGCGCCGCAGGGTCGCCAGCAGCCGGTCGTTATCGCGCTGATGCAGGCCGATGGACGGCTCGTCGAGGACGTAGAGCACGCCGGTCAGGCCGGAACCGATCTGCGAGGCCAGGCGGATGCGCTGCGATTCGCCGCCCGACAGGGTCCCGGAATTGCGCCCCAGGGTCAGGTAGTCGAGGCCGACATCGACCAGGAAGCCCAGGCGGTCGTTGATTTCGCGCAGGATCCGTCGGGCGATCTCGCGGTCCTTGGGACGCAGGCGGTCGTTCAGCCCGGCGAACCAGTCGCGGGCCTGGGCAATCGACATCTCGGTGGTCTCGGAGATGGACAGGCCGTTCACCTTGACCGCCAGGGCCTGCGGCTTGAGCCTGGCGCCGGCGCAGGTTTCGCAGGGCGCGGTGACCTGGAAGCGGGACATTTCCTCGCGTACCCAGCTGGAGTCGGTCTCGCGGAAGCGGCGTTCCATATTGGGAATCACCCCTTCGAAGGGGCGCTGGGCGGTATAGGCGCGGCTGCCGTCCTCGTAGCGCATCGGCACGATCTCGTCTCCCGAGCCGTAGAGGATGGCGCGCCGCCCGGCCTCGGGCAGTTCAGCGAAAGGCTGGTCGAGGCGAAAGCGGTAATGGGCGGCCAGGCTGTCCAGGGTCTGCAGGTAATATTGCGACGACGACCCGGCCCAGGGGGCGATGGCGCCCTCGCGCAGCGATTTGCGGTCGTCGGGAACCACCAGATCCTCGGCGAAATGCATGGTGACGCCCAGCCCGTCGCAGGCCGGGCAGGCGCCATAGGGGTTGTTGAAGGAGAACAGCCGGGGCTCGATCTCGTCGATGGTGAAGCCCGACACCGGACAGGCGAATTTGGCGGAAAAGATGGTCCGCTCGCCGCCATCGGCGGGTTCGGCAATGGCGATGCCGTCGGCCAGCCCCAGCGCGGTCTCGAAACTGTCGGCCAGGCGGGTGGCGATGCCGTCTTTCACCACCAGGCGGTCGACCACCACGTCGATGTCATGCTTGACCTTCTTGTTGAGCGCCGGCACAGCGTCGATCTCGTGCAGTTCGCCGTCCACCTTGACCCGCTGGAAGCCCTTTTTCTGCAGATCCTGCAGATCCTTGCGGTATTCGCCCTTGCGGCCGCGGACCACCGGCGCCAGCAGGTACAGGCGGGTGCCTTCGGCCATCGCCATCACCCGGTCGACCATCTGCGACACCGTCTGGCTTTCGATGGGCAGGCCGGTGGCCGGCGAATGGGGAATGCCGACGCGGGCGAACAGAAGCCGCAGATAATCATAGATCTCGGTCACCGTGCCGACGGTGGAGCGGGGGTTTTTCGAGGTGGTCTTCTGTTCTATGGAAATCGCCGGCGACAGGCCCTCGATCAGATCGACATCCGGCTTGGACATCAATTCCAGGAACTGCCGGGCGTAGGCCGACAGCGATTCGACATAGCGGCGCTGTCCCTCGGCATAAATGGTGTCGAAGGCCAGGGAAGACTTGCCCGAGCCGGACAAGCCGGTGATCACCACCAGACGGTCGCGCGGAATGTCGATATCGACATTCTTGAGGTTATGCTCGCGTGCGCCACGCACGCGTATCACTTGGTTCATCGGTCACCGCGAAAGGAGATGGTGGATGGTCCGAGGGATACTATCCCGGTTCTTTGGTCCTGACAGGTCTTATCATATCGGAGGCTCCATCGGTTCCCGCCACCTCCGCCTTTTCGCGCGGTCGGGGAGGGGCGCCGCGCGATAGGATAGGCAAGCCTCACCTCGCTCCAGGGAGCCCCGGCAATGATCAGAGCCTGGATCGCCGCTTCCGAGATTTTTCTTTTCGCCGCTTGCGCGCCGCTGACCGACCTGGGACTGCCGAAAAGCGCCGCGCTGCCCTTGGGCCGGGCCGAGACCGCCGTCGGCCTGCTGCCCGGCTGGCCCGACCCCGACCCGGCGCGACTGGTGTCGGCGGCGGCCAGCCGCCAGGGCAGCGTCGCCATCGCCCTGGACGGCATCGACGGGGTGCTGGCGGAGGTGGCCGCCGGCCATGCGGTGGTGATGGGCACCGGCAGGCATGCGCCGGTGGTGGCCGCCGGATTCGATGTCGCCGCCGGCGAGGTGCTGCTGGTCGGCGGCCCCGGCAGGATCTACCGCCAGCCCCTGGCCGCCTGGCGCGACGACGGCGATCCGCCCGGCTTTTGGGCGGTGGCGGTGGTCCCGCCGGGGGAATTGCCGGTCGCCGCCGATTGCGCCGCCTATCTGCGGGCCGCCGCCCGCCTGCTGCAGTTGGGCTCGCCCTGGGAAGCCGTGCTGGCCTTTGATGCCGGCGTCGCCCGCTGGCCCGAGGACGCCGATGCCCTGGCCGGCCTGGGGGCCAGTCTCGGCCATCTGGGCGACCCTGAAGGGGCCGCCCGGGCCATGGCCGCCGCCCAGGCCCTCAGCCGCGACGGGGCGGAAAAAGACACTTCACGGAGCCGGTAAGTCGGGGTACATTCGTTCACCTTTTATTCGCAGCGGAGTGGATCATGGCGGGAAGCGTCAACAAAGTCATTCTCATCGGCAATCTGGGACGTGATCCTGAGGTCCGCCATTCCCAGGACGGTGGCAAGATCGTGACGCTGAACATCGCCACTTCGGAAAACTGGAAAGACAAGGGCTCCGGCGAGCGCCGCGAAAAAACCGAATGGCACCGCGTGGTGCTGTTCAACGACCGTCTGGGCGAGGTCGCCGAGCGCTATCTGAAAAAGGGCAGCAAGGTCTATATCGAAGGCTCGCTGCAGACCCGCAAATGGACCGACCAGAGCGGCCAGGAACGCTATACCACCGAGGTGGTGATCGGCCGCTTCAAGGGCGAGCTGACCCTGCTTGACGGCCGCGGCGAAGGCGGCGGCGGGGGCGGCTATGATGCGCCGCCGGCCTCGGAAAATGACTACGGCGGCGGCCGCCCGGCGGCCAAGGCTCCGGCCGGTGGCGGCGGTGGGGGTGGCAGCGGCGGCTGGGAGCCGCCGGCCGATCTGGACGATGACATCCCGTTCTGAACCGGCCACGCGCATCTTCGTGTAAACAATTATGGCCTAGGGCAAGCATGCCCTAGGCCTATGGTAACTTTGACGGCGTGGTCTTGCGGGCAGGCGTGCCCCATATGACGTGAAAGACCGAACCGATGGTGACAACGAGCAGACGGATGAAAACCACTCCCCGGCCCACTTCCGACAGCCCAAAGAGCCCCGATATTCCTGTGGCCCAGGTGGTCGACGGGATCGAAGACGGGCCCCATGACCAGGTTAAGTGGATTGAGGAGAACAAGGAGGCCTTGGCCCAATGGAGCACCTATTTTGAAGAGAACGGCCTTCCATTGACCCGCTACCGCCAGTTCTGATGGCGCGCAATGGCCTTTACCGGCTGCCAGGTACGGGCCAGTTGGTTCTCGATGTGCAAAGGTTCGAGCATGTGGCGGTGCGGTCGCGCCTTGTGATCCCCCTGGTGCCACGAAGCCAAGACACTCCCATCGTCAAGCGCTGAACATCGTTATCGAGTTCGGTGGTGGGCTGTTCATGTCGGTGACCCAAGCAATGGGTTCGATCCCAATCTCGGAAATCGGTCCCGCCATCGCGCGGCTAGACGACAATTGGGATTTCGCCATCACCGATTCGATTGACGTTCTGCTGGGTGGCTAAATCGTCCCGGCCAGGTTGGTCCAGCGAGGGGCCTCGAAGACCGGTTGCAGGGAGAGACACCCCGCATCGGGCGAGCCGAGGCGCCACCGGCGATAAAAATTACCCCTCGCCCCGCTTGCGGGGAGAGGGCCGGGGTGAGGGG
>Ga0007882_10002262_pt1 | contig 10893 bp, 10 predicted proteins | sample CryBogCBH12Aug01_FD_71195 | JGI IMG/M metagenome (GOLD analysis project Ga0007882, IMG submission 71195) | Freshwater microbial communities from Crystal Bog, Wisconsin, USA - CBH12Aug09.1 | ecosystem: Environmental > Aquatic > Freshwater > Lake | place: Crystal Bog, Wisconsin, USA | collected... | reverse complement strand
AGCCTTTCACGTCGAAACCGTTGTCCTTCAATCGGCGGACATTGCTGTTGCGGTTGTAATCCCAGATGTCCGCGACGGCGACAAGTCGGATGCCTTCAATGACTTGCAGCGAATCCAGCAGCACCTGTCCTTGCGCACCGCAGCCGATGAGCGCGATGTTGATTTTGTTCAATACCGAGGCCTTGTTCGCGGCGCTCTTGGAATTGGAGTCCGGGCTGCAGGAGGTTAGCAGCAGGCCGGCGCCGGCGGCGGCCGTGGTGCCGAGAAATTCCCGGCGCGTGAGGGATGGCGTTACCATTTTTTGAGAAGCGTGAGCTTGTTGTGTTTCGCCAGCATCAGCGCCAGCGCCACCAGCGCGATGTGGATGCCGAGCCAGGAGACGCCATCGTCCTGATGGATCAAAATGAGCCCGACGGTCAGCGCGATGTAAATCAGGCCCTGCACGAACAGCGAGACGCGCGTGCCGAGGCCGAGCAGCAGCAGTACGCCGGTGGCGATGAGCGCTGGGCCGAGCAGATGATCAAACAGGTTCACCGCGAACGGCGGCAGCAAACCTTCGTTGGCGAACTTGCCCTTCAAGCCGGCGGGAATGCCGGAGTAATTGGCCATGGAATAAAATTTGACCTTCACGTCCACCACGGCGCCGCTGGCGTCCGGCTGGCCGTTGGCATCGAGCAGCGGTTGCTGGATGCTTTTGTAGGCGCCGAATTTTTCGATGCCGGTGAAGATGGCGCGCACCGCCAGCCACCCGCGCAGGAGTAGAAAGGCGAGCGAGTAGTCACAGTTACAGCCACCGGCGTTTCCCCCGGAACCGTTGGTATTTTTGTCAGTCGAGTCGTTCATGCGTTTGTTCGTGTTCGGTGGTAGACGGATATTCTGGCACAAAGGTTGCCAAAAATGCTTCGCACCACAATACCCCAAATGAGGTTTCTGCCAATTTTATTATGCGCCGCGCTTGACCTGTGAGCGCTCCTTGGCAAAATCACCGAACCTATCTCCATTCCTTATGTCACGACCAGTCACTCTCTTCACCGGCCAATGGGCCGACCTCTCCCTCGCGCAACTCCTGCCCCTCGTCAAAAAGATGGGCTACGATGGTGTAGAACTCGCCTGCTGGGGCGACCATTTTGAAGTTGATCGTGCGCTCGCCGAACCGGATTACGTCAAAAAGAAATGGGGGCTCCTCGCCAAACACGGCCTGAGTTGTCACGCCATTTCCTCGCACCTGGTCGGTCAGGCCGTGTGCGATTTGATTGACGAACGGCATCAGGGGATTCTGCCGGCTGATGTCTGGGGCGATGGCCAGCCCGAAGCCGTCCGCCAGCGCGCCGCCGGGAAGATGAAGGCCACCGCCCGCGCCGCCCGCAAGTTTTTCAACGCCCGGCCCGGCGCGGCTAAAAGCGGCCCCGCCGTGGTGAATGGTTTCACCGGTTCCTCCATCTGGCATTCCACCTACGCCTTTCCGCCCACGAACCAGGAATATTGGAACAAGGGCTTTGCCGATTTTGCAAAACGCTGGCTGCCGATCCTCGACGTGTTTGAAATGGAGAACGTCAACTTCGCGCTCGAAGTGCACCCCACTGAGATCGCCTTTGATATCGCCACCGCCAAGCGCGCGCTGGAAGCCGTGCGGCTGCATCCGCGGTTCGGTTTCAACTACGATCCCTCGCACCTCGGCTATCAGGGTGTGAACTACGTGAAATTCATCCGCGAATTCGCCGACCGCATTTTTCACGCGCACATGAAAGATGTCTGGTGGGGCCACGGCAACGGCACTGTTGGTGTGTTTGGCGGGCATACTGATTTCACCGACCCGCGCCGCTTTTGGGACTTTCGCTCGCTCGGCCACGGCGACATCAACTTTGAGGAGATCATTGTGGCCCTCAACGACGCCGGCTATCGCGGTCCGCTGTCCGTGGAATGGGAGGACGGTCGCATGGACCGCATCCATGGTGCGACCGAGAGCTGCGCGTTTGTTCGTAAACTGGATTTCACTCCCAATCAGGCCGCCTTCGACGCGGCCTTTGCCAGGAAGAAATAATCGGCGTTACCAGGCGGCGAATGTAACCCAGCGGAGAAAGCTGACATAATTGCATTTGGCCGCAACCGCAAGGCATCAATCATTAATGCCAAAATGTTGGTAGCCGACCATGTTCTTGAGGGTGTCCTTCAAAGTTTTGGCCCGCAGCTCGTCTAGCTTGATTGGTGCAGTTGGAGATTCGGCGGCAACGGGAAACGACGATTTGCGGTGGTGAATCAGTTTTCGAGCGGAAGCCAGTGCTACTGGCAGCGCCAGCAGGGAGGTGTTAAGCGCATGCGGATTAATTGGCATCATTTTAATTTGTGGGTTGTATTTGGCCCTATGAACCTTTGATGCCTTCTGCAAGCCCGCGTTCAATTTATTAACGGCCAGCTGATTGCCGGCATCAGCAAGGCGTCGAACGCAGGCTTGGCCGCTTTTCGGACGGTCCGCAACGTGGCTTATTTCTCATTGGCCTGGTTTTGGCGCCAGCCCAATAGAAACAGCGAAACCGCGCATAGTAAAATGCCAACGGCGAGCCAGACTAGTTCGAAAATGGTATGATATTGCAATTCCAAGACCTTTTGGAAAAACGTGACAATCAGTACCATGATGATGACTTTGCCCACTTTCTCCTTTAACTGTTCCAGACTGTTCACGACCAGGACGTTGGAAAACTTTTCGGAGTCTTCGGCGGCATGGATTTTGCAAATGAACAATTCGTAAAGACCCAAGCCAAAAATCAGCAGCACGGTGCTGATGAGAAAAGCATCCACGGCATGAATGATTTCGCTGGTGGCCGTCTGCTGAAATTCGCCGTCGCCGGGCACTCCGACCATCTGGCTCAACCCGGTTTTGGCCACCAAGAAGATATCCATGGCACCCACGAGCATGAGAATTAGGGCCGCCACAATGCTTGAAAAGACCGCCAGCAGCACCATCCAGCGGGATTTCCAAAGCACTGCCTCCATCAAGCTCTCAATACGATTATGCATTACCGGAGCATATGCGGCTCATGATTGCGGAGCAATCCTCCGCTTCATTGGCGTCCGCGCCTTTAGCCCGCCTCATCGGACGTAGTATTTTGGAAGTTCCCCGCAACGGCTGTTCAACCGGAAAACATCCTGATGAATCCAAAATTATTATTAAGCTGCCCGCCTCCTACTGCGCTGCATGCGGAAGCCTGCAGTGTCATCCTGTCTGCCCGAACCGGCAGGCGGTTCCACTTTTACCAAGAAATTATCAGTGCGGCGCACCTGGAAATGCGGTTAGCTGGCAGCATGATAACGGATGTGGTTATTTTTGGGTGCTTGAGGCGTTGCCTCGTTAACCCCGACGGGGTGGCGACGGACGCCATTCACGGTTCATTTCATCGTCCATCGCCTTCCGGCTTGCGTTGCCGGTCGGTTTAGTGTTCTAATCGCCGCAATCAATCAAATGGAGTGACCTTATGATTATCTACGCCTTCTGTCTGGTGCTGGGTTTGGGGTTCACGGTAGTGAGCGCGTTCCTTGGCCATCTGTTCGGTGGCCACGATGCCATCGGCACGGGCGGTCATGCGGATGCGGGCATGAATTCCGACGGGATGCCGGGCGCGAGCTTTCTTAGCCCCACGGTGCTGGCCTGCTTCATCACGGCGTTCGGCGCGTTCGGGCTTGTGTTCATGGAAATTCCCGCCACGCACACGGTGTGGTTCCATGCGCCGCTCTCATTCATCGGCAGTGTGCTGGTGGCGCTGTTCGTGTGGTGGGGCATGAACAAGGTTTTCCGGGGCGCGCAAAGTTCCAGCGAGGGCAAGGTGGGCAATCTGGTTGGCTCCACTGCCGCCATCATCTCGCCGATTCCCGCGCATGGTGTAGGGGAGATTTCTTATGTGCAGTCCGGCAGCCGTTACACCGCGCCGGCGCGCGATGAAAAGGGCGGGGCGGTGGCCACCGGCCAGACGGTCAGGATCACGCGCATCGTGGGCACGCAATTTTTCGTGGAAGTCGTCAAATAAATTTAACCCCCATCACCCTATATCAAACTATGCATGTTATGAACTTCATTCCCATGTTGGCACAGGTGGAAGCGTCCGGCTCCCCTTGGCTGCGTATTGTCATCGCCGCCGGGGCGGTGTTGTTCGTCGTGTTCGTCATCGCCCTCATCTGGGCGAGCCGCTACACGAAGGCCGGCCCGAACCAGGTGCTGATCATTTCCGGCAGCAAGCGCAAGCTGACCGACCCCGATGGTAACGTAAAGGAAGTGGGCTTCCGCGTGGTCAAGGGCGGCGGCACTTTCGTCATCCCGGTGAAGGAAAAAGTGGACGTGCTGTCCCTCGAATTGCTGACGATTGATGTTCAGACGCCGGAAGTTTACACCAGCAAAGGTGTGCCGGTGAAGGTGGATGGCGTCGCGCAGATCAAGGTGAAGGGCGATGACATTTCCATCGCGACGGCGGCGGAACAGTTTTTGAGCAAGAGCGTGGATGATATTAAAAACATCGCCATGCAGACGCTCGAAGGTCATTTGCGTGCGATTCTTGGTACGATGACGGTGGAAGAGATTTACCAGAACCGCGATGCGTTCGCGTCCAAGGTTCAGGAAGTGGCGGCTGGCGACATGGCGAACATGGGGCTCGGCATCGTGAGCTTCACGATTCGCGACATCCGCGACACGCAGGGATATCTCGATGCGCTCGGCAAACCCCGCATCGCGCAGGTCAAGCGCGACGCCATCATCGCGCAGGCCGAAGCCGACCGCGATTCTGTCATTCGTTCCGCGCAGGCGAATCAGGCGGGGCAGGAAGCGAAGTTCCAGGCCGACACGAAAGTGGCCGAAGCTCAACGCGATTACCAAAGCAACGTCGCGCAATACCAGGCGACTGTGAATGTGCAGAAGGCGCAAGCCGACTTGGCGTATGATTTGCAGCGGTTCAAAACCGGCCAGTTGGTGAAGGCGGAAGAAGTGCAGGTGAGCATTGTCGAAAAGCAAAAGCAGATCGAACTGCAGCAGCAGGAAATTCTCCGCAAGCAGCGCGAGCTGGAAGCCACCGTGCAAAAGCCCGCCGACGCCGAGCGTTATAAAGTCGAGACGCTGGCCAATGCGAAGAAGTTCCAACTGGAGACGGAAGCCGCCGGTGCCGCGTCCGCAACCAAGGCCACAGGTTTTGCCAGCGCCGATGTTGTGAAAGCTACCGGTCTGGCCGAAGCCGATGCCAACAAGGCGCGCGGTTTGGCCGAGGCGTCGGTCATCGAGGCGCAAGGCAAAGCCACCGCCGAAGCCATGCGCGTGAAGGCGGAAAGCTTCAAGCAATACAACGAGGCGGCGGTCATCGAAATGATCGTGCGCATCCTGCCGGAAGTCGCCGGCAAGGTCAGCGAGCCGCTGTCCAAGATGGACAAGATGGTTATCATCAATTCCGGCAACGGTCCCGGCGGCGGCGCCAGCAAGCTCACCGGCGACGTGACGCAAATCATCAGCCAATTGCCGCCGATCATCGAGAGCCTCACCGGCGTGAAGTTCGAAAAACTCTTGGAACAGGTTCCCGCGCTCCGCAAGGCGATGGGCAAGGATGAGGGCGAGGCAAAGTGATATCCGTCAGCGATTTACGAGCCCTGTTAATCCGGCAGCGTCTCAATGATTTTTGCGCGCTCTTATGAGTGAGGCGAATGAAATCTTGGCCATCGTCGTTGCCTTGGTCAAAACCGCCCGAACCTCGGGCCGCGCGTAAATCGAATATTCCTATGCGCTTATTCGAAGCCGTCATTGACGCGAACCACCGGGCCGTTGCCGGTGACGCAAGCGCCGGGCTCCGTCCCGCGGATTACGCGGAGTCTTTGCCGGTCATCGCTCTAACCTGCGTGGACCCGCGTCTGAATGCGTTGTTCCCCAGTGTGCTCGGCTTGCCTGGCGAGCAGTTCATCTGGTTGCGCAACGCCGGCAACATCATCACCGGCCCGCTCAGCAGTACGATGCGTTCGCTCGCGCTGGCATGCGCGGTCAAAGGTGGCGAAGAAGTGGCCATCATCGGGCACACGGATTGTCAGGTAGCGAAGACGACGATGGTGCTGTTGTTGGATAAATTGAAAACGCTGGGCGTGGACCGGAGCCGGTTGCCGGATAATTTGAGCGATTTCTTCGGCACGTTCGGCAGTGAGCGGCAGAACGTCATCAAGGCGGTGGAATTTGCGCGGACCAGCCCGCTCATTGGTCCGAAGGTTCCCGTGCATGGCCTGATGATTGATGTGACCACCGGCAAGCTGGAGTGGGTGGTGAACGGCTACGAGATGTTGGCCGCGCCCGTGCCGCCGAAGGTGGCGATGCCGGAGTTCGCGGCGCTGGGGGCGCTGGGCGCGGACAAGGGCTTTGACCTGGGCGAGATGAAATTTCCCGATATGAAAATCGGCGATGCGGCGATGAAGTCGGTCCCCACTCCGCCGCAGCAAGTCAGGCTCGTTGAAACGCCGATGACTGAAGAGCCGGAAGCGACGCCAGCGCAAATCGCCGTGGTCGCGGAAAGGAATTGGCCAAAAGCGCCGCCACCGACCTTGCCGCCGCTGCGGAAGAAATCAACTCCCCCGCCGCCCATCCAGCCGCGGCCGAGATTTCCAAAATAATGGCCGCTCCTCAAAGTTCTTCGCGCGCGGTCGCGGTGTTTTTGATTTTGTTCATGCTCGTTGGCCTGGGTGCCATTGGCTTTGGTGGTTGGAATCTTCTGCGCAGCTTTCAATGCGTCCATTGGCCGACCGCTAACGGCGTCATCGAATCAGCGGAAACGAAATCGTCGTCAGATAATGAAGGTCACACGACCTATGCGCCGGCATTGCAGTATCGATATCTGGTGGCGCGTGTCACGTATGAAGGCAGTCGCCTGGCGTTTGGCACCATGTCCGCTTCTCCGGCTTATGCGCAGGGGATATTAGCCCGTTATCCGGTTGGCAAAACAGTGACCGTATATTATGCGCCGAATAACGCGGAAGAAGCCGTTCTGGAAACCGGCGTTCACGGCGGAACTTGGGTTTGCTTCGGCGTCGGCACCGTATTCGTGCTCGCATCGGCGATTTTTTTGCAATTTGCCCGGCGGGCCGCGCTGCCGGCAACGGCCAGCCGCACCAATCCAAACGATTCGATTTCCTTCCAAAAGCCACCCATTCTCATGGGTGTGATATTCATTCTTGTGGGCACCCCAATCTTTTTTGCCGGCAGGACCGGTGGGGCGGCGAACGGCACACCGAATTGGATCGTTGATTGTGCGGGCGGGATGTTCGTCCTGATCGGGCTGATGATTTTTGCCATGCGTTCCCAGAATAAAATCATTCCGCAAATTTTAGGAGGCTTCGCCGTGCTGCTGTTGCTGGGCATTTTCAACTGGATTGCTTTCGCCCCCGGTGAGCGGATCGGAGCCAGCACAAGTCCGTTTGGGGTTGCTCACGGAGTCAACGTCAAGACCGGCTTCGCAATCATCACCGGATTTTTTGATTTGGCTTTCGTTGCCATAGCCGTTTCCAAGCTGTTGCCGAAGTGGAAGCGATGAGGGTCTAAAAAAACTCCGCCGGTTCGACCCGCCGAACCAATCAACGCCAATCGCCCCGCCGAAAATCTTCCATCCGCCAGCGCAAGAAGGGGGTGGAATGTTTTGGCGTTGCCTTGTTTCGTTGCGGCCAGCAGGCGTTGAAATCTTTCTCCAGGCGTTGCAGTTCGCGGATGCCTTGCCGAGCCAATCGCTTCGCCTCGGAATTGTTCCCGGCAGTGACAGCTTGTTGCCACAGCATAAATTTACCGGATTGCTCCGCCATGCGTGCGGCCAAATCCAACTCTCGCATCTGGAGTTTGCCCGAAGCCGAAGCGGGAGTTGCGCCGAGCAGGGCGGAGCGCTGTTTTTGGATTTCTTTTAGCGCCGCGAGAATCTTCCGCTTGGGAATCTGCGCGAACCATTTCAATCCGTTCCGGCAAAAAAGTTCGCGCATCGCCGGTTTCGGCGCGGAGATGACCGTGCCCAGCGGGGTTTCGTTGATGGCTTTCACGCCCAGCTTCCGGTGCGCGAAACCAAGGGCGTATCCTGCTTGGGCAATCTTGCCGGTTTCATCCTCAAACACATCGCGGCTTAAAACTTTGGCCAGAACTCTTTCATCCAGTGCTTGTGAGTTCCAAGCCAACGCCGCGCCGGCGGCGAACAACGGCCAGCTTACGGCTAGCGGCTGCGGATGCCCGCCATCGCCCCAGTCGGTGTTGAGGAAACCGATCGCGCCAAACTTTTTTCCGGCTTTTGCCGCGGCGCGCAGATTCGCGAGCGCGTTGTCGTGCTTGCCGATGAGTGTCTGCCACGTTGAAGTGCCGGGGCAGATGTAAAAGGGGACCTTTGCCTTAGCGAACTGCGCCGCCTCTTTCGCAAAGGGATGGTTCGCTTCATAACCCCAGTTCAACGCGATGACATCCTTCGGCAGCTCGCGGATGACTGACGGATGTTTCAAGATGATGTCGCCCCAGAACATCATCTGCTTTTTGCGTGCGGAAACTTCCTCGTGGAGTTTTTTAAGGAATTTGAGGTAGACCCGGCTTCGGCCTTGGGCGGCACACAGTCTTCTGCTTTGGCCTTTGCCCAAATCCCACGTTTCATCGCCACCGATATTGAAGTAGGAACTGCTAAAGTTGGGTAGCAATTCGTCGTATAGGCTGCGCACAAAGGGCAGGGAGTCGGGGTGATTCGGCGCGAGCGTCGTCGGGCGCCGCAGAAAGTCTTTTGTTTCGGCAAGAAAAGGGCGGGACAGTTCACCAAGTTTTTTCAGTCGGGCATCTTTGAGAAAGTGGCGCAGGTGGCCGAAGGAATTCTGGTTCGGCACCAAGTCAATGCCGAGCTCGCGGCAGCGCGCATCCAGCTTCCGGATTTCTTCCGCCGTCAGTGCGCCCCAGCTCTGCCAGATGCGTTTATATTTCCGGTAGGCGAACGTGTGTTCGGTGTATAGTTGCAGTTCGTTGATTTTAAAATCCGCCAGTTTTTCGGCGAGGTCGAGCAAGGTTCCCAGCTTCGGCACGCGACCGCGCGAAATGTCGAGCATAACGCCGCGCCGTGCGAAATCTGGCCAGTCGCGAATCTTCAGGCAGGGCAGCTTGCGTCCGTATTCGCGGACCAGTTGCCGCAAGGTCGCCTCCCCCGCGTACCGGCCGCCGGTTTCGCGGAAACGGATTTCAATTCCGGTTTTCTTGATTTCCAGCACATAGCCTTCGGGGTGTTTTGACGCGGTATGGCTGCGAATGAAGTTGATGGCGGTGATGCGATATTGCTTGGGCAAAAGCAATTTTCCCGGCCGAAGCTCCAGCGTGTGCGGTTTAGGCAATAAGTTCATGGTGCCACGTTTCGCGCTTGGTCTCTTAGTTAACACAGTTTCACGGCGGATAAAATCCGCAATTGGCCAGAAATCCTCCGTTGTTTATTTGAACAGCCCGGAGGCGCTGAGATAACTTTGGGCCACTTGGCTCATTTGCGGTCTTAGATCGGGCTTCTTTTCCAGACATGACATGATGGTGGCGGAAATGTTCCGGGGAACATCGAATCCCGCCTGGATTGGCGATGGCGGGGTGGATTCCTTGATCTGCTGTTCAATCTGCGCTTCGTCGCCATCAAATGGATGTCTGCCGGTGTAGGTGTAATAGGCCATCACGCCGAAGGCAAAAACGTCGCCCTTAAAGCCATTTGCATAGTCGCCATCCCATTTTTCCGGTGCCATATACTTGGCTGTGCCCGCGGGATTATGTTTTTTTTCGGTGATGAACGGCGGTAAATGACCGGCAAAAAAGGAGTGCGAGAAGTCTATCAGCACGGCTTCCGTGGGAACGGCGGCCGGCACCAGCACGTTCATGCTTTTTAAGTCATTGTGAATGATTGGCCGGGCGCACAGGATGCCGGCGTGCATGTCCGCCATCGTCTCGGCGACGCATTGGAGAATTTTATGAGTCAGGCCTGGTTCCTTGCGGGTGACCCCGCTTAGCACCAGTTCATTCAACGTCGCGGCCTCGATGTATTTCAAGAAGAGGCGATGCGACGTTTCCTCATAAGCCAGTTTTTGTCGGATGCGCGGATGTGTCAGCTGGTCGAGAATGTAGGCTTCATTCGCAATGAATACCACATCCCAAAATTGCCGGGGTTCTTTCAACAGCACCGGGGAGGGGATTCGGGCTAGCTCCACCTTGGAGAGCCGGGACACGCCGGCGTCTGCCGACAATGTTTCCTGCTTGATGATATCCGGTATCTTCATTTTTCCACCCCGATTGTTTTCCCAACGCCTGAAAAAATCGGCGGCGAAACTTAACCTGAAAAATGGAAACTTATGACTTTGCAATCATCCCGCTGTTGCGGGCGTAATTGAACAGTCCGCCGGCATCCACCACGGGACGTACGTCGCCAAGTGGCTTGAAATGATAAACCTTGCCCGTCGCTTTCACCGTCACGGTCGCGGCGTCGAGATCCACCGTCACCTCGTCACCGGTTTTGAGCACGTCACAAAGGCGCTCGGTGACTTCGCACGGGTAGAGCTCGCCGGTAGCCACGCAATTGCGGAAGAAAATGCGCGCGAAACTTTCGGCGAGGACAATTTCGCAATTCGCCGAACCCATTGCGATGGGCGCATGTTCGCGGGAGCTGCCGCAGCCGAAATTTTTACCGGCGACGACGATGGGATATTCGCTGTCGAGTTGGCCTTCCTTGACATAGCGGTTGGGATAAAGCGACGCGGGCAGGCCGTCGAGTGCGTAGCTGCCGAGTTTCTCGTATTCCTCGGCAATGGTTGGCACAAGGTTCAGAAATTGCGCGGAGATGATCTGGTCGGTGTCAATGTTGTCGCGCACCACATAGACCGGGCCGGTGAAAACAGATTTCGTCATGCCCAGAATCTGCC
>Ga0007882_10002261_pt1 | contig 10894 bp, 8 predicted proteins | sample CryBogCBH12Aug01_FD_71195 | JGI IMG/M metagenome (GOLD analysis project Ga0007882, IMG submission 71195) | Freshwater microbial communities from Crystal Bog, Wisconsin, USA - CBH12Aug09.1 | ecosystem: Environmental > Aquatic > Freshwater > Lake | place: Crystal Bog, Wisconsin, USA | collected... | reverse complement strand
GGTGGCCTACGGACAGATTCTGCCCCAGGCCCTCTTGGATGTTCCCGTGCACGGCTGCCTGAATGTTCACGGCTCGCTGCTGCCCAAATACCGGGGGGCTGCGCCCATCCAGCGGGCCATTGCCTATGGCGAGGCTGAGACGGGCGTGGCCATCATGAAAATGGATGCCGGCATGGACACCGGCCCGGTGCTGGCCATGCGGGCCACGCCGATTGCGCCTGCCGACGATGCGGTAACCCTGTATGAACGCCTAGCGCGCATGGGGGCGGAGCTGCTATTGGAAACTATTCCTGGCTGGGTGGCGGGCACGGTTCCAGCCCGGCCCCAGCCAACGGAAGGCGTGTCCCACGCCGCTAAAATTCGGAAGGAGGACGGCCGGGTGGATTGGCAGCAGTCGGCCACCGTCATTTGGAACCGGCTCCGGGCATTCACGCCCTGGCCCGGTGCCTTCACTTTTCTGCCCGGCGCGGACGGTCCGCAACTGTTGAAAATTTGGAAGGTGGAAGTGCTGGCCGCCGCTGGTGCCCCGGGGGAGATTCTTGCGGCGGACAAGTCAGGCCTCGTGGTGGGCTGCGGTGCCGGTGCCATTCGCATTCTCGAATTGCAGCGCGAAGGCGGCCGTCGGCAATCGGCGGAACAATTTCTGGCGGGAGCGCCGCTGCGGGCGGGCATGCGGCTGGGGTGAAATAACTTCGGGCTTAAAATGAAACTGACCATTGACCGAAAAGCCGACGCTCTATATTTGGACTTGGACGATGCTTCCGTCGTGGAAAGCGAGGAGGTTTCGCCGGGTGTCATTTTTGACTATAACGCCAGTGGTAAAGTGGTGGGGATTGAAATGCTTTACCTTTCCCAACGCGTTTCCCCCGAGGAGATTGGCCGGATGCAAATGGAAACCGTTGGGGCCTGATACCGCTTTTATTCTGAAACTATAGTGCCGCTACCGGGCTTGGGCCGGCTTACCCATATTTGACAGAAGGAAACAAAGATAACGACGGAGCAGGCTTTGTTTTCTTGGTTTGCTTCTGTTTAAAAAAGACGAACAATCCGGCAAAGGCTCATACAACTTCCGGTTTGAAACGGCATTTGCCGCTCCTACGGAGCTGGGGATTTTGAGGGTCTGGTTCTACAAATATGTTGCTCCTTCGGAGCTATGGCTGGCCACCAATAGTGCGGCAGTCGGCGGAGCAATTTCTGGCGGGGTCGCCGCTGCGGGCGGGCATGCGGGTGGGTTGACGGTTCGGCGGGATGTTCCCGTCAATGTTGCGCGAGCAGGTATTGCTTGAAGTCCGCGTAGTCGGCGGGGAGGCGGTCGAACTGTTCGGGCAGTTTTTCGGCGGCGGCGATGGAGGGGGGCACTTCGGGGGAGAAGCCCAAGGTCTGCTCGATTTCTTCCGGGAACTTGGCGGGGTGCGCGGTTTCGAGAACGGCCGCCGGGAGGCCGGCCCGGGATTCGGTTTGCTGCCAGTCCTGAAAGCCGCACCAAGCCACGGCTCCGTGTGGTTCGAGCAGCAGGCGGTGCTGTTGCCAGACATCCCGGACGGTGTCGCGGGTGCGCTGGTCGGAAATCGAGCTGGAAAACAGGTCGCGCCGCATGGCCGCCAGGTCGGGGGCGCGATGGATTTTGCCGGTCTCGTCCATTTGCCCGCCATACACCGCCACGAGCCGGGCGAGGTTGCTCGGGTGGCCCACGTTCATGGCGTTGGAGAGCGAGTTGCGCGAGGGCGACACTTTTTCGTAATGGCCGGTGGCGAGAAAGCGCGGGAAGGCGTCGTTGGCGTTGACGGAGGCGATGATTTTTCGGATGGGCAGGCCCATTTGCCGCGCCACCACGGAACCCATCATGTCGCCGAAATTGCCGCTGGGCACGGAGAACACCATCGGTTCGCCGGGCCGGGCCAGGCGGGAGGCGGCGTAGAAATAATAAACGCTCTGCGGCAGGAGTCGGCCAATGTTGATGGAGTTGGCGGAGGAGAGCGGGAGGTGCTTCAGTTCGGGGTCGCCAAAGGCCCGCTTGACGATGGCCTGGCAGTCGTCGAATTTGCCGTCAATAGCCACGGTGCGGACGTTGCCGTCGAGGACGGTCATCAGCTTGCGCTGGCGGGCGCTGACCTCGGCAAAGGGAAACAGCACAATCACGCGGATGCCGGGAATGCCATGAAAGGCGTGGGCCACGGCGGAGCCGGTGTCGCCGCTGGTGGCGGTGAGAATGGTCAGTTCCCGGCCATCTTCGCGGAGAAACTTTCCCATGAGCCGCGCCATCATGCGGGCGGCGAAATCCTTGAACGAGGCGGTCGGCCCCTGGTCCAGCCGCAGGATGTGGATGCGGTCGTGGTTCGCGACTTTTTCCAGCGGCACCTCGAAGTTGTAGGCGTCGTGGCAGAAGGCGGCGAGTTCGTCGTCCGTCAGGATGCCGCCGGTGAACTTGGCCAACACGCGAAAGGCGATTTCGTGGTAGGGCAGGGCGGCGAACGCGGCGATTTCAGCGGGGGCGAGCGTCGGGAACGTTTCGGGAAAATAGAGGCCGCGATCCGGGGCGAGGCCGCGCAGAAAGGCCTCGCGCAGGCTGACGGCGGGCGATTGTCCGTTGGTGCTGGAAAAAAGCAGAGGCATGGGGTTTGGCCGGTTTGACTAGGGGCGACGCGGTCGCTCAGGCAAAGGTTTCGACCCGGATCATGACCGGCTTGCCCTTCACGGCCGGGAGCCGCGCGATTTTGGCCAGCGCCTTGAGGGTGGCCCCGTTGGTGGCGTCGTGCAGCATGAAAATCAGCGGCACGCTCGCACCTTCGTGGCCTTCGGGTTGGATGACGGAGGAGATGCCGATGTTCGCCTGGCCGAAGATGGTCGCCACCTTGGCCAGCACGCCGGGCCGGTCCACGACATCGAGCCGGACGAAATAGCGCGAGACGACTTCGCCAATGGGGGCGACGGCACCGGAACATTCATGGGGGACAAAGGGCGGGATCCGGTTTTTGGTGCCGGTCTTCAAATCCAGCGCGGCGTCCGCGAGGTCGCTCAGCACGGCGCTGGCGGTGGGGTCTTTGCCCGCGCCGCGTCCGTAGAACAGGGTGTCGCCGACGACATCGCCACGCACAAAGACGGCGTTGAAGGAATGGTTCACGCTGGCCAGCACGTGGGTGTTGGGGATGAGCGTGGGATATACAGACACCTGCACGCGGCAGCCCCCGTCCAGGCGTTTGACGATGCCGAGGAGCTTGATGGTGTAGCCGAGTTCACCGGCGTATTTGATGTCCAACGCGCTGATGTGGCGGATGCCTTCCACGTGGATTTTCTTGGGATTGACCCAGAAGCCGTGGGCGAGGGAGGCGAGGATGCCGGTCTTGTGGGCGGCGTCGTGGCCGTCAATGTCGAGGTCGGGCGGAGTTTCGGCGTAGCCGAGGCGCTGGGCGTCGGCGAGAACGTCGGCGAAGTTGGCACCTTCGAGTTTCATCCGGGTGAGGATGTAGTTGCAGGTGCCGTTGACGATGCCGTAGAGGGCGAGAATGCGGTTGCCGACAAAGCCTTCGCGGAGCGATTTGATGATGGGGATGCCGCCGGCGACGCTGGCTTCGTAATAGAGGTTCGCGCCGTATTTTTCGGCGGCGGCGAACAATTCCTCGCCATGGGCGGAGAGCAGGGCCTTGTTGGCGGTGACGACAGGTTTGCCGAGGCGCAGCGCGGTCAGGATGACTTCGCGGGCGACGGTGGTGCCGCCGATGAGTTCGGCGACGAGATTGACGTTGGGGTCGCAGACCACTTCGCGCCAGTCGGTGGTGAGCAGGTGACGGGGGATTTTGGCGGGGCGTTTTTCATCCAGCGAGCGCACGGCGACGCGCTCCAGCCGGAGGGCCACGCCGAGCCGCGAAGTCATCAGCGCACCGTTGCGTTGCAGCGCCTCAAAGACGCCGCTGCCCACAGTGCCGCCGCCCACCATTCCAAGGTTTACCTGTTGCATAGTCGAAAGCACAGAATGCCGGGAAAACGGGCAGGGGACAATTTTATTTTGTGGCTGTGGCGGCGACGACCCGTCGCAGAGGGTGGTTGGCGACGCCTCGTCGCCAGTGCCCCCGCCGCTCCGCCTGATGCTCTGACGAGTTTGAGAAGGAATGGCGGCGGGGCGCCGCCATCACCCTGCCTGCGACGGGGCGTCGCAGCTACGGGTCGCAGCCACGTGCCGCAGGCACAGCGGGGTGACGATTTTTTACTGACATGTTGGGGAATGGGTTAGATGCGACTTTTTAAAGTGGTTTGATTTAGCCGGATTTTTGGGGCTTTTGATGAAAACCGGCCAAGATCGGGAAGGGGTTCTTGATGGAGGATTGCGCCGGGTTATGAGGCCGCACGGTTCAGGAGTTGGTGCCACTGTTGCCGCCAGCCGAGGAAAAGGAGCACATCAATGACGCCATGGGCGACGAGCACTTTGTAGAGCAGCGGCCAGTCGGTGTCGGTTTGGTTGCCGAGGGCGATAAAGCCCGGAGCCAGTAGCGAGAACGTGGCGGGGATGGTGCTGGTAAAAATGGCACCCAGAAGGAGCGGGATGATGCTCAGGGCAAAGAGCCAGAGCACCAGAAAACCCACTGCCCGGCGCTGGTGGCGCAGGCGGCAGAAGTCCAGCAGGAGGACACCGGTGAGAAACACTTCCAGCAGGTTCACGGAGGCCACCAAAAAGACATTCAAGGAACCAGCCAGCGAAAACATCATCTGGGAGAACAGCCCCGCCGTGGCGATGCCGGTCAGCAACAGTGCCAGCGGCAGCGCGCTGCGGGAGAATACCCCGCCCAGGTTCCGGAACCCGAGCCGCATGGCGTCCACCCTAATCTGTTCCGGCTGCGGACTGGCAAAGGCCAGCAGGGCGGCCCCAATAAAAAGTGTCAGCCCTTGGGTGTAGGGCAGAAAAAAACTGCTTCGGTCAGAATAGTTTTGCTTGAGGCGTGCGGCCTCCCACACCGTCGCGAGTTTTCCCGACCAGACATCCCAGAGCAGCGCGTGCTGGGTCAGCACCAAGGTGGCAAAGATGGCAATTACTTCCCAGCGGAGCAACAGCGTTTGGAAGGGGTGGGCAGTTTTGCGAACGAGCGCGCGCCAGAGGAACAGGCTGACGATGCTTTGCAGGGCCAGGGTTATTAGCAGCGGTGGAACCCTAAGGCCAAAAAACGTGCCGGGTTCCGACCAGTCGGAGTTAGAGTCCGGGTTAATGGCGCCAAACATCTGGCCGATGCCGTAAATGGGCAGCAGATAACTGGTCATCATCCGGCCCGGCCCGGCCGAAAGGGAAATCGGCCCGAATAGGAAAAAGACCAGCAGGATGATTCCGGTGTGGGAACGTTGGAAGGTCATGCCCAGCAACAGTGCTACCAAGCCAAAGAACAGGGCGGTGGTGAGGATGAGGAACTGTGTGCCCAGCCAAAGAGTGAAGGGCAGGCCGCTGGAGAGCACGATTATCAGGCCGATGCCGGCCAACACGGCGGCCATGTAAAATTCCCGGAGGGCGGGAGCGAGCCAGTAGCCGGCCACGATGTCCGCCGGTTTCAGCGGGGTTAGCCGGTTGCTGTCCCACAAGCCGGCTTTTTGGTCTTCCGCGAGGGTTTGGGCGATGCGATTGAATCCGCCGAGGAACAGGATCACGATTTCCAAACCGACTATCCACCCGTAAAACCCTTTGCCAAGAGTTTCGTGGGGCGTGACGTTGGCCGCCCAGCGCTGGCTTTCCATCAATCCCAACAAAAACACCAGGCCAATCAGTCCGGCAATAATCAGCGGGGCCAGGACCCCGGTGCGGTGTACCAGGCGCTTGTGCGTCAGAAATATGGGGTTTTCCAATAGGTTCACATCAGCTCCTTGGCTCCGGATTGCAGGAAGATTTGTTCGAGGTCATCGCCCACGGCGCGCCATTCGCAGACGCGGACGCCCTGTAGCACGAGGGTCTTGAGCAGTTCATCCAGCGCGTTGGCCTCGCCTTCAAAATCAAAGGTGGCGTCCAAGGCGTTGGCGGCGAGATTTTTCAGGCCGGCGGCGGCGGTCAAAATGTTGGCGGCGGGGCTGCCTTCGGCTCGCCATTTCACGGCCATGCGCCGGCGTTTCATCTGTCGGCCCAGGTCGGCGATGCTGCCGGACTGGACCAGTTTGCCGCGTTCCATGATGGCGGCCTGGTTGCAGAAGCCGGAGAGCTCGCTGAGAATATGTGAGGAGATGAGCACCACTTTCCCGGCATCGTGAAGCTGGAGGAGTATTTTCCGCAGTTCAATGCGGCCGAGGGGGTCAAGGCCGCTGGCGGGTTCATCGAGCAGCAGCACCTGTGGATCGGGGAGCAAGGTTTTCGCGAGCACCAGACGCTGTTTCATGCCGCGCGAAAGCTGGCCGCAGAGGGCGTTCCGCTTGTCGGTCAGCCAGGTGAGCTGGAGGCATTCGTCAATGCGCCGGTCGCGATCCGGCACGCTGAAGGCGCGGGCGAAATGTTCCAGAAATTCCCAGGCGGTGAGCCGGTCGTAGGTGGGGCAGAAATCGGGCATGAACCCGAGGCGGCGTTTCAATTCATCGGGTTCGCGGGTCAGGTCGTGGCCGGCCACGCGGACGGAGCCACGGGTGAATTCCTGCAGGCCGGATAGGGCGCGTATCGTGGTGGTCTTGCCCGCGCCGTTCGGGCCGATGAGGCCGCAGACATCGCCGGCGGCCAGGGTGAGAGACAAATCGTTGACGGCCACGACGTCGGGAAAATCCACGCGCAGATGTTCAATCACCAGCAACGGTTCGGCCATGAAGCGACTTTAGCCGGGCGGTTGGGAAAATCAAGCTGGATAATGAGTTGTTTTGCGGCGCGGCGGGGATAATGGCGACGAGGCGTCGCCAACCACCTTCTGCGACGAGGGCGTCGCAGCCACCCTCCCTGCGACGAGGGCGTCGCAGCTACCCTCCCTGCGACGAGGCGTCGCAGCCACTCATTGATTGGCCAGGTTGGAGGTTATTGGAAGGTTTCACCGACCAGGGCGGCGAGGTCTTGGAGTTGGTTGATTTCCGCCGCCGTGTAATCGTGCTCGCGGACGGTGCCGATGCCGAAGGTGCCGATGATTTGATCGCCCCGGCGGATGGGCACGCACAGCGCGCCGCCCACGCCGGTCTGTTTGGCACCGGGTTTGGCGACGCCGCTGGCATCGGTCTGGAGATTGCAGATGGTCACGGGCCGGTTCTTGGCGACCGTTTCACCGGCAATGCCCTTGCCGACGGGAATGGTTTTGACGACATCCAGCAACTGTGGCGGCAAACCAATCTGGGCGACCAGGTGCAGAAGCTGGGTTTGCGCGTCGAGGCGGTGGATGGTGCCGGTCTGGGAATCGAAGAGTTTCAGGGTTTCGCGCAGGGCGGGTTCCAGGCCTTGATTTTGTTTGAGGGCGGCGGTGATGGTTTCAGGGAATGGGTTCATAAAATGTTTGCCAATTAAAAACGCGCTGTGGCCAGTTGGTGGCTCATGGGTAATTTGAGGATACTTGGATTGGATTGAAAGGGGAAACATCCAACAACCAACGCCGAACGCCCATCATCCATTGGTAGCAAGGTTTCAGGGAAGACATTCGCGGCTGCCTTGAAAACCTTGAATGGCTTGAGTTCATGGAGTTTTCAGTGGGGGCGGGGGACCGGCTGAAGCCCGAATGATGCAGTTCAACCACGGATGGACACGGATTAACACGGATAAAAACCGGGGTCGGCGGCGGTTTTAGAGCGCTGGGCATGGGTCACGCTTTGGTTGCCAAGGATACCCGTTAGGAATTGCATTTTCATCAGTGTTTATCGGTGTCCATCCGTGGTAAAAAAGGTTTTCAACTGCATCGTTAGGGCTGAAGCCGGGACTCCGAACCCGGGGGGCTGGGAACTCGCTGAGCAATGCTCTGCGCTCCGGGGCGGTTGCCTTGATTCCCTTCCTTCGGTTGGCGGGTGGCGGCGGGCTGGGGACTGCCCGGCCCGAACTTGGCGGGCAGGGTACCTGGCGCGGGGTGCGGCAAGAAATGTTCAGAGTAAGCTAAAGGACGGTTAGTCGGCAGTGGGGCGGGAATGCCATTTTGTTGGCAACACGGTCAATTAATGTTCAGCCAAACAAAAACTGCTTCTGCGGCCGCCAGCGCCAGCCGGTCCTTGACCGGGGGGTGCGTCCATTGTGGCGAGCCTTGCCCGGGCAATGCGTTTGCACTGGACGGGCGGAATTTCTGCTGTCTGGGCTGCCAGACGGTGTTTGGGCTGCTGCACGAAAATGGGCTGGGGCGCTTTTATACATTGGAGAGCAATCCGGGTCGGCGTGTCCAGGCGGGGTCCCGCCAGAAGTGGGCGTTTCTGGATGACGCGGCGGTGCAGGAGAAGTTGTTTGATTACGCAGATGCCACGCAGGCGCGGGTGACGCTGCATCTGCCGGCGATTCATTGCATCGCGTGCGTGTGGCTGCTGGAGAATCTTTTCAAACTGAATCCGGGAATCGGGCGCACACAGGTGAATTTTTCGCGGCGGGAGGCGGCCATCACGTTTCAGCGGGACCGAATCAAGTTCAGCGAGGTGGCGGCGTTGCTGGCGTCGCTGGGCTATGAGCCGCAGTTCCTGCTGGGGGAGATGGAGGGGGAGACGGCGCGGGTGGGGCCGTCGCGTCAACGCCAGCGGGCGTGGCTGCAACTGGGGTTGGCGGCGTTTGGCTTCGGCAACATCATGCTGATGTCGCTGCCGTTTTATCTGGGGCTGGACTCATTTAACAGTGCGTGGTTCAAGCTGGTTGCGGGCTGGCTGAGCCTGGCACTGGCACTGCCGGTGGTGACGTACAGCGCGGGGGATTTCTGGCGGGCGGCCTGGGCGGGCTGGCGGCAGCGGACGCTGACGGTGGAGGTGCCGATTGTGCTGGGGTTGGCGGCGATCTATGGCACGAGCATCCATGAGGTGGTGACGCGCCACGGGCCGGGGTTCAGCGATTCGCTGTGCGGGCTGATTTTCTTTCTGCTGTGCGGCCGGTTGTTTCAAAAGCGGACGCATGACCGGCTGACGTTTGACCGGGATTACAAGGCTTTCTTCCCGCTCTCGGTGGTGCGCAAGACGGCGGCGGGCGAGGAGACGGTGGCGATCTCGCGGTTGCAAACCGGCGACCGGCTGATTCTGCGCCATGGCGAGCTGCTGCCGGCGGATGCGCGGCTGGTGGGGGGCGAGGCGTGTATTGACTACAGTTTTGTGACGGGCGAGGCCGAGCCGGTGAAGCGGGCGGCGGGGGAGCAACTTTATGCGGGCGGCCGCCAGACGGGCGGGGCCATTGAGATTGAAACGATCAAGCCGGTGGCGCAGAGCTATCTGGCCACGCTGTGGAATGACGAGGCGTTCCGCAAGTCGAGCCAGCAGGATTTGGATTCGCTGACGAACCGTTACAGCCGGCGGTTCACGAAGCTGGTCATCGGAGTGGCGGCGGCGGCGGCACTCTATTGGGCGTTCGCGGATGCGGGCAAAATGCTGAAGGCCTTCACCTCGGTGCTGATTGTGGCGTGTCCCTGTGCGCTGGCGCTGGCGGCACCGCTCACGCATGGCACGGCGCAGCGGCGGCTGAATCGCTTGAACATTTTTCTGAAAAATCCACTGGTGATGGAGCGCATGGCGGAGGTGGACACGATTGTTTTGGACAAGACGGGCACGCTGACGACGGCGGATGTGCGGGGCGTGGAGTTTCACGGGGAAACCCGGCTGACACCGGAGGAGGCGGGCTGGATTGCCGCGCTGACCCGGCATTCGACGCATCCGAATTCGGTGCGCATTACGAAATGGCTGGGGCTGGCGGAACTCCCGGTGGCGGAGTTCCGGGAGGTTCCGGGCAGCGGCATTGAAGGGGTGGTGGCCGGGCACCGGGTGCGGGTGGGGTCGGGCGCGTGGCTGGGACAAGGCGGCGTAACGATTGGTGCAGGCGGCGCGGCTCCGGGCGGGGTGCAGGTGGCGATTGACGGTTGCTGGCGCGGGGCGTTCACGCTGGAAAACACACTGCGGCCCGAGGTGGCACAACTGATTGGCCGGCTGGGCGGACGGTTCGAGCTGGTGCTGTTGAGCGGCGACAACGAGCGCGAGGCGGCGCGGTTTCAAAAGCTCTTTGGCGGACGCGCCACGTTGCGGTTTAACCAGACGCCGGCGGACAAGTTGAATTTCATTCGGGAACGGCAACAGCTTGGTCACCGCGTGATGATGGTGGGCGACGGCTTGAATGATGCGGGCGCGCTGCAACAGGCGGATGTGGGGGTGGCGGTGGTGGAGCAGATCGGGACGTTTTCACCGGCGAGCGATGTGATTTTGGATGCGGCACAACTGCCACGGCTAGCGGAGGTGCTGGGCTTCGCGCGTTCGGCGGCGCGGGTGGTGCGGGCGGGGTTTGTGATTTCGGCGCTGTACAACGTGGTGGGTGTGGGCATTGCGGCGGCGGGTCTGCTGGCACCGATTGTCTGCGCGATCCTGATGCCGCTGAGTTCGGCCACGGTGGTGGTGTTTGCCTGCGGGTTGACCGCGTGGCTGGGGCGGCGGCGGTTGCCGGGGGCGTCCGGCGCGGGGGCTATCAATCCGGCGGCCGGGCCATTGCGGCCGGCGGCCACAGCTTGGGAGGCGGCATGAGCGTGGTGATTATTTTAATTTTGGCGAGCCTGGCGGTGGCGCTGCTGTTTTTGGCGGCGTTCATCTGGTCGGTGCGCAGCGGGCAGTATGAGGACACGCTGACGCCGGCGATGCGGATGCTGGTGGACGAGCCAGCGGGCAAAGTCGGGCCAATTTTAGGGGAAACCGGTAGGGATGCCGTTCCGCTGCCGGTGCCAACAACCATAACCAACCGGGGCGGCAAAACATAATCGAAAGAATGAAATCGAAAATGACAGTCGGCGGGTCGGCTGGCGCTCTGGCGCTGGCTTTG
>Ga0007882_10002260_pt1 | contig 10895 bp, 11 predicted proteins | sample CryBogCBH12Aug01_FD_71195 | JGI IMG/M metagenome (GOLD analysis project Ga0007882, IMG submission 71195) | Freshwater microbial communities from Crystal Bog, Wisconsin, USA - CBH12Aug09.1 | ecosystem: Environmental > Aquatic > Freshwater > Lake | place: Crystal Bog, Wisconsin, USA | collected... | reverse complement strand
AAGCGGAAACAAAACATCGCTGCCACAAAAAGGCAAAAAGCACAAAATGGGAAACTGATTTTTAACCACGAAATACACGAAACACACGAACGGCGGAAAAATAAAAGCGAAAGGCGAAAAGCGGAAACCAGAGAATTACGGCTGGAAACAAACGAAGAAACCTTGGCCGCAAAGAGGCGCAAAAGACGCAAGACAAACGAGGATGGAAGATTGAGGATGGCGGATGGCAAGCGGAAAGCGGAAATATTCAGCCACCGATAGGCACAGAGGAAGCTCAATCCGAAGCAACCAACGACGCGATAAAACACAGAAAAAGAGAAAGCCAAAAGCAACGGCAGGGCAGTGTCCGGCAGCGACAATTGATTTGAGTTGGCTAGGGCAACTGCGGCAGAATTCATTTCGCGATGGCCCGCCTTAAACAATTTACCCGCTCGTTGCTCACCGGTTATCTGATGTTGGGAACGAACATTTTATACACGCTGGCCTCGGTGCCGCTGGCCCTGCATTACTTGAGCAAAGCGGAATTCGGCCTGTGGGCACTCACGCAGCAGGTGGCTAATTTGATTGCCTTGATTGACCTCGGCATGAGCAGTTCCATCGGCCGCATCCTGATTGACCACAAAGATGATCGCCGCAATGGCCGCTATGGCGGCACCCTCCAAAGCGGTATTCTGGTGGGGCTGGCGCAGGGCCTGATTATTCTGGTGGGCGGCTTGAGTGTGGTCTGGTTTATGGCCGCTTGGCTGCATCTGCCGCCGGAACTGGCCCGTTCGTTTTTCTGGCTGATGACCGGCCAGATGGTGCTGACCGCCGGCACGTTCGGCACGCGCATCCTGGGCCAGATGTTATATGCGTGGCAGCGGATTGATGTTACGAATTATTCCGGCATCCTCCAACTGGTCGCGGGCTTTGCGGCGTTGTGGGGCGGATTTTTCTTGGGGTTCGGCATCTACAGTCTGCTGGCCGGGGCGGCGGCCAGTTGGCTTTGCGGGGTCAGCTTCACTGCGGTGGCTTGCAGCAAACTGGGGTTTTGGCCGAAGGCGGGGGAATGGGGCCGGGCTTCCCGCGAACAGTTCCGGGAATTATTCAATTACGGCGCGGAAGTGTTTTTGATCAGCATCGGCTCCCAACTCATCAGTTCCAGCCAGACCGTGCTGATCTCCCGGCAATTGGGAGTGGAAGCGGGGGCGCTCTGGTCGGTGATGACCAAGATGTTCACCCTCATCTATCAGATCATTCTGCGGTTGGTGGGCAACGCCATGCCCGCCTTTGCGGAAATGCAGGTGCGCGGCGAATTGGATCTGATGTGGCAGCGCTATCGCGCGCTGTTCAACGCCACCAATGTTTTTGCCGGGGTCTGTGCCGTGCTGTTCGCCACTTGTAACGGATCTTTCGTGACCCTTTGGACCAACGGAAGATTCGCCTGGCCGCCGCTGGACAACCTCCTGCTGGCCCTCTGGCTGGTGTTGTTGACCCAGCAGTGCTGCCACAACAACCTCATCATGGGTCTCAAAGAAATCGGCACCTTGAAATATATTTTCATCCTCGAAGGCCTGGTGTTTGTCGGGGTGGGCCTCGCCCTGCTGCCCACCACCGGCCCGACCGGGATGCTGACCTGTTCCGTGCTGGCCACGACGGGGTTCACCTGGCTGGCCGGCGTTTGGCGCATTGGCAAACTCTCAAACTTAGGCTGGCAGACGCTGGTCTGGGACTGGCAAAAACCGCTGTTGCGCGTGCTGCTGGTGCTGGTTCCGGTCGGGCTGGCGCTGGGCTGGCTGCTGGCGGATGCCAGCCACTGGCTCCGCTTGCTGGTGAACGGCGGTCTCCTGACCCTCGTGGGCATCTGGGCGGCGATTCGTTTTGGTGTGGCTTACGCCCTGATGGATGAAGTCATTCAAAAATTACCGCCGGCAGGACAACGGGTGGCGTTCCTCCTCTTGGGGCTGATGGTTCGGCGGCGGCAGGATTAAAAATGCCCAGGGTGCTAGGGCGGGTTCGTCACACCCGTATCCGCCAGCATTAGCTGGTTGGCATGGATGAGTTGCACAATCAACACCCGGTCGTAGCCTCCCCAGTTCGGATAATAATCCGGGTTCACGTCACGCGGACCGGCGATGATTTTATAGCGGTTGAATGCAATCTTCGGATAATGCTCACCGGGGATTTCCGTGTTCACAAAAACCAGCCACGCCGTCGGTGCCGGGGGCGCGTTGGTGGCCCGCTCCGGCTGGGCCAGCAGTTGCCGGACGCGGCGGGAAAAGACGTATTCGCGCTGCGGATGGGCCGCCAGATAACGGGCCAGCTCCGGTTTCATCGCCACGGGATTCTGCCGGTAAACCGACCAGGAGTTTGCCACCAGCACCGGGAGCGACAGCGCCACCAGTCCCAGCAGCACCGCATCCACCGCCAGAACGCCCTTGCCTTTGAAGCGCTCATGCAAAGCAAACAAGCCATAGGCCGCCAGCACCACCAAGTAAGGCAGCACATACATCACGTTGCGCACAATCATCACTTGAAAACGGGTCACATAAGCGATGTAAAACGCCATCACCAAAAATAGTCCGAGAAGGTTCCACTCCCGTTTGTGCAGGGCCGTCACCACGCCGACCAGACTTAAACCGCTGATGAAAACACTGGCCGCCGGCCAGGGCGAAAACAGCACCAAGGTAAAGTAGGCGCCCAGTTTGGCGAGATGTTCCCCGCCCAGATTCATGGTGTCGCACACCATGTGGCCGCCGCCGTAAATGCTTTTCTGCAACCGGAGATCGTGAATAAATAATTTCAAATGATACACGCAGCCGGGGGTGGTGATGAAAAAGGCCAGACCAATCAAAGCCCCCACCTGCACACCTCGCCAGAGGAAGCGTTTCAACTGGTCACGGCTTTGCCACGGCTGGAGGGTTGTCAGCATGTAGATCAGCGGGTTCAGGCAGACGATGCCAGCCGTGTATTTGGTGCCGGCGGCAAGGCCGACGATGAAGGCACTCCAAAAAATTCGCCGGGTCGGGCTTAAATCCAGAAACAACATGAGCGTGGAGAGAAACGCAAACTGAACGGCGATCAAGTCCGATACCGCCCAGCGCGAGTGATAGCTGAATTCAAACGAACTGCAAAACATCAGCCCCGCCAGCAAGGCAAACCAGTATTTCCGGGTGAGTTTGAACGCCAGGAGATACACCCAGACCACCGTCAGGCTGGCCACGCAGGTGAAGACACACCGCGAAAAAACGGAGAACTCTGGGTTTGGGGCCAGCAATGTGTTCGGCCCCACCAGCCCCGGATGCAGGCAGCGGAACAGCAAATCCGCCAGCAGGGTCAGGTAAAAACAAAAAGAGGGCCACAGGTAAAACACGGGAATCACCCGGCCGTGGCGGTTGAAATCATCAATGAAATCAACAAAACAATGTTCATCCCAATGCCAGCCGAAGTCGGCCCCCAGCCAGCCGTTGACGACCAGGAACGCATATAAAACCACCGGCGTGCCCCACAACAGGAGCTTGCCCGCCGGAATTTTTTGAGTGGATGACGGAGTCATGGGTGCCAGCTTAAAAGAGACCGATTTCAAAGTCCACTGGCGATGGTGCTTGGGCCAAAAAAGCGGAAAGTGGAAAGTTTAGCCGCGAAAAGGCGCGAAATAGACAGTTGTTTCCAGCTTCAGGTTCCCAGCGCGTAAAAATATAGTTGTGTGTCTGTCGTTGGTAAATATGCTCACTGACTCTGCATGGACATCAGCCCGCTCAAAAACCTGCTGCTCAAGGGCGACCCGGAGTTCTGGGCGCAACTAAAGGCACTCACGAAGTCGGCCCGCGATTTTGAGGAACTGTTTCTGCTCTCGTCGCTGCGCAAAAAAGCTCACGCGCGCAAACTAGCTCCGTTAAAAACCGCGCCAGAAAAGCTTCGGCTGGCAATCCTCGGTGGTTATAGTTTGTATCCGCTGCACGAGCTCATCGAGCATCTCTGCGAGTTGGCCGGCTTGCCGGTCGAGCTGTGGCAAGGCGACTACGACAATTATAATTCCGAAATCATGGATGACGACAGCGAACTTTATGCGTTCGCACCGCACGTCGTTTTTATGTTGCCCGCCGAACGCCGCTGCACCTACACCGGCCATTTGACGGACGCACGCGAACGGCAACAGGCCGAGGCGCAGCGCGTCGTGGATGGTGTGCTTGAACTCGCGCGCAAGGTGAACGAAAAAACGCGCGCCGAAATCATCACCACCAATTTTATGCTGCCCGCGCGGCACGACCTCGGCGCATTCCGCTCGCGCACGCTCGGCTCGGACTGGTCGTTTCGCAAATGGGTGAATCTCGAACTTGGCCTGAACGCCCCGTCATTCCTGCATATTTGCGATTGGGAATTTTTGGCGAATCGCCTCGGCGGACTCGCCGCGCGCGACGAGCGTGCGTGGTTCGAGAGCAAACAGCCGTGTTCATCTGCGCTGCTGGTGGAACTTGCGCGTGAAGTGACGCAATTAATTTTTTCTCTGAAACGCGCGCCGAAAAAAGTTTTGGTTCTCGATTTAGATAACACGTTGTGGGGGGGGTAGTTGCAGATGATGGTTTGGAGGGCATCGAACTCGGCGACACCTCGCCGCGCGGCGAGGCGTTCAAGGCGTTTCAAAAATACATCGTCTCGCTCAAGCAGCGCGGCGTGCTGCTGGCCGTGTGCAGCAAAAATGATTTTGCCAAGGCCGCCGAGCCATTTCAAAAACATCCCGAAATGGTTTTGAAAATGGAAGACATCGTTTCGTTCAAGGCAAATTGGGAGCCGAAATCGGAAAACATCCGCGCGATGGCACCAGAATTAAATCTCGGCCTCGACAGTTTTGTGTTCGTGGACGACAACCCGGCAGAGATTGAAATCGTCCGGCAGTTTGCGCCGGAAGTGACAACCCTTCTGCTCGGCCCTGACCCGTCGAATTATGTTGCGCAACTGGCGGACTGCCGTTTGTTCGAGCCGCGCAGCATCACGAGCGAAGATGCGGAGCGCACCAATCAATATCGTTCCGATGCCCAGCGGAAAACTTTGGAAGCGTCCGTCACCGACATGGCGTCGTATCTCGAATCGTTGCAGATGGAATCGGTCATCAGCGAGTTCACGCCGGTGGATGTGCCGCGTCTGGCGCAGCTCATCAACAAGAGCAACCAGTTCAACCTCACCACGCGCCGCCGCAGCGAGGCGGAAGTTCTCGCGGTGATGAATAACGAAAACTTCGTCGGCTATTCCGTGCGACTCAAGGATCGGTTTGGCGATCACGGCTTGATTTCCATCGTCATCGGTGAAAAAGTGGGCGACACGATGCGAATCGATACCTGGCTGATGAGCTGCCGCGTATTGAAACGGCAGGTCGAGGAAGAAGTCTTAAACGAATTGGCGCGGCTGGCCAAACTGAAAGATTGCCAGTCCCTGCTGGGGACTTTTCTGCCAACGCCGAAGAACGAGATGGTGCGTGATTTTTATGCGCGCATGGGTTTTACTTTGACCACCGAGTCGGAAACGAAAAGAGAATTTGCCTTGAAGCTGGATACGTTTCAGTCCATTCCCACAAAAATAAAAATCACGCACCGCGCTTATGAACCAAGCTGAAGTCATTGCCCAATTGCAGACCATTTTCGACACGGTTTTTCTTGAGCCGGTGGTGCTCACTCCCGCCATCAGCGCGAAGGATGTGCCGGAATGGGATTCGCTCACGCACATCTCGCTCATGGTCTCGGTGGAAAAAGCGTTCGGCGTGCGCTTCCGCGTGGGCGAAGTGGAGAACGCCAAAAACATCGGCGAGTTCGCCAACCTGATCATCAAACGCAAATCGGAACCGTGATGCGTCCGGCTTTTTCCACAACGCGTTCCGCCGCCGCTTTCGCACTGTTGCTGCTGGGGCTGCTCCTGTCTCCGCTCATTGCCGGCAAAGGCTTGCTGCCCCCACGCCGGGAAATTTATTCCTCGATCTGGTGGGCCAATGGAGATTTTCCCTACATGGAGCAGCAAATATTCGTTGAAAAAGGCGACATTGACATTTTATTTGTCGGGGCTTCCCACATTTGGGGCGCGTTTGACACGCCTTATATTCAGAAACAATTAAGCAAACAACTCGGTCGCCAAGCGATTGTTCGAACCTTTGGCTGGGGCGGTGCCGGTGAAGATGAACTATATCTTGTGACGCAAGATTTGCTGGCACATCGTAAAGTAAGTATGCTTGTTTTCGATGATGTTTACAATGAATTGGACACGCCCTATCCGCTGGTAACCCATTCTTTCCGATTTGGCGAGAATGCTGATGCGCTGGCTGGGCTTCCGCTCTCATTCAAAACCTATTATTATTTTGCATCCATTGTAGGAATGCCGCGTAATCTGTTAAGTTTAATCCGGCGAAATATTCCAGCAGATTTGAATCCCTATAAAAAAACTTACTGGGAAAATTTTGCAATCGCACTAAACCCCAAGGCCAATCCGTTAAATCCTGTTGCCGGTCTTGGATCAATGACTGCATGTGTCGGCTTTCGTTCAACTCCGCTGGCTGATCGCGATCCTTTTGTCGCTTGCACACCGCAGACAGAGTTACAACCATCGGATGTTTGTGTTTATTCATCAAATACGAGTGCCGTCTTTAATTTTTCAAGCAATACGTTCCCGACTATGCAACTCCATTTTTTGAGGAAATTTGCCGGGCTGGCACAAAAAGATGGTTGCAAACTGGTTCAGGTGCATATTCCAGTTTTTGCTGAAAGACACCTGCCAGTCATACCAGAATCGGCATTTTGGCCAGATTTATTGCAGGCGGATGTCAGTATGCTAGGTATTCCGCCGGCTGTCCTTTTCCGAGGGCTAACCGATGGGGATATCCGCAAGTTATATGAAGACCCTGTCCACTTTAATAAAAATGGCCATGATTATTTCAGCGCCCTGATGACGCCAGTCCTGCTGCAAATGTATGACACCCATATTAAAACGAATCCTTGAAAAATTCATATACGCACTGGTGATCATTTTATCAATGGCTGCTCTGGCAATGGTTGCCAGAGCATCTAGCCTCATGGAAGCCAAGGCTGTTTATCAGGGCTTTTGACGCATGGACACGACTTGCCTGCTGGCCGGAATGCTGGCCTACATTGTTGCCGGACGCTGGGCGATGCGCCAGTTGACCGGCAACCTTCGCGAACTGCTGTTGACCGGGTTAAATGTGGCGGGAGTTTTCTTTTTTCTGTTTTACGGCGGCAAGGAGCATTACGTCCTGCGCTTCGTCATTTATTTGGCTTTGATTGTCGGCCTGTATCTGACCATGTGCCTGTTCGCGGACAAACGCGGACGATGGCCGTGGCTGGCTTTCTTTGCGCCCATCGCGGCGTTGATTGTCGTCCGGTATTTGCCGGTTTCGGCCTATGTGGCGTTGGGACACGCGCTCGGCAAATCATTTCGCGGCGTGCCGCAAATGATCGGCATTTCCTATCTCGCCTTCCGGTGCAGTCGGCTGGTGCTGGAAGTCCGCAACGAGGAGGTAAAAAAGCCAAACTTCCTCGAATACCTGAATTTCGCGTTTTTCCTGCCCACGATGCCGGTTGGCCCCATCAACACCTATGCCAATTACCGGCGCGGATTCACGGAAAAATACGATGTGCCGGCAGGACGCGCGGCTTTGCGCATCCTTGTGGGCGCGGTCAAATACCAGTTTCTCGGCAACCTCTGCAACCAGCTCACCTATTCCGGCCTGCTGTTGGACGACCATCCACATCACTGGCTGGATCTGCCGGTGGCGATGGTCTGTTACTACCTGTATCTCTATCTGAATTTTTCCGGTTTCTGCGACATGGCCATCGGCGCGGCGGCCCTGATTGGCATTCCGGTGCCGGAAAATTTTGAGAATCCGCTGGCCGCGCGCAACATGAAGGAATTCTGGAACCGCTGGCACATCACGCTCTCAGTCTGGATGCGCGACGTGGTTTTCTCGCCGTTGTCCAAATTCTTGGTGCGTGTCATGGGGGTGCATCTGGCTGACCATGCGATTGCACTGACCATCGCGGTGGTCTTTCTGCTCGTCGGCATCTGGCATGGCGTGGGTTGGGGGTTTGTTGCCTTTGGCACCGCGCAATCGTTGGGGGTGGTGGTGGTTCATTACTACACCATTTTCCTGAAAAAACGGCTGGGGCGCGAAGGTTTCAAAGCCTACAATGAAAGCCGCTGGATTCATGCCGCCGCCATGCCGGTTACTTTTTGCTATTTTGCCGCCAGTCTAATCTTTTTTGCCTGCTCGTTTGACCAAATTAAGCAGATATTGGCTTTGTTCAGATAATATCAACGTCCGATGCGCCACCGTATTTTCACACTTGCAGATCAAATCGCGTTTGCCGAGCTCTCCGGCGATAATAATCCTTTGCATGTCGATCCGGTCGTGGCCCGGAGATCTTTGTTTGGCCAGCCGATTGTTCATGGCGTTCATTCATTGATGTGGGCTTTGGATCAATGGTTGGAAGACCGTCCTGAATTCGTGCAGCTACAGCATCTTCAGGTAGTTTTCTTGAAGCCGGTTGGGTTGAATCAGGAAGTGCAATTCAGTTTGGTTTCCGAACAGAAGAACCGTATTCGAATTGATCTTCTAAAAGGCAATGAAATCACAGTCCGGATGGTGTTTGAATGGTCGGCTTACGAGCAGTGTCCCATTAATGAAGTTTCGTCGGATTTGCCTAAACAGCAGCCTCCTGATTTCCTTAACCAGGAGACGATTCAGTCCTGCAACGGTTTTTTAGATTTGCATTTGCAGCCTGAAATTGCCCGCCGACTATTTCCTAATCTGACCCGGCGTTTTTGTCCGTTGCAGGCCGCCATTCTTTTAGGCATGACTCGACTGGTCGGGGTAAAGTGTCCGGGACTGCATTCTATTTTTTCGGAACTGAAACTGGCTACCAGTGATACGGGCGACCTGAAAAAGATCAAATATTCCGTTTCCGAGTTTGAAGACCGTTATGGTTTGGTATCGATGTCCGTTGTAGCCCCTGGACTTTGCGGCACTATCAAGGCAATCATTCGACCGCAACCACAGGTGCAAACCAAATTTACGGCTCTGAAAAAAATGATCAACCCCGAGGCTTTTGCCCGTCAACGCGCCTTGGTTGTCGGCGGATCACGCGGATTGGGTGAAGTTACGGCCAAACTCCTCGCCGCCGGCGGGGCTGAAGTGCAATTGACATATCGAATGGGCAAAACGGATGCCCAAAAAGTTGTGGATGAGATTCTTGCGGACGGCGGGCGTGCCAGCCTCTATGAGCTTGATATTCTCCAGCCACATAATAGCTGGGTTGGTTTGACCGCACCCACCCATCTTTATTATTTTGCCAGTCCATTTATTTCAGGTTCGGAGAAGAACTTCTCTTTCACGGTATTCAATAATTTTTGCAATTACTATGTGAGTGGATTTGCGAGCATCGTAGAATCTTTGCAAAAACTTGGTCTGCAAAATGTGTTTTACCCTTCCACGGTTTTTATTGATGAAATGCCTTCCGGTTTTGTCGAATACGTCACAGCAAAGGGTGCTGGAGAAAAATTGTGCAAGGCACTTGGGAAAAAATACCCGGAAATAAATTTCTATTGTCCGCGATTGCCAAAAATGGCAACGGATCAAACGGTAAGTTTGCATCCGGTGAAAAATCCTGATTCCACACCCATTATTTTGGCTGCCTTACACAATTTCAAAGACTTTATTAATTCAAAAAAACAGTGATATAATGCCACGCCTGCACCGCTGTTTGGTGGCCGCCCCAGACGGGCCTGAATCGCCGCCGTCACCCTTGTCTGAACCTGCACCCGAATTCGGCTGTCCTCGACGCCGCCCCTGCCCGCCGCTTTCAAGGCGGGATCAATAGGCTCGGCGCGTGGCTCGGCCGCGTTCATCAAGCCGGCTACGGTTTCTGCTCGTAAAAGACCACGCCCACGCGCCGGATGTGAGCGATCAATTCCGGGTGCGTGAGGTTGGCAAAAAGGGAAAGGTCAAACTTGTAGGGCAGCAGCAAATCATCCAGCTCGTTGTCCAGCCGCGTAAGCAGGCTGAAATTAATTTTGTCGCCGAACAGCGTCAGGTCAATGTCCGAACCGTTCCGGTAGTTCCCCTTGGCGCGCGAACCATACAAAACCGCCTTTTCAATCTCCGGATAATGCGCCAGCACCGACACGATGCGCTCCACCGTATTCGCGGAAAGACCGTGGTTCATTTTGTTTCCTTGCTTGCGAGTTCCAAAAAGCTGCGCTGAAATCCCTCAAATTCCGTCACATAGCGCGCCAGGATCGCCGCGACGATGGCCTTGGCAATTTCGTCGTTATAGGTGTGCGCGGTTTCGTTGCGATGCTCGATCATCTTCATCCACGCCGCGCCGTTTTCGATCAGGCCGGCGGCAAACGCTTCGCGGGTGGCATCGCGTGAACCGTAAATCTTGATCTTTGTGCCGCGCGCTTCGAGAAAATCCTTCAACGTATTCCAAGCCAGTTCATGCGTGAACTCGAAAGCCTTAATCAAACCCTGCTCCTCCAGTTCCGAGAGCTTTTGCTGCTTCGCCTGCGCGGCGGCGGCGGCGAGCCGCGCGAACGCCCGCTTGAAATTGTCAAAGCGTTGAAGCCAGCGAAGGTCTTGGTTTTTCATGGTGGATTGATCCGGTTACGGCGCGGCCAGCATAACCAAGGGCCAGCAGTTGGTAAATGGTGGATTTATCGCGGCGGCGGTGGAAAGCCGGAACGGGTCGCGCGAAGGGCGCGAAGGCGCAGAAGGCGCAAAACCCAAGCGGAAAGCAGGTGAACAACCAAGGCACGAAGGCGCAAAGGGAAAGTGGAAACCAACGCGAATTTTTTCGGGCCAATGGTTCAGATCTTTAAGTTTTGCGGCTTCGGTGGTTTTTTGCGGCCAAGGTTTTGAG
>Ga0007882_10002259_pt1 | contig 10899 bp, 6 predicted proteins | sample CryBogCBH12Aug01_FD_71195 | JGI IMG/M metagenome (GOLD analysis project Ga0007882, IMG submission 71195) | Freshwater microbial communities from Crystal Bog, Wisconsin, USA - CBH12Aug09.1 | ecosystem: Environmental > Aquatic > Freshwater > Lake | place: Crystal Bog, Wisconsin, USA | collected... | reverse complement strand
ATCCCTAACGATTTCTATAACAAATACAATGTACGTTTCAACGGTACAATCAATCTTACCAACAACTTCTATTCTGCTATCAATGTTAACTACATGAATAGCTATTCAAGGTCTGAATATGAAGGTGATGGCGGTTCTACAGGCAATGCAGGTATCATGGAGAATGTAATTAATACACCACGTGATATTCCGCTTACAGAACTTAGCAACCTGAGCAATATGTTCTACTCAATGAACTATATTGATACTTCGGGTGCACACCGCTATGGCAACTACAGTTCAAGAACAATGAACCCTTATTGGGCTGCAAAGTATTTTGATAACAGAAACACCAGTGACAGGCTGACAGGTAATTTGAAGATTGGTTACAAAAAAGGTGATTTTGATGTGTTTGAAAGAGTAGGAGTCGATGTAAATGCAGACAGATCTAATTACCAGACTCCCCAGTACATTGTTACCGCTACTGACCAAACAGGTTTATATCCCGGCACAGGATATATTGGTACAGGATTTAATTCTAACGGTGGGTATGCACAAGCACACTACAACGGCATCCGTATCTATAACGACCTAATAGGGAACTTCAATCATGAGATTACAAGAAATATTGGCTTTAGTGCTACTGTAGGAACAAGTGTAAACATTATGCATGATGCAAATTTCAATTCAGTTATTGACCCTAAATCAAATGGATTACTGATTCCTGATTTTTATAATTTCTCCAATAATACAGGACCTGTAGTTTCTGCAAACAGTATCATGGACCACAGGGTTGTTGGTATTTTCGGTGACTTCAGGTTTAACTACCAGAGAGAATTATACCTTGAATTTACAGGAAGAAATGACTGGTCTTCTGCATTCAATTATTTTGAGCCTCACTTTTATCCAGGAGCTAACTTATCATGGATATTTACAGAAAGGCTGAAAGGTGCAATAAAAGATAAAGTATTGAATTATGGTAAAATACGTTTTGGTGCAGCAGGTGCAGGAAATGATGCCCCATCTTATGCAAACAATAATGCAGGCTACCAGCAGTTACCTATTGCAAGTACTAACGGATATATCAGTACTCCTTTCAATTCAATGTCTGCTTACCAAGTTCAAAGAACTTTTGGTGACCAAAACCTGAAACCTGAATTAACCCGCGAATATGAAACAGGTGTTGATCTTTCTTTCCTGAAAGACAGGATTACATTCTCTTTCACTTATTACAACGCATATTCTTATAACCTGATTGCTGCACTTCCGGTAGCACCGTCTTCAGGTTTTGCTTATAACTTCGTTAATATAGGAGATGTTACCAACAGGGGTGAAGAAGTAGTATTGAGAGGTACTCCTATCTATACAAAATACGGACTACGTTGCGACCTTTTTGTGACTTACACACATAATGTAAATAATGTTGTTGACATTGCTAATTCATTGAACAATGTTGTGCTTGGTTCTGCTGACGGAATGGAAGTAGTAGCTGCCAAAGACCACCCATTGGGTACTTTCTACGCTCCTGATATATCTTACTGGCAGAATCCTAAGGACGGTACTTGGCATCCTATAGTTGACGCAACTACCGGCTTGCCTGTTCCTACTTCTAAGCCTGTTTATAAAGGTTCTTACCAACCTAAGTTCATTGCTTCATGGGGAACTGATGTTAGCTGGAGTGGTATCAAATTGCATGTGTTATTTACAACAAAACAAGGTGGTCAATTCTACAGCCATGATAAATACCTGATGGATGTAAACGGTACAGCCCAAGAAACAACTGTAAATAGCAGAAAACCACTTGTTTGGGCAAATTCAGTAAACCAAATCGGTACTACTAATAATTATGTAACCAACACTACCAAGTACTTGCCTTATGATTATTATGTAAATGAGATTGGTGGCAAATTGGTTCCAGGTCAGGGTTTGGTTGATGCCAGCTATATCAAATTGCAGGAAATATCATTATCTTATAAGATACCCCAGAAATACTATGCAAAAACTGTATTTGGTGGACTTGAAGCCGGTTTGTATGGTACTAACTTAGTTATCTGGACTGCAAGAGGTAACCAATACGGAGACCCAGAATTGGCTACAACTGGTTTTGCGGGTTCAAATTTGGGCATTAACTATTCAGCTCGCCCTGCTGCTAAGAATTATGGTTTTTATGTTAAAGTAACATTCTAAGCCTTGACATTTAATAATATTTTATGCTGAAGAATAGAAAATTAGTAATTGCTGCGATTGTCGGACTTACATTAGGAATAAGTTCCTGTAAGAAATTTATGGATGTAAATACCAATCCGAATGTTTCCAAAACAGCAACTTTAAAGATTTTATTACCTACTGCTGAATTATATGTAGCATCGGGTATGGGCGTTGATTTGCAGGTTTATGGTGCATTTTTCGCACAACATTGGACCCAAAGCCCTGCATCTAATTATTACAGATCAGTTGACCAATACACGCCAAGCCAGGATTTCTTCAACAACTCTTGGACTAACTTGTATGCTGCCAACGAAAATTTTTACCAGTTGCAGAATCTTGCTGATTCACAGTATTCAAGACAATATGAAGTAATTGCACTGTTGATGCAAGCTTATACTTTCCAAGCTATTACAGATGCTTGGGGAGATGCTCCTTTTGCCCAGGCATTGAAAGGGCAATACCTTAATGGTCATTATGTTAGTCCTAAGTATGATTCGCAAAAAGTAATTTACAAGGGTATCCTTACCTATATTGACTCAGCCTTGAAGATTGTGAATGCTAACGATGCAACCCTTCCCGGTACTGACGACCTTATTTATCAGGGTGATATGAATAAATGGAGGAAGTTTGGGTTGACGCTTAAATTACGTACTATTCTGAGAATGAGTCTGATTGACCCGGTTACTGCACAGGCAGACCTTGTAAATCTTTACAATACGCCGAATCTTGCCTTTATCGGAACAGGGGATGATGCAGCAATTAAGTTTGGCTACAATGCAGGCAATAACAACCCGCTTTATGCTGAACAGGTTGGAATCGGGACACAGAACATTGCAGCCAGTGCTACATGCTTAGACAGTATGATGAATAACTACGATACTTTACGTATGAAGGTATTCTATGAGGCAGGTTCTAATGGTGCTTTTTCGGGTATAAAACAAGGTGATTATTATACAAGTGCTACATCTTATTCTATTCCTAATATTTATGTTGCAGGTGATGTTAAGAACACTGCTTCGGGTAATGCCCAAGTTAATCTATTGACCAGCTATGAAAGTTTATTCTTACAAGCAGAAGCGGTAGCAAGGGGTTGGGTTGTTCCGGGTCCATCTGATGCAACTTATTTCTATCAAGCTATACAGGCTAACTTCAACTATTACAACACTCAATTAACTTCTGCTACCGGCTATTCAGGTACTATGGCATACAATACTTATATAGCAAGTGGTGGTTCTGCTACCAACTATCCTATAGGTGGTAGTGTAAACCAAAAGTTGCGTTATATCATTTTACAAAAATGGTATGCAATGTGCGGTAATGAAAGCTTTGAAGCCTGGACTGAATTACGCCGTACAGGACTTGATTCTATCTTAACCCCTTCTGTAAACAGTGCTATTGGTGCTCAATTGCCTAAACGGTTTCTTTACCCCACTGCAGAAAGCAATAACAATGCTAACTTCCCAGGGTTAAAGCCGATTACAACCAAAGTATGGTGGGATCTTTATTAATAGTAAATATTACAAAACAGAAATAAAATGAAAAAATTACTAACAATAGCTGTTTTAGTCGCAGTAACGGTGGCATCGTGCAGTAAAAAGGCGAATACAGTTTCTGTAGCATACACGCCCTCTTTTCCTGTAGTGAAAATTACAAGTGATACATTCTTTACAATCCTGTTGGAAGGTATGCTCCCTAATACAGTAACGGCTACTGCATACGATACATTCTATAAAAAGTCACTCGACTCAGTTGTGGTGGTTGACTACAGTGCGGTTGACGTAACTACTCCCGGTCTGTATCTTGTTACTGCATCTGCCAAGAACCAAAACGGATATGTGGGCTATGCTTATGCATACGTAAACGTAGTAAGCAGTATTACTGCTTTGGTTAACTTCACAGGTAGGTATATGCAGCAGACAAACGGTGATACCGTATTTGTAACGTCTAAGTTGGATCATAACGGTAATGTTATCCCTGGTTTCTACACTACTAACAATGTAGCTGGTGTACATTCTTCAACTGATAGTATTGGCTATATTACCCCGGCATTTTTTGCACAAAACAGTAATTCGCAAATTACAGTACCTACACAATACACTCCATTGGGCTTTATGAGTTTTGCCAATGCATCATGCATAGTGGCATCTGCTGATACTGCATTCCAGTATCAAGTACTTAATAAGAACTTCGGTCCTTCGCAAAGAGTATTTAAAAGGTTCTGATATTGACAAGAGCTTTTTTCTTATATGCAACAATCCCGCAACCCAAAAGTTTGCGGGATTGTTTTTTTCTACAATATCGCCAACATTTTCACTTTTTAACAATTTATCAGTTACACAGCTATTATATTTGCGCACTAATTTCTATTTATGTTTAGATATTTGCTCTTCCCTGTATTATTTCTGATTGCATCCTTTACACAGGTTTATGCCCAAAAAGGTAGCGGTGATAAATACACTAAGTCAAAATATAAAAGTTATAAAAACGATAGCACAGCTACTGAGTTGTATCATAATACAGCCCCCGAAGTTGTGAAGCCTTCCAGAGATTTCCTGATGCTGGCTTTGACTTACAACAGATGGTTGGTAAAGCCTGATAGCGTTAAAACTAAATCCTTCAACTATGGTTTCAACGGTAATATATGTTATGATTTCCCTATCAAGAAGTCGAATTTCAGCTTCGCAACCGGCTTAGGTATCAATGTTTCTGCTACCTACCTTGACCAAGAGCAAATAAAGCTGAATGATACAAGTGCAGTACTTGGCGCACAGGCAAGATTTGTGCCGGATACTGCGCACTTCTCAAGATATAAGTTTGTTACTGCGTACCTGCAGGCTCCCTTTGAACTCCGTTATTTCGCCAATATGAAGAACAGGAATAAAGGCTTTAAAGCGGCTTTAGGATTACAGATTGGTACTTTATTGGGTGCGCATACCAAGGGGGTTACTTCAATCTCAGGTACGAATGTGAAGGAAAAAATGGATACGAAAAGATATGTTAGCCCTTGGAACTTTGCAGCAACTATGCGGATAGGATGGGGTAACTTCTCCTTATTTACAAGCTACAACCTGACGCCAGTTTTCAAAGAAAATTCCGGACCACCTATTACACCTGCCTCTATCGGTTTCTGTGTAACAGGGCTTTAAGATATTATTGATTACAAGAGAAAGGGGCTAAATTATTAGCCCCTTTCTCTTGTAATCAATTCCCCGAAACCTTTTTGTAAATTTGCATAAATACCTGATTCGTTGGCTGCATTAGTTTACTTTATTGCCATCCCCTTTATTTACCTGTTGTCCTTACTCCCATTTGGATTATTATACCTCATTTCTGACTTCGTGTTCTTTATTATTTATCACTTGGTAGGCTATAGGAAGCAGGTTGTAAAGACCAATCTCCGCAATGCGTTCCCAACCTATACCGGGCAACAAATAGACAAGATAACACACGACTTTTACAAATACTTTTGCGACTTACTCCTTGAGACTTTTAAAACCCTTACCATCAGCCAAAAGAGTATGCTCCGCCACTGTACCCTAAGCCCTACAACCCAACAACTATTTGACAGGCTGAATCAGGAAAAAAAAAGTGTCATCCTTGTTTTAGGGCATTTCGGGAATTGGGAGTGGGCGGGGAATACGTTTAGTTTGTTGTGTCATCAGCAATTGTATGTGATATACCACCCCCTGCACAATAAGTATTTTGACGGACTGATGTATAGGATGCGGACGAGGTTTGGCACAAGGCTGATAGCGATGAAGAACGTCTATAAAGACATGCTGAAAAACAAGGGCGCAATAAATACTACCGCATTTATTGCCGACCAAACGCCCAGCCCAGATAATGCATATTGGACAATATTTCTGAACCAAGATACACCAGTCTTTAAAGGCACGGAAGTAATAGCTAAGAAACTCGACTTGCCGGTAGTATATACAAGGGTGAGGAGGGTGAAAAGGGGCTATTACGAGATAGATGCCGATATACTGCACAACTCACCCCGAAACACTGTCGATGGCGAGATTACCGAACTGCACACCAAAAGACTGGAACAGGACATAATGCTGCAGCCCGAAATATGGCTATGGTCTCACCGAAGATGGAAGCATAAGAGGAAGTAATAAAACCACTGAGTGATTTATAAACGATTGTCGTAATTTTGCACTATGGAGATAAGAGATTTATTTAGCGTGATACCTGCCGAACTCGCAGATAATTCAAGTGTGTGGATATTCCAGAGCAGCAGACCGCTCGGTGATAAGGAAGTAGTAGAGATGAACGACCAACTGCATCATTTTTACAGTCAGTGGAAATCTCATGGCGACCCAGTAAAGGGTTGGGCACAGGTTTTCTTCAACCGCTATGTAGTTATTATTGCCGATGAAAACACCATAAAATTAGGCGGATGCAGCAAGGATGATTCTATGAGGGTCATCAAGAGTTTTGAACGCCAGTACCAGATAACCCTGTTCGACAGGCTTTCCATTACATTCCTCATTAAGGATAAAATAGAGATGCTCCCCCTTAACCAAGTGCAATATGCCATAGATAAGGGTTTTATCTCTAAAGACACGCTTATGTTTAATAACCTCGTAGCTACTAAGAAAGAGTTTGTAGAGAAGTGGTTATCGCCTATTAGTGAGACGTGGTTGGCGGGTAGGGTTTTGTTGGGGGTGGGGTAGTGGTTGGGTTTATTGTTATCTCGCAGCTAAAAGGTCTCCTTTCGAACAACATCACTAATTTTTGTTGGAACAAAAGTTATGAAAATCGTACAAATTTTAGTACATTTAAATATGTAAATATATTTATGTAAAATAGTGTATATTTATTTGTTTAATTTTATTAATTCCCGGTTATAATTTAATAATAGTATAACCCACAATTTACTTAACCTTAATGATTAGGTAATATTATAAAAAGAATTTTGCGTAATGATTCTTTTTATGCATAATATATACCTTCGTTGTTCTAAATACATAGCTTTCTTTATAGTTTCATTAGTTTTCTTTTGCCAAGATGCACAAGCGCAGCTTACGGTTACCACTGCCCAACCTGCGGCAACTTTAGCCAGTACGCTTGCAGGTCCGGGAGTGACAACTTTTGGAGCAACATTGACTTGCCCGGGCGTAGCTAACGGAATATTTACATCAACGGGTACTTTGCTGTCAATGAGTTCAGGTATAGTGCTTACAAACGGACATGCTGCTGCTTGCTCCGGTGCAGAACCACCGCTTACGAGTTTTACATTGGGTACTGCCGGAGATGCTTCTGTTGCAGCTGCAATAGGTACTCCGTTGTCGAATACTTATGATGCCTGTGTACTTGAATTTAACGTAGTGGCTACTACCGATACAATAGGTTTTAATTATCAATTAGGATCTGAAGAGTATAGAACTGCCGTATGCAGCCCTTACAATGATGCTTTTGGGTTCTTTATCTCCGGTCCGGGAATTGTGGGTGCGCCCAATATTGCATTAGTACCCGGCACCAATATTCCTGTGGAAATAAACAGTGTAAACAATGGTATTCCTGGCACATCAGGTGGCGTATTATCGAATTGCACTTCTTTAGGGGCAGGCTGTCCGTTTACATCTCTTTACCTTGATAATACGGGAGGTACTTTATTAGCTTATCGCGGATATACCAAGAAGTTCAGAGCATTCCATACTGTAACTCCATGTGATACATACCATCTGAAATTGGCTATAGTTGATGTTGGTAATGCAATTTATGATTCGGGTGTATTTCTTGAGGCTGCAAGTCTTACAGGTAACTCTTTTTCCTTCAATAGGGCAGACTCTATAGGTGCAACAATCAACGGCATACCACACTCAATAGTAAAGGGCTGTAATCCGGCTACTGTACACATTATTGCATCACACTCTTCTCCTACACCAACAACCATTAATATTCTATCAAGTGGCACAGCGGTAAGTGGTGTGGATGTTTCGGGTGTCCCTACAAGTGTGGTACTACCTGCCGACAGCACTAATGTCTCATTCAATGTTTCAGGGATACCTACTCCTCCCGGCGGAACTAAAACAATAACTTTTTACCTGTCTTCTGCTTGTGGTATTGCAGACAGCATTACCCTCAATGTAATGGATACCCCATCTGCTCGAATCCTTACCCTTGATACAACTATTTGTCCCGGAGGGTCAGGTTTGATACGTGTTTCTGGAACTACCGGCTTACAGTATAACTGGTCGCCGGGTACAGGGCTGAGCAGCACAACCGTAATGCAGCCTACAGCAACACCGGCTACAACCACTACTTACACGATGACAGCAACCCTTCCAAACAGTGGCTGTCCGAGTATTGTAAAACATGTGACGTTTACCGTTATCAATACTACCATCAGTATGTTTACCCATGATACGTCAATTTGCAGTGGCAATTCTGATAATCTGCAGGTAAATGGAGACCCTACACTTAACTATAGTTGGACGCCTACTACAGGACTTAGTAATCCATCTATACAAAACCCGACAGCAACACCGAGTGCTACAACTACTTATGTTGTAACAGCCACCGGACCCGGCGGAATATGCCCAAGCACAGCGACAGTAACTATTACTGTAAGCAATGTTACTGCAAGTATTGTAACTCCTGACACAACAGAATGTAGTGGAACTACCTTTTTATTGAGAACAACAGGAACTGCCGGAATGACTTATACTTGGGCACCCGGTACAGGATTAAGTAGCACTACAATTCCCGATCCTACAGCAACTCCAACAGTCACTACAACCTATACAATGACCGCAACCTTGCCTGGAAGTGGCTGTGCGCCAATTGTAAAGTCAGTAACAGTTATTGTGGTGAACAACCAGATTGTTATCCAGACACCTGATACTACCGTTTGTAAAGGTGATACCGTAAGGATTCGTGTTATAGGAAGCAGTACACTTGCTTATACTTGGACTCCGGGATATGGGCTAAGTGCATACGACATTCAAAATCCATTTGCGACACCAACAATTACAACCACGTACAGCGTTACCGCTGTTACCCCTGATCTTGGATGCCCGACTTCAGCTCATTTTACAATTACGGTAGAGGACCCAATGGCAATAATCCTGACACCTGATACATCAATTTGCCGAGGAGACTCCATACAATTAAGAATCAATACAGGGGGAACTTATACATACCATTGGTCGCCCGCAACAGCAGTGAGCGATTCTGTTGCACCCCAGCCGTTTGTGCTTCCTACTGTAATGACTACATACACATTATCAACTACTACCCCCATTGCACATTGTGCCGCACAAGCGGATGTTACGGTTGCTGTTGCCGGTAGTGGTGCAGTAGAATTTAATAATTCGGACAGCGTATTGTGTGTAGGAACGGATATAGCCTTTATCGCAAAAGGTAGTGTTGGTACTTCAAGCTATGTATGGAATTTTGGGGATGCAGATACAGTAATAGATGCTAATCCTGTTATACACTCTTACACTGCGCCAGGTACCTATACGGTTACTATAACTGCGTACTATGCCGGTTGTCCTGATTCTGTAAAAAGTAAGGTAGTAAATATATATGCTTATCCTGCATTGGATCTTGGACCTGATGCGTCTATCTGCCCAGGTAGTGACCCTATCTTGATTTACGACAAGATTAACGGAACAGCAAGTAATGCTACTTGGCGTTGGAATACAGGTGCTACTACATCCAGTATATATGTAAGCACGCCAGGATTGTATTATGCTATTGTTTCAATAAAGGGATGTACTACTACAGACTCAGTATGGGTTGCTGATGATTGCTACATGGATGTACCTAATGCTTTTACGCCAAATGGAGACGGCATTAACGATTACTTCTTCCCGCGCCAACAATTGACAAAGGGACTTATCAATTTCCACATGAGCATATTTAACCGCTGGGGAGAGTTGATATTTGAAACTTCGGCTTTAGATGGTCGTGGATGGGATGGAAATTTCAACAATGTACCACAGCCTGAAGGTGTGTTTATCTACGTAATTGATGGTGTGTTTAAGGATGGTCAGAAAGAACACCACCAAGGTAACATTACCCTACTGAGATAACCGCAGGAATCATTAGTGACTCGGTTATATTATGACGACGTTACCCAATTCATCAATAAATACTTCCATATAAAAAGATAAGTCCGCCAATTGGCGGACTTATCTTTTTATAAAATAATATGCAATTACTTTTCTATCAAGTAAACCAATACAGGGAAGTGATCGCTAAATCCATTATCCCAAACATTGGCTACAGTAAATGATCTGTGGGGAAGTCCTTTATTCTCACCAAAATGGTATTGCAGAAAATCTTTATTGAATATCTCTTGTTTGTAGAATTTCCATTTGTCGTTTTTGTTCTCGATAAATGAACCGGAAAGCATGATTTGGTCAATCAGATTCCATTCTCCTCTGTAACTTTCAGTACCTCTCCCTTTTTTGTAGAGATTAATCCAAGGATTGTAAATATCTGTTGTCTTAATTTCATCAACATCTGCTTTTGCATTAAGTACCTTAATTACACTTGCATCAGTCGGGTTGTCATTCAAATCACCCATAACCAATATTTTCGTTGCGGGGTTTATAGCTTGAAGGGAATCAATGATTCTTTTATCAACACTTGCAGCAAGCTCTCTCTTAGGTCTGCTGGCACCTTCTCCTCCTGTTCTGGATGGCCAATGGTTGACAAGTATATGAACAGTATCCCCTGCAAGAATACCGC
>Ga0007882_10002257_pt1 | contig 10902 bp, 11 predicted proteins | sample CryBogCBH12Aug01_FD_71195 | JGI IMG/M metagenome (GOLD analysis project Ga0007882, IMG submission 71195) | Freshwater microbial communities from Crystal Bog, Wisconsin, USA - CBH12Aug09.1 | ecosystem: Environmental > Aquatic > Freshwater > Lake | place: Crystal Bog, Wisconsin, USA | collected... | reverse complement strand
CAGCGGGTGACAGGCTTCGACACCGTCATGCCGCTGCCGCGTCTCGAGCGGGCCTATCTGCCGACGACGGACCGCGTCGTCGCCGCCGTTCTCGCCACCATGGAGTATCAATGACCCTGTTTCATCTGCCCGATCTCGGCGAAGGTCTGCAGGAAGCGGAAATCGTCGCCTGGCATGTCGGCGAAGGCGATCGCGTGGTCACCGACCAGCCGCTGGTTTCGGTGGAAACCGACAAGGCGGTGGTGGACATTCCGGCGCCGCGCTCCGGGCGCATCGCCAGGCTGCTGGTCAAGGCCGGCGAGCGGGTGCCGGTCGGGGCGGCGTTGGTGGAATTCGCCGAGGTGGCGGCCCCCGATGCCGGGGCGGTGGTGGGATCGCTGGAGCCGCCGCCGCCGGTAACGGCGGCGCGGTCCGGCGTCAAGGCGGCGCCGGCGGCCCGCGCCCTGGCCCAGCGTCTGGGGGTCGAGTTGGCGGGGATAACCGGCAGCGGACCGCAGGGCCTGGTGACCATGGCCGATGTGGAAAAGGCGGCCGGCGGCCATGCTTCGGAACTGTCGGGGGTGCGCCGCGCCATGGCCCAGCGCATGGCCACGGCGCAGGCGGTGGTGGTGCCGGCCGGCATCGTCGACTGGGCCGATATCAACCATTGGGCCGACCGCCATCAGGACATCACCGTGCGTCTGGCCCGCGCCATCGCCGCCGCCTGTGCCGCCGAGCCGGCGCTGAATGCCGCCTATGACGGCGACAAGCTGACGCGGCGCCTCAATGCGCGGGTCAATCTGGGCATCGCCACCGACACCGCCGACGGCCTGCTGGTGCCGGTGCTGGAAAATGTCGGCGGGCGCGATGCCGAGGATCTGCGGCGCGGCCTCGACCTTCTGAAGGCCGATGTGCATGCCCGCAAGGTGCCGCCCGAGCATCTGCGCGGCCAGACCATCACGCTGTCGAATTTCGGCATGATGGCCGGCTGTTTCGCCCAGATGGTGGTGGTGCCGCCGCAGGTGGCGATCATCGGTGCCGGCCGGCTGCGCGCCGAACCGGTGGTGGTCGATGGCCAGGTGGTCATCCGCCGCCGGCTGCCGATTTCGCTGACCTTCGATCACCGGGCGGTGACGGGGGGCGAGGCGGCGCGTTTTCTGGCGGCGCTGATCGCCGACTTAGAAAAATAATCCCCAGCAGCAGATTGGCGGCGGCGGTTACCGCCAGCAGCCAGCGCAGGCCGACGCCGGTGCTCAGCAGCGCCGCCGCCAGCCCGGCGCCGAGGGTCATCAGCAGGGCGTTGAGGATGTTGTTGGCGGCGATCACCCGTGCCCGTTCGGCGGCCTCGGCGCGGGTCTGCAGAAAGGCGTAGAGCGGTACCACGAACAGGCCGCCGGCCATGGCGGTGAGCAGCAGGTCAGCCAGCAGCCGCCAGAAGGCACCCGGCGCGGCGGCCAGGGCGAAGTCGAGACCGAACACCCCCATGCCGATGGCACCCCAGGCACAAAGGCGCAGGGTGACCACGCCGCCGGACAGGCGGTTGCACAACAGTGAGCCGAAGCTGATGCCCAGGGTGAACATGGCCAGGAACAGCGGTACCAGGCCGGCCTCGGCGGCCAGCACGTCGCGGACGAAGGTGGCGAACTGGGTGAGGTAGGTGGCGCCCACCAGCCAGAACCAGGAAATCCCCAGCATGCCCCTGATCATCTCCGGGCGCCGGGCGACCCCGGCCAGCAGGCGCCAGCTCTGGCGCAGCGGATTGAAATCGACGGCAAGTCCGGGCGCCGTCGACGGGGCCGGCGGCAGCCACAGGCTGGCCGCCCAGCCGGCGCCGGCGGCGGCCAACAGCAGGGCGGCGGCGAGGCCGGCATGGTCGAGGATCAGGCCGCTGCCGGCGATGGTGCCGGCCAGGATGGCGACGAAGGTGCCGGCCTCCACCAGGCCGTTGGCGGCCAGCAGTTCGCCGGGCGCCAGATGATCGGGCAGGATGCCGTATTTCAGCGGACCGAAGACCGTCGCCTGCAGGCCGAAGAGGAACAGCACGCCGTCCAGCATCCAGGCCCTGCCGGACCACAGCGCCACCACCGCGACGGCGGCGATGGCCAGTTCCGCCAGTTTGGTCAGGCGGATCAGCCGGGCTTTGTCGAAACGGTCGGCCAACTGGCCGGCGGTGGCCGAGAACAGCACGAAGGGCAGGACGAACAGCCCGGCGGCGACGGTGGCGGTGGCTCCGCCGCCGTCCAGGCGAAAAATGATGAGGACGATGGTGGCGTTCTTGAACAGGTTGCCGGTGAACGCTCCCAGCAGCTGGGTGACGAACAGCGGCAGGAACCGGCGTGTCAGCAGGAGGTGATGGGGCAGCCGGGAGGGCGTCATGGCCAGGATCATCAAGCCGTTGAAGGTGCAACTAAGGATAGCTGCGGCCCATCATGAATGTTCGACGGAGGCAGAGGCCAGACATATCTGGCGCGCCGGCCTGAAGTGCCGGCGTTTTGGCGAAGCCGAAAACCAGGAGTGTCCCGCCGGAGACCGGCAGCGAGGTCGGCATCACCAAAATAATCCATGATTAACCTTGACGGCAGCTAATCGTCATCCATATAGTGATTTCACTATATTGCATCCTGATGGTGTGCATGACGTCGGAAAACAGTCTGGACGTTCGCGTCGTACGTTTCCTGCCGGCTGGGACGGCCGCCGAATACGATGGCATGCCGGCGGGACGAAGCCGACGCTGCCACGACGCTGCTGCAAAATAACCGAACGCCTCGGAATGCCGAGCGGTTGAAGGGGGCGCTCAAGGGAATTACCGAGATCAAGATCGACCACGACACCAACACCTACCGAGTCTACTACGTCGCCGAATTCGAATGCTGCCTCTATATCATTGACGCGGGAATGAAGAAGTCGGCTAAAGGCTCAGAGATCCCTCGGCCACAGGTTGAACGCCTCAAAGCGCGCCGGTCACAGGCGGAAGCGCACTACAAGGCCAACGAAATCTATTTCCGCAAGACTTACGACGCCCGCCAGACGGCAAGGTTGCAGCAGGAAACAGAAGTCCAGTCTGACAACGATATCCCGGCATCGCAACCATGGCGAAACTGAGGAGATGAACAAATGACAGCCGAACCTGAAAAAGGCGTTCCTGGCGTAGATTACGAAATCACCGCGATCGATGATATCGCCGTCGGCGGAAGCGACAACTTCCTTGCTGACCGAGGGCATAAAAATCCGGCCGAAATGCGAGCCAAGATCCTGTTGGCTGACAACATCCGCCTTTTGATCGAAGGGCGGGGTTTGCAGCAAACCGAAGCGGCTCTGATTGCCGATGTGGCTCAGACCGACATTTCCCGCGTCGTCCGTGGGCAGGTCCGAGGATATTCGGTCTGGAAGTTGGCCAAGATCCTGAACGACCTCGGCGCGGCCACAGAAATCATAGTGCACATGCCCAGCGGACGAAGAGAGGCGATAGCGATCTCCGAAATGCACTGGTGCCGCATCCAAAAAAAATAAGCCGTCACTCCACAGCGCCACCAGCAGGCGCTTGGGGCCGTGCGCCCCATAGGCCAGGGTCTGTTCGATGTCGGCGGTCTTCGACGGGCCCGAGATCAGCAGGAGGTGATGGGGCATGGCCGGCATCTGAAATCATTGCAATCATTGATATCGTTGATTACATTTTCGGGGTGGGGCAGCCGGGAGGGCGTCATGGCCAGTATCACCATCCGCAATCTGGAGGAGCCGTTGAAGGTGCAACTAAGAATACGCGCTGCCCATCATGGATGTTCGATGGAGGAGGAGGCCAGACATATCTTGCGCGCGGCCTTGACAGAACGGAACGCGGAGCCGGCCAATCTGGCCAAGGCGATCCGCGCCCGCTTCGCTCCCCTGGGCGGTATTGAGCTGCCCGAGCGGGAGCAAGACCTGTTGCGCGATCCACCGCGATTTGACGAATGATCGTTCTCGATACCAATGTGCTGTCGGAATTGATGCGGCCGGCTCCGTCGGATGCTGTCATCGCCTGGGTGTCGGGGCAGCCGATGGGCCGTTTGTTCACCACCAGTGTCTCGCAGGCGGAAATTCTGTTCGGCATTGCCTTGTTGCCCGATGGTCGTCGACGGGAGGCATTGGCCGAGGCGGCCAGTCGGGTCTTCGCCGAAGATTTCGTCGGCCGGGTTTTGCCCTTCGACGGCGCCGCGGCTTCCGCCTTCGCTGAGATTGCCGCTTCGCGTCGCCGGTCGGGTCAGTCAACGCCGACACTGGACACGCAGATCGCCGCCATCGCATTTTCCCGCGGTGCCGCGGTGGCCAGCCGGAACATCGCCGACTTTCAGGGCTGCGGACTGACGCTGATCGATCCCTGGAAGGGCTAGAATGTCCTAATCCACCAGCACCACCAGCAGGCGCTTGGGCCCGTGCACCCCATAGGCCAGGGTCTGTTCGATGTCGGCGGTTTTCGACGGGCCCGAGATCAGCAGCAGGTTGGTCGGCATGGCTGCGGCCCAGCTCTGTTCGCCCATGGCCTGCCACCAGGTGTCGTAGAGGCGCTTGACGTCCAGCACCGCCACATGCAGCGGCGGCACCAGCGACAGGGTCCGCGGTTCCTCGGCGCCGGTTCTGACGATCAGGCTGCCGGTCTGGGCGATGCCGCCTTCGGTTCCGGTGATGCCGGCACCGGCATGGGCGAAAAGCTCGTCCTTCCACTCGGCCATGGCGCGATCATAGGGGATCAGGCGGCATTGGCCTTTCTCGCCGGCTTTCACGGCCTTGCCGACGGCGCTGCCGGGGCCGTAGATCATGGCGTCGATCTTCTCGGCGTCGAGCCAGGCGAACAGCAAAGCCACCCAGTCGCCGCCGCGGGCGTCGAGGAACTCGGTCCGCACGCTCGCCATCATCTGCTGCAATCGCTGCAGGCGCTCGTCGGCGCTCCATCCCTTGGGCGAAACCACCTGGAAGTCCTCGGGCGGCGGCGGTGCCGAGGTGTCGGCGTGGCGCAGGCGGGCGAGGATATTGGTGCGGGCGTCAGTCATCGGACAATCCCTCCTGTCGGGCCAGTTCATGCAGGGTTCGCCGGGCGAAACGCGGCTTGCTGCGGACCGTTGTCCAGGCCTTCAGCAGCGGCAGCGAGGTCGGCAACAGCCGGCCGAAGCGGGACAGGGCGAAGCCGGTGAGGCGGTACAGCCAGGGCAGCCGGTAGGCCAGCGCCCAGCCGCGCCAGACCAGGCTTTCGACGCCGCTGCGGTGTAGCCCGGCGCCCTTGGGAGGCATGGCCGACGGGGCCCTGGCGGCGCCATTGCCGGCGGCTTCGCGCCGCAGGCGGACCAGCAGGGCGGCGATGGGGATCTCCACCGGACAGACCTCGACGCAGGCATTGCACAGGCTTGACCCGTGGGGCAGGTCGCCGGCTTCGTGCAGGCCCAGCAGTTGCGGTGTCAGGATCTTGCCGATGGGGCCGGGATAGACCCCCGGATAGGCATGGCCGCCGACCCTGGTATAGACCGGGCAGTGGTTCATGCAGGCGCCGCAGCGGATGCAGCGCAGGGTCTTGCGCAGCTCGGGATCGGAATAGATCCGTGACCGGCCGTTGTCGAGGATCACCAGGTGGACTTCCCGCGGGCCGTCCTTTTCGTCCGCCTTGGCCGGGCCGCTGATCATGTTGACATAGGTGCTGATGGGCTGGCCGGTGGCCGAGCGGGTCAGCAGCTGCAGGATCGGCGGCACCTCTTCCAGGCGTTCCACCACTTTTTCCAGGCCCATGACGGCGATATGCAGCGACGGCACGGTGGTGCACATGCGGCCATTGCCTTCGTTCTCCACCAGCACCAGGGTGCCGGTCTCGGCCACCGCCACGTTGACGCCGGAGACACCGGCATCGGCGGCGGCGAATTTCTTGCGCAGCACCCGCCGCGCCAGATCGGTCAGCCGGGCAACGTCCTCGGTATATTCGGCATCCTTGATCTTTTGCGAGAACAGGCGGGCGATCTGGGTTTTGTTCTTGTGGATGGCCGGCATGATGATATGCGACGGCGTCTCGTGATCGAGCTGGATGATGTATTCGCCGAGATCGGCTTCGATGATTTCGATGCCGTCTTCCTCCAGGGCATGGTTGAGGCCCATTTCCTCGGAGACCATGGACTTGCCCTTGACCAGACGGCGAGCGTCGTGGCGCGCCAGGATCTCTTTGAAGATGGCATTGCCCTGGTCCACCGTCTCCGCCCAATGGACATGGATGCCGTTGGCGGTCAGACGGCTTTCCAGCTGTTCAAGCAGCGCCGGCAGGTTGAGCAGCGAGCGGGCGCGGATGGCGGCGCCCAATGCCCTCAGGCGGCGCCATTCGTCGGCGTCGGGAAACATGGCGGCGCGCTTGGCCATCAGCCCGTCCATGGCGCGGCGGAAATTGGCCCTGAGCTCGGGATCTTTCAGCGCGCGGGCGGAGGTTGTGCGGAAATCAGCGGCTGTCATGGGTGCGCTCCCACAGGAATTCGGCGATATGCTTAGGCTTCGCCTGGCGTTCGGCATGGTCGAGGGCGCCGCCGATGTTGAGCAGGCATCCACAATCGCCCGACAGCAGCAGGGCGGCTTCGGTTTCGGCGACGCTGTCGATCTTGTCGCTGACCATCGCCGCCGAGATTTCCGGCTGGCGGACCGCGAAGGTGCCGCCGAAGCCGCAGCATTCCCGCTCGCGCGGGAGGTCGACGAGGTCGACATTGGACAGCTGGCGCAACAGCGACTTGGGCTGGTCGATCACCCCCATTTCCCGCTGCGAATGGCAGGAGGGGTGCCAGGTGACCTTCACCGGGCGGCCGAGGTCGCTGATCCGGATGTCGAGGACATCGACCAGGAACTGCGTCAGCTCGAACACGCGGCCGGCGAAATTCTCCACCTCGGCCTGCTCGGCGGTGCCGTGGAACAGGGTCGGATAATGCTTTTTCATCATGCCGGCGCAGGATCCCGAGGGCAGGATCACCGGGTAGTCCTTGGCGAACAGCCTGACCTGAGCCAGTGCGACGGCGCGCGCCTCCTCCATGTAGCCCGAGTTGTAGGCCGGCTGGCCGCAACAACTCTGGCCCTGCGGAAAGATGACCTTGAGGCCCTCGGCCTTCAGCAGATTGATGCCGGCCAGGCCGGCTTCGGGGAAAAACAGATCGACGACGCAGGTGCCGAAGAAATAGACGGTGGTGGGTCGAGATACGGTCATGGCAAGGCTTCCCGTTCGGTCAACTGGGCGAGGCTGTCGCGACCTTGCCGGCGGAGCGCCACTTCCAGGCGCTTTTCGGCCACCCGGCTTTCCTGCAAGGTTTCGCGCGTGTAAAGGATATGCCGCTCGGCGGCCTGAGCGGCGGCGGCGGCGTCGCCGCTGACAATGCCGTCGAGGATCGCCTTGTGCTGGCGCAACAGCAGGTCACGGACGCCGTCGCGGCGATAGAGCCGGTTGCGATCATAAAAGATGTTGTGGCGCAGCATGGCGAAGATGCTCCGCATGACGTATTCCATCACCAGGTTATGCGTGGCCCGGTAGGTCGCAAGATGAAAGTCGGCGTCGGCGTCGGCCTGTTCTGCCAGGTCTTGCGACAGATGGGCGGCCTGAAGGTTGGCGAACGCCTGGTGCAGTATGGCGCGGTCGGCGTCGGTGGCCCGCTCGGCCGCCATGCGTGCTGCCATGCCGGCGACGATCAGGCGGAACTCCAGATAGTCAAACACCGTATCCGGGTGCGACTTCAGCAAGGCGGCCAGCGGCATGGCGCGGGGATCCGCGGCGCCCGCCGGTAACGTCGCCGCTTCAGCCACCGGTTGCGTGGGCGGCGCCGGCACCTCGGCAGCCGATGCCAGGCTCCTGAGCGAGCGCTCCAGATGGGAATCCGCCTTGTCGATTTCCCTGAGGGCCGAGCGGGTGAATTTGACATGGGCCTCGGCCGCCGCCCGGGCGGCTTCCGGGTCGCCCTGGATGACCGCGTCATGGACGGCGCGGTGCTGGTCCAGCAACAGCGGTCGCACCCCCTTGCGGGTATAGAGCCTCTCGCGGTTGTAGAAGATGTCCTGGCGCAGCATGTCGGACAGGCTGCCCATGACATGCAGCATCATCAGGTTGTGGCTGGCTTCGTAAATCGCCAGATGGAAGCCGGCGTCAGCGTCCGCCTCCTCGGAGGACGGGTCCAGGCTGTGTGCCGATTCGATGGCGCCGAATTGCCTGCGGATCATCTCGCGGTCGGCAACGCTGGCCCGGAGTGCAGCGAAATAGGCCGCCGCACCCTCGAGGAAACCGCGGAATTCAAGGTAGTCATAGGTGCTTTCGGGCCGCTCGGCGAGCAAGCTCGCCAAGGACCTGGAGAACTGACTGCCCAGTGGCGGCGCCACATGATTGCCGCCCCGGCTGGTTTCCAGCAGGCCGCGCCGAGCCAGGAGATCCAGCGCCTCGCGCAGCGACGGACGCGAAACGTCCAGCTTTTGCGCCAGTTCGCGTTCTGCCAGCAGGCGATCTCCGGCGCGCAGCGAGCCCTCGAGGATCAGGCCCTCCAAATGCGCGGCGATCGCCTCGGCGAGTTTTGCCGGCCTGATTCGATCCTTGGCCACGAGCTCCCCTTACCAAATTGCCAATCATGGTAAAATATATTTACCAGGGCTGCAACGACAGGTTCGCCGGCGGATCTCAATACCGGCCGAGCTTTTTCATCTCGGCGAGGATCGATTCAGTGGTTTCTCGGATTTTCTTTGGCTCTCGCAGGGCGGCCACCCCTTCCTGACGCATCATCAGCACCAGATCGTTGACAAATTCGGACTTGGCGTCCGAGCCCAGCAGCGAGGACATTTTTCCATGGCCGAGAAGGCGGTCGAGGGTGCACAGCACCACCACGGTTTCCCGCAGCTTGAGGCCGATGGAGGCGAAGGCGTTGAAGACCTGGCCGCCGGCACCGCTGGCCTGGGCGATGCTTTTGCGCAACTCCGCCTCGTCGATGTCGAACAGCTTGTGCAATTGCAGGGACTGACTGATTTTCCACATGGTTTCGGCACGGTTGTCGGGGCCGCCGCCGCCGGGCGAGCCGCCGGGCCTGATGGCGCGTGACGGAGCCGCCGAGGCGGATCCGGAGGGTCCCCGTCCGCCGCCCGGCGCGGACGTTCCGGCCGCCGGCCTGGTCTTCGCGGCCGCCTTCTCCGGCGCCTTCGGCGGACCTTCGGCGAGCAGCACTTTGAGGGCGCCGGGTTCACGAAACTCGAGGATGCGCGGACCCAGTTCGAGCACCGTCGACACCGGCAGCGGCGTATAATGCTTGATCAGCGGCAATTGCCATTCATAGAGCAGCGAGGACTGCATCGCCCGGTAAAGGCGGTCGGCACGGGTTGCCTTGCGCTTTGGCGGCGGTGGCTCGGGCGTCGGCGGCGGCGGCGGCAGAAAGCGGGCCAGCATGCGTCGCCAGCCGGTGACATCGGCCGTTGGTGGGGCGGGAGCCGGCGGCGTCGGTTCCGTTCCGCCCAACTTGGCCTGGAAATGCCTCTTGGCGGCGGCCCGCACCACCAGCGCCACCACCTCGGCCAGGGTCCGTCCGCAGGCCAGTTCGCCCTGTTCGTCGGAGACCGGGTTGCCGTCCGGACCAAGGATCAACTTATCGAAAAGGTCGGGGCGCTTGCGGAACAGCTTGAAACATTCCTCCACCAGCCGGGGATTGTTCATCACCAGTTCAAACGCCTGGTCACGGGTCAGCCCGTGAAAAGCCGGGATATTTTCCAACAGGACATCGACCACCGGGCCGCGCAGCGCCTCGTTGACGCGCCCGATGCCGGCCCGCTCAGTTCTGGTCGGCTTACGGAGCGGGGAGGGTGCTGTTTTGTTTTCTTTGGCCACCGGCGCGTGACATCAAGTTTAAAATTGTCATCTCTACAACAGCCTAACAGAAATTTGCCGCGCCTGAATACAGCCTAGCTGGAACCAACCGGCCTCGGCGACGTTGGCGGCTGTATGGAACGGATGGTGACGATGCAGAGGGTGGCGCTGGTGATGTTCGGTATGACGACGGCGGCGGTACCGGAAAGCCAACCTCCCGAATGGCCGTCTCCCTCGGGCAGGCGTCAATGACCGACACCGGCATCGTCGTCATCACCGGCGCATCGGCCGGTTTGGGGCGGGCGACGGCGCGGGCCTTCGCCCGCCGTGGCTGGGCAGTCGGCCTGATCGCCCGCGGGGTCGACCGGCTGGAAGCGACCCGGCGCGAGGTGGAAATACTGGGGGGGCGGGCATTGTGGGTGTCGGCGGATGTCGCCGATGCGGAGGCGGTGGAGCGGGCCGCCGACTATTTCGAAAACCGCCTGGGACCTATCGACGTCTGGATCAACTCGGCCATGGTAACCGTTTTTTCGCCGCTATCGGCGGTGTCTGCGGCTGAATTCCAAAGGGTAGTCAATGTCACTCTGATGGGCCAGGTGCATGGAACGATGGCGGCCCTCAGGCGCATGCGGGCGAGGAACCGCGGCACCATCGTGCAGGTCGGCTCGGCCCTGGCATGGCGGGCGATCCCACTGCAATCGGCCTATTGCGCGGCCAAGCACGGGGTTCGTGGCTTCACCGATTCGCTGCGTTCGGAACTCTTGCATGACGGCTCCCGTGTGCGGCTGACGATGGTGCAGATGCCCGCCCTCAACACCCCGCAATTCGACTGGGCGCGCAACCATCTGCGCCGCAGGCCGCAACCGCTGGCGCCGATCTTTCAGCCGGAGTTCGCCGCCGAGGCGGTGGTGCGGGCGGCCTTGGAGGCGCCGCGGGAGTTATGGGTCGGGCGCTCGTCGGTGACCGCCATCCTGGCCGGGATGTTCTTTCCCGGGGTCGTTGACCGCATTCTGGCCAATACCGCTTATGCCGGCCAGCAGTCCGGAAATCCCGACGATCCCGGGCGGCCCGACAATCTGCAGGGGGCGGTGGCCGGTCCTTTCCGGGCCCAT